>Ga0100377_1001269_pt1 | contig 21900 bp, 18 predicted proteins | sample CryGeymeta201501_FD_83664 | JGI IMG/M metagenome (GOLD analysis project Ga0100377, IMG submission 83664) | Groundwater microbial communities from Crystal Geyser aquifers in Utah, USA - Crystal Geyser metaG 2015-01 | ecosystem: Environmental > Aquatic > Deep subsurface > Groundwater | place: USA...
CGTCGCGACGCCCACTGAGATGCACGGCGGTCTAGAAGATACGAGGAAACACGGCATATATTTTTGAAACGGCTTCTGACCCCGAGCTTGCCATGATGGACCAACTCGCCCTCTACCGCGTCGATCCCGACGTCCTCGACAAGATCCTCGGCACCTCGCTGCTCGCCGACCGCGAGCTGGTCGAGTACATCGAGCGCCGCGGACGCTTCGTCAACGACCTCTTCCTGGACGGCAAGTCGGTCGGCAAGCTCCTGGCGGCTCTGTCCACCATCCTCGGCATCCCCCTGGACGCCCTCGTCCACCGTACGGACCTGACCCTCGAGCCCTCCGGCCCGGTCACCTGGACCAGTCGGATCCCCGAGGGTACGCTCACGCTCCTGCTCAAGGGCCTCGGACGCGCCCGCCGCCTGCTCTCCGACCCCTCGGAGGACCCCGGCGTCGCCAACCGACTGGCCCAGCTCGCCGTCGACTTCGGCGGCGCCAGCCAGACGGCCAACGCCCTCCATCAGATCCAACGCCAGCTCGAGGCCGCCCGCGGAGGCAAAGGCGACCTCGTCTCGGTCTTCACCTGCTGGAAGCTCTGATCGGTCCCCTGCCGACCCGCGACCCTGCGCGCAATTCACCAACAAGTTCAGGATCTTGTGCCAGAAGGCCCGGACCTGTGCCCCCTCAGAAGCCGTTGAGAAAGTAGATGCCGATGGATCCGACGTAGATTCTGGTTCCAGGCGGCATTTGATGTGAGGGAGTGGGCCCAGAGGCCCATGACCGAGCAGAAAACCCGCATGGAGCCAGAAGATACGAGGAAACACGGCATATATTCTTGAAACGGCTTCTTACCCGGCGGTCAGCGCCTCCCCGAGCACGGCGGCCCACGCGCGCCAGCGCCCCTCGTCCACACGGAACTCTGCGTCCACGCCGCCCGGCCCGTAGACGATCCCCGTCAGGTTGAACACCTCCAGGGCGTTCGGCTTCGCCGCCGCCGTCGCCAGCAGCAGCCCCCGCATCGAGGCCGCGTCCGGGTACGACGGCTCGTCGCCCAGGATCCCCACGCAGTTCGTCCCGCAGATCACGCTCGGCACCACCCCCTGCGCCCGCGCCCAGGCCACATGCCGACGCGCCACCCAACCCCCGATCCGCGCCGAACGTGCCCACGCCCGCGCCGCGCCCACCCCACCCAGCGTCGGCAGCCCGAAGCTCACGTAGTTCATGCAGGTCAGCTCCGGCCAGATCGGACCGCGCTCCTCACACACCAGCGGCGTGCCCACCACCCGCTCCGCCCACGGCACCCACCGTCCAAACAAGGTCAGCGGCGCGCACGCCGCCAGCACCGGCACCCCCGTCTGGGCCATCAGCCCCCGCACCGCCTCCCCGATCTCCAACGCCGACCGACGATGACTCAGCAGCCGCGCCTCCCCAAGCACCTCCCCCGCACCGCGCACCCACGAGTCCGACAGCACCTCCAGCACCCACCGGTCCGGCTCCAGGTCGAAGAACAAACCCTCCGGCACCACACCCGCGGCCGCCATCTGCGCCAGCAACCGACGCCACCCCGAGAACACCGCCTCGTGTGTCCCCGTGTTCAGGTACACCCGCTGCCGATCCACCAGCTGCCCCCAAAGCCAGATCCGATCGGCAGCCAGCGCCTGACGCCCCGACCCACCCAGCCGGTCCCACAGCGCTTCATCCACCGCGTCGCCCTCCGACGGCAGCAGCACCTTCAGCACCACCTCCAGCGATCCTCGCCACCCCAAACCCTCCAGCACCTCCCGGAAGCCCGCCATGAACGCCACCAGTGGATCGCTGAACAGCTCCTCCGCCCCCAGCAGCTCGCAGTAGATCCGAAGCGTCCCGATCAATCCATCCTCCCGCGCTGGCCTCGCCGCCTCGCGCTCTGCCAAAATAATCCCGGCGCATGCCCTCAGACGGTACACACCTCCGAAGCGTTGCGTTATACTCCGTCCCCGGTGCAGTCGAAACAGGCACGACCCGCTTCCCATCCCCAACACAGGGCATCAAGGTAGAGCTTCATGGCGAACAACGATCCAAAGGGAAAGGACGACAAGCCGCTCGTCAAAGCACGCCACGACAACTCCGTCCTCTTCAGCCTGAAGGATCTGGACAGTGGCGGAGCCCCCAAGGGCGACGGTAACAAGGGCGACGCCCAGAACGACGCCAGCGGTTTCATCAACCTCAACGCCATCGCGGCCTCCTCCCAGTACGTCGCCAACAGCGATGACGGGCAGGGCGCTCCCGCCGCGCAGGCCGTCATGCCGGCCATGGTCCCCATGGGACGCCCCAAGGAGAGCAAGGGCGTCGTCATCGCGATATCCATCGCGGCCATCGTCCTCGTCGGCGTCATCGTCGCGCTGCTCGTCGTCCTCCTCAACAAGGACCCCCAGCAGACGACCATCATCCAGCAGGTCCCGGCGCCCACACAGCCCCCGTCCGACGGAAACCCCGCCGGCGGCAACGCTGCCGCACCCGCCGACGACAAGAAGGACGACAAGGCCGACGACAAGGCCGATGACAAGGCCGACGACAAGAAAGACGACAAGAAAGACGACAAGAAAGACGACGCCGAGGCACCGCCCGAAGACGGCAAGGGCCCGGCCGACAAGGCCCCCGATGCCAAGGCCGGTGACAAGGGCGCCCACAAGCCCACCGGCGGCGGTGGTGCGGTTGGCGGCGCGCCCGCCAGCGGCGCGAACGATGGCGTCGACGACAAGGGCGACGACGACAAGGGTGGCGAGACCCCCGAGAAGCAACCCCCCGCAGACACCGCCAAGCCCAAGGGCGGCGGTAACATCAACGACATCCTCGACGACCTCGCCGGAGGTGGCGGCAAGAAGGACGACACGCCCAAGGGCGGCGGCGCCAACGGTGGCGCCAACGCCGACACCGGCGGCGGCGGCAAGACCGAGCTGACCAAGGCCGACGTCAAGAGCACCATCGACCGCTACGGCAGCCAGATCGCCGGCTGCGGTGGCCCTGGCAAGACCGGCGTCGTGCTCGTCCGCTTCTCCGTCCAGGCCAACGGGTCGGTCGGCAGCGCCACCGTCACCGGTGACAAGGCCGGCACTCCCGAAGGCAACTGCGTCGCGGCGGCCGTCCGTGGCTTCAAGTTCCCCGCCTTCAGCGGCGCGACCAAGACCATCACCTACCCGTTCCGGCTGTGACCACACAGGGGCTCAGCCCCTGACCCGAGGTCCCCACAGGGCGACGCCACCCGCGTCGCCCTTTTTTTGTCTGGACGGCCTGCCCTGCCCCGGGTCGCCGACCCGGTTGACGAACACCCTCCGCCTGGGTCACCATACCCCCCACGATCCACGCCCGACGCCCCGATCCCTCGCGGACGTCCAACCTGCCCGCTCGCGTCACCTCCAACCCCACGAGGCCACATGAACGATCGCACCCCCACCCCGCAGCACTTCCGCGACTACGACCGCATCCACAAGATCGCTGTGCTCGGCGCAGGCTCCTGGGGCACGGCCCTGGCGAAGCTGTTGGCGGACAAGGGCTACGATGTCAGCTTGTGGGCCTACGAGCGGGAGCTGGTCGAGTCCATCAACACGACGCACATCAACGACCTGTACCTCCCCAGCGCCGTGCTTCCCGCCAACCTCCGCGCCACAAACGACATCGCCGAGGCGTTGACGGGCTGCGACATGATCCTCTCGGTCAGCCCGAGCCACGTCGTCCGCCACGTGATGGGCCAGGCCTCCGAGCACATCCCGGTGGGCGTCCCGATCGTCAGCGCCTCCAAGGGCATCGAGAACGAGTCGCTCAAGCTCGTGAGCGACATCCTCGAGGACGTGCTGCCGGTCCGCTGCCATCCCTACCTGGCGTACCTCTCCGGCCCGAGCTTCGCCAAGGAGGTCGCGGCGCAGCAGCCCACGGCGGTGGTCATCGCGTCCTACTCGCACCAACTCGCGGTCAAGATCCAGCACGTCTTCCATGCCCCGTTCTTCCGCACCTACACCTCGCAGGACGTGGTCGGCGTGGAGATTGGGGGCGCGCTCAAGAACGTAGTCGCCATCGCCGCCGGCGTCGCAGCGGGCATGGGGCTCGGCCACAACGCCATGGCCGCCGTGCTTACCCGCGGCCTCAACGAGATCGCCCGGCTGGCTGTGCGGCGAGGCGCCAACCCGCTGACCTTGCAGGGCCTCAGCGGCATGGGCGACCTCGTGCTGACCTGCACCGGGCCGCTCTCTCGTAACCGCACCGTCGGCTTCAAGCTCGGTGAGGGCATGTCCATCGACGCGATCCTGGGGGAGATGCGCATGGTGGCCGAGGGGGTCAAGACCAGCCAGTCGGTGCACGATCTGGCCGCCGAGCTCGGCGTCGACATGCCCATCTCTGAGGCGGTCTACCAGGTCATCTACCAGGGCCAGAGCGCCACCGAGGCGGTCAAGGGGCTCATGGCGCGCGAGCTCAAGGTCGAGATGCAGCTCTACGCTTGATCATCGCCGCGGTGTCGGCCGCGTCGCCTCGAAGAAGTCGAGGATGGTCGAGTCCCGCGCCGCGAACCGGGCCCGCTGCTGCGCCCAGTCCCGCAGCGCCTTGATCCGGTCCTCGTAGGTCCGATAGAGCGGGATCGTCGCCTCACACGCGCGCTCGAGGTGCTCCTGCCCAACGTCCACGCCTGCGCTGAACGCCATGTACAGCGCGGCCACCACCACCTGCTCCAGCTCCGCCCCCGAGAAGTTCCGCGTCAGGATCGACAGCCGCTCCACGTCGAAGCTCGCCGGGTCGCGACGCTGCAGCCGCAGGTGGATGGTCAGGATGTGCTCCCGCGCGCGCCGATCGGGCAGATCGACGAAGAACACCTCGTCGAATCGCCCCTTGCGCAGCAGCTCCGGAGGCAGGTGGGTCACCTCGTTGGCCGTCGCCACGAAGAACACCGGCTCGGTCTTCTCTTGCAGCCACGTCAGCAGCCCGGCCAACAGGCGCATCGCGCTCGAACGCCCCTCGGCGTCCAGATCAAACACCTTCTCGATCTCGTCCACCCAGAGCACCGAGGGCGCCACCGCCTCCGCGGTGCGGATGGCCGTGCGCAGCGCGGCGTCCGGCTCGCGGTTGCCCCCGAACAGCGCCCCGATGTCCAGCCGCAGCAGCGGCAGGTTCCAGTGCCGCGCCACCGCCTTCGCCATCAAGCTCTTGCCGCAGCCCTGCACCCCCAGCAGCAACAACCCCTTGGGCACCGGCAGCCCGAACGCCCGCGCCCGCTCCCCGAACGCGTCTTGCCGCTCCACCAGCCAGTCCTTCAGCTCCTCCATCCCGCCCACGTCCGACACCCCCCGGTCGGGCTCCACGAACTCGATCACCTCGACGTTCTCGACCAGCCGACGCTTCTCCGCCAGCATCGACGCCTCAGGATCAAAGTCCTCCAGCCCCTCCTCGGCCGCCCGCAGCCACTCCAACTTCACCCGATGAAACGCGCGCAACGCCTGACGGCTCGTCAGCCCCAGCCCGCCGCTCACCAGCCCGTCCCGATCGAGCTGCGGCCACCGACGCACCGGGAACACCACATGGCTGATCTGCGTCAGCGCGTCGCGGCCAGGCAGCGGCATGTGGATCACCGTCACGTCCTTGATCAGCTCCGGCACCGGGCACTCCACCGGACCGACGAACACGATCGTCTTGCCAAACGCCGCCGCCAACGGCTCCATCTCCCGGAGCCGCCGCACCACCCACGGGTCGCCCACGTACGGATGGATGTCCTTCAGCACAAAGATCGTCGGAGACGTCTCCACCTCGATCGCCTGCATCAACCCCCGCAGATCCTCCGGACCCGGTGAGCCCTCCTCGCCCTCCAGACCCTGCGCGTAGCTCCACTGGCGCACCGGACGACCGGCCAGCTCCGCCGCCTCCGTCACCGCCGCCACCGCCCGAGACTCGTCCCAGGTTACGATGTACACGTACGCGTACGGCGCCGACAGCAACACCGACAGCTCACGCTCGAAGTCGACTCGACCCATCCTCGCTTCCCCAAGAAATCGAAAAGGCACCGCGCAGCGTCGGGTGTCCCGACTCTGGCCGTGCCTTCGCGCGCATCGACGCCTGCTGCGTCAAGCGTTGTAGTAGACGTCCTTGATGATCTGCACCGAGAACTCCAGGAAACGCTCCAGGCTCTCCCGGGGGATCTCCTCGATCGGCTGCTCCACCTGGCCGTAGCAGTTGATCGGGCCGTTCTTGATGTTCAGACCCTCCAGGCTGTCGATGAAGTCGTTTGCCTTCCGCTGATACTCCTCGGGGAGCTCCTTGTTCGGGTGCGCCTTGACATGGAAGTAGACCCGACCCTTGGTGTTCACGTCCATCACTGCGTAGCGGATCGAACCGTACCGGATCTTGAAACCACCCTCCTTGGAGTCGCTCACCAGCGGCTGGCAGCCGAGATCACGGGAGGCGCGAATCACATACTCGATGGCGGACTTCCGCTCCTCACCACCTTCCTCGCGAGCCTTCACCAATACGTCGAGTGCGTCCAACTTGACCTCCTGAGACAGCAACGCCACAGCGAACGGCGTCACCTGTTTGAATGCGTTGAGATGGATCTGAAAGGTTGCCGTACGGCCAGCTCCATCAAGGCAGCGTTGGAGGAAACACGGGGGGGGTTCCGGTCCATCTCTGCTGCCTTCGGCGGTGCGTCTCTACGCACGCCAACCTATTAAATGTATGGCCGCGCTGCGCCCTGTCAACGGGCTGAGCGGCCCCACGCCGAAACCAAGGTAGGATAACATACTACCCGCGACCGTGCATACCCCCCAGTTTCACTGCACCGTGATCCGGTCCCGCAGCCTGGCCACGGTCCCCTTGCCGATGCCCTTGACCAACCCGAGATCGTCCACGGTCTTGAACGGCCCGACCGTCTGCCGGTGGGTGATGATCGCCTTCGCCTTGGCGGGACCGATCCCCGGCAGGGTGGTCAGCTCGGCCTCGGTGGCGGTGTTGATGTTGATGATGGCGCCGGCGGCCGCCGGGGTGCCCGCTGGCGTCCCGGCCTTGTCCTTGCCCTTGCCCTTGCCGGCTCTCGGGGGCGCGGTGAGGTCGATGAGCGCGTCGTCATCGGCGGCCAGCTTGCCGGTCCGGCCGGGCGGGGTCACGGCCTCGAGCTCGGCGTCCTCGGCGTCCCGCTCGGGGGTGGCGGGATTTGCGCCGCCGCCGCCGACCACGACCATCGCCTCGAACTTCGCGAGGGTCTTCTCGCCCACGCCCTTGACGTTGAGCAGGTCCCGCACCGTCTTGAACGGCCCCTTCTCCGTCCGGTAGGCGATGATGCGCTCGGCGGTCACCTTGCCCACCCCCGGCAACGTCTGGAGCGTCCTGGCGTCGGCCGTGTTGATGTCGACCCTGGCCTGCGCGACGGCCACCTGGCCCTCCACCAGGACAAGCGTCGCGCTGACCGCGCCGAGCGCCAGCAGCGCCGCCAGCAGGAGGGACCACCAGTGCGATCGACGATGGACACGAGCGATGGTGTGGATCATGGCGACTGCGATGCCTCCTCGATGGACGACGGTCTAGTGGATGGTCCAGTGGTGATCGACGGACTGTTGGCCGGCCTCGATGCAGCGAGCCCGGTCCCCCTTGAGCAGCTTCTCCAGCGCCTTGAGATCCAGGCTCTGCGCCCGCTCCCGGCTCAGCGTGATCTCGAGGTGCCGGATCGCGCTGCGGTGCTGCACATACCCGCCACGCCCGTCATGGTCGAGCTCCGTGGCCACCTGATAGAAGACCAGGGTCAGCTCGCTCAGGTCCGGGAAGGCCTTGAACACCGCCGGCGCGCCCTTTGAGCGCTCGAGGCGTCCCAACAACAGCCACCGATAGGCGTCGCAGCGCGCCGCCTCGATGTTCTTGACCAGCGGCCTCAGCACCCAGAGCTCGGCGCGGTCCTCCTTGAGCACCACCCCCTCGAGGAGCTCGCGACGTTCGGGCACGGCGAGGTAGATGCCCATGAGGTCTTCGATGGTGGCGACCTTGCGATCGAGCTCACGCTCCCGCGCCGTGTCCCTTGCCGGCTCCGCGGCCTCCTCGCCGACCTCGGCATCGGCCCCCGACTGCGCCCTCGCCGGAGCGCAGACCAGCAGCGCCGCTGCGCACAGGGCCGCCACACAGCCGCACCGCACCAGAGCCGGTGCGGCGCCGATCCAGTCGCTCGCCGAGGCGAATCGCAGGTTGGGCGGCGTGTCGATCAAGAGGGCATCCCGGAGGCGAGCAGTGGGTCAACGAGGGCGCCGATGCGCTCACGCCCGGCCCGTGTCCGCGTGGCGTGATCTCATGAGACCCTCGATCATAGCAGAGCGCCCCGGACGATAACAGTGCCATCACGACGCGGCCCGCGGCGCACCTTGACCACTCCCCACCCACAGGCCACAATCCAGCCCACGCCCGTCGAAGGGCGGCGACGGCGAAGCCTCCCCGGCCCACGCGCCGCGTCGGTGACCTCAAGGAGATGGGATGGCCTCCACCGCCCGCACACAGCCACGCTCCCTCACGCCCACGTTCGTACTGCTGGGCGTCCTGACGAGCCTGCTCGCCACGCCTGCGGCCAGCCAGGAGGCCGAGGGCGCGGACGTGTCCGCGGCGGCGCCGGCGATGTCCGACATCGAGATCCTGCGCACGGCGACGCGGGTCCTGTTCGGCCTCGGCGTGGTGGGCGGCACCACAGCGTTCGCGTCGAACCCGCTCGTGCTCGAGACAGACATGGGGCAGACGCCGAGCGTGCTGGTGGGCCTTCGGGTGTGGCCGGAGGAGTACGCCGGCTTCCAGCTCGTCTACCAGGGCGGCTTCTTCGGCGGCCTCGAGGTCTCGCAGCTGCAGACCGTGGCTGGCAGCGCGACGCTCGGCCTCACCCACCACCGGCTCGAGGGAGACTTTCGCTACCGCGCCTTCACCAGCCCCCGTCCTGACGCGATCGAGCTGTCCGCGCGGCTGGGATTCGTGATGAACCGGCTGTCGCCGACCGACCACTCGCCGACCCTCGTGCTGTCCACGACCTGGTTCGGCCCCGAGCTTGGCGGGGTGGTGAAGGTGCCGTTTGCGGAGGGCAACCTGGGCGTCGAGCTGGAGGTGGACGCGATCCTGCCGTTCTTCGTGCGCGAGGCGCCGGTGAGCTCCGGGGTGCCTGACAGCGCCTTCGGCTACCACGTCGGGCTCGCGCCCTACTATCGCTTGCTCGATACCGTCTTCCTCGGCCTGCGGGTCGACGTGCGCTCGTTCTCCGCCGACTTCGCCGGCCAGGGCGAGCGGTTCGGTGGGGTCACAGACGCCAGCAACGACGAGCTGTACACCAGCGCGCAGCTTGAGGCGGAGTGGGCGCTGTAGCAGGGTCGCGTGAGCGGTCCAGCTGCGATGCCGTCGACCACTAGGGACAGCCGCACATCGGCGAGTCCTCACCGGAGATCCAGGCCAGCAGCGTCGTGTAGCAGCAGTCGTCGGTGCCCGTGAACGAGCTCACCGGGTGGGAGGAGCCGGCGCACACAGGCAGCGTCGACGAGGTGCCGCAGAGCGGGTCCGTCAGCAGGATGCTCGCGGTGGGATTGGCCGCATCGACCTTGGCGCCGACCAGCCGATAGTTCTCGCGGAGCTCGTCCTCGGTGGGGTCGGCGATGATCTGGAGGTTGCCGATCAGCGCCGCATGACAGCCGGCCTGCGCGCAGTTGCGCGCCACACCCCCATCCACGTTCGCCGCCGGATGCTGCAGGATGGGCTGGATCTCCGTGCGAAACCGATCCAGGTCGTCCCCCCGCTCGCCCACCTCCAGCCGGGTCACCTCGCCGGCGCACCCCGCGATCAGCCCAACCAGCGCCGTCGCCGCGACGACCAGCCCCAGAGCGCCGCGGTTCATCGACGCCCTCGATGGGCTCGGCGGCTCGCGCCGACCACGATGAGCCCGCCCAGCAGCGCGACCAGGGCCTCCAGGCCGCCCCGCGGCACGCGCCCCGACCCCGCCGTGCTGCACCCCTCGGTCTCCAGCCGCGGCTGCCGATCGATCGGGACCAACAACACCGTCACCGCCGAGTCGCGCGACACAGGGATGGAGCGAAGCACCACGGGCTGGAAGCCGGTGTGCGACACGGTCATCTCGTAGTTGTCCGCGCGCAGGGCGACGAACGTCGCGTGACCCGCCTCGTCCACGACCGCCTCGCCCCGCGCACCGGTGCCGCGACCGACCACCCCCACGGTCGCGCTCGTCGCGGACTTGCCGGTGCTGGTCATCACCGTCACATCGAGGCGGAAGACGGCCTCGCTGACGAGGCCGAGCTCGATCGTCTGGTCTGAGCCCAGCGCGATCTCCATCTCCACGGTCTCGAAGCCGGGGGCCTCCACGTGCAGGTTGTACGTGCCGGGCAGCAGGTCCATGAAGGCGAACCCGCCGTCCTCACCCGTGATCTGCGTCTCGCCGAGCTCCACGATCGCCACGCTCGCCCCCGCGACCGCCTCGCCCGTCGGGTTGGCCAGGACGTGACCGCTCAGGTCGTACGAAGCCTCGACCGTAATCACCAGGTCGAGCACGTTGTCCTCCTCCAGCGTCAGCTCACGCGTCACCGGCGCGATCCCCGGCCCGTCGACCTGCAACGTCACCAGGCCCGGCGCATCGAGGATGAGGTCGAACTCCCCGGTCGCGGCCAGCGGGAACGACTGCCCCCGCTCGAGCACCGTCACCACCAACCCCGCGATCGCCGGCGCGCCTGCGCCCGGCACGACGACCCCGGCCACGTGCCACAGCCCCTCGACCTGCCACTCCACGGCCTGAAGATCGATCACGCCCGTGTCCACCACCGTCTGGAAGGTGGCGATGGCCGTGCCCTGGATCGTCACGGACAGCGAGGCGTTGCTTGGCACCTCAAACGAGAAGGCTCCGGTGTCGTCGGTCGTGGCGGACAGCTCCGTGCCCATCCCTACGACCTCGATCGTCAGGTCGGCCACCGAGAGCACACGAGGGCCGCCGACCACCGTCCCGGCCAACGTGACCGTCTCCGGCACGCCCAGCATCACGTCCCCGGCCACGAACGCCGACGCCAGGTCTTCGCTCGTCTCGTCATGGCCCGTCAGCCCGTTGCCGCCCACCGCCTCGGAGACCTCGTCACTCGACCGCCGCAGGGATTGCCCCTCGGCGGGCACCGACGCCGCGAGCTGATCGCCGATGGCCGTCTCATCGAGGTAGCTCGATGCGGTCAGGTCAGCATCGGGACCGTCGGCGCTCTGGCCGGTCTTGTCGACCCGCGCCGATCCTGCGCCCCAAAAGACGAGGTCGCAGTCCTGCACCCGATCGGTCAGCCCGTCCCAGTGGAACAGGACCAGCAGCCCCGCCGTCCGGTCGAGCTCGGCGGTCGGAAAGGCGCTGGCGGCCGCGGCGATCATGCGCGGCGGCTCGCCAACACCGGGCTCTGCCACGACGAAGTCCGGCCTGACGCCGAGCCCCGCCTCGAACGCCGCCACGGTGCCTGCGCCGAGCTGCACCACCACCGACCCCGACGCCGGGATCGACCCCTCGGCCGGGAACCGCACCAGAACGTCCGACGCGCCAAGGGCGGCCACGCTGCCCTCGACGAGCCGGTAGTAGTTCGGAGAGGTCGACAGGTACAGGTCGGCCAGCGGCGCCGCGTCGGTCGCCGAGGGGTTGGTGAGCTGCACGAACGACAACCCGCCCGCCACGTACACCTGGCCGATCAGCGGCGGCACCGAAGGCGCCTGGGCGGCGGCCGGAGCGGCGCTGATCGCGACCAGCGCGAGCCCGAGGCATACGACGAGGAGCGACGGCGAGCCGTCGACACGACAGGAGTGGGAGAGGTCACGCATGAAGGACCGTGGATCCGCGTCAGGCACGTCCAGACCGGACGTGGCAGTGGAGGTCGACCTCGGACGAGAGCGGTGCTCCCCGTCCCGCTGTGGCCGACCGCGGGAGCACAACATGGCGCGCAACGTCACCCTTGTCAACACCGCTCCACCCCCGTCCACGGCGGTCCCGTCGACGTCGAACCCGCACGGCTCACCAGCGGCCCGCACGCGATCGGGCCCACGAGGGCCTACCGCGCAGGCGCCGGGAAGGCGTAGTAGAAGGTCGACCGAGACCGCCGCACCTTCAACCGCACGACCCCGTGGAACGCCTTGCTCACGACCGCCGCATCGAACGCCGCGACGTCTTCCACCACGGCATCGCCGACCTGCATCACCACATCTCCGGGCTGCAGCCCGCTCGAGCGCGCCGGGCTCCAGTCGGCGATCCGAAGCACCACGACCCCCTTGTCGTCCGACCGGCTGAAACGCTTGAGATCCTGCACCTCGATCCCGTGCCCGGTGCCCGACTTGCGCGGCGCCGGTTCGGCCGGGGGACGCCCCGTCGCGCCGCCCGGCATCTCGGCCAGCCGCAGGTTGAGCTTGCGCGACTTGTCCTTGCGCCACACCGTCAGCACGACATTCTTGTCCACACCCGCCACGCTGGCCAGCCACGGCAGCTCGTCGCTCGTGCGGATCTTCTGCCCGTCCAGGGCCAGGATCACGTCCCCCGACTCCAGCCCCGCGGCCTCGCCGGGCCCCCCGCTGACGACGTCCGTGACCAGGGCGCCCATCGCCTCGGTCAAGCCGAACGAGCGCGCCAGATCCGCATCGATCTCCTGAATCATGATCCCGATCCACGACCGTTGCACAAACCCCCGCGTCCTGAGCGTCGGCAGCAGCGTCTTGGCCATGTTGATGGGGATGGCGAAGCCGATCCCCTGGCCCAGGCGGTTGATCGCCGTGTTGATGCCGATCACCTCGCCCGCCACGTTCAGCAGCGGCCCGCCCGAGTTGCCCGGGTTGATGCTCGCGTCCGTCTGGATGAAGTTGCTGTAGAGCTGCTCGCGCCCCGGATGTACGTGCCGCCGCTCAGTGGCCGAGACGATCCCGGCGGTCACCGTCGACTGAAGGCCCAGCGGGCTCCCGATGGCCAGCACCCAGTCTCCCACCTTGAGCTGCGCGCTGTCGCCGAGGGCCAGCACCGACAAGCCCGTGACACCCTCGAGCTGGATCAAGGCCAGGTCCGTGCTCGCGTCGCTGCCCACCACGCGCACCGTGAACTGACGGCCGTCGTTCAGGACCGCGCGGATGTCGCTGGCCTTGTCGACCACGTGGTGATTGGTCAGCGCGAAGCCGTCGGCAGTGATCAGGAAGCCGCTGCCCTGCCCCATCCCTTCCTGGCCGGCGTCCACGCCGCCCGAGCCGCCATGGACGCGCACCTCCAGGCTGATCACCGCCGGCGACACCTTGTCGGCCAGCGTCGAGAATGACTCGAGCCCGCCAGCGCCTGCGCGCGGACGCCCGGCGCCCTCCGTCCAGAACCGGTCCCCTTGCGCCAACGCCACGGACGAGGTAACCCAGGCCGCGGTCAAGACCGCCAGCACCACGAACCCACGATGCCGACTTCGGCCCCACCCTCTGCTCATCTGCACCTTCCTGCAGGTTCCGGGTTGGCTTCGCCCGACCCTTGTCCGCGCTCGAATCCGTGTTGACCTATGGACAGTTGCCGGGTGCTGCGCCGCGGGAAGCTCTCCCGGGCCTCGCACCCTCCGACGTCCCTTCAACCCCCGGCCCCACGCCACCATTCCCCCGGCACCGAGCCCATGCCCCGCACCGACGCCTCGATCCTGACACTCGCCGTGGCGGCCAGCTGGCCGGGACGCCCGCCGTCTGACCTCGCACGCCTCGATCCTACCGACATCCGCCGACTCGTCAAGGCCGCCGAACGGCTGGGCACCGCGCCCGCGGTGGTCTCCAACCTCCTCGACGCGGGCCACGCGCCGGCGCTGACCGCCGCCGAGCTCGGGCTGCACGACGCGACCCTGTTCACGAACCTGATCGCCCTGGACGCGGCCGAGACCCTCCTGGCCGCCTTCGCCGCCGAGGGCGTGCGCGCGGTTCCGCTCAAGGGCACCGCCATCCTGCTCGACCTCTGGCCCGGCCGCCCCGCCGCCCGCGCGATGCACGACGTGGACCTCCTGCTCGACACCGAGGACTTCCGCGCGGTCACCGCAAACCTGGAGGCCCTCGGCTGGCGCCGGGACCGCGGCACACCGCTGGCCGACGGGCTCTCGCCAGAGGCGCGCTTCCTCCTGGACGTCGGCCCGGGTGCGCAGCTGGTCGAGCTGCACCGGACGCTCGTCTTCCCCGGCCGGCACGCCATCGACACCCGCGCGCTGTTCGAGCGCACCCACGGGGAGGGCGCGCGACGCCGCCTCGACCCCGCCGATCACCTCGTCTATCTGGCTGTCCACAAGGCCATGCACGGCTACCTGAACGACGCCCGCGACCTGATCGACGGCGCCGCCTGGATCGATGCCGGCACCGGCGAGGAGCCGCCCGGGACGCCGCTGCGCTGGGAGGCGGTGGTGGAGCGGGCGGTGGAGTGGCGCGCCCGCGCGGTGACCTGGCTCTTCCTGACCCGCGTCGCCTCGAGCTTCGGCGTTCCGGTGCCGCCGGCCGTGCTGGACGCGCTCCGGCCCTCGGCCGCGCGGCGTGTCGCCCTGCAGCGCGCGATGCCCGACATCACCACCGAGCCTGCGATGCAGCCCCTGAAGAACGAGGCCCGGCCGCTGCTGCCCAAGGCCCTCGCCGCGCTGCTCGCCAACGACTCGCCCGGCCTCGAGCTCGCCGTGTTGGCGCTCATCGTGGGACGCAGGCTCGGTGACCACGGCCTGGCACGGCTTCGGCTCGCGACCGCAGCGCGCCCCTGGGCAGACCGGCTCTCACTTCGACCGCTGGAGCGCGTGGCGCGGCGGCGGTAGCCCAGCCTGAGTGGCAGTCCGCAGCGGCGGGGCGGGCAAGAACGCAAGAGGGGGGAGGCGCCGCACGGCACCTCCCCCCTCTCGCGTTTCAGGGAGCTCAGATCGAACGAACGGCGACGCCCGATGGTTCTCGAGCGTCGCCTCATGGAGCGCGGGACGGTGCTACTCCTGCTTGAGCCGGACGGTCACACGGGTGGTCTTGTCGGCGCTCGGGGTGAGCGTGAGCGAACGCGACTTGTAGCCGGCCTTCTGAATCTTGACGCGCACGGGCGTGTCGGCCGGGAGCTGAAGCGTGGCCGGCGTCGTGCCGACGACCTGACTGCCGACGATCACCTTGGCGCCGGGCGGATCGGAGTCGACGACGACATGGCCGAGGCTGCTCGCGACCGCGACCCAGGCGACCATCACGACCATCGCCAGCGTGGCCAGCGCGGTGGTGATGCGAAGGGTTGTTGATTTCCAGGTGCTTGAGGTTCCGCTGAACATCATATTCTCCTGCCCGGAGGCTCCAGGACGCGTTCGACTGAGGTTGTGCTCCGGAGCGACTCAGCCGCAGCTTGCGTCGCCCCCTGTTCCCTGACAACAGCGTCTGACGACCATGGCGGGGGAATGTTCAAAACAATCTTCCGCCGGGGCGTCAACGCGTCGGAGCGCGCCTCACTGGCCGGGCGGAGGGGTCGGCGTCTGGCCCTGGCCTTCGCCGACGGGATCCTGGGGGGTCTTGCTCTGATCGGCGAAGACCAGCTCAAGCTGGACCTGCGCGCCGTCGGGCAGACCGCGGACGTCGAGCTGCCAGACCGAGAACGAGCGCAGCGCGCCGCCGATGGCGAAGGCCTGCGGCCCGAGCAGGTCGAGCAACGCCTTGATGTCCACGACGAGCGCGCTCGTGTCTGAGGCGGCCAGCGCCGTGGTGGTGCGCTCGTGCGCCAGCGGCCCCTCAGGCCCCTGCCCCGACAGCGAAGCCAGCATCACGCCCTGCTTGCGCGGCATCTGACGCGTCAGCAGCATCGCCACCTTGTCTGTCACCACGAGGTGAGCCAGCGGCTCGCCGGCCGGCCTGGCGGGGGCAGCCTGGCTGTCGGGCGTCGGGGGCGTCTGGCCATCGGGCGTCGGGGGCGTCTGGCCGTCCTCGACCTTCTGATCGAAGGTGTCGAGCTTGAGCTTGAAGGGGTTGTCCTCCACAGGGTCGGGGGTGGCTGCCGCCTCGGTGTGGAAGGCGTAGACGACGATGTTGCCGCCCTCCTCCGACCGGGCGATCATCGCCGGGAAGCTCTTCTGGGCGCTGTCGAGGGACGCCAGGAGCTTGGCGCGATCCTGGATCCCGAAGGTCACCGTCGCGCGGCTGCCCTGGATGAAGTCGAGGTAGTTCCCCTGGGAGAGCGCGGCGAGGGCGATCGGGTTGGCCTCGTAGATGTTGACCATGACGTTGCCGTCGAGGGCGGGCAGGACGCCGTCCTTGAGGTCGACGCCGACCACGGACTTCACCAGGCGCATGCTGCGGTCGAGCTCGTCGCGATTCTCGCTCTGCATGATCGTCCGGAGCTCCTTGAGGCCCTTGTCGAAGTCGAGGCTGAGCTTGAGGGTCAGCGCGGGGTTCTTGTCGATGACCCTGGCGAACTCGGCGAGGTCGCCTTTGGAGCGGGCGGCGGCCTGGATGCGGGCGGCGGTCTCGGGGGTGGTGAGGATATGGAGGCGGGCGCGGGCGGAGCCGTCCTCGACCTTGACGCCGAGCCCGACGAGGCCGAGCTCCTTGGCGAGGGTCTTGTAGGTCTCCATCTGGTCCTTGGCGAAGGGTTGGTTCGCCATCTCCTCAACCGCCTTGTTGAGGGCCTTTGACGCGTTGTACACGCCGAAGATGGAGAACTCCTTGCCGAGAGACGTCTTGAGCTTGTCAAAGTCCTTGTGCTTGCCCAGCGAATCGGCCTCGGCGACGAAGGCGAACTTCGACAGGATCTCCTTGGCCGGTCTGGTGTTGGGGCTGGCGGCGGCGCCGGGGTAGACGATCGCGGTGCCGTCGCGCACGATCCAGGCGAACACGGCGTTGTCGTCGGTGAGCTGGGGTGCCGCCTGAGCGTCCGCGCCCTTGGTCACGACGGCGTTCATCTGGACCTTCTGCTGGTTGGGTCCGACGAGGTCCACGGTGACGCCGCGCTCGTCAGCGCCGTGCCGCTCCTTGCCCAGCGCCGTGAGGAAGCGGGTGAAGCCGGGGCCGCCCTCGATCGGCACGATGAACACGAGCTGCTCGTCGATGGTGACGACGCCGAGGCCGCGGTCGACCGCGACGCCCTTGTCCGCGACCGCCTTCACGTTCGTCAGATCGAGGCCATAGCGCTGGTTGATCTCCGCCACACCGGCCTTGACCGAGATGGCCTGAGTCACCTTCTTGTCGAGGATGTTCGAGGCGTCCCGCAGGTCCTTGAAGTTGCTGGCGAAGAACGCCAGGTCGACGTCGGCGGGCACGAGCACCGCGAAGTCCGAGGCCGAGCGGGCGGCGCTCTTGGTGGTGTCGACGCGCTCGCAGAGGCCGCAGCTCGCGGACATCATGCAGAGGGTGAAGGCGAGCGCGTAGCGCGTCCAGACAGACGGGCCTTGCGAGGCAGGGAGAGAGAGATGGACAGACGGTCGCATGGGATCCTCACGCCGAGGGGGGTCAAGTCGGCCGCGTTGCGCGGTGGCAGGTTTCGACCCTCGGGAGATATCCCAGCGACCGGGACAAATCAACCGCAGTTGGCGCCCTCGTCGATCTCGCCATCGCAGTCGTTATCCTCGAAGTCACAAATCTCCGAGGCCTCCGGATTTGTCCGCGCGTTGTTGTCGTCGCAATCGCCGCCGCACTCAGTGAAACCATCGCTGTCGCGGTCGAAGCCCTCGTCGATGGCGCCGTCGCAGTCGTTATCGACGCCGTCGCAGATCTCGGCCGAGGGGTAGCAGACGGGGCAGCCCTCGTCGACCGAGCCGTCACAGTCGTTGTCGATGCCGTCGCAGATCTCGTTGCCTCGGCCGCTGGGGCAGTCGACGCAGCTGTTGTCGACCACGCCGTCGCAGTCGTCGTCGAGGCCGTTGCAGATCTCGTTGAAGGGCTCGCAGACGTCGACCGGGCAGCCCTCGTCGATCTCGCCGTCGCAGTCGTTGTCGAGGCCGTCACAGACCTCGGCCATGGGGCCGGCGGGGCAGTCGGCGCAGCCCTCGTCCACGGTGCCGTCGCAGTTGTTGTCGATGCCATCGCAGGACTCCGGCCGGGGCACGCAGCCGCAGCCTTCATCGACCTCGCCGTCGCAGTCGTTGTCGACGCCGTCGCAGATCTCGGCGCCCGCGCCAGCGTCACAGGCGACGCAGTTGTCGTCCACGACGCCGTTGCAGTCGTTGTCGCGGCCGTCGCAGATCTCGTTGCTGGCGACGCAGGGGGGGCAGCCCTCATCCACGGTGCCGTCGCAGTTGTTGTCCTGGCCGTCACACACCTCGAAACCGCAGGCGTCGCAGCCTTCGTCGACGGTTCCATCGCAGTTGTTGTCGACGAGGTCACAGACCTCCGCCTGGGGGACGCAGCCGGGGCAGCCGTAGACGACGTGGAGCGAGGGCGTCTGGAGCGCCTGGACCTCGCTGCAGAGGGCGCCGTAGAGAGACAGGGTGTTTGTGGCGCGGTCGTAGTCCCATCCGTTCGCGCGGGCGCGGTCACGGGGGCGGGTGGTGCCCTGGACCTGGAGGTAGATGCGGGAGTCGTCGGGGGGAACCTGGTTGAGCTGGTAGTCGCACTGGACGATTGTCGTGGCGATCTCGTTCAACACGGACTGCAAGGTCGCCGCGTCGTTGGCCTGGTAGTAAGCCGGATCGCCGTTGCGCGCCGTGCCGCCCTCCTGGGCCATCTGGTTCATCTCGTTGCGCGCCGAGGCCACACCCTGGGTGAAGCCGACGACGAACGTCCTCACCTCCGGGGTCCGCTGGCGGAGCAGGCGGACGGTGTCCGAGGGGTCGCCGGCGCAGTTGTCCTCGCCATCGGTGACCAGCAGCACGTAGTTCGGGCGGGTCTGGTCGGAGAGACCGTTGTAGCCGTTGACGATGTTCAGCGCCCCGGCGATCGGCGTTCCAAGGCCGCAGAGCTCGCCGTACGGGCCGTTGGAGGAGCACGGCGAGTCGCTGATGGTGGACAGGACGGAGACGATCTGGGTCGGGGTCGCCTCGGCGATGCCGTAGAGGATGCCGCCCACATCCACGCAGATGGTGCCGGAGCAGTTGTCGGGGTCGGTCGCCGGGTTGGAGCGGCCGGGGAACAAGGTCAAGCCGAACCGGACCTGATCGCCAAAGGCGGTCACGATCTGGCCGACCGCGTCGATGGCGACCTCCCAGCGGCTGGTGCCGGAGTTGGCGCAGGTCTCGTTGTTGACGCCCCAGGCCATCGAGCCCGAGCGGTCAAGCACGATCATCATGTTCGGCTGAATGAGGTCGAACGCGAACTCCTGGTCACCGCAGGTGTTCGTGGGGATGTCCAGATCGCACGCGTCGCCGAGGCCGTCAGCGTCGAAGTCGCCCTGATCGTAGTTGGCGACCGAAGGGCAGTTGTCGCAGGCGTCGCCGATGTTGTCGCGGTCGCCGTCGGCCTGATCGTTCGGGATGCGGGCGCAGTTGTCGTCGACGTCGGGGACACCGTCCTCGTCGGTGTCGGTGTTCGGGTCGTAGACGTCCTGGCAGGCCTCGCCGATGCCATTCTGGTCGCGGTCGAGCTGGTCGCTGTTGGCGATGGCCGGGCAGTTGTCGCAGACGTTGCCGACGCCGTCCCGATCGTCGTCGGCCTGGGGCGGGTTGGCGATGGCGGGGCAGTTGTCGAGGGCGTTGGGGAAGCCGTCGCCGTCCGTGTCGGGCATCGCCAGCTCGGTGCAGGCGTCACCGACGCCGTCCCGGTTGGTGTCGAGCTGATCGGCGTTGGCGACCGCGACGCAGTTGTCGCAGGCATCGCCGCGACGGTCGCGATCGGTGTCGGCCTGGTCGGCGTTGGGCAGATGGGCGCAGTTGTCGAAGCGGTTGGGCACGCCGTCGCCGTCGTCGTCGGCGTTGGCGTCGGTGGGCACCTCGCAGGCGTCGCCGACGCCGTCGGCGTTGGCGTCGGCCTGATCGACGTTGGCGGTCATGCGGCAGTTGTCACAGAGGTCACCGAGGCCGTCGAGGTCGGCGTCGTCCTGATCCGGGTTGGGCCGGTTCGGGCAGTTGTCCAGCAGGTCGTCGATGCCGTCGGTGTCGGCGTCGCCGCCGAGCACGGGGCCGCCCTCGCAGGCGTCGCCGATGCCGTTGTGGTCGGCGTCGAGCTGGTCGGTGTTGGCGACGGACGGGCAGTTGTCGCAGACGTCGCCAGCGAAGTCCTGGTCGGCGTCGGCCTGGTTGGGGTTGGCGGCGTTGCGGCAGTTGTCGAGCTGGTCGAGGATACCATCCGCGTCCGCGTCGCCGTCGCCGTTGTTGCCGCCGCCGTCGTTGTTGTCGGTGCCGTTGTTGTCGGTGCCGTTGTTGTTGGTGCCGTTGTTCGCGGTGCCGTTGTTGCCGCCGTTGTTGTCGGTGCCGTTGTTGCCGTTGTTGTTGTTGCCGTTGTTGTTGCCGCCGTTGTTGTTGGCCGCGCCAGCGGACTCGTCCGCGCAGCCACCCACGGAAGCGAGCCCGGCGGCTCCGGCCAGCAAGGCGACCGCGAACACGAAGGTTGAAATGCGTCTACCCATGACCTCGCTCCCCCATTGACAGAGTTTCCTGGTGCGTCAAACCCCTATCCATGTGCACTCTAGCAGAGCGACTCGCTCGTCTCCAGAGTCGTCGCGCACCGCAACGCCGCCACGTGCATCCCCTGGTGGGGTGTGACGCTGCCGTCGCGGTCGAGGGCGAGCGGCGTCCATCCACCCTGTTTCCAGGAGCTGCCAATGGATCTCCTCAATCACCCACTCATCGCCGAGCGCTACTTCTTCCCCACGGTCGCACCGCTCGCGGACGCCGTCCACGTCGCAGTCCCGGCTGGGACGCTGTCCTGCTGGCGGTCGGCGCCGCCCTCCGAGCGGCCGGTGCTGGTTCACTTCCACGGCAACGGCGAGATCGTGCAGGACTGGATGGGTCCCTTCGTCGACACGGTCCGGACAATGGGCTGGGAGGTCTTCCTGGCGGAGTATCGCGGCTACGGCGCGTCGACGGGGACGCCGACGCTCGGCGCCATGCTGGACGAGGACATCGGTCCGATCGCGGAGGCCGTTGGGGTGCCCCAGGGGCGCATCGTGGTCTTCGGGCGGTCGATCGGCTCGATCTTTGCGATCGAGTGGGTCCGGTGCTTCGCCGGGGTCGGCGGCCTCGTGCTGGAGAGCGGGATCCACGACCTGCACGAGCGGCTCGCCCTGCGGGTGCGGCCCGAGGAGGTCGGCTGCGACGCGGCCTCTCTGCGGGCGCAGATAGAGCGGCGGGTGGATCACGCCGCGGTCCTCGCGGGTTGGGGTGGGCGCTGCCTGGTCCTGCACGCCGAGCAGGACCACCTCGTGGACATCTCGCACGGCGAGCGCAACGCGCGCGCCGCGGGGCCGCGGGCGGAGCTGGTCCGCCTGCCGCGCGGTGACCACAACTCCATCCTCGCGGCGAACACGGACGCCTACTTCGCGGCGCTGCGCCGCTTCCTCGCCTCGATCGGCGAGCACCTCTGAACCGAACCCCCGGCGTTCCTCCCAACGACGGCGCCTCCGGCGCCCCCCGACCCGAGTGAGGATCCGATGCGACATCGCTCCCTCCTGCCAACGTTGCTCTTCGTCTCTGGCTTGCTGCTCACCTCGACGGTCCGTGCAGAGCCGGGGGCGCCTGCGAGCGACGTCCGGCTGACCGGCACGGCCGAGCTGGGCTTCCTCGCGGTGCTCGACCACAACATCCAGCTCAGCACGTCGGCCACGGACTTCGACTACGACGCGCGGGGCGGAGGGGTCCAGGGGGCGCTGCCCCCTGGCCGCCGGAGGCACGGTGCCTCCGGCGGCCGGGGGCGAGCCGCCCCCGGACCCCCACTTATTTCTAGACGAGCCCTTAGCTTGGGTTTCGCCATTTGACATCTGGGTTGAGGTCGACTCCACGGGCTCGTTCTGACTTTCAGCGAAGGCCGTGTTCATCGGCCTTCGCTGAAAGTGGTTCACTCTGGTTGCAG
>Ga0100377_1001270_pt1 | contig 21859 bp, 19 predicted proteins | sample CryGeymeta201501_FD_83664 | JGI IMG/M metagenome (GOLD analysis project Ga0100377, IMG submission 83664) | Groundwater microbial communities from Crystal Geyser aquifers in Utah, USA - Crystal Geyser metaG 2015-01 | ecosystem: Environmental > Aquatic > Deep subsurface > Groundwater | place: USA...
TAAAATGAAATGGTTACGCATGAATCCGACTTGAACCGTTTCCTGATCGTTCAATATTTTTCTAACCTCATTAAGCCCGGATTTGGGAACCAGTATCGACATGCCCGAGGGTAACTCGAATTCGGTTGTTATTTCACAATCCACACAGGAAAGCCTACTGCCATCGGTTGAAACCATGCGAATGATACGTTTTGGTTCAGAAATCTTTTCAAAGAGCACTCCATTGGTATGTGCGCGCTTGTTATCAGACGGTGCAGGAATGAAGATCGTTTGATCGATCATTCTATTAAATTCTTGCGAATCGATATCAAAATAAGACCCTTCTTCCAGTCTGGGTATTTCCGGAAAATCTTCAGGATTCGTTCCAACCATGCGATAAATGGTCTTATGGTTTCCGATTTGGATCCATCGATTTTCAACCTCTTGGAGGGTGATCTCTTCTGTTGGAAATTCCTTTGCAATTTCGTAGAATTTTCTTGAATTAAGGGCCATGATTCCGGCTGACTCCACCGTCGCAGGATAATTTCCCCTAAAGCCGGTTTCAAGATCGGTGGCTACTATGGTAATTCCGGCATCCTCGGCTTTGATCAGCACGTTTTCAGTAATGGCCAACCCGCTTCTTCTACCGGTGATCCCCTGTATCCTGGATAGTATTTCGGTGATATCCCTCTTATTGACAATTATTTTCATAGCTCTTTCCTTTTTATATTATCTTTAAAAAAAAGAATTTAATAATGCCACGTTAAAAGGGATATTATAATTCCAACCCATTCATTTAATAACTAATTATCGATAAAGAAACCAACATAATTTTGTTGATTCCATGTAAATTTCTTTTCAATTATCAAAATCAATATTTTAGGTGTTTAAAAACCGCCTTAAAATTGACAGGGTTTATACACGATGTAAACGGTTCTTCATCAAGCCGAGGGAACAAAAATATAAAGGCACTATATATGGTATTTGTTTAAAATGATGATAGCATATATATTGAAATAGAAAAGATATCAAGGTTTTTTTATTTCTTTTGGTCCAAACGAAGAACCGCCTTTGTTTGACAGGACCCCTAATATTTTTTACAGTCTTTTGGCCCGACCAAAAGAATATTAGAAAAAACGTAGACTTCAGGTAACCGAGCAAAGATGAAATTTATCGCGGATCTCCACATCCACTCTAAATATTCCAGGGCAACGGCAAAGAATCTAGATTTTGAAAATATACATATTGCTGCTCAAAAAAAAGGAATCTCTGTCATCGCTACAGGAGATTTTACTCATCCTGCCTGGTTTTCCGAGATTAAAGAAAAATGTAATCCTTTGGAAAATGGGCTTTTTAAACTCAAAGACTCCATTTTGAGGCATGCAGACCAACAAGTTCCACCGGTTTGCCAAAAGGGCCTTCAGTTTATTTTATCCTGTGAAATCAGCAATATTTATAAGAAAAACGGAAAAGTTAGAAAAAACCATAATATCGTTTTTTTACCGGATATGCAAAGTGCCGAAAGGTTCAACCGGAAGATGGAGAGGATCGGAAATATCCGTTCTGACGGAAGACCTGTCCTCGGTTTGGATGCTAGAGATCTTTTAGAGATCGTTCTCGAGACTTCGGAAACGGCTTTCCTAATACCGGCACATATATGGACTCCTTGGTTTTCTATTTTCGGATCCAAATCGGGTTTTGATGCCCTTGAAGAATGTTTCGAGGACCTTACGCCTCATATATTTGCCCTTGAGACCGGTCTTTCTTCGGATCCGGAGATGAATTGGCGTGTTTCTAACCTGAAAGGGTTAACTCTGGTTTCCAACTCAGATGCTCACTCAATGGAGAAAATTGCACGGGAAGCCAATCTGTTCGATACCGAACTGTCATTTTCAGGAATCCGGTCCGCCCTCATGGATAAAAAAAGAAGTCTTTTTAAAGGCACTTTCGAATTTTTCCCAGAGGAAGGGAAATATCACTTGGATGGCCATCGCAAATGTGGGATCCGCCTCAAACCGGAGGAGACCCAAAAATATCAAGGGCTCTGCCCGAAATGCGGCAAGCCGCTGACATTAGGGGTGCTTCATCGGATCTCTGAACTGGCCGACCTTAATGAAGGAAAAAGGCCGGATGGTGCGATTCCGTTTTACCGGCTTTTGCCCCTTTCTGAGATACTGTCTGAAGTACTCGAAGTCGGCCCTGCTTCTAAAAAAGTTAAGGCAGCCCAAGACAAAATAATCAAAAAATACGGCCCAGAGTTGACCATTCTTCATGAGCTTCCCCTGAAATCATTGGAAGGTATCGATATCCCGCTTTTTAAAGAGGCATTGAGACGGGTCAGGAACTATGAAATTTTCATTCAGCCGGGATATGACGGTGAATTCGGAACGGTCCGGATTTTCACCGACTATGAGAGGCGCAAGCTTTTGGGTCAAAGAGACTTGTTCGCCTTAAAAGAAGCTGAAAAAGCGACTTTAAATATGGAGTGATAAAGGTTAAAAAATATGGACACCAAAATTTACAATGATCGATAGGCGGGGGTGTCCGAATCAGGGAAAAGGAGATTTTGCGATTCAAAACCTGGTGTTTAAAAAATGGTTTTTCAGTTCAACAGGCGCTGGATAGCCTTCAGCAAGGATCGTCGGATGAAAACCCTTTAACGCCGAGAGAACCTTTTTTGAGCGGATATCGGAAAATTCAAGAGATTCGGCAAAATATTTCCGGGTTAACCGTATCCCAACGAATCACTTTTCTTTTCGATGCGTATGGACACACATTAAAAAGAGAAACGGGAAAAAATATCGACGAGTCTTACGGAAAACTTCTGGGACTTGCCCAAGAGCATATGACGGATGTCGATTGTTTTTTGGATGCGGTTGCTCTTGCAGGGGATACGGATATCTTTGATAAACGCGCCCAGCAGGTGTCTTTGCTAATCCTGCATGCAGCCAAGGGGCTGGAGAATTTCCCATTGTTTTTATCGCCGGCTGCGAAGACGATCTGATTCCCCATGAACGCTCCAAGACAGAAGCAGGTGACATGGAAGAAGAAAGACGTTTGTTTTATGTGGGTGTCACCCGAGCCAAGGAAGGACTTTTTCTAACATGGGCCCAAAAGTGCACCCTTTTCTGTAAGGTCCGGCAACGACAGCCTTCCCCGTTTATTTTGGATATTCATAGAAAACTGATACAATATGAGGTGCAAAAGAAAAAGACAAAATCAAAGCGCGGGCATATACAAATGTAGTTGTTTCAGTGAGGAGTATGTGAATGGAATTGAGATGGGTATATATCACGGTGGGAAATTCCGAGGAGGCACAAGCCATCGGAAAAGCGTTGGTGGAGTCAAGGCTTGCGGCGTGTGTGAACATCATAGATAACATGCATTCGATTTATTACTGGGAAGGCAGACTTCAAAACGACACAGAGACAGTGCTGATCGCCAAAACGACAAAAAAAAAGGTCCGGCGATTGATCGAAAAGGTGAAAAGCATGCATAGCTATGAGTGTCCATGTATCATCAGTTTTGCCATGACTGAAGGGTATCCGCCATTTTTACAATGGATAGAAGAACAGGTAAACTGATTATTTTAGGGTCGATCTCGCTTTTTTTAAGTGGAATCGCCATATCCCCCGTTTGGGCCGACATTTACCGCTTTGTCGATAAAAACGGCGTGATTCACTTTACAAATGTGCCCACTCAACCCGGGTATACGGTTTATATCCGGGAAAGGGGGACGGATATTCAAAAATCGGGTGTGGTTGTCTATGATGCGTACATCCGGGAGGCTGCTGAAAAACACGGTGTTGAATTGGAGTTGGTTAAAGCCATCATTAAAGTGGAGTCGGATTTCAATCCCTGGGCGGTATCCCAAAAAGGAGCCCAAGGGCTTATGCAGATCATGCCGGAAAACAGCCGCAGACTCGAGCTCAAGAATCCCTTCGATCCAAAGGAAAACATACTGGCCGGAACCCAGTTTTTCAGGTCCCTGCTCGATCGTTTCGAAGGAAACATAACGATGGCCCTTGCGGCTTATAACGCCGGGGCTGAGATGGTGGACCGGCATCGCGGCATCCCACCATTTCAGGAAACCGAAGCCTATGTGGAAAGGGTCATGCATTACTACCGGCGATATCGTGAAGGATAGGAAGAATAGATGCGGATTTTAAAGAACCAGATCATGGCTCACCACTGAGCCTGTTTTTACGGTGGTCTGCCCGGATTTACGATTTTCAATCACCACACCGCCTACGATTTTAACATTTGCTTCAAATCGCACATCCCCCCGGATCGTGAGCGATTCGCATTCTAATAAGGAAGGGATCCCGCTTTCAAAACGGGACTCAAAACCATCGATCTTTCCGTAATATCGTGGGTCCAGAGCGATCGTAATCCTATCCGTTTTACAGTCGGGATTGGACACAATCCGGGCATCTTCCGTAAGGAGGTAACGATCGGATCGGACAAGGAGAAGATCGCCGCATTTTTTCACTGGAACCATACGGGATTTTTGCACCAAAACGGCAGTAGCCCCCTTAAAGATAGAAACCGCGGCTCCCATGGCGCTTTCGATCTGAAATACCCGGGGACTGTCAGGATCTCTGGGGTCGAGCGTCTTTTCGTTCAGTATAAGCGGAAGGGATAAGACCGCTGCTTGTTGCATAAATCTATTTAAGAATGGAAGGTTCACCCAAATGTTGTTCGTATTGAAATAGCGGTAATATTGGATGTCCTGGAAGGCCGTCAACTCTTCTTCAGGGCACTGTGCTGCCTCCCTGAGGATGAATTGACCATCTTTTTTTCGAATGGCAAGATGCCCCCCTTTGATATCCGAAGGCGTTCTTTCAGCCACCTCCATCATGAAAGGGAAGCCATTTTCAGCGAAATATCCGAGCAGCGATGCGTCGAGAACAGCCCCCAGATTGTCTGAATTCGAGATAAAGGCATATTCGATGCCGTTTTTTAACAGCTCATCGAGGGATCCCGAAGCCCAAAGGGCCGTATAGACATTTCCGTGTCCCGGGGGATTCCATTCCAGGGCTGAATTTTTTGGCCACGATACCGGCCCCAGGGTTTCCTTGAGGATTTTCGGGAAATGGTGCTGGAGAAAAATCAGCGGACAAACAGCAGTACGCATCGCCGAGATCGCCTCCCGGGTTTCCCGATCGGTGCTGAAGGAGTTCATCAGGGCCAGGCGGACGTTTTGCTGTTCGACCTGTTTAAAAATGATCTCGAGAAACGACTTGCCGTTTTTGACCCACAGCAGGGACTTGGTGGTGGAAAGCCCCATGCTGGTCCCCAGGCCCCCATTTAAAACGATGCGCACTACCTTGGAAAAAGCCTTTTTCCCGGATGAAGCAAGAGCGGAGAGGTTTTTGGCCTCATTAATTTCGGGCGGCTGGACAGGTCGGATCTCGGCGTCGCGGATCAGTCCGGTTTCACCGGAGACGACCTGTTTATAATACTGGGAAAACGTGTTAATGGCGATCTGTGGAAATCCTTCGACCCGCATCTTTTCAGCCAGAACCGGCAAATACGTAAGGCAGGCGTCGGGGCTTGCCATGCTACGGAGTCCCTTTCATCCGATGATCGGTTCGATCCATCCTTTTGGGCCTTCTTTCCGTCCGTATTGGATATCGGTCAATGCCTGATAGAGTCTACGGGCCACAGGGCCGACTTTGCCTTCACCGACGGTGATGGTCGTTTTACCGTACCGGAGTTCTCCTACCGGAGAGATGACCGCCGCCGTCCCGGATCCAAAGATTTCCGCAAGGTCCCCGGAAGCATGGCTTGCCAGGAGTTCGTCGATGGAGATTTTGCGTTCCTCGACGGGCAGGTTCCACATCTTGGCCAGGTGAATCACAGAGTCTCGGGTAATTCCGGGGAGGATGCTTCCGGAAAGGGCGGGGGTGACGACCTTTCCGCCCATGACAATGAAGATGTTCATGGCGCCGACCTCTTCGAGATATTTTCGTTCGATGCCATCGAGCCACAGGACCTGTGTATATCCCGCCTGATGGGCTTCATGGCCGGCAAGGAGGCTGGCCGCATAGTTTCCGATGGTCTTGGCCTCACCGACACCCCCGGGGACGGCACGCACGTGGTCAGGGGTGACCCAAATTTTTACCGGATTGAATCCTTCCACATAATATGCACCCACCGGAGACAAGATGATAAAAAACCGGTAGGTGTGGGATGCCCGGACGCCTAAAAACGGGTCCGAAGCATAGATCGTGGGTCGGATATAAAGGGAGGTTTCCGGTTTTTTGGGTACCCAATCCTTCTCTAATATCAAAAGCTCTTTGAGGGCGTTCAAGACGAACGCTTCGTCGATGAGGGGAATGCACAGCAATTGTGCCGAACGATTGAGTCGTTTGAAATTTTCCCCAGGCCGGAACATCTGGATCTTTCCGGAGTCCGTCCGATAGGCTTTGAGCCCTTCGAAAATACCCTGACCGTAATGCAGCACCATCGTTGCCGGATCCATGGCGAGGGGGCCGTAGGGTTCGATGCGGGGTGTATGCCACCCTTTATCCGGATGGTAGTCCATCACGAACATATGGTCCGTGAAATGGATTCCGAACCCCAGCCTGGATTCATCCGGATGGGTTTTCGGTTGTTGGGTCTTGTTGATGATGATCTGCATGTTGCCTCCTTTGTCAGGTAGAGCGAAACGATGTGTCAAGTTTATTGAACGGCCACAGGAAAAGGCCGCTGGATTCGTCGTATTGTCTTTCCAAGGGGGATCCCTCGATTTCCTCAAGATTCAGTTCCCCGTAAAACAAAAGCGTATCGGAAAAAAGGTGTCCGCCCAATACCAGGTTCTTTTCATCCGCCAGCATGATCTTGGCATGGGCAACCGGGTTTCCGTCTTTTGTGGAGATGTTTCCCAAGCAGCTGATAATTTCAAAAGGGCTTTCTTCTTTTCGGGTGACATAAACCTGCTGCTTCTGATCGAAAACGCCCAGTGTTGCCGAACGAACTGCTCCGATGACGCAAAAGACCGCTATCTGAACAGCATGGGTGGCACATAACTCTTCAACACTTTTGAGGATGTCCTTCCCTGCGGGAAGGCGTTCCATGAATCTTTTTCCTGAGCGATACATTGTTTGTAACAAGCTTTTATCTGGTGAATGCCATTATTGCAAACCGAACAATCTTGATGGCTTCGTAAAAAGTCCATTTGCTGCGTTGCGCTGCATCCCCTGCCCGGTTGAATGCCGCTTTGCAGCCCTGCTTCGCAGGATTCAACCGGGTAAATCATTGCGGCGTATCTATAAGTACGCCTCATTCCTCAGGATTTGCGCGCCTTGCATCTGAAGTTTTTTACTTTACCATCCCAACTTTGATGGTCTCGTAAAAAGTCGAAAATGCTCTCTTTCCGTCATTCCGGCGAAAGCTGGAATCCAGTGTTCTCAAGCACTTATGAAACCCCCTGGACCCCGTTTTTCAACGGGGTGACGACTTTTCACGATTTCATCAATATTGACAAAATAATGGAAATATCATCTGTTGGCAATAGGGCTCATAGGTTATGATTCCCAAATTGAAGTGTTTAACAACTTCAACAAGGATCATAGGAGTTGAACCTTCCATGTTGAAAAAGTGAGAATGACGATATCATGACAGTAGACAATTGTTCCTGAAAAGAAATCCATAGAGGAATTGAATATGGAGCTTAAGGGATTGCGCGCAAAAAAGGGATTTATCTGCGACATGGACGGCGTCCTTTACCATGGAGATCGGCTGCTGCCGGGGGTGAATCGCTTTATCGAATGGCTCAGGACAAATAAGAAAAAATTTTTATTCCTGACCAACAGCAGCGAGCGTTCCCCCCGAGAATTAAGAGAAAAACTCGATCGCCTCGGAATACAAGCGGACGCTTCTCACTTTTACACCAGCGCACTGGCGACGGCGAGCTTCCTCGCATCCCAACGGCCGAACGGCTCTGCCTATGTCATCGGGGAAGCCGGACTGATCAATGCCCTCTATGATGCAGGCTTTTCCACAAACGAGGTCAACCCCAACTATGTGGTGGTGGGGGAAACCCATTCTTATTCCTATGAAAAGATCGAAAAGGCCATCAACTTGGTGCGGGCAGGCGCAAGACTCATCGGCACCAACCCGGATTTGACGGATTCCATGGGTAAGGACGTGGTCCCCGGGACCGGGTCTCTCATCGCGCCCATCGAGCTGGCTACCGGAAAAAAAGCCTACTTTTTAGGAAAACCCAATCCCCTCATGATGCGACATGCCAGAAAGATGCTTGGATGCAGTCGCGAAGAAACCGCCATCGTCGGCGATCGCATGGAAACCGACATCATCGCTGGTATACATTCGGAGATCGATACGGTTTTGGTCCTTTCCGGGGTGACATCACGGGAAGATCTCAAAAAATACCCCTATCAGCCTCTTTACATCCTTTCGGGCGTGGGGGATATCTCCGAATAAAGGAGCGGTGTTGACTTTCCGGTCTGGTATGATAGGTTTTCGTTCATCCATAAACGGTTTCCATTTGTTCAGGGGAATTAGTTAGTTACCATTTAACCCATCATAGGAGGAGGCATGCCATGAAAAAGACCGTTTTTTCGATTTTTTGCATCATGATCGCCCTCGCCGTGGGGGCAGTCCCGGCATCGGCAAAAGACAAGGTCGTGGTGTATACTTCCCTGGAAAACGAAGAGGTGGTGGATTATCTCGAATTGGCCAAAAAGGACCTTCCCGACTTGGATATCCAGGCGATCCGTTTGTCGACCGGTGAACTGGGAGCCCGCATGATGGCGGAAAAGGACAATCCCCAGGCCGACTGCGTTTGGGGATAGGCCGTCACCAACATGGCCGAATTCGTTCCCAAAGGGATGCTTACGGTTTACAGGCCTGCGGGGTGGGATAAAATTCCCGCCAAATTCAAGGATCCTGACGGATACTGGACGGCCATCGACACTTATGAGGCTGCATTAGTCGTAAATACCAAAGTCATGGAAGAAAAGAAGCTCCCCATGCCAAAGGGCTGGAAAGACCTTCTCAATCCCGTTTACAAAGGGATGCTGATCATGCCGAACCCCGCAGTTCCGGTACGGGGTTCCTGCAAATTGCCAGCCTTTTGGTCCTTATGGATCCCGACTATAAAAACAAGCCGGTGGAGCAGAATAAGGCCTGAGATTTCTTAAAAGAGCTGGATAAAAACATGGGTCAATATATCAAGAGCGGATCCAAGCCGGCCAAACTAGCGGCTGCCGGAGAATACGCCATCGGCTGCTCCTTTGCCTTTGTTTATGCTTCCCTGAAAAAGCAGGGATTCCCAGTTTCCTTGGTCCTGCCGGAAGAAGGGGTCGGGTATGAGTTGGAAGCCAACGGGCTGTTAAAAGGAGCGAAAAACGAAAAGGCCGCCAAGAAGTTCCTGGATTGGGCCATCGGCGAAAGCGCCATGAAACGCTATGCCACCTTCAAACTGGGTGTGACCTATCCCGGCTCCCGGACCAGCGGATCTGCCGGCCTTTAGCACTATCAATCTTGCCCCCATGGATTTTCCTTGGCAGTCGCAGAATCGCGAAAAGATACTCGAAGTCTGGCAGCGTCTTTTCGTAAAATAATCAAAGAGCCAATCGACCGATCGTCTCATCAATCCTTTGTTGGATCGATGAGACGATCCTCCCCTTCTTAAAAAGGGTATGAGACGGATACTCTTTTTTGAGGAGCGCACAGTGGGAAGATGTCCAAAAACCTGATTCTGGAGAATTTGAGCAAACACTATGGCTCGCTGATTGCCGTCAATAATGTCAACCTGGAAATCCAACCTGGAGAATTCCTCTGTTTTTTAGGTCCGAGCGGATGCGGGAAAACGACGATCCTGAGGATGATCACCGGGTTTGAAGAAATCACGTCCGGAAAGATCCTCTATGATGGCGTGGTCATCAACGACATCATCCCTCAAAAGCGAGAATTCGGCATCGTTTTTCAGTCCTACGCCCTTTTTCCCAACATGACGGTGAGCCAGAACGTCGCATTCGGGCTAAAAATGCGCAAGGTGCCGCAGAAGGTGATCGATACGCGGGTCGATGAAATACTGGGTCTTATCGGCTTGCGCGGGTGGGAAAGCCATTATCCGTCCCAGCTTTCCGGCGGGCAGCAGCAACGGGTGGCACTCGGCAGGGCACTGGCCATCAAACCGAAAATTCTTCTGTTGGATGAACCGTTAAGTGCATTGGATGCCAAGATCCGTATCCGGTTGAGAACCGTCATCAAGCGGCTCCAGGAGGAGCTTGGAATCACCCTGATCTACGTGACCCATGATCAGGAGGAAGCATTGGCTCTGGCGGATCGAGTGGTGGTCATGCGGGATGGCGAATTCAGGCAAATCGGAACCCCGTGGGAAATTTATAAAAAACCGCAAAGCAGTTTTATCGCCGGCTTCGTGGGGATATCCAATTTCATTGCCGGAAAAAAAGAAAACGATCGGGTTCGATTCGGTTCCCGGCTGTTCAAGGTTTCCGGTATCGATGCCGTTGACGGCGAAACGGTGCACCTTGCCATTCGGCCTGAAAACATCGAGGCGCTCCTTCCCGAAAGTCTTGCAGATGGACTGATTCCCTCGAATATTATTGAAACAACGGTGGAGGTCGTCAATTTTTTAGGATCTGTTGTAAGAGTCGCCTTCATGCTGGAGGACGAAGAGATGCTGGTGGATATCTCGGAAAAGGAGTTTGAAAGACGCAACCTGAAACGGGGGTCCAAAATCAGGCTCTATTTTCCTCCGGATGCGTTTCATGTCTATAAGGAACTTTTCAGAAAGCTGATCTAAAAGTCACCCGATCCCCTATCCAGGGAAAGAACGGACATGCCTTTGAATTCCAGCCCAAGCGATGCCATAGAAAGATACCCGGTTTCACCGCTTCGAATGGAAGTCGACCGGTTTGTGCTACCGGCCGTGACCTTGTTCATTACCTTGCTCCTCTTCTTTTTCATGCTCTTTCCCCTGTTTGCCATTCTCAAACTGAGCTTTTTCAAAGGGGGCGAGTTTGCCGTCGCCAATTTCACCCTTGCCAATTTCCAAAAGTATTTTACCACCGCCTACACGGTGAGAGCGCTCTGGCACAGTCTTTATGTGTCCATCGTCACGATGATCATCGTCACCGTCATCATCTTCTTTTTTGCTTATGCCATGACGCGTACCACCATCGCCGGAAAGGGGTTTTTTCGCAACATCATTATGATGCCGCTGGTGGCCCCTTCCATTACCCAGGCACTGGCGCTGATTTATCTCTTCGGACGCAACGGTTTGATCACGGCGCATCTGATTCGAACGGAATGGAGCATCTATGGTCCCATCGGCATCATCATTTCCGAGGTTCTTTATTGCCTCCCCCATGCCTATGTGATTTTGTACACGACCCTTTCCGCGGTGGACATTCGGCTCGACGAGGCCGCGGAAAGTCTGGGGGCGACCTCATTCAAGGTGTTCACCCGTATCACGCTGCCTTCCGCCAAGTACGGTATACTCAGTGCCGCCGCATTGACGTTTAACTTGACGATCACGGATTTCGGGAATCCGGTGGTCATCGGGGGCGATTATAATGTTCTGGCCACCGAAATTTACGCCCAGGTCACCAATCTGTACCGGTTCGACCTGGGGGCTACCATCAGCATCATCCTGCTGGTACCCTCCCTCATGGTCTTTTTGTTCAATTATTACATTTCAAGAAAAACCTTTTCCATGATCAGCGGTGCTGCCAAACCGGTGATTCCTCCCTCCAGGCTCTTGAAAAAGATCGGCTTCACGGTATTTTGCAGCCTGATTTCCTTTGGGATTATTCTGATATTTGTCATCGTCGTGTTGGGCTCGTTCGTCAAGGTCTGGCCCTATGACTGGACCCTGACTTTTAAGCATTATCATTTCCCGTCCATCGCCGGATATTCGGCCCTCTGGACCAGCGTTTGGGTTTCTTTGGTAGTCGGCATCGTCGGTGCTTTTATTACGCTGGTGGCCGCTTATGTTATGGAAACGCGCAAACCGTTATTCAAGCAGTTTATTTATCTGCTCTCCGTCATGCCCGCGGCGATTCCCGGCTTGGTCATGGGGCTGGGGTATGTCCTGGCGTTCAATAAGTCCTACTATTTTTTTTATGGAACACCCTGGATCGTGGTCATCAACAATATCATCTGCAATTTCACCCTGGGAATTTTATCGGGTATTTCGACTCTGAGAAATATCGATCCATCCATCGAGGAGGCTTCCATCAGTCTCGGTGGGGATACGCTGCGCACTTTTTTTAAAATCATCTTTCCCCTTTCCCGGGTCGCATTCTTTCAAACCTTCCTCTATTTTTTCATGAGATCCATGACCACCATCAGCGCGGTCATCTTTCTGGTATCTGCAACGGTCCATCTGGCGGCCATTGAAATCATCATGCTGGATAATGACGGCTGGACCGCCAGCGCCAACGCCATGTGTACGTGCATTATTTTAATCGTCCTGGTTGTCCTGGGATTGCTGAAAATCGTGTCCCTGAAAACCGGAGGTCGTCGAACAGGATTGACGGCCGAAGTCTGATCCAAACAAAGGAGCGTGTGACAATGCGGCAAAGTGCCCGGGTTGTGATCATCGGCGGCGGTATCATCGGATGCAGCACGGCCTATCACCTGACCCGACTCGGCATAAAGGATATCGTGCTTCTGGAAAAGAATCAGTTGACCAGCGGGTCCACCTGGCATGCGGCCGGGCTGGTGGGCCAACTCCGCAGTGAACGCAATATCACCCGGATGCTGCAGATGAGCGTCGGCTTATATGAGACTCTTGAGGCGGAAACCGGATTGTCTACCGGGTGGAAAAAAACCGGGTGTCTTCACCTGGCCTCCACCCGGGATCGCATGTACGAACTGAAAAATGGCGCCACCACCGCCCGCAGTTTCGGACTTGAAATGCACATTCTTACCCCCAAAGAAGCTTACGATCTTTGCCCGATCCTCTCCCTCGAAGGGATCATCGGGGCGGCTTTTATGCCCACGGACGGACAGGCCGATCCTTCCGGCATCACCCAGGCGCTGGCGCGGGGAGCGCGGGACCGGGGGGCAAAGATCTCCACGGACACCCTGGTCACCGGATTTGACATACAGGGAAAGAGAATCCAAGCGGTTTTAACCCAAACCGGAAGAATCGAATGTGAAACCGTCGTCAACTGCACGGGCATGTGGGGATACCAGATGGGAAGGATGCTGGGGGTCAATACACCGGTGGTTCCGTTTCAACATCAATTTCTGGTCAGCGAAAAGATCCCGGGCATGCCGAAGAATTTGCCGACCATCCGGGACAAGGACAACCTGATCTACTATAAGGAGGAAGTCGGCGGGCTCATCATGGGCGGTTACGAGAGAAACGGAATCCCCTGGTCGGTGGATGGCGTCTCCAATGACTTTTCAGGAAGGCTGTTAGAACCCGATTTCGATCATTTCCAGATCCTTTCCGAGCCGGCCCTTCGCCGAACCCCGTGCCTGCAAAATGTGGGGATCGTCAAGCTGATCAACGGTCCGGAAGGGTTCACCCCGGATGGCAACGCCATCATGGGGCCTGCGCCCGAACTCGACAATCTCTTTGTGGCCGTCGGTTTCAATGCTTTCGGGATCGCTGCAGGAGGGGGTGCCGGACAAATGATGGCCGAATGGATTATCCATGGGGAACCGAGTCTCGATCTTTGGCCCCTCGATATCCGTCGCTTTGGCCCCCATCATAAGAGCCGGTCTTATCAGGTTGAAAGAACCGCCGAGCTTTACGGGAAGCATTACACGATCCACTGGCCCCATGAAGAACATGATTCGGCTCGGGGAATCCGGCGGAGTCCCCTTTATTACCTTTTGAAGGCAAAGGGGGGAATATTCGGCGCAAAATACGGATGGGAACGGCCGAACTGGTTTGCTCCCCCAGGGGTCGAGTACAACGACCGGCCCACCTTTGAAGTTCCCGGGTGTTTTGAATGCGTTGCCGATGAACACCGCCGGGCCCGGGGAAAAGTGGTCCTCATCGATCAGTCGTCCTTCTGCAAATTCGAGATGACAGGCCCAAAGGCTCTGGAGTCTTTGAACCGCCTGTGCACGAATCGGATCGACCGACCGGTCGGCTCGGTGATCTACACCCCCATGTGTAACAATCGTGGAGGGATCGAGTGTGACCTTACCATCGCTCGTTTGGAAACGGAGAGGTTCCTGCTGGTGGTGGGAACCGCCTTCGGACTTCGCGTCGGATGGTGGATCAGGAAGCACCTCCCTGCCGACGGCTCGGTCGTATTCCATGAAGTCACATCGGCTTTTGGAGTCATCAACGTCGTGGGACCAAAATCGAGGGAACTGCTTCAGAGGGTTACAAAAGACGACTTCAGCAGTCAAAGCTTTCGATTCGGGACCTGCAAACCGATAGTTGTCGGTCACGCGCCGGCGAAGGCGTTCCGGATCACCTATGTGGGAGAGCTGGGATACGAGCTTTATATTCCGGTGGATTTTGCCGGACATGTTTATGAAACTCTCTGGAAGGCCGGACAGGATCTTTCAATCGGAAATGCCGGTTATCGGGCCATCAACTCGATGCGACTAGAAAAAGGAAATGCGGATTGGGGGTCTGAACTCACGCCCGAATACACCCCTTACGATGCCGGTCTGGATGCCTGCGTGTCCCTTGATAAAGAGGATTTCATGGGAAAATCCGCACTGGCCAGGATTCAAAAAGACAAAGCCCCCTGGCGACTGTGCAGTTTTACCCTTGATGAAAAGGATCCGGTCATGATTCAGGGAAGCGCCCCGATTATTCGAAAAAGCGAGGTGATCGGGGTGACAAGTAGCGCCGGATACGGCCATACCATCGGAAAGACGATCGCCTATGGATATATTCCGGCTGAAAAAGCCGTCTCGGGCCAAGGATGGGAAATCGAGTCCTATCGGAAGGTGTATCCGGCCGCCTGCCATCTGAACCGGGTCCTTTATGATCCCCAACGCGAAAAGATCCGGATCTGAAGCCGAAGGATCAGACCCCCGACCATCGGCTCAGCATTTGTCAGGATTCATTATGGTCAACAGGGACTCAAAGTCATCGATGATTTCCGCTGCACCGGCTTTGCGCAGCGCTTCGGCAAGCTCCTTTCTGTCCTCAGAAGAGAGCAGGATTCCGATTCCCAGGAAAGGAGCATCGGATGCGGCGGCGGTCATCATGTCGTCGGGCATATCGCCGACATAATAAAACCCTGAAACTTCCTCCTGGAAAGCGACCTTCAGGGCATCCAGCATGTAAGGGTTGGGTTTGCCTAAATCGATGCGTCCCTTTCCGGCTTCTAACCGTTTCTTTTCTTCCCGCAGGCAATCGTCCAGGGTGTATACCGCCGAAAAATAGCGTCGAATCCTAAACCGATCGAGGGGATAGTCCGCCTCGATTTTGGGGCGGCCTGTGGCGATGGCCAGGATATGGCTAAGAAAGAGATGTTCCAGAATCGACGGGTCGATCAGGAGCTTTTCCTTATCAATTAACCCGCTCCCAATGTAAACGGAAGGAAAGATCCCATAGGTTGCCTGGAACAGTTCGGATCCAAGGTAAATTTCCTGAAAAATTTGTTTGATGATATTTCCGGTTCCCACATCGCCGGTATAGCAGGCGGATATGAATTCATGAATCGGTCTTCCGATTTTTTCTGCAAGCCGGGTCAGCGGTTGCGATTCGCTCTTTAAAAAGCGCGTCAGTTCGGAAACATCGCAACGGGAAATGCCGGCGCGGTAATACGCCCATGGCTCGGCTGCCGTCGGGGCCTTAGGACCTTTGACAAGGGAATACATCAGGCTGATTACCGTAAATGACAGATCCCAGTCATTGTTCAGCCCACCGCTTTGTTTGACCCGGGCCAGATCCAAAAGTGAAAAAAGCGGGTCCGGAAGATCTTCCAATCCTTTTGCCCCTTTGAAAAAGAGCCGGGCTGTCTGACGCACGGTGTCCCGGTATGACAGAGAGACGTCGATAAGCACACCGTCCATGTCGAACACGATCAGATTTTTCCGTTTCATTTTTTTCTTTGCCGTCATATTGCGGGTCCGTTTTCAGAGGATAGGTGTTCGATCCATTCAGGAAGGTCTGAAATCGATGCGATCTTAGAATAACATCGCTTTTCGGGCAATCGGCTTTTGGTTTGAGATCGGTCCATCAAGACGGGAAATCGGGCCCAATCCAGGAGGGGAAGATCCGTGTACCCGTCTCCGACGGCAATGACCCGATCGGCATCGAGGCCTTGTCCTTTGAGCGGTTTCAGCTTGTCGGTCGGATGGATGATGCGATTTTGGATTCCGATTATTCGATCGTTGGCTGAAAGGAACCGATTTCCTTCGATACTTTTGAAACAGTCTTTGATGCCGGCATTTTCCAGGACCCTCTCGATCAGATCGAGGGTTCCGCAGCTGATGATCATCTGGGTATGCCCATGGTGATATATATCCCGAAGAGAGGCTCGGTCGGATCCGGAAATTTTTTGGGCCAGCATCTCAGAGACCCCATCGAGCCGATTCATGCGGGTTCCTGAAAGCACCCAGGCATAATATCTCTTGAATGCCGGCCCCATCCATTTTTTTCGGTCTAAAAAGATGATGGTTCGGCCGACGATACGTTTGGCCAGGGAGAGCCTTTCATCGGAAGCATGGATATTATAGAGCAACAACGTGTGTTCGCTGTCATAGGGGTCGGTAGGGAGCAGGGTCCCGTCAAAATCCCAGATGATGGTAAACGGTTTCATCCACCTTGATTCAACGACCCGGATTGCTCTGTTCTTAACCGGCGGTGATCCGATGGGCGGCTATTGCGGCAAACGGACGACCAAAACCGGAATCGGTGAGTTCCGGACCACCCACCGGGCGGTGCTGCCGATCAACACGTCGGCGAGGGCACTCTGGCCGTGGGTTCCCACAACGATAAGATCGCAACCCTGTTTTTTCGCCGTTTCCACGATCATTTCGGGAGGAGGCCCGCTTTTGATAATGATTTCGTCGGTGACAAAAGCGTGATAGGGTTCTCCATTTTTTACCGCTTCGGAAAAGACCTCCAGAACCTCCTTGATGGCGACATGGTCCCTTTTTTTCCGGATCAGGTCATCCCGGGCTTCGGAATAATGCCGTTTTTTGATTTCTTTCCATGTGTCGGTATGGATCATGTTCAGGATGAATTTTTCTCCCGGGAATTCGGCCATCACATGAAGGATCGTAATCCCGGCGCCATAGACATTGGCAAGGCTTACCGCATAGGCAAAGGCGTGAACAGAACTTTCCGACAAGTCGGTGGCACAAAGGATCTTTTGGATTCGAATATCCGGCATTTTCATTTTCGTCATTTTCCAAAGTACAAATTGGGAAGCCACAGGGCGATCGGCGGAAACAGGATGACAACGGCCAGACCCACCATCATCACCAGAACAAAAGGGATGATAGAGCGGTAGATGTCCGCCAGTGTTATTTCCGGGGGCGCCATGGCTTTCATCAGAAACAGGTTATAGCCGAAGGGCGGGGTCATGTATGCGATCTGGCAGGTAATGGTATAGAGCACGCCGTACCAGACGGGGTTGAACCCCAGCTTAATGACCAGAGGGACATACAGGGGCGCCACGATGATGAGCATGGCGGTATCATCCAGGAACATCCCCATCAGGATGTAGGTGACCTGCATCATGATCAGGACCCCCCACGGGCTGAGTTCCCATTGTTTGATGAAAAGATTCTCGATGGCATGAACGGCCCCCAGGCCGTCGAAGACGGCCCCGAAGGACATCGCCGCCAGAATCACCCACATAAACATGCAGGTGACGCTCAGGGTGTTTCGGAGGGTGTCTTCCATGACCCGTCGATTCAGCCGCTTTTTCATCCAGGCTGCGACGGTTGTCACCGTAGCCCCCGCCGCCGAACACTCCACGAGACTGGTGATTCCCATCAAAAACAGCCCGGTCATGGAGAAGATGATCAAGAGGGGAATGATCCCCGCCCGAAGCAGGCGGAATCTTTCAGCCCAACTGATCTGCCGGCGTTCTTCCAGACTCAGTGCCGGGCCCAGCTCGGGTTGAATCTTGCATCGAATGAGGATGTAGAGCGCAAAGAGGATGGCCAATAAAAGTCCGGGAAACACCCCTGCCATCCAGAGATGGCCCACCGGCTGCCTAGCAATCATGCCGTAAAGAACCAGGACCACGCTGGGCGGGATCATGATGCCCAGAGAGCTTCCGGCCTGGATGACACCGGTGATCATGACTTTATCGTATTTTCGCTTCAGCATTTCCGGCATGGCGATACTGGCGCCGATGGCCATACCGGCCACACTCAACCCGTTCATGGCAGCTACCGCCACCATCAAGCCGGTGGTCCCGATGGCCATGCCCCCGTTGACGGGACCCATCCAGACATGGAACATGCGGTAGAGATCGTCGGCGATTCCTGATTCGGCAAACATATATCCCATATAGATAAACAAGGGCAAAGTAATCAGCGGATACCAGTTCAGGAGAATGAAGCTGGCATGATAGGGCATCTCCGCTCCGCCTTTTCCCCACAACCAGAGGGCGAACAAGGTGGCCACCCCGCCGATAGCGGCATAGATCCGCTGCCCGGTGAGGAGCATGAGCAGCATCGAGGAAAAAATCAGAAGCGCGATCAGTTCGTGACTCATGAGGATTCCTTTCCTCTGGCTTTGTCGATGTCTTTGATAAAGAATACGACGGCCTGGAGCAGCATCAGCAGGATTCCGATGGCCATGATGATTTTAATCGGTGCCAGAGGCGGTGCCCAGGGTGTATAATTTTTTTGTCCGTAGCGGATGGCATAATCGATGCTGGAAATGCCGCCGATCAGAAGAAAGATCAGGTAAAAGATCATAAAAGGGCCGGTGATCGTATCCGCCACCCCCTGGCGTTTCTTGGAAAGGCGGCCGTAAAGAAGGTCCATGCGGACATGCCCGTCCAGGATCATGGAATAAGCACCTCCCAAAAGGTAATAAGCGGCCATGAGAAATTGAGAGGTTTCCACAACCCAGATATGTGGCCGGTTGAACAGGGTTCGGGATATGGACTCGAACAATAGAATGCCCATCATGGGGAAAACGATATACTGGGAAAAACGGCCGACGGCCTTGCTTACGGCTTCTGTGTATCGTATGAAGTTCTGAATGATTTTCCGCATGTCGATTCCTTATGATTTTAAAAGATTCACCTTCCCGGACCGATTTTCACCCCGACCCGGGAAGGTGATTTGAGGCCTGACAAAATGCTTTTTTAAGGATTAGTATCGATACGGAGGCCCGGCATCTTTCATGATCTGGGCATATTCCTTGAGGATTTTAACCACTTTGGCATTTCTGGGGCTCTTGGCGGCGATCTCGTCCCAGAATTTAAGGGCCGCATCTTCGACGGTTTTCCACTCGTTGGCGGGAATCGTCGTCAGTTTCAGTTTACCGCCTTTGACGCGGTAATGCGCTTCACCCCACCAGTACTAATGCAGACGGTAGTAATGGGAACTGTCCATGGACAGCTTGAACAACGCTTTCAGGTGTTCCGGGATTTTTTCCCACGCAGCGGAGTTCACAAAGTAGGATCCTGACCAGGCGCCGGATATGGGATTGGTCAGGTAGTACTTGGTGACATCCGCCCAGCCCACCGTATAATCTTCGGTGATGCCGGACCAGGCGACCCCGTCGAGCTCACCGGTCTGTATGGCCATCTGGACATCTTCATATTTGAGAGACATGGGCACCACGCCGAATTGCTGCATGAACCGGCCCCCGGTGGGGAACATATACATCCTCAGCCCCTTGAGATCCGCCAGATGGTTGATGGGCTTGGTGGTGGCAAAGTTGCAAGGATCCCAGGACCCTGACCCCAGCCAGTTGACCCCTTTTATACCGGCATAGGCTTCCTCCCAGATCTTATCCAGCCCGTACCAATGGAACAAGGTGGGAACGTCCAGCGAGTAGCGGGACGCAAAGGGAAAGTATGCGGCAAACACCGCCACATCGACCGGAGCCGCGATGGAATCATCGTCGCTCTGGCATGCATCCATGGTTCCTTTCTGTACGGCCCTGAAGAGTTCGCCCTGGGGCACCAACTGGTCCGCGTTGTATAGCTCGATCACCATTTCTCCGTTTGCCGCCTTGTTGAATGCATCGATCGATGGTTTGATAACATGGGCGGCCAGAGCAGGCCCGGCATACGTTTGAATCCGCCACTTTATCGTTGTTTTCTTTTGCGCGATCACGTAGGGTGCATTGACCGCTGTAGCCGCCACTGCGGCGGCTCCCATCCCTGCTTTTTTTATAAAATCGCGTCGTTTCATTGAACCTGCCTCCTTTTTGGATGTTGGGTTAGCATCAAGTTCCTCCCGCCGTTTCCCCTTGACATGAATTGGGCTTATCGATATAGATGTATATACAGCACAACTGAAAAATAAGAGTCTTCAGCAGTTAAAAAGAACTTCATGAATCCATCGACGTCGTAAGGGCATTCCGTCACTAAACTTCATAAAATCTTAGGGCTCAAATTGATTATCTGCCTATCGTGTAAGATTTGCTTTTGTCAAGATTTTTATCTAAATCGCCAATAGCTTTATTTGAAGGGGGAATGGACATGCACAGCGCAACATCCCTACTGGACCGGGAGTTGACCCCGCAAATCTGTTATGACCTTTTGCCTGAATGGAAAGGTCTCGACATCCGGATTACTCAGTTGAAAGGGGGGATCACCAACAAGCTGTATCGGATTCAATCCGAAAAAGGCGATTATACGGTTCGGATCTACGGGGACAAAACCGATCTGTTCATCAACCGGGAATACGAGGCGCAGGCGGTCCAGGAAATTTCAAAAATCGGCGTATGCTCAAAATTGATCAAGTTCATGCCCGAACTGGGAGTGACGATCGTCGAATTCATCGGGGATTCCATTGTTTTAAAGAACCGACATTTTCTGGATACGTCACTGCATCCCAAAATCGTTGAGCCGATTCAAAGGATCCATACTAGCGGGGTGAAATTGAAAAAGATTTTCAATCCTCTCATCGAGGTCATGAAGATGTCCGCCATCCTCAAGCGGTTGAATGTCAATTATCCGGAGTTCGATATCGCGGAAACCATCGATCGGCTTGTCAAACTGTCAAGCATCATCAACATTCCCGAGTCCGAGTATACCCCCTGCCACAACGACTTGCTGGCGGACAATTTCATCCTCATCCATGAAGACGCATTGGAAAAATATGCATCCCCCATGTACATCATCGACTGGGAATATGCGGGGATGGCGCCAAAGTACTACGATATTGCGGATATGTTCCAGGAAATCCTTGTTCCTCGGCAGTCCGAGAAAGAGATTGTTACAACCTATTGTGGTGGCAACGACTTTGAAAAGACCCTGTTTTTCATTGATCTTTTTAAGCCGTTTCCGGACATTTACTGGTTTTTATGGAGCTTGATTCAACTGAATGTCTCCAAGATCACCTTCGATTATTATACCTACGGCAAGGTCAAGTATGAGAATGCCGTCAAGAATCTGGAGTTCATCCGGGAAGAATACGGTGTCGTCGTTTAGGGCGTCGATGGGTAGGGTCCGAGGATCGATGGCGGATCAAAGCCTTTAGGGGCGTAAGGATAAGAGCTTTTGAGATAATAACGATATCTTCCGGCGTATCTTTTTCGGGCCTGTCCAAGGTGTTTCGGGTATTCCGACATCAGTCAGTTTTTTAAACGGTCCTTGCCTCGAAAGAGACACGAACTGCTCGGGTTCGGCGCAGGGAATCCCTTTTGCATCCTTTCCTTTGATGACGGTCATGATGGCTCCCATTTCACTGGCAATATTGAACATGTGTTTTAGTGCAAAAAAGAGGGGAATTTTAAGCCGTTCCA
>Ga0100377_1001282_pt1 | contig 21812 bp, 12 predicted proteins | sample CryGeymeta201501_FD_83664 | JGI IMG/M metagenome (GOLD analysis project Ga0100377, IMG submission 83664) | Groundwater microbial communities from Crystal Geyser aquifers in Utah, USA - Crystal Geyser metaG 2015-01 | ecosystem: Environmental > Aquatic > Deep subsurface > Groundwater | place: USA...
CACCGAGGTCCCCGTCCTCGTCGCCTGTGCTAACAGCACAGGCGACGAGGACGGGTGTGGCGGCGGGCCGAGCGTAGCGAGGTCCGCAGGGAGCCGACCGAAGGAAGGCGACCCGCCACACACGCATGGTATCGACCCCCGGTGAACACGGGGCTCGCTCATCCTCGGTCCGTCAAACCGATCAGCGCTCTAGACGGTGCCGGCGCGCCCTTCCGGGCCGCCTGCGCCTGCCCGGCCCAGAGGTGCGGACGGAGCGCCGCGAGGCCTTCGTGCGAAGCCGGCGCTACTCGGCCCTGGCGGCCTTGTCGTCCTTCACCGCGGGCTTCTCATCGAGGTAGTCGCCGTGGAGGAAGAAGGTGTCGCCGCGGTAGGTGACCTGGCGCCAATCGCCCGCGTCCTTGAGCACGGTGACCGTCTTGCCCTTCTCGATGTCGCCGACGATGTTGTCACCCTTCTTGGGCTCGGAGCGCCTCAGGAGGCCGTCCTTTGTGGTGGCGCGTCGCAGGCCCGGATCGTTGTCGTCGACGTGCTCGAGGCGGGCCCAGTAGCGGTTGTTGGTGTCGTCGATGCCCGACCAGTTGCTGTCGTCGGCGAGCACGGCGCGCAGGGCCGCGGCGTCGTTCTTCTTGACGATCTCGGCCATGTTCAGGGTCGCCCACTTCGACTTCGTCATGTCGCCGCGGACGAACAGATCGACGACCATGTCCTGGACGACCGGATCGGCGGCCAGGAGGTCGGTGTCGGTCCAGTCGCGGACGCGGTCGGCGGCATAGGCGACCTTGCGGTCGAAGTAGATGTAGAACAGCTTGCGCTGCTGCTCGGCGTCGAGGACGATGTCCTTGTTTTCGGCCCTGGCGATGAAGGCGCGGGCCGTGTCGCCCGACAGGCCGGAGGCCTTCTTCAGCTTGTTGGCGACGGCCTCGGAGACGCCGGCGTTGATCATGTCCCGGAAGATCTCGTCGGCGTCGCGCTCCTTCATGTCGTAGCCGCGGCCGATGGTGACACCGGAGCTGTCGCTGGGCACCTCGAGGTCGCGGGAGGTGCGGGTGGCCGTCTCCTCGCCTTCGGCGTCGAAGGTGACCTGGCCACGGGTGACCTTGTAGGGGTCGGCGGGCTCGGCGGTGGCGCCGTTACCGGTGTCACGGGAGACGGTGCCGGGGGGCTCGAGGGTCTGCTTGCGGGTCTCGGGAGACTCGGTCGCGGCTTTGGCCAGGAGGGTCTGGCGATCGGTCTGGGGCGGGGCCTCGATCGGCGGGGCCTGCTGCTGCTCGGGCTTTCTTTCGCGCAGGGAGCTCATGGGGAACCTCGTCCATGGGGGAGTGGCCAACCTTCTGTGCACGGTTCTAACACGCGACGCGGGCTGGTACTATCCCCGGCAGCAGGCGCAGACCACAACACGGCGAGGACAGCGGCATGACGGACCTCGGGGCTCTGGTAGACTGGACGGACGACGCCTGGATGGCGTGGGAGCTCGCCTGGCTCGAGGAGCGTCTGGAGGCGTGGCTGCGGGCGGCGAAGGAGCCCTCGCTCGCAGGCGGCTTCTACGGCCTGGTGGCCCACCAGAACGAGGCGCGTGGACCGGCATTGGCGCTGCGCGCCGAGCGCGGGGCAGGGCTGGCGATGGAGCGGCTGTCTCTGTCGCACGGCCTGCACTGGCAGCAGGAGCAGCTGCTGGTGGCGTGTCTGGCGCCGCACTTGAGCGCCTCGGTGGGGCGGCTGTTGATGCAGGCGCAGGGCAACGTGCTCAAGCCGCACCCCGAGGCCGACTTCGTCTGCGCGCTGATCTATCCCCGTGCCGATCGCCTCACCCGCTTGTCGGCGGAGCGTCACGTGGTGGGGCTGCAGGCGGCGGGCTTGCTGCAGACGATGCCTTCGGGTCGCGAGTCGGGTCCGCGCGCGTTGCTGGACCAGGCGCTGGTGGGGCCGGACTTCATCGCCCAATCGCTGTTGGGGCGTCCGGGCCTGGACGGCCGCCTGCGCGGCGTCGCCACGCTGCGCGAGCCCACCCGCGCGCTGTTCGACCTGATCTTGTCTCCCGACGTGCGCCGGCCCCTCGAGGAGTTCGCGGCGGGGCTGTTCAACACGCGCACCCGCCAGCCTGTGCTTGACGGGGCCTGGGTCGTTCGGATCTGTGGCCCACGTCAGTGCGGTCGCAGCCTGTGCGCCGAGGCGCTGGCGCACACGGTGCGGCGGCCCTTGCTGACGGTCGAGCTCGGGGCGCTCGCCTCGCACCCGCACCCCGAGGTGTTGCTGGAGACGGCGGCGCTGAACGCGCGCCACCTTGGCGCGGTCCTGCATCTGGACGGGCCGGAGCGCCTGCTGCAAGGGCGGACGACCCTTGAGAGCGCCCTCGTGACCTGCGTCGAGCGCGCGGGCGGCCTCACCGTCCTGGAGGTCAGCGAGGACGCGGCGCTGGGCAGGCTGGACGGCTCGGTGCAGGTCACGATCGAGCTTCAGGCGCCCCGCGGCGACGAGCGACGTCAGCTCTGGGAGAGCGCCCTGCCGGCGGAGGCGGAGCTGGCTGGCGACGTGAACCTCGGCGCCATCTCCGGCACCTTCGAGCTGACCGGTGGCCAGATCCAGCAGGCGATGCGGTGGGCGCTGCAGCGGGTGTTGGCCCGTGGCGGCGGCGCCATCGAGCAGGCCGACCTCGAGTCGGGCGCCCGGCAGCAGCTTCGGTCGCGCCTGGACCAGTACGCGCGCCGCGTGCACGTCAAGCTCGGGCTGGAGGACCTGGTGCTGCCCGAGGACGTGATGGACGAGGTGCAGGAGCTGCTGGACGCCTGCCGCCACCGCCAGACCGTGCTCCGGGACTGGGGCTTTGCGCAGCGGCTCAGCACCGGCCGCGGCGTGGTGGCCTTGTTCGTCGGTGAGGCGGGGACCGGCAAGACGCTGTGCGCGGAGATCCTGTCGGCGGAGCTGGACATCCCGATCCACATCGTCAGCGTACCGAGCGTGGTGAGCAAGTGGGTGGGCGAGACCGAGCGCAACCTGCAGGACATCTTCGCCCAGGCGCGCTCCCAGCACGGGATGCTCCTGTTCGACGAGGCCGACAGCCTGTTCGCCACGCGGGTCAAGGTCGAGCGCGCCGCCGACCACTTTCAGAACATGGAGGTGAACCTGCTGCTCCAGGAGATCGAGCGCTTCGAGGGGATCGTCATCCTGACGACCAACCTCGAGGCCAACATCGACCGCGCGTTTCAACGCAGGATCCTGTTCCGCATCGACTTTCCGGTTCCCGGCCAGGAGGAGCGCGCCCAGATCTGGCGCACCCTGCTCCCCCCGCAGACGCCGATCCAGGGCGCGCTCGACTTCGACATGCTGGCCGAGGACTTCGAGCTGACCGGCGGCCAGATCAAGAACGCCATCGTGCGCGCAGCGTACCGCTGCGCGGCCGCGGGGCAGGGGCTCGATCAAGAGCGGCTGATGACCTCGGCCGCGCAGCAGGCGTCCGCAGCGGGGCGGCTGATACGGTCGTCGACCGAGGCGGAGCGGTAGGGCGCCCTCACCCCCCGACCCCCTCTCCCGTAGGACGGGAGAGGGGGAGGCCCTCACCCCCCGACCCCCTCTCCCCTCGACGGGGAGAGGGGGAGGCCCTCACCCCCCGACCCCTCTCCCGTAGGACGGGAGAGGGGGCTGGGGGGTGAGGGGGCTGGGGGGTGAGGGCGCCCTTGACACCCAACGCCCTCCTTGCCACAACCCATCCTTCAACATCGCCGCTGGAGCCGCTGCCCGATGACCGAGCCTTCCGATCGCCCTACCGATGCCGAGCCGGACGCCTGTCCGGCCGAAGATGTGTTCATGGCGCTGCTGGAGGGGGGGATGGAGGGGGAGGCGCGGCTTGCGTTGGACGCGCACATCGACCGGTGCGCGGCGTGCACGGCGTTGATGGCGGACCTGGCGGAGCTGGTCGCCTCGGGCGGAGGTCGGGAGGCCGTGGTGGTGGCGGGGGGGGGAGGCGGGGCGGAGCCATCGAAGATCGGGGGGCGGTACGCCATTCAGCGGATGGTGGGTCGGGGGGGGATGGGGAGCGTGTTCGAGGCCTTCGATGAGTCGCTTGGGCGGAAGGTGGCGATCAAGGTGTTGAGGGCGGACCTGATCGAGCCAGAGCGGCGGCAGGAGCACGCGGCGCGGCTGCTGAGGGAGGCGCGGATGCTCGCAGCGGTCTACCACCCGAACGTGCTCAACGTGTATGACGTGGGGATGTTCGAGGGTCAGGTGTACATGGCCATCCAGTACATCGAAGGGAGCACGCTGCGGGAGTGGATCCGGGAGACGTCGCCGGGGTGGCGTCTGATCCTGGAGGTGTACCTGAAGGTCGGGGAGGGGCTGGCCGGGGCGCACAAGCAGGGGCTCGTGCATCGGGACATCAAGCCGGACAACATCCTGATGGACCCGTCGGGGCGGGCGTGGTTGGCGGACTTCGGGCTCGCGTGCGCGATCGGGGCGGAGCTGGTCGTGGAGGCTGTGGCGGACGAGGACGTGGTCGATGACGAGGCGGGCCTGCTGCGGAGCATGGTCACGCGAACGGGCGCGGTGGTGGGGACGCCCGCGTACATGGCGCCTGAGCAGCACCTGGCGCAGGACACGGACGAGCGCACGGACCAGTTCTCGCTGGCGGCGGCGATCTTCGAGAGCCTGTACCAGCGGAGGGCGTTTGCGGGGCGGACGCGGCTGGCCCTCAAGGCGGCGGTCTGTGAGGGGGAGGTGACCTCGCGGCCGCCGGGTCCGGTGCCGGCTCCGGTGTATGCGGTGCTTCGTCGGGCGCTGTCGACGCGTCCGGTCGCGCGCTTCGAGACGCTCTCCGATTTCCTCGTCGCGCTCCGAGGCGCGGCCGAGCAGGCGCCGCTGTGGCGTCGGACGCTGCGGGTGGCGGCGTGGATGGGGCTGGCGGTCGCGGTGCTGATCGGGCTGGGGGCGACGGCGCTGGTGGGGCTGGCCGTCGCGACGGTGGATGAAGCACCTGCCCTGCCGAGCGAGGCGTCGGAGGATGGGCGGCCGGCGGGATTGGCGGCTGAGCCTGGCCCTGCGCCGGCGTCCGTGTCACCGAAGGACGTTCTGGCGCGCGACGTCGCGCAGTTGAAGGTGGAGAGAATCCTTTGTCAACAGGATGTTGAGCAGTGTGAGGCGCTGATCGCCCACCTCGGCGCGTGCTGCGTCCAGACCGACGTCGAAGGTATCCCGATCAACGAGACCGAGCGGTTCCGGGCGGGCTCGGAGGGGCTGGCGGACCGGTTCCTGACGCTGTGCGACGCGGGCTCGGGGCAGGCCTGCGTGATGTCGGCGTTCGCGTGGGTGCTGTCCTTCCACGAGTACACGTTCCCGGAGGGCAGCATGGTGCCGCGCTTCGTGGAGACGATGCGAAAGGCCTGTGAGGGCGGCGCGGCGATCGGCTGCGCAGCGATGCAGGACGCCTATGCCGAGGGCCAGTACGCGCGCGAGGGGGAGCACTCGGTGAAGGAGGACATCCCCGGCTTCATCGCCATCCTGGACGGGAGCTGCGACGCGGGCTTCGGGCGGGCTTGCTGGCTCATCGCCGAGACGCTGCTGGCGAGCCGGCACGTCAAGCACGGTCCCAAACCGGACGCACGTGGCCTGGAGTACGCGGCGAAGGGCTGCGAGCGTGGTTGGGCCCTGGCCTGCCTGATGGGGGGGCTGGGCTACCGGGCGCTGTCACCCGAGACGTGCCTCAGCGACACGCGCCCCCTGCTCAGCAAGATCCCTGACAACGACCTGTTCGACTACACCGCGTCGTGGTCGGACGTCGAGGTGTTCTGTCGGCGTTTCGGGCCACTGGGTGACAACGTGCGGGCCCGTGCGCTGCTGGATCGGGGCTGCGGCCTGCCAGCGGAGGGGGAGGACGAGGCGGCGCGGGACAACCAGCGGGTGTCGAGCGGGTTGTGTTGCTCCCAGCGCGAGAGCCTCGACGCGCTGATCGGCGCCAGTCCACAGTGATCGGCGCAGGCGGGTCATCGCGGTTCGCTGTGTCGACTTTTGGTGATAATGTTAAATAAACTTGTTCTTGTCGCTCTGGAGGCCACCATGATCCCGACCTTCCTCTCTCGGCTCGCCGACCCCCGGATCCGCAGGGTCATGCTCTGCGGCTGTGGTGGGGGGTTCGACTTCCTGCACGGCCTGCTGCTGTATCCGGAACTGAAGCGCCTCGGCAAGGAGGTCACCTTTGGCAGCTACTCGTTTGGCGATCCGAGGGACATCGGCGAGCCGGCCCCAGTGGTGTTCGGCGCTGGCGATGACACCGTCAAGCGGGTCACCGCGGCGAGCGTGGGCGCGAGGCACTACGCGCCCGAGGTTCAGAAGCCGTCCGAAAATATATGCCTCGTTTCCTCGTATCTTCTAGACCGTCGTGCATCTCGGTTGAGCCCGCGATGCAGGGTCTTCTGCGAGCTATCGCTCACAGAACCCCCTGCATCGCGGGCTTCCTCGGGGCTGCGGCCATCGAGCCTGTGAGCGCCGGATTTCCCCTGGATCCGGGACGCCGAGACGGTCCCGGATTGCTACCGGGCGCACTATGCGGGACGGGTCGCCCTGGGCGGCGCGGTCCGCGGCGTGGAGGAGCTGCCACCGCACTCCGCCATGCGGGGCCGCTGACGCCGATCGTGGAGGCAGCACCGGTCGACGCAGGAACTATCTCCAGGTGGCGCTTGTGCCGATCTATCAAAAAGATATAGTGCGCCTTCACACTTCGGGAGGAGGTGAGCGATGCGGGTCAGTGACCTTCAGCATGATGAGCTCCTTGAGTTGGACGCCGACGGTGGTGTAATCCGTTTCGCCGGAGAGCGCGCGCTGCTGCTCGACGCGGTGGCGATGGGGCTGCTGCGCAAGATCCTCGTGGAGAACTTCGGGGTGACCGCGGGGCGCGCGGCGCTGACGCAGCTCGGCTTTGCGCACGGCTGGCGCACCGCGAACGCCGTCAAGGAGGTCTTCACCTGGGTCGACGAGCAGGAGTGGCGGCGCGCAGGCCCCCGCGTCTACGCGCTGGAGGGCCTGTTCTTTCCGCAGCCGGGGCAGGAAGATCCGCTCAGCGAGGCGGGGGCGACCCTGCTGGCCTCATACGAGGCTGAGCAGCACCTGCTGCAGCTCGGCCGCACAGACGGCGTGGTGTGCTGGACGATCTGCGGCCTGCTGAGCGGGTACGTGAGCCGGGCCGTCGGCGAGGAGATCTACGTGCTCGAGGACCGGTGTGTGGGCGAGGGCCACGCGGCGTGTCACTTCGTGGGGCGGACGCGCGCAGGGTGGGGCGAGGCGCGCGCGGCCGACCTGGCGTTCTTCACCACGGAGCTCGCGGCCTGCCTCGACGTCTCGCTGATCCAGGTGACGGAGACGCTGAAGGCGGCCGAGGCCAAGCTCAAGAGCCACAAGGCGGCCCTGATTCGGGTGGAGGAGCCCGATCTGGCCGAGCCGCTCGGGGTCGTGGCGCGCAGCGCTGCGATGAAGCGGGTGGTGGAGCTGGCCCAGCGCGTGGCGGCCGTGGACGTGACGGTGATGATCACGGGCGAGAGCGGGGTTGGCAAAGAGAGGATCGCGCGGCTGCTGCACGAGCAGTCGGCGCGCTCCGGCGGCCCGTTCATCGCGATCAATTGCGGGGCCGTGACCGAGACGCTGCTGGAGAGTGAGCTCTTCGGGCACGCACGAGGGGCCTTCACCGGCGCCATCTCGGACCGGCCCGGCCTGTTCGAGGCCGCCAGCCACGGCACGCTGCTGCTGGACGAGATCGGGGAGGTCTCGCCCGCGATGCAGGTCAAGCTGCTTCGGGTGCTCCAGGAGCGGGAGATCCGTCGGGTGGGGGAGAACAAGAGCCGTCCGGTCAACGTGCGCGTGTTGGCGGCGACGAACCGTGACCTCACCGAGGCCGTCGCCTCCGGCGGGTTCCGGCAGGATCTGTATTACCGCCTCAAGGTGGTCGAGCTGCATGTCCCCGCCTTGCGAGAGCGCCGGGAGGACATCCTTCCACTCGCGCGCGTGCTGCTGGCCAGCGCCTGCTTCCGTATGAAGCGGTCGTTGTCCGGCCTTACGCCGTCCGCCGCCGATCAACTCGTGCGCTATGCCTGGCCAGGCAACGTGCGCGAGCTCGAGAACGCGATGGAGCGGGCCGCCGCGCTCGCCCGGGGCACGCGGGTGGAGCTGGACGACCTGCCTGAGGAGGTCCGGGTCGCCTTCGCCGTCCCGACGCCCGATGCGGACGCCGTCCAGCCTCTCGCAGCCGTCGAGCAGAACTACATCCTGGCGGTGCTCGAGCTGAACGACGGCAACCGCACCCGCACGGCGGAGCAGCTTCAGATCGGCTCGGCGACGCTCTACCGCAAGCTCAAGAAGTTCGGCATCGCCGACGGACCGCCCTGAGCTTCAGGGGCGGTCCGCGGCGCCAGGCCCGGTGCTACTGCTCCGAACACTCCGACGGGCAGGTCTCGTCCTGCTCGAGACGGCGGAACTCAACGCGGCGGTTGAGCAGCAGGGTGGTCGGCGGCTTGAGCTGGCAGCGCTCGCCCATGCCGGTCGTCGGGATGCGAGACTTCGGCAGGCCGCTCGCGCTCATATAGCCCTGCACCGCCTTGGCACGCTTGGCGCTCAGCTTCTGGTTGTAGGCGTCGCTGCCTTCCTCGGACGCGTACCCGATGATGCAGACCCGGCAGGTGGGGTCGAGGGAGATCGCCTTGGCCACGGCGTCGAGCACGGGGTCCATGGTCTGCACATCGCCCTTGCGGGGAGCAGGCAGGGTCGCGCTGTCTCTGTTGAACTGCACGAGCATCAGCAGGGGCTTGCCGGTGCAGGGATCGACGGGGCAGCCGGCGGTCTCGGCGGGACCGGCGTTGGCGGGGCATCGGTCATCGACGTCGCAGACACCGTCGCCGTCGGCGTCGGCGCAGGTGCAGGGCAGGGCGACGGGCGTCTCCTGGATGCACTCGATGACGGGCGGGCACACGAGCTCCTCCACGGGCTCGGGCGTGGGCACCACCTCCGCCACGGGCTCCACCACCTCCTCTTCGTGGGCCGCGCCAAAGGCGAGGCTCAGCCCGAGCGTGACATACTGACCGTCGTTCGAGTCGAAGTTGACGGTGTCGTCGGCCTGCACGATCTGGCCGTAGCGCACGACCGGGCCGAGCGAGACCTGGGGGCTGAGCTGAAAGCCGTAGCCGAGGCCCGCATCGAAGCCGACGCGGTCGAGGTCACCCGTGCGGACGTAGCCCAGGTTGAAGTCCACGAACAGGCCGGCGAGCTGGTCGGAGGGGGCCTGGAGGTAGCCGAACGGGCGGAGCCGGATACCGGCGGTGATGAGATGGGCCGAGCCATCTTCCGTGAACCCGTCTGCGGCGGGCGTGTACAGCAGCGCATACGACGCCTGCAGCGACATCACCGGCCCCAGCGTGACGGCGGGGCGCACGGCGGCGTAGAGCCCTGGCGTGAAGCGGTCCGACTGCGGCGTGTCCACCCAGAAGGCGACGGCCGGCTCGAGCTGGAGCGTGAAGTCCTGCGCGGAGGCGGGGCTCGGCGCGGCGATCACGGTGATGGAGCCCGCCAGCGCCACGGCGGCGACGGTCAGGCCGCCGCGTCGAAGGGCCAGGTGGGGTTGATTCAGTTGTAGCTTTGTCTTTTTCATCTATTTCTTCTTTTTGGGGGCATCGTGGCGATGCGTCCCGGGTCTTGAGGTTCGAGTGTCTTGCGCGGTCGACGAACCGGAGGCCTCCGGCGCTGGACAGCGCCGGTGTTCACCGGGCTCCTGTCCAGCGCCAATCGACGCTCCGGGCTGCTCCCGCTAGAGGGCGGGCAGCGTGATGGTGTTGCTCAGGAGCGTGATCTGGCCGGTGGTGCACAGGAGCCTGCCCACCACGGTGGAGCCGGTGCCGACCGAGTTGGAGGACCCCGCCAGGACATTCCCGTAGAACCTCACGTTGGAGCCGATCGTGGAGGAGGCGAAGACCGCCCAGAAGACGTTCTTGGCCTTGGCGCCGTTGATGAGCAGGAGCTGCGCGCTGTTGTTGACGGTGAGGGACGAGCCGATCTGGAAGATCCAGACCGCGTTGGCGTCGCCCTGGCCGTCGAGCGTGACGATCCCGCCCACGGCGATGCTCATCGTAGAGTCGGAGGTGTAGACGCCCGGGGGCAGCACCATGCCCGAGATGTCGTTCACCGTCGTGCCCACCGGGCGTGACGTGGCGTCGACGTAGCGCGGCGGTAAGGTCCACCTTGGCCTGCGCGGCCACGCCCTCCGGGTCGTTGGCGTACAAGGTGCCGTTGATCAGCGGGTTGAGGGCCGAGCAGGGGCTGCCGTCCCCGAGGCACGTGGCCGTAGGGGTCAGGCCGACATCGCCATTGAGCACGGTGGGGCCGCCCGAGTTGGAGTTGGTGAGACCCGCACCGGCCACCGCCACGAAGGTGGCCAGCGAGCGCAGGTTGACCGGCTGCAGGCCCAGGAGCACCTCAGCGGTGGAGAAGATCCACACGTAGTCCTGCGTCAGCCCGTTCCCTGCCAGATCCGTCGCCTCGACCGTGACCGTGGCGGTGTAGGTGGTGGCGGGCAGGAGGTCGTTGAGCGGCGTGAAGGTGCCCGTGAGGGTCAGCGCGTCGTAGACCACCGTCCCGACCACTTCGACGAGGCCGGGGCCGGCGAGCGTGAAGGTCGCGGTGGTGATCGTCAGCGGGTCCATGTCCTCGTCGAACGTGGCGCTCACCGTGGTGGTGAGCGGCACGTCGATGGCCATGTCGAGGGGGTAGGTCAGGATGACCATCGGGGCGCCCGGGTCGAGGAGGGCGCCGGTCGTGAACGTCCAGACGTAGTCTTCGAGCAGGGCGTTGCCGCTGCGGTCCATCGCCCCGATCGTGATCGTGGCGGTGTAGGTGGTGTCGGGGTCAAGGTCGTTGGTCGGGTTGAAGACCACGTTGGCGCCCGTGAGCGTCACCGCGCCTTCCACCGGGCCGACCCCGTCCTCCAGCAGGAACGTGGTCGCGTTCACGGTCATGGGGTCCATGCTCTCGCTGAACACCGCGGAGATCTCCGCGTCAAGCGACACCTCGATGGCGAGATCCGCGGGAACGGTGGAGATGACCAGGGGCCGCGTCGTGTCGGGCGCGCCGCCGGTCCTGAAGTTCCACACAAAGTTGCGCTCGAGGGCGTTCCCCGCCAGGTCCTGGCACTGCGTGGTGACCGTCGCCGAGAGGATGGTGTTGGGGTCCAGCGGGCTGGTGGGGGTGAAGGTCGCGGTCACGCCGGTGTAGGTGACCATGCCGACCACGGCGCCGTTGAGCTGCTGCACGGTGAAGTTCACCGCGGTGATCGTCGTCGGGTCCATCTCCTCGCTGAAGATCGCCTGAATCTGCGTGTCGATGGCGACGCCGCTGGCATCGTCGGCGGGGACGGTGAACGTCACGCTCGGCGCGCGGGTGTCAGGCACCGGACCGGTCGTGAACGTCCAGACGTAGTCCATGGCGAGCGGATTGCCCGCCAGATCCGTCACGGCGTTGAGGATGGTGGCGGTGTAGGTGGTGTCGTTGGCGAAGTCGTCGGTGGGGTTGAACGTGGCCGTGACGCCGATGAAGCTCACGACACCCGGAACCGGCGTCCCGTTGTCGAACAGCGTGAAGGTCATGCCGTCGATCGTGGCGGCGTCCATCGCCTCGCTGAAGGTGGCGGTGACCGACGCGTTGAGCATCGTCCCCATCGCGTTGCTCACGGGGTTGGTGGCGATCACGGTGGGGGCGGTGGTGTCGCGCGCCACACCGCTCATGAAGGTCCAGGAGTAGGGCGCGACCATGGCGTTGCCGGCCAGGTCGGTGACCGTGTTGGCGATCGTGGCCGTGTAGACCGTGTCGTTGGCGAGCTCGCTGGTCGGGTTGAACGAGGCGTTGAGGCCCACGTAGGTCACCGTGCCGGGGACCGGGATGACGCCGTCGAGGACGGTGAAGGCACCCGTGATGGTGGCCGGCGCCATCGCCTCGCTGAAGGTAGCGATGATGTTCGCGTCGGTCGCCACATCCATCGCGTCAGCGACCGGGTTGGTGGCGGTCACGATCGGCGCGGTGAGGTCCGCGGTGGACAGCGTGGTGAACGTCCAGGTGTAGGGCGCGACCATGGCGTTGCCGGCCAGGTCTGTGACGGTGTTGGCGATCGTGGCCGAGTAGACCGTGTCGCTGGAGAGCGCGCTGGTCGGGTTGAAGGTGGCGTTGAAGCCGAGGTAGGTCACCGTGCCGGGCACCGGGGTGGCACCGTCGAGGACCGTGAAGGCCCCCATGATGCTCGCCGGGGCCATCGCCTCGTTGAACGTGGCGATGAGGTTCGCGTCGGCGGCCACATCGATCGCGTCGGTGATCGGGTTGGTCGCGATGACCATCGGCGCGGTCAGGTCGATGGCGCCGTTCACGGCGGTGGTGAACGACCAGCTGTAGGCGACCGCGAGGGCGTTGCCGGCCAGGTCGGTGACCGTGTTGGCGATCGTGGCGGTGTACGTCGTGTCGGCGTCGAGCGCGCTGGTCGGGTTGAAGGTGGCGTTGAAGCCCAGGTAGCTCACCGTGCCGGGCACCGCGGTGGCGCCGTCAAGCACCGTGAAGGCGCCGGTGATGGTCGCCGGGGCCATCGCCTCGCTGAACGTGGCGATGATGTTCGCGTCAGGCATCGTGCCGATCGCGTCGCGGACCGGGTTGGTCGCGATGACCTCCGGGGCGGTGAGGTCGACGGTGCCGTCGGCGGCGGTGGTGAAGGACCAGGTGTAGGCCACCGCGAGGGCGTTGCCCGCGAGATCGGTGACCGTGTTGGCGATCGTGGCGCTGTACGTCGTGTCGGCGGTGAGCGCGCTGGTCGGGTTGAAAGTGGCGCTGAAGCCCAGGTAGCTCACCGTGCCGGTGACCGGGTTGGCGCCCGCCATCACCGTCAGGGCGCCGGTGATGGTCGCCGGGTCCATCGCCTCGCTGAACGTACAGATGATGTTCGTGGACGGCACCACGGCGGTCGCGTTGTTCAGCGGGTTGGTCGCGATGACCTCGGGGGCGATGAGGTCGGCCCCGCCGTCGATGGCGGTGGTGAAGGACCAGGTGTAGGCCACGGCCAGGGCGTTGCCGGCCAGATCGGTGACTGCGTCCGTGATCGTGGCGGTGTAGGTCGTGTTGGCGGCGAGCGCGTTGGTCGGGTTGAACGTGGAGTTGAAGCCCAGGGTGGTCACGGCGCCGGGCACCGGGGTGCCGCCGTCAAACAGCGTGAAGGAGGTCTCCGAGATCGTGGCGGAGTCCATCGCCTCGCTGAACGTCGCGATGAGGTTTGCGCCAGCCAGGACGGCGGTCGCGTTGTCGACCGGGTTGGTGGCGATGACCTCGGGTGCGGTCAGGTCTTCCCCAACGTCGGACGCGGTGGTGAAGGACCAGGTGTACGCCACGGCGAGGGCGTTGCCGGCAAGATCGGTGACCGCGTCGGTGATCGTGGCGGTGTACGCCGTGCCGGCGACGAGCGGGCTGGTCGGGCTGAACGTGACGTTGAGGCCCAGGCTGGTCACGCTGCCGGGCACCGGCGTGACGCCGTCAAGAACCGTGAAGGTGGCCGTGGAGAGTGTCGCGGGGTCCATCGCTTCGGAGAAGGTCGCGATGACGTCCACGCCGACGGCGACACCGGTCGCGTCGCTGATGGGGTTGGTCGCGATGACACGAGGAGCCTCGGTGTCGGCGTCACCGCCGGTCCTGAAGGTCCACACGTAGTCTGCCGCGAGCGGGTTGCCCGCAAGATCCGTGGCCGCGCTCGTGACCGTGGCGGTGTAGAGCGTGTCTGCGACCAGGACGTCGGTGGGCCGGAAGGTGGCGCTGACCCCGACGGTCGCGACCGTGCCTGGCACCGCAGTCGCCCCATCACGCAACGTGAAGGAGCTGTCGGTGATCGTGCCCGGGTCCATGGCCTCGCTGAACGTGGCGATGATGTTGGCGTTGAGCGCCACATCCACCGCGTCGTTCACCGGGTTGCTCGCGGTCACCCGCGGCGCCGTCGCGTCCTCGCCGAGCCCCGCCGTGAAGGTCCAGGTGTAGGCCACGGCGAGGTGGTTGCCAGCGAGGTCGGTGACGGAGTCGCGGATGGTGGCGGTGTAGGGCAGATTCGCCTCGAGGCCACCGGCGGGGGTGAAGAGGGCCGTGACGCCGACGTAGATCACCGAGCCGGCGACCTCCGTCGTACCTTGCGTCAGGACGAAGGAGGTGCCGGTGATGGTCGCCGGATTCATGGGCTCGCTGAAGGTAGCCGCCACGGCGGCGTTGAGCGGCACCTCCGTTGCGCCTGCCTCCGGGTTGGTTGAGCTGACGGTCGGTGCGGTGCCGTCACTGTCGGGCCACCCCACCACCTGCTCGGCGCATGAGAGCGTCATGGCCAAGAGTAGCAGTAGCGTTGTTTTAATTGTTTTTCTCAATTCGGGTTCCTTGCTTGCGTGAGCTCGTCTTCGGGGCCCTTGGGATCCCGGAGGTCGCCTTGCGACCGATGGACAAGCGTGTGAGCGGAGTCCTGCATACCCACGTTCGGGCATGTTCGAGCTTCGTCTGCGACAGCCCATGCATGTTTGGGCCCACTTGATAAAGTGTATTAATTACAGATGGTTACGGAATTGAGCGTTCAGGAGCGGAGGTCTCCGTCCAATCAAAGTGAAGTGGTTGTGGACTCGATTTGAGAGAGGTAACGTCACGGCGGCGGTCGGGATCGAGCGCAGGCGTGGCGTCAGCAGCCCTCGGACAGAAGCCCGACGTGCGCTCTGACGAGGACGTGCGCCTGCCGTCGCGACGAGGCGAGCGCGGCAGCCTGGGGTAGCGCCTGGCGGAGCAGCGCGTGGAGAAGGGTGTTGTGGAGGCCCGCTTGAGGGCGGCCGACGCTCCGCGCCGGCGTGCGCCGTCTCGTTCTCGTCCGGCCGAGCTCCTCCGGGCGCCTGTCGTGCATCGCAACGCTCGGCCGGGCCACACCACAAACGGGCGACGTCACGGTCGGTTGCGTCGAAGGGCGATCGCGCCAGGACGAAATGTGCATCATATTGATTGATGGCTTACGTCAATTCGAACGATTCGACCGGTCTCGGCGGCCTGGCGTGAGCTGGCGCAGAGGAGTCACGGCAGCCGAACAAAGACCACGTCTCTGCGGCGATCCATCAGCACACCAAAGCCGTCGCCGCTGGCGGTGATGGTCGCCGCGTCGAGGGTCTCGTCGCTCGAACCCGGCACCTCGCCGGAGCTGAGGAGCGCCCCCGACGACGCGTCCAGCGTGTGGATGAGGAGCGCGGACGACCCGAGCGACGGCGAGATCGCCGCCACCACCGCGCCGTCCTCTGAGCGCGCCAGCGCCGGTCGCCCCCCGCTCTCCGGGAGCGCGACGGTGGGCGATGGGCCCTGGTCAAGCGTCGACCACTGCAAGAACGCGCCCCGGTCGTAGTCCCACACCCCCACGACGCCAGGCACCAGCCCCTCGCCTGTGAAGGTGAAGTGCACCGTGTCCCCCTCGAACACTGTCCGGTCGTCCATCACCCGCTGTCCGGCCTCGTCGAAGCGGCTCAGCATCACGCGGGTGCGCTCGGTCGGCGGGGTGTAGGCCTTCCAGGCCAGCTCGATGCACGCGCACGCCGGGTTGATCACCACGCCGCCGACATCCACCGTCTGCGGGTTGTCCACGAGCGCGATCCGCTCGGTGGTCACCCTGTCGGGGAGCACCCGGGCGAGCTGCGGCAGGTAGCGGTACGGCTCGTCGCGGTCGTCGCGCCAGACGACGATCGTGCCGCCTCCGGTCCGCGGCAACACGCCATGCAGATAGGCGTGGGGCCCCACGCCCTCGACAGCCGTCCGGATCGGGGACACAAGGGCCCCATCCACGGCATGCCGCGCGAGCTCGATCTTCGTCTCGTCCGCCCAGTACACCTGGACCGCCTCGCCGTCCCAGAAGATCGCGCTTGACTGGGGGCTCGCGTCGGGCGCGTCGGGATTCCAGGCGTAGTCCGGGCTCACCACGATCGGCTCCCCCAGGAGCCCACGCTGAGGATCGAGGAAGGCCAACACCACAAAGAGGTGCCCTGCGATGTTCTCGATCCAGTCGATGGCGTAGCGATCCCCCGCCCAGATCAGGTGACCGAACCGCTGGAGCGTCCCGGTCGTCACGACGATGGGCTCGGGCTCCGAGGTCGCGTCGGGCGCGTCGTCGCGGGCGTCGTCTCCGGTGTCGTCGTCTCCGGGGCGCCACATGTCGGTGTCGCTGCGGCTCGCCCTGGCGTACTCCACATCGCAGGCGAGCGCGGACAACAGGACGGTGAGCGCGAGCGCGACGGACAGGCTTCGGGGCATGGCGGGTCTCCCTGGAGGGCTCGGGACGGAGTGACACGCGCTCCGGTCCGCGGTGTTGGAGTCGTTGACGCGGCGCGCTCGCGCTCGCAGCACACGTTCTTCCATCCTGCCAGGGAGCCCACAACCATGCGATCGCAATCCCGCGCCGTTCGACGAACCCGGCCCTCCGTCGGCCCACCCACTGCGGTCGCCGCGACGGTCGTCCTGCTCGCCCTGGCGTCCTGGTCCTGCTCGGAAGACCTCGCCGAGGTCACCGCGTTGGACAAGCTCCGCATCCTGGGGGTGCGGGCCACCCAGCCCGCCCTGGCCGAAGGCGAGACCGCGACGCTCGATGCCCTCGTGTTCGACCCGCAGGGCCGGGAGGTCAGCTACGCGTGGTCCTGGTGCCCGGCGCGGGTCGAGCCGACGGCGGGATTTCCGTGTCCGGTCACCCAACAGGCGTTCGACGGCCTGCTCCTCGGCGCGGGCCTCGACCCTTCCGAGTTTCCGCCCCTCGCGCTGGGCAGCGAGCCCACCGCCACGTGGGCCTATCCGGGCTCGCCGGCGTCGGTGAAGCGGCTGTGTCAGCTCATCTCCGCCGACCTCCCCACCGGGGGCGCCAGCCGCCGCTGCGACGAGCCCCTGGTGGTGACCATCAAGCTGCGGGTCCATGCCGACGACGACGAACTCGTCGCCATACGGTCGCTGAGCCTGCTGCCCACGGCCGAGGGGCAGAACCACAACCCGGAGCTCCTGGCGTGGAGCGCCCGACCGGCCGGCGGCGGTGAGAGCGTCGCGCTCGTCGACGGCGCCACGCTCGACCGAGGCGCGACCTACACCCTGCTGGCCAGCACGGCCGACGACAGCGCCGAGCACTACCGGCCACCGCCCCGCGCCCAGGCTCCGCCCCCCTCCGACGTGCAGGAGGGGCTGATCCTGTCCTGGTACTCCGCCGGCGGCGCCCACGCGGCGTCGCGGACGGGAACCGCCGAGGGCGAGGTCAGCCTCGAGGCCGCGACGCAGACCGTGTGGACCGCACCGACCGGGGTCGACGAGGCCGTCCTGTTCGTCGTGCTTCGCGACGACCGAGGCGGCATGGACTGGCTCGGCGCGCGCGTGAACCTGGCGCCCTGAGCCGATCGGCAGGCCGCCGCTCCGCGAGCGGTCTGTCCCGCTGTTGACCCGACACCGAACGCGAACGCGTGGAACCCCTGGCCCCTCGTGCCCCGCCTAGGGGGCGCGTAGGAATAAGGTGCTGGTTTCCGGCGAGGAGTCTTTCGGCCTGACGAGGAGCGAAACCGAAGGCGTGGCACCGCCACGTCGAGGTTGAGGCGACGACGACAGGACGGAAGAGGACCGCCGGAAACCAGCATCTTATTCCTACGCGCCTCCTGAAGGCACGACGCGACGGGGAGCTGCGTCTGGAGATCGTCATGAGAGCGACATGGTTGTTTGTGATTCTGTGGGCGGCGGCGTTGACCTCCAGCACCGCATGGGCTCAGCCCCGGGAGACGGGCGGCGGAGCAGGCCCGACCGCCGAGCCAGCCCTCACGAAGCTCCCGAGCCTCGTGCAGGACGTGCAGGCCGTCTATCCCCCCGAAGCCGCCGCCGCTGGCGTCGAGGCCACCGTCCTGCTCCAGATCGACGTTGACGCCGAAGGCAGGGTCGAGGCGGTCGAGGTGCTCGAGAGCGCAGGGGGGGACTATCCCTTCGACGACGCCGCCATCGCCGCCGCCAGGCTCTTCCTGTTTGAACCCGCAGAGGCCGGGGGCGTCCCCGTCCCGGTGCGCATCACGTACAGGACCCGGTTCGTGCAGGCGCCACCGCCCGCTCCGGCCGAAGCGCCCGAGGCGACCGCTGCGCCCGAGGCCCCGGTCCGCGCGGCGAGCGTCGACAACCTCCAGGGCACCCTCCTCGAGCGCGGGACCCGCGCGCCGTTGCGCGGCGCTGTGGTGACGGTGTTCCGAGGAGTCGGCGAGGCGGCAGAGGGCTACGAAGCCGAAAGCGACGAGGACGGCCGCTTCGCGTTCCGGGAGCTGCCGGCCGGGACCTGGGGCGTGCGCGTCGACGTGGACGGCACCCTCCCCTTCGAGACCACGGAGACCCTTCAGGACGGCCACGTGACGGACGTTACGTACTACGTCGAGCGGGGTGGGACCAACCCCTTCGACGTCCTGGTGGAGGGCAGCGTGCCCCGGAAGGAGGTCGTCCGGCGCTCGGTCAGTCGCGCCGAACTGGAGAGCGTCCCGGGCACCTTCGGCGACGCCGTGAACGTCGTTCAGAACCTCCCCGGCGTGGCGCGCCAGGAGTTTGGAGACGGTGGCGTCATCGTGCGCGGCGCCTCCCCCGAGGACACGGGCACCTTCCTGGCTGGGACGCGGGTGCCCTTCTCGCAGCACTTCGGTGGCGTGCGCAGCGTCGTGCCGAGCGGCATGATCGAGAGCATCACCTTCTATCCGGGCAACGCCCCGACCCGGTTCGGCCGTCTCATCGGCGGGGTGCTCGAGATCTCGCCGAAGAAGCTCCGCCCCGAGGCATTGCACGGCTACGCCGACCTCAACCTGTTCGACGCCAGCGTCTACCTCGAGGCCCCCGTCACCGACGACGTCGCGGTCGCCGTCGGCGTTCGCCGGAGCTACATCGACGTCGTCCTCGACGCCGCGTTTCCGGACGACGCCGAGATCTCCTTCGACACCGCGCCCGTCTACACCGACGCCCAGGCCCTGGCCTCCTGGCGTCCTGGCCCCGATCACGCCCTGCGCCTGTTCTACTTCGGGAGCGACGACAAGCTGGAGCTGCTGGTCAAGAATCCTCGCGAGGACTACATCGGCAACACGAGCGGCGCGGCGAGCATCACGCTTGCGCTGCACCACGTCGGCCTCTATCACGACTTCACGCCGCCCGGTGCCGTCCGCAATCACGCCCAGCTCGCCTACCTGTACGTGGGCCAGGATCAAGCCTTTGGCGGCTCCATCCTTCAGCTCGACAGCCACTCGCTCAACGGGCGCAACACGACCACCCTTCGGGCCGCCGACGCCGTCGAGATCGAGATCGGCGTCGACGGCACCGTGGACACCTCGCACGCCAACGTGGCCACCGAGGGGCGCCCTCCCAAGGAGGGCCAGCCCGAGAACGAGCTCTACCGCGACACCACCGGCCTGTCCTTCCAGGACGACGTCGACACCTGGGCCGCCGGGGCCTGGGTCGAGGCGACCCTTCGCCCCATCGACGCCGTCAAGCTCATCCCGGGCCTTCGCGTCGACCGCCAGCCCTACACCGAGGAGCTCACCGTCGACCCCCGCTTCGCCGCGCGGGTCGAGCTCGGCGATCGGGTCACCCTCAAGGGCGGCGTCGGTCGCTTCCACCAGTCGCCCGCCATCGACGAGGTCATCGAGACCTACGGCAACCCCGACCTCGGCAGCGAGGCGGCCACCCACACCAGCGCGGGCGTCGAGGTGACCCCCTGGGACACGCTCAGCGTCGACCTCACCCTCTTTCACAACACCCTCGACCACCTCGCGACCCCCAGCGCCGGCACGCGCGTCAAGGACGGCCAGACCCTTGCCGAGGTCTACAACAACGCGGGCGAGGGACGGGTCAACGGGCTGGAGCTGCTCATCAAACAGGGCGAGGTGTACGGCTTTTCGGGCTGGCTCAGCTACACCCTCTCTCGCGCCGAGCGCAGGGACGGGGGCGCCGCCGACTTCAGGCTCTTCGATGGCGATCAGACCCACATCCTCACCCTCGTCGGCCTGTACAAGCTGCCCTGGAACCTGCAGGTCTCCGGTCGGTTTCGCTACGTGACGGGCAACCCCACCACCCCGGTCATCGGCTCCACCTACCTCTCCGAGACGGACGAGTACGTGCCCATCACCGGCAAGACCAACTCCGCCCGCGTCGACGCCTTCCACCAGCTCGACCTCCGGCTCGACAAGAAGTGGCTGTTCGACACGTGGGCGCTCACCACCTACCTCGACGTCCAGAACGTGTACAACCAGGCCAACGTCAGCGGGACGACCTACAGCTACGACTACACCCAGTCGGCCGACTCGACGGGGCTCCCGATCATCCCGTCGATCGGGGTGAAGGGGGAGCTGTGAGCGACAGCGAGGCTGGGGTGTGTTGAGCCCGCAGGGCAGGGGGGACAATCAGCGATAGCGGGTGTGGGCGGAGCCCAGCCGGGCAGATCCATGTCGCCCTGGTTGGTCGCGTCGTGGCCCCGGATGGGCTGTTGAGGGCGGGACTACAGCTCCCAGTCGTATTCTATTTTCCAGCTCTCGAACTCACTGACCACGCTGTGCATGAACAGCACATGCCGCCGCTGATCGACCCGGACCCCGACCAGCGCCTCTGCGTCCGTGCTGTCGAAGCCGACCCGGTCGGGGTCGAAGTTGACGAGCGCCACCGTGGCGCCGTCCGGCAGCTCGGCTGGCGTCTTGCCGACCGCGTCCAGCTTCATCTGCACCGTATACCGCCCGTGGGGTGCGTCTGCGAAGTGGAACGAGCGTTGAGCCGTCGCCGGAGGCCTCCCGACCCAGTGGTATTGACCGCGCGCGCTGTCCAGCGACACAACCCCGTCCACCTGCCTGTCTCGACTCCAGAACACCCGGTAGGCCCCGTCCAGGATGGCCTCGGCGCGACCGGTCATGCAGCGTCCTCCTCGAAAGGCGCAGGTGCCGTCGGCGGCGCGGGGGGCGCAGATGCCGTCACAGACGAGGTCCACGGCGAAGGCCGGCGTGCAGTCGCCCTCCGCGCACCAGTCCTCGACCCGGCCCTCCAGCGGGCTCCCCCAGAACGGGCTGCGGACGGTGAAGGTGCCCGTCGGCGTCGGCTCACCGGCCGCACAGCCGTAGACGCAGCCACACTCCCTCGACACGACGGGCAGGCAGCGGGCTCCAGGGTTCTCCTCGGCGATCGTCGCAGCCGGAGCGGCCGTGGGAGCCTGGTCGGACGACTCTGGCGCTTGCGGTGATCGACAGGCTGCGAGCAGCAGGAGCGGGAGGGCATGTCGGAGGGTGGGTTTCATCGGTGGCGCTCTGCGAGGGCGTCGAGGACGTGGCGGTGTGTGGCCTCTGGCGTCGTGGCCAGACGGCCTCGGGCGCCGAGACCCGTGAGGAGCATCGGCGCCGACGCGTGACATGTTCCCAGTGTACTCCATCAGCGGGGCGCTTCGCCGCGCTTCCGCTTCACCTTCGGCCTCGCGGGTGGGGCTGCGCTGCCGCAGCTCCTGTCGCTGGCTCTCTTTCGCTCGAAGCGAAGCGCGGCGAGGCTGCACGCCAGCTTCGCCACGAGTGAGACCTGCACGGCGGTCTCGGTGCGGCTGTAGATGTGGCGGAGGTGGGACTTGACGGTGTTGACGCTCACCGAGAGCGCTGATCGGTTTGACGGACCGAGCATGGGCGAGTCCCGTGTTCACGGGGGGTCGATACCATGAGTGTGTGGCGGGTCGCCTTCCTTCGGTCGGCTCCCTGCGGACCTCGCTACGCTCGGCCCGCCGCCACACCCGTCCTCGTCGCCTGTGCTGTTAGCACAGGCGACGA
>Ga0100377_1001284_pt1 | contig 21807 bp, 23 predicted proteins | sample CryGeymeta201501_FD_83664 | JGI IMG/M metagenome (GOLD analysis project Ga0100377, IMG submission 83664) | Groundwater microbial communities from Crystal Geyser aquifers in Utah, USA - Crystal Geyser metaG 2015-01 | ecosystem: Environmental > Aquatic > Deep subsurface > Groundwater | place: USA...
CGGCTTGTCTATGCAGTGGACGATGTCGACCTGGTTGTGATTGCCTGCCGTGGCCACTACGACGACTGAAAGTTATTCCTTATGACAATCCACACCATCACCCCCATAGACCAGGCCCAAATCCTGGCGCAGGCGCTGCCCTACATCCGCAAGTTCCATGGCAAAACCATGGTTATCAAATACGGTGGCAACGCCATGACCGACCCGGCGCTGCAGCAAGCATTTGCCGAAGACGTGGTGTTGCTCAAACTGGTCGGCATCAACCCGGTGGTGGTGCACGGCGGCGGACCGCAGATTGAGGGCCTGCTCAAACGCCTGGGCAAAAAAGGCGAATTCATCCAGGGCATGCGCGTCACCGATGCCGAAACCATGGAGGTGGTCGAATGGGTGCTGGCCGGTGAGGTGCAGCAAGACATCGTCGGCCTGATCAACCATGCCGGCGGCAAAGCGGTGGGCCTGACCGGGCGCGACGGTGGACTGATCCGCGCGCAAAAGCTCAAGATGCTCGACGCCGCCGACGCCAGCAAGGAGCACGACGTGGGCCAGGTCGGCGACATCGTCAGCATCGACCCCAGCGTGGTGAAAGCCTTGCAAGACGACGCGTTCATCCCGGTCGTCAGCCCGATCGGCTTTGGCGAAGCCAATGAGAGCTACAACATCAACGCCGACGTGGTTGCTGCCAAGCTTGCTACTGTTTTGAAAGCAGAAAAGTTGATGATGCTGACCAACATCAGCGGCGTGCTCGACAAAGCCGGTCAGTTGCTCACCGACCTGACGGCCAAGCGCATTGATGAATTGTTTGCTGACGGTACCATCAGTGGTGGCATGTTGCCCAAGATTGCTGGCGCGCTCGACGCAGCCAAGAGCGGCGTCAACTCGGTGCACATCATCGACGGCCGCGTGCCGCATGTGCTGCTGCTGGAGATACTGACCGATCAAGCCTTTGGCACCATGATCCGCTCGCACTGACGCTGCCCTTTAACGGGTTTACCCTTAAATGCGTTAGAACTTAGACCCTAGAAGCCCCTAGGGGTCTTGCGTCTTCTCCGAATTGCTGCAAAATAGCACGATCGTTCTTTTCTGATCGTGCCATGACCGTTTCATCTTTCACCGCCAAAGTCGCCAGCCGCGCGCTACCGTCCAAAACCAAGGGTGAGCGCGCGCTGCAAAAGGGCCAGCAAACCAAGCAGCTCATCGTTAACGCCGCGCTGGGCCTGGCCGAGCAGATTGGGCTGGAGGGTTTGAGCATTGGCGCGCTGGCCGAGGTTACGCGTATGAGTAAGTCCGGCGTATTTGCCCACTTTGGCTCGCGTGAAGAACTGCAAATTTCGGTGGTGCGCGAGTATTACCAGCTGTTTTCCGATGAAGTCTTCTTCCCGGCGATGAACGCCCCGCGTGGTCTGCCACGCCTGCGCGCGCTGTTTGCCAACTGGATGAAACGCGTCGCCGTCGAGATCCAGTCGGGCTGTATTTTTATCAGCGGCGCAGTCGAATTTGACGACCGCCCGGGCCCCGTGCGCGACGCGCTGGCCAGTTCGGTGCAGACCTGGCTCAACGCCGTGCACCGCGCGGTGCTGCAAGCCCGTGATGAAGGCCATCTGTTGCCGGGGGCTGATGCTTACCAGATGGTGTTCGAGATTCACGGCCTGATTCTGGCGCTGCACTACGAGGCACGCTTTTTGAAGAACCCAGGCGCCATTGAGCGTGCCAATACCGGGTTCGAAAATATTCTGCGTTGTTACGGCAGACCATCATCCCAACCTTCCGCCATCGGTTCGAAGGCTTAAACCTGTTCATTTCCAAGGAGAAAACCATGCCCATCTACACCCCCCCGCTGCGCGACATGCAATTTGTGATGCACGAATTGCTCAACGTCACCGCCGATCTGCAAGCCATGCCGGCGCACGCCGACATCGACGCAGACACCATCAATGCGGTGCTCGAAGAAGGTGGCAAGTTTGCCGCCGAGGTGCTGCTACCGCTCAACGTCAGTGGTGACGAAGAGGGCTGCACCATCGACCAGGCCACGCACGCGGTGACCACACCCAAAGGCTTCAAAGAGGCCTACGCCAAGTACATCGAAGGTGGGTGGGCTGCGCTGGCGTGCGACCCCGAATTTGGCGGCCAGGGCTTGCCGCTGATCGTCAACCAGTGCTTTTACGAGATGATGAACTCAGCCAACCAGGCCTGGACCATGTACCCCGGCCTGACGCATGGCGCTTACGCTGCGCTGCACACGCACGGCACCGACGCTCAGAAAAAAACCTATTTGGCAAAGATGGTCAGCGGCGAATGGACCGGCACCATGTGCCTGACCGAGCCGCACTGCGGTACTGACCTGGGCCTCATGCGCACCAAGGCCGAGCCGCAGGCCGATGGCACCTACAAGCTCACCGGCAACAAAATCTTCATCAGTGCCGGCGAGCACGACGTGGCTGAAAACATCATCCACCTGGTGTTGGCGCGCCTGCCCGATGCGCCCCCGGGCATCAAGGGCGTGAGCCTGTTTATCGTGCCCAAGTTCAACGTCAATGCTGACGGCACGCTGGGCACGCGCAACGGCATCTACTGTGGTGGCCTGGAGCACAAGATGGGTATCCACGGCAACTCGACGGCTCAGATCGTGCTCGACGGCGCGCTGGGCACGCTGGTGGGCCAGCCCAACAAGGGCATGCAAGGCATGTTTGTCATGATGAACGCCGCCCGCCTGGGCGTGGGCAACCAGTCGCTGGGTTTGACCGAAGTGGCGTTCCAGAACGCGCTGGCTTACGCCAAAGACCGCATCCAGATGCGCAGCCTCTCGGGCCCGAAAGCCAAAGACAAGCCTGCTGACCCCATCATCGTGCACCCTGACGTGCGCAAGATGCTGCTCACCGCCAAGGCCTACGCTGAAGGTGGCCGCGCTTTGCTGTGCTTCAGTTCCATGCTCCTTGAAAAAGAGATCAACGCAACCGACGAAGCGGTACGCAAGGAGTCAGCCGAGTTGCTGGCGCTGCTGACACCCATTTGCAAGGCCTTCCTGACCGACAACGGCTGGACCGCAACCTCGACTTGCCTGCAGGTGTTTGGCGGCCACGGTTACATCAAGGAATGGGGCATGGAGCAGTTTGTGCGCGATGCCCGCATCAACATGATTTACGAGGGCACCAACACCATCCAGAGTCTCGACTTGCTGGGCCGCAAGGTGCTGGGCAACAACGGTGCCACATTGCAAAAGTTTGGCAAACTGGTTGGCAAGCTCGTTGCCGAAGAAGGCGTCAACGAAAAGATGGCCGAGTTCATCACGCCCATCGCGATTCTGGGCGAGCAGATGACCAAGTTCACCACCGAGATCGGCTTCAAGGCGTTCCAGAACCCCGACGAAGCAGGTGCCGCTGCAGTGGACTACCTGCGCGTGGCCGGGCACCTGGTGTTTGGCTACTTCTGGGCGCGCATGGCGCAGGTGGCGCTGCGCCAAATTGCCGCGGGCAACACTGACCCGTTCTATGTGGCCAAGCTGCAAACCGCGCGTTTTTACTTTGCCAAACTGTTCCCCGAAACCGCGTCGCTGATGCGCACCGCGCGCGCTGGTGTCAAGGTCTTGCTTGATACCGATGCCGCGCTGGCCTGAACCGATCACCCACTGAATAACCCAGGAGACTTTATATGAAAAAAACGACGCTAGCCCTTGTCGGTAAAGCGGTAGCAGCTATCACTTTTGTTGCAATCGGTGGTGCCGCCTGCGCCCAGATGAGCCCGCTTGGCCTGTGGAAAACCATCGACGACGACGGCAAAACCGAAAAGTCCCTGGTGCGCATCACCGAAGCCGACGGCGTGCTGACCGGCAAGATTGAGAAGATTTTTGACCCCGCCAAGGTCGGTAACACCTGCGACAAATGCAGCGACGACCGCAAAGACCAGCCGGTGCTGGGCATGACGATCATCCGCAACGTGAAGCAAGATGCCGATGACAAAACCATCTGGACCGGCGGTGAAATCCTCGACCCTAACAACGGCAAAACCTACAGGACCCGCCTCAAACCCGTCGACGACGGCAAGACCATGGAGATGCGTGGCTACGTTGCCTTCATTTACCGCACCCAGGTCTGGCAGCGCGTCGAATAAGTTCAGCCCAAACAAGGAGTAATTTGTGTCTCGATTCAATGTGAAAAAAGTCGCCGTTCTCGGCGCTGGCGTGATGGGTGCGCAGATCGCCGCGCATCTGGTCAACGTCAAGGTTCCCGTCATCCTGTTTGACCTGCCGGCCAAGGAGGGCCACAAGAACGGCATCGTCATCCGCGCGGTCGATGGGCTGAAAAAGCTCAAGCCGTCGCCGCTGGGCGTGGCCGAAGACGCGGCGCTGATCGGTCAGGCCAACTACGAAGAGCACATGGCGCAGTTGCTGGGCTGCGACCTGATCATCGAAGCCATTGCCGAGCGCATGGACTGGAAACTCGACCTGTACAAAAAGATTGCGCCCTTCATCGCTCCGCACGCCATCGTTGCGTCCAATACCTCGGGCCTGTCGATCACCAAGCTCAGTGAAGTTCTGCCCGAGGAAATCAAACCGCGCTTTTGCGGTATCCATTTCTTTAACCCGCCGCGCTACATGCCGCTGGTGGAGCTGATCAACACCCCCACCACGCAGCCGCAGATCCTTGACGACCTGGAAGCCTTTGTCACCAGCGTGCTGGGCAAGGGCGTGGTGCGCGCCAAAGACACGCCCAACTTCATCGCCAACCGCGTCGGCGTGGCGGGCATGCTGGCCACCATGAAAGAGGTGGAAAACTACGGACTGACTTACGACGTGGTCGATGACCTGACCGGCAAGAAACTCGGTCGCGCCAGCAGTGGCACTTTCCGCACCGCCGACGTGGTGGGTCTGGACACCATGGCGCATGTGATCAAGACGCTGCAGGACACGCTTAGCGCCCAGACTGATCCGTTCTACCCCAGTTTTGCCACGCCCGAGGTGTTGAAAACCTTGCTCGAGATGGGCAACCTGGGGCAAAAGACCAAGGCGGGCTTCTTCAAGAAGGTGGGTCGCGACATCCAGCGTTTTGACTTGAAAACCAAAACCTACGTGCCCGCCGGTGAGAAAGCCGACGAGGTCTACACCCGCATGCTGAAAAAGCCGGCCGTTGAGCGGCTGAAACTGTTGCGCAACGCCGAGGGTGCGCAAGGCCAGTTCCTGTGGGCGATCTTGCGCAACGCTTTCCACTACGCCGCCGTGCACCTGGCCGACATTGCCGACAACGCGCGTGATGTCGACTTTTGCATGCGCTGGGGCTTTGGCATGAAGCAGGGTCCGTTTGAGTTGTGGCAAGAAGCCGGCTGGCTAGACGTGGCCAACCTGGTCAAGGCTGATATTGACGCGGGTAAAGCGCTGTGCAATGCGCCGCTGCCCGACTGGGTGTTCAAAGGCCCGGTGGCCGATGCCGGTGGCGTGCATACCCCCGCGGGCTCCTGGAATCCGACCACCGGCCAGTTTGTGCCGGTGCGCCAACTCCCGGTCTATGCGCGTCAGCACTTTCCCGAAAGCGTGCTAGGTGCCAACGCGGCGGACGCCAAAACGGCAGGCACCACATTGTTTGAGGACGACGCGGTGCGCCTGTGGACGCAAGATGATGAGGTGGTGATTGCCAGCATCAAGACCAAGATGCACGCCATCGGCATGGGTGTGCTCGAAGGCCTGATGCAAGGCGTGGCGCTGGCCGAAGAAAAGTACAAGGGTCTGGTGATCTGGTCCAACGACGAGCTGTTTTCTGCCGGTGCTGATCTGCAGGCCATGCTGCCCGCGTTCATGACCGGCGGCGTTGGTGCCATCAGCGAAGCCGAGCACGAGATGCAAAAAATCATGCTCCAACTGCGCTACGCCAACGTGCCCGTGATTTCAGCCATGCGTGGTTTGGCGCTCGGTGGCGGCTGCGAGCTGGGGCTGTATTCCAGCAAGCGCGTGGCGGCCATGGAAAGCTACATTGGTCTGGTCGAGGTGGGTGTCGGCCTGGTGCCCGGTGGTGGCGGCCTGACCTACATTGCCCGCCGCGCCGCGGAGAACGCCGCGGCCTCTACTGGTAAAGACCTGTTGCCGTTTTTGACCAACGGCTTCACTGCCGCAGCCATGGCAAAAGTTGGCACCAGTGCTCTTGAATCAAGGAAACTTGGCTATCTTTTAGATAGCGATGTGATCGTCGCGCACAAGGATGAACTGCTTTATGTCGCCATCAACGAGGCCAAAGCCCTGTTCGATTCCGGCTACCGCGCGCCACACAAGCGCATGTTTCCGGTGGCTGGCCGCAGCGGCCTGGCCACCATCAAGGGCACGCTGGTCAACATGCGCGACGGTGGGTTCATCAGCGCCTACGACTATTTCATCGGCAGCCAGATTGCCTGGGTGGTTTGCGGTGGTGATGTCGATGCCGGCAGCCTGGTTGATGAGGAATACCTGATGGCACTGGAGCGCAAGGCGTTTGCCACCCTGCTGGCCAACCCCAAGACGCAAGAGCGGATCATGGGGATGATGCAAAACGGCAAGCCAGTTCGTAACTAATCAAGCTACTGCGCGGCTTTTATGCGTCGTTGGGCGGTGCTCGCAATCCTCACGTATGGGTGTACGTTCCGGTCGCTGTGCTCCGTCTGCCTGGCCTCAAAGTCGCTCGCTACCCTTGCTTAGTCACGAACGTCACAATTTTTCGATCATTTAAGGATCACTATGAAACAACTCTCTGATGCCTATATCGTTGCTGCCACGCGCAGCCCCATTGGCAAATCAAGCCGCGGGTTTTTCCGCAACATGCGCCCGGATGACCTGCTGGTCAAGGTGCTGCAGTCGGCGCTGGCACAAGCGCCGGGGCTCGACCCCAACGCCATTGAAGACATCATTTGCGGCTGCGCCATGCCCGAAGGCCAGCAAGGCCTCAACATTGCGCGTGCCGCTGCCGTGTTGGCGGGCTTTCCTACCAGTGTGGGCGGGGTCACCGTCAATCGCTTTTGCGCGTCGGGCGTGACTGCCATTCAAATGGCAGCCGACCGCATCCGCGTTGGCGAGGCCGACGTGATGATCGCGGCCGGCGTGGAGAGCATGAGCATGGTGCCGATGGGTGGCAACGCCCCCTCGTTCTCGCCGCTGATGTTTGAGAACGACGAAAACGTTGGCATTGCCTACGGCATGGGCCTGACGGCTGAAAAAGTCGCCACCCAGTGGAAGGTCAGCCGCGAAGCGCAGGACGCGTTTGCGTTGCAGTCGCACCAGCGCGCGCTGGCGGCGCAGGCAGCAGGCTATTTCACGGCAGAGACCACGCCCATTGAAGTGATTGACCGTGTGCCAAACCTGGCCACTGGTGAAGTCAGTGAGAAAAAGCGCGTCGTTACCACCGACGAAGGTGCACGCCCCGACACCAGCCTGGAAGGCCTGGCCAGGCTCAAGTCGCCGTTTGCCGCGCGTGGCTCGGTCACCGCAGGCAACAGCTCGCAAACCTCGGACGGCGCCGGTGCCTTGATTCTGGTCAGTGAAAAAGCGCTCAAGCAATTTGGCCTGAAACCGCTGGCGCGCTTTGTGAGTTTTGCCGCCAAAGGCGTGCCACCGCAGTACATGGGCATTGGCCCGATCGAGGCGATTCCCGCTGCTCTGAAAAACGGCGGCCTGACGCTCGACCAACTCGACTGGATTGAGCTCAACGAAGCCTTTGCCGCACAAAGCCTGGCGGTCATCAACACCCTGGGGCTGGATATAGCCAAGGTGAATCCGATGGGCGGCGCGATTGCGCTGGGCCATCCGTTGGGTGCTACCGGTGCGATTCGTGCCGCCACCGTGATCCACGGCCTGCAACGCACGCAGGGCAAATACGGCATGGTGACCATGTGCATTGGCATGGGCCAGGGCGCAGCGGGTATATTCGAGAAACTCTAGACCATGCGGGTCAGACCACTCGCGCCAGCGACGTGCTCTGACCCCAATTGATTACTGACCCCAATTGATTAAATTCCCTTCCATGACCGACATCCTCATTGACACCACCGAGCGCGTGATGACGCTCACCTTTAACCGGGTTGCCAAGAAAAATTCGTTCACCTCGGCGATGTACGCCTCGCTGGCTGACACCCTGGCGCAAGCGCAGGCTGACAGCAACGTGCGCGCGCTGGTCATTCAGGGCCACGAGACGGTGTTCAGCGCGGGCAACGATATTTCTGACTTTTTGACCCGCCCGAGTACCCCGCCAGAGATGCCGGTATTTCGCTTTTTGCACGCCATCAGCACGTTCCCCAAGCCGATCGTGACGGCGGTTTGCGGGCCAGCGGTGGGTATTGGTACCACCCTGCTGTTTCATTGTGACCTGGTCTATGCGGGTGACAACGCGGCGTTTTCGATGCCGTTTGTCAACCTGGGGGTTTGCCCGGAAGCGGGCTCCAGCCTGCTGGCGCCGCAGCGCATGGGCTACGGTCGTGCTGCCGAGGCCTTGCTGCTGGGCGAGCCGTTTGGCGCTGAGGCCGCGCTGGAGATGGGCTTGGTCGCGCGCATTGTGCCGCCGTCTGAGGCCAACGCACTGGCGCAGCGCCAGGCGCGCAAACTGGCGTCCAAACCCACCATGGCGCTGGCGGCGGCCAAGCGCCTGATGAAGCAGGGTCAGGCAGATCTGCTGCAGCAGCGCATCATGCAAGAGGGCGAAGTATTTGGTGAACTGGTGCTTGAGCCCGCCGCACGCGAGGCATTCACCGCGTTTCTGGAAAAGCGCCAGCCTGACTTGTCGAAGTTCTAACGTCAGAGGACGGGTGCTACTTTTGGGTTGCCAAGCCGAGGGTCTTGATCACCGCGCCGAACTGCTGTGTGTCAGACTGGATACGCTTGGCCAGGCCATCAGGGGATGAGCCCACCACTTGCCAGCCCTGCTGGTAGAGTTTTTGCCGCATCTCGGGTGAGCGCGCAACGTCGCTCACCAGAGCTGACAAGCGGGCAACGATTGGCGCGGGCATTGATTTTGGTGCGGCCACGGCGTTCCAGATTTCCAGGTTGAAGTTGGCCACACCGGCCTCGGCCATGCTTGGCAGATCAGGCAGCAGGGCGCTGCGCCCGCTGCTGGTCACGCCAATGGCGCGCAATTTGCCGCCCTTGACTTGGGCCATCGCCAGTGCCGGCGGCAACATCGACAAGTGCAAATCCCCGCCAATCATTGCCGTGGCCACCTGGGCGTAACCAGGGTAGGGCACGTGCACCGCTTGAACACCGGTTTTGGCTTTGAAAAACTCCATGCCGATGTGGCCGACCGTGCCCACACCGGGCGAGCCGTAGCTCCAGCGGTCACCGGCTTGGGCTGCTGCGGCCAAAAAACCTTTGGCATCGGTGCCGGGTGCATTCTTGGGCGCCATCAGCACCAAGGGCGAAACACCCACCAGGCTGACGGGTTGCAGGTCTTTCAACGGGTCATACGGCAGTTTGGGGTTGAGTAGTTTGGCGGTGGTGAGGTTGCCATTGATCATCAGGCCCAGCGTGTGGTCGTCGGTGGCTTTGGCGACCAGGTCGGCGGCGATGTTGCCACCAGCGCCGACCTTGTTTTCCACAATCACTGGCTGTCCCAGCGCCTTGGCCAGCGGTTCGGCCAACGTGCGGGCGGTCAGGTCAGGCGACGAGCCACCAGGAAAACCGACGATGATGCGTACGGGCTTGCTCGGCCAGCCTGCAGATTTAATGACATTTTGGCTGCTAGCCCATGTAGAGCAAGCGCAAGCAGCTATCAATAAAAAAGCATTTCGACGATGGGTCAAAACCATGGTGCAACTCCACAAAGTGATGAGGGGCGATAAAAAAGCCTTCAGGCGGCGACCGCGCTGAAGGCTAGTGAGTGTATGACGGTCAGTACCGGCGCAGGCATCAAGCAAACTCGACCAGCGCTTTCTTCATTTTCTTCAGCGCGGCCACTTCAATCTGGCGGATGCGCTCGGCGCTGACGCCGTAAACGGCAGCCAGATCGTGCAGCGTCATGCCGCCAGAGTTGTCGTCGTTGACCTTGAGCCAGCGCTCTTCGACGATGTGGCGGCTGCGCGCGTCCAGTGTGTCCAATGCCTGCGCCAGGCCATCGCTGGCCAGCAGGTCGCGGTGATGCGCTTCGATCATCGCCGTGGGCTCGTGGGCGGCATCGGTCAGGTAGGCGATCGGGCCAAAAGCGTCTTCACCGTCGTCTGAGGGGCTGGGGTCGAGCAGCACGTCGCCGCCGGCCAGGCGCGCTTCCATCTCAATGACTTCTTCACGCTTGACGTTGAGTTGGGCGGCCATGGCGTCAATCTGGCTGTCGTTGAGGGTGTTGCGGTGGCTGTCCAGGTCGGCTACGGCGTCGGCGCTGCGAAAGCGTTGTTTCATCGAGCGCAGGTTAAAAAACAGCTTGCGCTGCGCCTTGGTCGTGGCCATTTTGACCATGCGCCAGTTTTTCAGGATGTATTCGTGAATCTCAGCCTTGATCCAGTGCAGGGCGTAGCTGACCAAGCGTACGCCTTGGTCGGGGTCGAAGCGTTTGACGGCTTTCATGAGACCAACATTGCCTTCCTGAATCAGGTCGCCGTGTGGCAACCCGTAGCCCAGGTACTGGCGGGCGGTAGACACCACCACGCGCAGGTGTGCCAAGACGAGTTTTCCAGCGGCCTCCAGGTCGTTGTCCTGACGGAATTTGCGGGCAAACGACTGCTCTTCTTCCAGGGTGAGCATGGGCATGCGGTTAACCGCCGAAATATAAGCGTCCAGATTGCCCAGTGCAGGGACGATTGCCCAAGGGTTGGCCAGCGTCAATGCGTTGCTTGATTTGGCAGCGTAAACAGTCATGGCGATACTCCTATTGCGAAACAACCTGATATTAGCACTCGCTTAGAGAGAGTGCTAATAGAAAAGTTCAATGCGCGCAATAAATTGATTGCCAAAAGAAGTGGGAACCGGTCAGTCCAGTTCGCCAAGCGTGGTGGGTTCCAGGGAAGTGGCTTCCAGGATGGGGTGGTCGATCTTGTGCAAAAAGCCCAAAGTTGCCCGTGGCGAGGCGTTAAGCAGCTTGGCGATGTCTTCCACATCGTCTGGAATGGCCGCGTTGTCCCAGTCGACGGCGGTGTGGCGCGCCAGGCGTACCGCCAGCACCACGCATTTGACGTTGGGGCGCTCGGCGTGACGGTCGTCGCTGATATTGACCAGCAGCTCGGGCAGGCGCCAGAGCTTCATCAGCGCCTGGCGCAAATCGGCTACCTCGAGGCCGAGCACCTCACGCTGGATCATGTTGGAGCGCAGGGTTGAGTCAGCTTCCTGGGCGCGGCGGATCTTGACCATCAACTCGGGCGCGTGCAGCCAGAGCAGCATTTCGGCAAAGTCATTCAAGAACGCGGCCTGGTGGATGATGGTGGCGTCGGTGTCGCCCCGATGGATGGCAAACCCGAGGGCAAATTGGCCCGCGCGCTCGGCACGTTTGAGCAGGAACTGCAACCCTTTTTGCGCCTCAGGCAGGTCAGCCAGCCAGTCTTCGACCGTGCGCTGCTGACCAAAATGCCTGAAAAACGGCGAAATACCCATTAACACCAACGAAGTGATCACCGATTCGGTCTCTGTGGCTGAGCCAGGCCGACGCATGCTGGCCACCTTGGCCAGCAGCTTGAGTGTCATCAGCGGGTCAGACTGGATAACCGTTGTGAGCATGTTGGCGTCAACATCGTCCTCGTTGGCGCGCAATTCTTCCAGCGTGCGCGCGGTCGACGCCATGACGGGGATCTCGGCGCTCATGAAATACTGTGTCCACGCACCGATGTGAGGCAAAGGTGCGTTCAGGTAACTGGCGTGCGGCGCTATCGGCTGTGTGTCTTGCGCGTCTTGCGGATGGTTTGTGTTGGTCAAAACTGTCTCCAAATAGTTATTGGGCGCGAGTATCTGCGTTGGCCTCAGACAGGTCAAGCTCTGCGGGGGGGGGTACGTCGGGCCAGGGGCCCGATAATGCGTCTTTACCTTTGCCAGTCAGTGCGTTATGACCCAATCCACCAAGACAAATCCAAAAGTCACTCCCACTGGCGAGCCGCGCCTGACCAGCATGTCGCACGGCGGCGGTTGTGGTTGCAAGATCGCCCCGGGCGTGCTCTCCAGCATCCTCAAGGGCACCTCAGCGATGCCGATTCCGAAAGAGCTTTTGGTAGGCATTGAAACTGCTGATGACGCCGCGGTGTATCAGTTGAACGACGATCAGGCACTGATTGCAACAACAGATTTTTTCATGCCGATCGTCGACGATCCGTACGATTTTGGCCGCATCGCCGCGACCAACGCCATCAGCGACGTCTACGCTATGGGTGGCACGCCAATCATGGCGCTGGCGCTGGTGGGCATGCCGATTGCCGTGCTGTCCGTTGAGACGATTGGCCGGATTCTGGAAGGCGGCGCCAGCGTCTGTCGCGCCGCTGGCATCCCGATCGCTGGTGGTCACACCATCGACTCGGTCGAGCCGATTTACGGGCTGGTCGCGCTGGGCCTGGTACATCCGAGCCGGGTCAAGCGCAACGCCAGCGCGCAGGTGGGGGACAAGTTGATTCTGGGTAAACCCGTGGGAGTAGGCATCCTCTCGGCGGCGCTAAAAAAGGATCAGTTGGACGCCGCCGGCTACGCCCAAATGATGGCAGCGACGACACAGCTCAACACAGCGGGCCCGCTGTTGGCGGGCCTGCCCGGCGTGCATGCCATGACCGATGTCACCGGTTTTGCGCTGGCGGGTCATGCGCTGGAGATTGCCCGTAGCGCAAATTGCACGGTGGAGATCGATTGGCCCAACGTGCCGCTGCTGCGTGGCGCACGCGAACTGGCGGTGGCTGGCAATGTGACGGGTGCGTCGGGGCGCAACTGGGCGGCGTATGGCGCTGAGGTGCTGTTGCCAACTGACTTTGCTGCCGTAGAACAGGCCTTGCTGACCGATCCGCAAACCAGCGGCGGTCTGCTTGTGTCTTGTACGCCAGAGGCGGTGGCCCAGGTGTTGGACACGTTCAGGCAAGCAGGGTTTGCCGACGCCTGTGTCGTCGGAGAGATCACGCCAGCGCGCGCTGGCAAGCGACTGGTGGTGCGCCAGTAAGGTCGTCAGTGGTTCATGCCGCGGCAGTAGGTACTGAATTGGAGCCGGAAAGCAAAATGGGTTAGCGCCGTAACAGAGCTAACCCATTGATTTATATGGTCGGAATGAGAGGATTCGAACCTCCGACCCCTTCGTCCCGAACGAAGTGCGCTACCAGGCTGCGCTACATTCCGAAAAACTCTTTAATGAAATCGTCAAGACTGACGCCCCAAAAGCTGAGCCGCTAATTGTAGCAAAGCCGATGTGTAGTCATTGCCGGGCAGAGTCTCGGCGGCGGCAATGGCGCGCGCCGCTTCGGCGCTGGCTGCCTGGCGCGCAACGTCGAGCGCGCCGGTCGATTTGACGATGGCAACCACGGCGTCGATCTGTTTGACGTTACCAGTCTCAATCGCCGAGCGGATCAAATCACGCTCGGTTTGGTTACCGCGCTGCATGGCGGCGATCAGCGGCAGTGTGGTTTTGCCTTCGCGCAGGTCATCACCCAGGTTTTTGCCCATCACGGCGGCGTCGCCGGTGTAGTCGAGCACGTCGTCAACGATCTGGAATGCGGTACCCAAGGCTTGGCCGTAACCGGCGCAGGCGGCTTCGATATCAGGCGTGGCGCCAGACAGAATGGCGCCAACGCGGGCGCTGGCTTCAAACAATTTGGCCGTCTTGGAGCGGATCACCTGCACGTAGCCCGCTTCGTCAAGCGCCGGGTTGTGCATGTTCATGAGCTGCATGACTTCGCCTTCGGCGATGACGTTGGTGGCGTCAGCGAGCACGCTCATGATCGGCATGCTTTGCGCGTCGACCATCATCTGGAAAGCACGCGAGTACAAAAAATCACCGACCAGCACGCTGGCCGGGTTGCCGAAAGTTTCGTTTGCGGTGGCGTTGCCGCGACGCATGGACGAGTCGTCGACCACGTCGTCGTGAAGCAAGGTGGCGGTATGGATGAATTCGACGACGGCGGCGAGGTTGAAGCGCTGCGCGCCCTTGAATCCCAATGCACCGCAAATCAGCAGCAGCAGGGCCGGGCGCAGGCGTTTGCCACCGGCTGAAATGATGTAACGCGATACCTGCCCAACCAGCGGTACGCCGGAATCAAGGCGCTGCGCAATGACGGCATCCACTTCGCGCATGTCTTGCGAGATCAGGGAAAGCGGCGACGAAGATGGCGTGTTGGAGGCTTGCAAGACTGTAGGCTCAAAAGTTTGCGACGATTATAGAAAGCTCAATTGGGGTAATGGATTGACGGGTTCGAAGACGAACAATCCGGTTTGCGTTGGGCTCGGTTCATTGGGTTGGTACCGGGCGGTCTGGCTTACAAGTCGACTTGTGACATAATCACTGGCTCTGCGAAAATCCGTTCGTGGAGTTTCTTTCAAGAGGTTCATATGTACGCGGTCATAAAAACCGGTGGCAAACAATACAGAGTTGCTACTGGCGAAAAAATTAAAGTAGAACAGATTGCTGCGGACGTTGGCCAAGAGATTGTGTTAGACCAGGTTCTGGCAGTCGGTAGCGGCGCAGAGTTGAAGGTTGGCACGCCCTTGGTGTCCGGCGCCACAGTCAGTGTCACAGTTGTGGCGCACGGCAAGCACGACAAGGTCAGTATCTTCAAGATGCGCCGTCGCAAACACTACCAAAAACGCCAAGGGCATCGTCAGCAGTTCACCGAACTGCTGGTGGGCGCAATTTCAGCATAAGGAGCAAGAGTCATGGCACATAAAAAAGGCGGCGGCTCAACACGCAACGGGCGTGATTCCAAGCCCAAGATGCTCGGTGTGAAGATGTTTGGTGGCCAACTCGTGGCGCCTGGCGCCATCATCGTGCGCCAACGCGGCACCCAGTTCCACCCCGGCGCCAATGTCGGTATCGGCAAAGACCACACCCTGTTTGCCAAGGCAGAAGGCCACGTGTCTTTTGACATCAAAGGCGAATTCAATCGCCACACGGTAAGCGTGACACCCGCTTAATCGCGTTGGTGCTCCCTCACACAAGACCCTGCGCTTGGCGCGGGGTTTTTCGTTTTGGAAATAGATTGCGGGGCAGACCGCAGCCAAGCAAGCGCTGTCCCCAACTGAATAGGCAATCATGAAATTCGTTGACGAAGCCTGGATCGATGTCTCAGCCGGAGACGGCGGCGCGGGTTGCGTCTCTTTTCGCCACGAAAAATACAAGGAATTTGGCGGCCCCAATGGCGGCGACGGTGGGCGCGGCGGGCATGTGTTTGCCGTGGCCGACCCCAACCTCAACACTTTGGTGGATTACCGCTTCTCGCGCCGCTACGACGCGCAGCGCGGCCAGCACGGCATGGGTTCGGACATGTTTGGTGCGGCGGGTGATGACATCACGCTGAAAATGCCGGTCGGGACCATCATTAGCGACGCTGAAACCGGTGAAATTCTTTTTGAGTTGCTCAAGCCGGGCGAGGTGATCACCATCGCCAAAGGCGGTGACGGCGGTTTTGGCAATCTGCGCTACAAGAGCGCCATCAACCGCGCGCCACGCCAGAAAACCCCCGGTTGGCCAGGCGAAAAGCGCAACCTCAAACTCGAGCTTAAGGTGTTGGCTGATGTTGGCTTGCTGGGCATGCCCAACGCCGGCAAGTCCACCTTGATCACCGCCATTTCCAACGCCCGCCCACGTATTGCCGATTACCCGTTCACCACGCTGCACCCCAATCTGGGTGTGGTGCGCGTCGGGCCGGAGCAAAGCTTTGTGGTGGCTGATCTGCCGGGCCTGATTGAAGGCGCCTCCGACGGGGCTGGCTTGGGGCACCAGTTTTTGCGCCATTTGCAGCGCACGCGTTTGTTGCTGCATGTGGTCGACATGGCCCCGTTTGACGACGCAGTTGACAACGTGGCGCAAGCCAAAGCCATCGTCAATGAGTTGAAAAAATACGACAAGGCCTTGTACGACAAGCCGCGCTGGCTGGTGCTCAACAAGCTTGACATGGTGCCCGTTGAGCAACGTGCGGCGCTGGTAAGAGACTTTGTCAAGCGTTTCAGGTTCAAGGGGCCAGTGTTTGAAATCTCGGCGTTGACGCGTGAAGGCTGCGAGCCGCTGATCAAGGCGGTGTACAAGCACATCAGCGCGCAGCAAAAGCTAGAGCGGGCGCCCGAAGTGGTGGATCCGCGCTTTGCAGCCGATGCAGATCCGCTCTGAATACTATTTAAACAATAGCTGTCTGCGCTTATATAACAAGGGCTAGAGCCTGAAAATGCTTGATAAATTTGATGCCGCTATTTTGCGTGACGCACGCCGTGTTGTCGTCAAGGTGGGCTCCAGTCTGGTGACCAACGAGGGCCGTGGGCTCGATGAAGCGGCCATTGGCGAATGGTGTCGGCAAATGTCGGCCCTGGTGCGCCAGGGGCGCGAGGTCATCATGGTCTCCAGTGGGGCGGTGGCCGAAGGCATGAAGCGCCTGGGTTGGAACGCGCGCCCAAAAGAAATCCATGAACTGCAAGCCGCCGCGGCCGTCGGGCAAATGGGGCTGGCGCAGATGTACGAAACCAAGCTGCGTGAAAACGGTCTGGGCAGCGCGCAGGTGCTGCTTACTCACGCCGACCTTGCCGACCGCGAGCGCTACCTCAACGCCCGTTCAACCTTGCTGACGCTGCTCAAGCTCGGTGTGCTGCCGGTCATCAACGAAAACGACACCGTGGTCAATGACGAAATCAAGTTTGGCGACAACGACACCCTGGGTGCGCTGGTGGCCAACCTGGTGGAAGCCGACGCGTTGGTGATCCTGACCGACCAAAAAGGACTCTACAGCGCCGATCCGCGCAAAGACCCGACCGCAACATTTGTCCATGTGGCGCAGGCGGGTGACCCGGCGCTGGAGGCCATGGCCGGCGGCATTGGTTCCAGTCTGGGGCGCGGCGGCATGATCACCAAAATTCTGGCAGCCAAGCGCGCGGCCGGCTCTGGCGCCTCCACGGTGATTGCCTGGGGGCGCGAACCCGACGCCCTGCTGCGGCTGTGCCAGGGCGAGCCGATCGGCACCCTGCTGATCGCACCGACTCTAAAGACGCAGGCGCGCAAACAATGGATTGCCGATCACCTGCAACTCAAGGGCTCGGTCAGCGTAGACGCTGGCGCGGTCGACAAATTGCGCAGCGGTGGCTCCAGCCTGCTGCCGATCGGCATGACCCGTGTGGAAGGCGATTTTTCGCGCGGCGACGTCATCGCCATCCGCGCACCCGGCGGCGGTGAGATTGCCCGTGGTCTGGCCAACTACGCCAGTGCCGAGGCGCGCCTGATCTGTCGCAAACCCTCCAACCAGTTCGAAAAGCTGCTGGGTTACGCCGCCGAACCCGAGATGGTGCACCGCGATAACCTGGTGCTCAGCCGCTGAGGCTGCAGCCCGGTTATTTTTTCATTGCCCGCACAATATCAGCAACAGAACTTGCTGCTGTATTGGCGTCGCAGGCACCCTGGCGGGCAAACACACGCGCGTGAGGTGACGGCTGGTTGTCATTGAGCGCGCGCCATTGCGGATTGGCGACGACGCGCCACTGACCGTCACTTTGCGTGCGGGCGTAGCTCTTGACTTCGCCTTTGGCGCAAAGAATGCCCTCATAAAACGCCGTGATGGCGCCACTGTCACTGCGCGCCACAACCACATAGCGCACGATTCCGTCAGGGGTGATGCTGAGGGTAGCTGGGTCGATGCCGAATTTGAGCGTCACATAGTGCGGCATGTCCAGCGGCAAAAGTTTTTCCGGGTTGAATGCTGGCGGCGCAGGCGCCTCGGACTCTTTCCAGTCGGGGTTGTCAAGCGCACTTTGCGCGTGCGCACTGGGCGCGCCAAGCAACAGTGCCAGCATGACATGCACGGCAAAGGCCAGGCGGGAAAAGGATTTAGCGCGCATGTTCACCTCCGGCGGGTACGTCTAATGGGTAGGTGGCACCCGGGGGCAGTTCAAATGTGGCATCGGGCATGTCGGTGCTGTTGCCGTCGGGCAAGAGCGGGCGGATGCCCTGGCGCAAAAACCGGTTGCGCTGCTCGTTGCGCGGGATAAAGCGCGACAGTTCGGTCAGCGCCGACACATAGACCTCGCGCTTGAACTCGACCACCGCGTCAAGTGGCACCCAATAGTCATTCCAGCGCCAGGCGTCAAACTCAGGGTGGTTGGTGGCGCGCAGGTTCAAATCCCAGTCGTGTCCGACCAGCTGCAGCAAAAACCAGATCTGTTTTTGGCCCTTGTAAAAACCGCGTGAATCGCGGCGGATGAAACGGTCTGGCACCTCATAGCGCAACCAGTCACGGGTGCGGGCCACAATGCGAACGTGCTCGCGCAGCAACCCAACTTCTTCATGCAGCTCACGGATCATGGCCTGTTCCGGGGTTTCCCCCCGATCGATACCACCCTGCGGAAACTGCCACGAATGCGTACGGATACGCTTTCCCCAAAACACCTGATTTTTCTGGTTGAGCAGGACGATGCCGACATTCGGCCTGAAGCCGTCTCGGTCGAGCATAATCAAACCCCAATTTTTAAATTGGTTCGATTATGCACAGCGTTTGAATTGCATCAAGAGAAACAACCCTGATATCGCCCCGGATTTGCCGCCATGAAAGCCTCCCAGTTCTTTATTTCCACCCTCAAAGAAGCCCCCGCCGACGCCGAAGTGGTCAGTCACAAACTGATGATGCGTGCGGGCATGATCAAAAAGCTCGGTGCCGGCATTTACACCCTGATGCCCATGGGCCTGCGCGTGGTCAAAAAGGTGGAATCCATCGTGCGCGAAGAAATGAACCGCGCCGGTGCGGTCGAACTCACCATGCCCGTCATCCAGCCGCCGAGCTGTGGCAAGAGACCGGCCGCTTTGACAAGATGGGCCCGGAGCTGCTGCGCATCCGTGATCGCCACAGCAACGACTTTGTCGTGCAACCGACCAGCGAAGAAGTGGTGACCGACATTGCGCGCCAGGAAATCCGCAGCTACAAGCAGTTGCCGAAAAACTTTTACCAAATCCAGACCAAGTTTCGCGACGAACGCCGTCCGCGCTTTGGCCTGATGCGCGGGCGTGAATTCATCATGAAAGACGCCTACAGCTTTGACCGTGACCAAGCCGCCGCCAAGGCCAGCTACCAGGTGATGGCAGCCGCCTACCGGCGCATTTTTGACCGCTTTGGCCTGCGCTACCGCGCGGTGGCGGCCGACAGCGGCGCGATTGGTGGTGACTTGAGCGAGGAATTTCAGGTGATTGCTGCCACCGGTGAAGATGCCATCGTCTACTGCCCGGGCAGCGACTACGCCGCCAATATGGAAAAGGCCGAAGCGCTGGCGCCAGCAGGCCCGCGCCCAGCGGCAACGCAACCAATGGTCAAGACGCCGACGCCGGGAAAGAGCACTTGCGCCGACGTGGCCGAGCTGCTCGGCTTGTCGTTGGCGCAGACGGTTAAATCGCTGGTGCTGGCCACCGACACACTGGGCGAAAAGGGTGAAATCGTCAAGACGCAAGTCTGGCTGCTGCTGCTGCGCGGCGACCACGACATGAACGAGGTCAAGGTCAACAAGCTGCCCGGTCTGGCGGCGTTCCGCTTCGCCAGCGTGCCCGAAATCGTCGACCACTTTGGCTGTGAGCCGGGTTACCTGGGGCCACTGAACCTGAAAAAACCAGTCAAACTGGTGGTGGATCGCGAGGTAGCGGTGCTGGGCGACTGGGTCTGCGGTGCCAATGAAGCGGACTACCACCTCACCGGCGTCAACTGGGGTCGCGACCTGCCCGAACCCGATGCGGTCGCTGACCTGCGCAATGTGGTCGCTGGCGACGCATCGCCCGACGGCCAAGGCGCGCTGGCGATTGAGCGCGGCATTGAAGTCGGCCATGTGTTCTACCTGGGCACCAAATACAGCCAGGCCATGAAAGCGACCTTTCTGGACCAGAACGGCAAGCCGCAATTCATGGAAATGGGCTGCTACGGCATCGGCATCACCCGCCTGCCTGCGGCCGCCATTGAGCAAAACCATGACGAGCGCGGCATCCTCTGGCCCGACGCGCTGGCGCCGTTTACCGTGGTGATCTGCCCGATCAACGCGGAGCGCTCGCCCGAGGTCAAGGCGACCGCCGAGCGACTCTACGCCGAACTGCTGGCTGCGGGGGTGGACGTGCTGCTGGATGACCGCGGCGAGCGACCGGGCGCGATGTTTGCCGACTGGGAACTCATCGGTGTGCCGCACCGCATCAACGTGGGCGACCGCGCGCTGAAAGAAGGCAACGTCGAATACCAGCATCGCCGTGACGCAGCGGCCAGTGCCGTGCCGGTGGCGGATATCGTGGTCCGGTTGTTGGTCAAACTGAAGGCGTAAGACCCGTGCTTGTATTGAGGCTGCACGCGCTGCAATGACTTTGCATCGACGTGGTTTTTTATCAGACGTTTTAGCCCTCTCGCCCTTTATTTTAGGGTGTGGGCAGCTCTTTTTATCAGAGCAAGTATGGGCTGGGGCGCAGGTTGAAGAGCCGCTGATTGATTCGGTGCGCACGGCGCTGGGTTCGGCCATTGCCAACCAGGCGCCACCGGTGCCTGAGTTTGCCGACACCGAATCGCGGCTGGCGTATCTGCGCTGGCTCGGCGCGATGAGCGAACGCCTGAAAAAGAAGAAACCCGACTGGGCGACACGCAAGGAGTTTTTGCAAACGGTGTGGTACGAGTCCAAACGCGCCGGGCTGGAGGTGTCGTTGGTGCTGGGCTTGATCCAGGTAGAAAGCAACTTCCGCAAATACGCTGTCAGTCGGGTCGGCGCGCGCGGCTACATGCAGGTCATGCCGTTCTGGACGCGCGTGATTGGTGACGGTGACGCAGCCAAGCTGTTTCACATGCAGATGAACCTGCGCTTTGGTTGCGTCATCCTGCGCCACTACCTCGATCGCGAAGGTGGCAACTTGTTCATGGCGCTGGGGCGTTACAACGGCTCGCGCGGCAAGGCCACCTACCCGGACGCCGTTTTCCGGGCACAACGGGCTTGGCATCATCCGGTGGGCTGACGCGCCAGCCGGTGGGCGAGGGCGTTACTCAGGAGGCAGTGGCGCCCAGCAGGGTTTGCAGTTCGCCGCTTTCGTACATCTCCATCATGATGTCCGAGCCGCCGATGAATTCGCCCTTGAAGTAAAACTGCGGGATGGTCGGCCAGTTGCTGTATTCCTTGATGCCTGCACGAATGGCATCATCTTCCAGAATGTTCACCGTTTTGATGGTCTTGGGGTCAACGCCGCAGGCTTTCAGTATCTGTACTGCACGGCCTGAAAAGCCGCACTGCGGAAAGTTGGCCGTGCCTTTCATGAACAGCAAAATGTCGTTGTGTTTGACCAGGTCGTTGATGCGTTGTTGTGTGTCGCTCATGCTGAAAATTCCAAAGGTGAAAAACAGGCTGGATTATTTCATTTTTACTGCTTCACTCTGATCTTTGACCCTGCTGTGGACAGGGTCTGCGCGTTGGTCAGTAATGCGGCGGCAAGTCGTCGCGCAGGTTGCGTGTTGGTGCCGGACCGGCTTCGGGTGCCTGCTGGCGCAGCCAGCGCAGCTCTTGCAGCAGCAGTTCGATCTGATTTTGCTGTCGGGTGACGATCTGGTCGAGTTGGTCCAGCGCATCGTCCATGAAACTGGCCTTGATTTCGAGGTTGGTCAGGCGTTGGTCGGTGTCATCAGGGGTGGGCATCAGGGAATCCGGTTGAATAAAAGATCAGGACGAAGCGGTTGACGGGCTGCGCCATTGGCCGCCGCTGCAGCGTTCAATGCCGGCCAAATCCTGGCGCGACTGCA
>Ga0100377_1001289_pt1 | contig 21782 bp, 20 predicted proteins | sample CryGeymeta201501_FD_83664 | JGI IMG/M metagenome (GOLD analysis project Ga0100377, IMG submission 83664) | Groundwater microbial communities from Crystal Geyser aquifers in Utah, USA - Crystal Geyser metaG 2015-01 | ecosystem: Environmental > Aquatic > Deep subsurface > Groundwater | place: USA...
ACTTTCGCGAATTTCTGCCCCAAAAGCCACTTTTTCCGCAAATTTCGCCAAGCCGTGCCAAAAATCGTCACAAGATTCCGCGTTCTCGCCTGGCAACTTGGCGCATCGAAAAAGCGCCCCCCCTAAATATGGGAGTGTCAACAATATCAACCCCATATATAGCGGTTTGGAAATTCGCGATTTTGCCAAAAATTTCAGCGAATGGACAGAAATCTCTCTCGTGAACCGTGCCGAAAAATGCAACAAAAAACACGCCCGCTGGCTGACAGGGTTTGTCAGTGGTCAGAAAGGCGTGCTGTTCAATTGATGGGGACGGCGATAGATGTTGCTGCTGCGGTGTAGCGATAGTATGTGTAAGTATCCGAACTTTGTCAATACTCTGTATACTTTATCTATAAAAAAGGCGGAACATTCCGCCTTTTTTTATCTTACCAAAGAGCCCATACTGGGCTTATATGGCATACCTCGTTTATCAAATATTCTACGCCCTTGTCCGCCAATTTTTCGATAAATCTCAACGCAATATGCCACATCCGTTTCATCTAGGAGTATCTTCTCGCCGCCTAACGCAGTTATACGTCTAATCTTGGAGATAATACCTTTTTGAAACCATCCGAAAATGGTAGATGTGTTCATTTTATATTTTTCAGCCGCTTCGGCCAACCCAATTTCGACACCCTGCAGGTGCGCGTGCATCTTATACTCCGGCAAATCTTCCTTGTGGAGCGGGGCAGATTCATGGCGGACATCATCTTCACTAACAACCACGTTATTGTTTATCATAGCGGCTGAAATTTTACCATTTTCAATAAGGCTTTGAATCCGCTCAATAGCCAGCCCATACCTTCGGGCAGCTTCGGGAATGGGGAGTAGGGGGGGGAAAGTCGTGAGCATTAGAGTCTCCAGTGAAAATGCAAGACGCGCCAGGGAGATCCCAAGCGCGTCTCATTCCAGGGTGCTCCCTGTCTTGTCGGGGCGAGAGGATTTGAACCTCCGACCTCACGGTCCCGAACCGTGTGCTCTAGCCGGGCTGAGCCACGCCCCGAAAGGTCAAGCGCTCGGTATTATACAGCCCTTCCCCGCCTTTGACAAGCGTTTGGTATAATTGAAAGGTTGCAATTGATTCTCCGTCACAGAGACACAGACAGAGCGCAACCTCATTTTTCCGGCGCTCTCCGTGTCTCTGTGGCTTGAAAGAAGGGTTTTTATGGAAATCGGTAACATTAAACAAGTGGATATTGACAGCCAGATGCGCGATGCCTTCCTTGATTATGCCATGAGCGTCATCGTGGCTCGCGCTCTACCCGACGCCCGCGATGGCTTGAAGCCCGTTCACCGCCGTATTCTCTTTGCCATGCACGAGCTTGGCTTACGTCCAAATTCATCTTACAAAAAGTCGGCGCGTATTGTTGGCGAAGTGTTGGGTAAATATCACCCACACGGTGATTCGGCTGTCTACGAATCTATGGCGCGTATGGCGCAAAATTTTTCCATGCGCTATATGCTGGTAGATGGTCAGGGCAACTTTGGCTCTGTGGATGGCGACTCGCCTGCCGCCATGCGTTATACCGAGGCGCGCCTGCATCGCATTGCGGATGAAATGCTGGCCGACATTGAAAAAAACACCGTCAATTTTGGTCCCAACTTTGATGATTCGTTGCAAGAACCGCTGGTATTGCCCTCGCGCCTGCCTAACCTGTTGCTGAATGGTTCCACCGGCATTGCCGTCGGCATGGCGACCAACATTCCGCCCCACAATTTGCGTGAACTATCTGGGGCAATTGGCTACATGATTGAACATTACGATGCGCTGGAAGATATTTCTGTTGAACAGTTGATGGAATTTGTCCCCGGACCCGATTTTCCCACCGGCGGCGCGATTGTTGGGCGCGAAGGCATTTTACAAATGTACAGCACTGGCAAGGGCCGCCTGGTGATGCGCGGCATTGCCGCCATCGAAGAAATGAAAAATGGCCGCCAACAAATCAACATCACCGAAATTCCCTATCAGATAAATAAATCCACCCTCATTGAGCGGATTGCTGAGCTGGTGCGCGAAGACAAGCTTGACATGATTTCCGACCTGCGCGACGAAAGCGATCAGCGCGGTATGAGCATCATCATCGAACTCAAACGCAACGCGCAGCCCAAAAAAGTCCTCAACCAACTTTACAAATACACCACCCTTCAATCTACGTTTGGCGCGCAGATTTTGGCGCTGGTTAATGGCGAACCGCGCACACTGACGCTCAAGCGTTCTTTGCACATCTTCATCGAACACCGCATCGAAGTCATCACCCGCCGCACCCAGTTTGATCTAGACAAGGCCCGCGCCCGCGCCCACATTTTGGAGGGCTTACTCATCGCCCTGGCAAACCTCGACGATGTCATCAAAACTATCCGCCAGGCGCAAGATGCCGAAGATGCCAAACTTCAGTTGGTGACGCGCTTCAAATTGAGTGAACTTCAGGCGCAGGCCATTCTTGATATGCAATTACGCCGCCTTTCAGCGCTGGAACGCTGGAAGATCGAAGAAGAAGCCAAACAAATTCACGAATTAATTACCAGCCTGGAAGACTTACTCGCCAACCCGCACAAAATTCTGGCGCTCATCAACGCTGAAACACAAGAACTCTCTGCCAAATATGGCGACGACCGCCGCACCCGTATCGCTGGCGATGCCAAAGAATCTTTCCACGAGGAAGACCTGGTGCAGGATGCAGGCGTACTGATTACCCTGACACAGCGCGGCTACATCAAACGCACCAACGCTACCGCATACAAATCGCAAGGCGTGGGCGGCAAGGGCATCACCGGTCACACCACCCGCGAAGAAGATGAAGTTTTATTCATGTTCCCCGCGCGCACACTGGATACCGTGCTATTCTTCTCAGATAAAGGCAAAGTTTACAGCGAGAAGGTCTACCAAATTCCAGATGCTGACCGCACCGGCAAAGGTATTTCCATCTATAACGTTCTCGCCCTCGGCCCAGGCGAAAAAGTGACCGCCGCCCTGCCAGTCACCACCTTTACCACCAGCGCCTACTGCATTCTTGCCACAACGCAGGGGAAAATAAAACGCGTCAATCTGGAAGAATTCGCCGCTGTGCGCCCCTCCGGCCTGATTGCAATGGGGCTGGAAAATGGCGACGAACTAGGTTGGGCGCGCCTGACCAGCGGCGCAAATGAAATACTGCTCATCACCGAAAAAGGCCAGGCCCTGCGCTTTGCCGAAACCGAAGTCCGCGCCATGGGGCGCTCTGCCACCGGGGTGATGGGCATTCGTCTGAGCAAAGAAGATAAAGTTGCCAGTATGGGCGTGGTCGAGCCAGAAGGCTCGTTGCTGGTCGTCACCCGTCAGGGCTTTGGCAAGCAAACCCCGCTCAAAGAATATCCCGCGCGCAGCCGCGCTACCGGTGGCGTGATGACAATCGACCAAAAAGCCATCTCCATCACCGGACGTATTATCGCCGCACCGGTTGTGCAACCATCCGATGATGTCACCCTGATTTCATCCAACGGCATCATCCTGCGTCTCAAGGTGGAACAAATCAAAACGGCCAGCCGTGGCACACGCGGCGTACACCTTATGCGTCCGCAAGCCGGAGATAGCGTCGCCGCCGTGGCGCGCATCGCCAATGCCGACTTGCAAAGTGTGGGCGTTGATGGCGAACCCCTGCCCGCCGAGCCACAGCCTGGGTTACTGTAAAAGCTAACTCTAAAAAAAGCGCCGGTCATCTGACCGGCGCTTTTTGATTACAGCAATACAATTTTCCCGGCCAACAGCAAAACCATCAAGCCGGAGACACATACCATCATCAGCAACAACACCGACAAAATCAGGCGTTGCGGGGCCGTCATGCCCAAAATCTTGCCGCCTGGCGCCAGATTAATTTTCACCTGTCGCCGCGTGGTGGGAGGAGGGGGGGCTGCCTCCGCAACGGGCTCTTCTTCAGCGGCGGGCGGAGTGAAGTAAGGGGATGCTTCGCTTTCTTTGCGTAGGTCGTCAAACATGGGTACCTCGTGTGGAAAAGTATATCATAGCGCGGCTTTCAGCCGCAACCAAATCGCTGTCATTGCGAGGAGGGCGCTCTCCCCGACGACTGCGAAGCGTGCCTGTGGCAAGCAATCCCCTCGCCCGCCAGAAGATTGCTTCGGGACACCTGCCCTGACGGGCGGTGCCAGGGAGAACACCCTCGCAATGACGGCAGAATCTTCGCGGTTGGCATAGTTTTCGCGGAGTAATACTATAATCGTCTAGAATTTGTAAACCTGTTTTTTCGCACTTGTGAACCGTGCCAATTTGCGCAAACAAGGCAAATGTTGAGCGGTAATACTATAACGGGCGCAGATGAATTTCGCCGAAGTGGACGGTTTGCACCGCACCGGAAGGGAAGAGTCTCATCCGCAAACTGCCGTCCGGTTCCAGGCCTTCGATTTGGCCGGTGAGCGCTGGTGCGTCCTCGCTCAAGAGTTGCACCGTTTCGCCGCCAAACGCCAGGGATGCCTGCCATTGGCGCAAAAATGCATCCGACGCCAGCGCGGCGCGCAGTGAAATGAGCTCTTTCAGCACATTTTTTAGCAGATCAAAGCGCGAGGGGAGATTCAGCCCGGCGGCGGCGAGACAGGTGGCCGGAAAGGTTAAGCCGCTTGCAGGCGGAATCGCTTCGGGGGTAGCGTTTACGCCCATTCCCACAATCACGCTTTCGATTTTCGCTCCCTGCCAGGCGCTTTCCACCAAAATTCCGGCCACTTTTTTGCGCTGAATGAGTACATCGTTCGGCCATTTGATTTGGGCGCTGACGCCGTATTTTTGGAGCGCATTTACCAACGCCAGCGCCGCTAGGCCAGAAAAACGTCCGATGAATTCGCTCTCGCTTGCGTTGGGGCGCAAAACCAGGCTAAAGGCCAGCGCCGCGCCGGGCGGGGTGAACCATTTGCGCTTGGCGCGCCCGCGTCCGGCGCTTTGTTCGTCGGCGGCGACCAGCGAAAAATCCGATGCGCCCGCGGCGGCCCAGGCCAGGGCTTCATCATTGGTCGAGCCGATTTGTGAAAAATAGCGCAAGCCGCCCAGGGGCAGCCCGCGCAAAAGGTCACGCAGTTCTTGTTCGCTCACGGTAAAACGTACCAGGGATTAATGTTGCCCCCGCCCTGGCGCACTTCAAAGTGCAGGTGCGCGCCAAACGAGTTGCCGGTGTTGCCCGCCAGTCCAATCAGTTGACCGGCGCCCACGCTTTGGCAAACGCTGACGTTGATTTGGCTGAGGTGGGCGTACACCGTCATGTAGCCGGTACCGTGGTCAATGGCGATGACATTGCCATAGCCACCGTTCCAGCCGCTGGCGGCCTTGGTGACGACGCCGCTGTCGGCGGCGTAGACCGGCGCGCCTTCTCCGGCGGCAATATCAATAGCCAGATGGCCGGGAAAATAATCATTGCCCGAAAGGAAATGGTTGCCGGTCGGCCAGATGAAGCCGCCGCTGCCAACCGCTCCGCCCGCACCACAGCCGCTGCTGATACCGGCGGTGCCGGTTCCGCTGCTGCGGGTGGTGATGGGTAGCAAAATTGCTTTCGATTCGCGCCAGCCGCCCGGAATCATCACCCATTGCCCGGCGCTAAAGGTCGGGTTGGTCAGGTCCACATTGTTGCCGGGCCAGGTGAGCATGTCGCTGAGGCTGGCCTGGTATTCGGCGGCGACAGCTTCGGGCGTGTCGCCTTCTTTCCATTGGTAGAGCAGGCCGTCGGTGGGCGGTACGCTCAGTTCCTGGCCGGGCTTCAGGCTGTGCGGGTCATCTTCCAGCACCTCGTAGTTGGCCCATAACAGGGTTTCGGGTTGACGTTGAAATCTTTGGCGATGCGAAATAGCGAATCGCCGCGCATGACGGTATGTTGGATGATGGCGTAGCGCGGGCGTTCGGGGATGATGGTTTTGAGGGTCAGGGCGCGCCCGATGGCGAAATCGCTGGCGAGGGGCGGCGTATTGGGGTCAGCGGTAGGGACAGGCTGTTGCGCTTCCGGCGCAGAAATTGGCGCTACGGGCGCGGTCTGCGGGCGCGAGAAAACTCCCAGCCGCCAGGCGGTCAGTCCGCTCAGGGCGGCGACAATCAAAAGTGTAGTTCCCCAACTGATAACGGTAAATTTACGAGAGACAGGTGTCATATTTTTTCTTGTAGCGTGACATTTATGTCGCGCATTTTCTCGAAAAAGCAGTTGCTTTTGCTCTTTTAACGCGAATGCCGCAAACACTTGCACCAGCACGCAAGCGCAGGTGTGAACGAATTTTGCGCGCAAGTCGGGAGACTTGCAACTCCGGTGTGTCCGTTGTTACATATTCTCATGCAGGGTTTCGAGAAACTCCATGTTGTTTTTGGTTTTCGACATGCGGCTGAGAATAGCCTCGGTGGCGACGGTTGGGTCCATCCCTGCCCCGGCGGGCGGGTTGGAGGTCATCTGCGAGTACATGCGGCGCATCGTCCAGACGCGCTGTAAAATATCCGGCCCAAGCAGCAGTTCTTCGCGGCGGGTGGACGAGCGGTCAATATCGACGGCGGGGAAGGTGCGGCGCTCTTGCAGTTTGCGCGAGAGGTGCAGTTCCATGTTGCCAGTACCCTTGAATTCTTCGTAGACGATGTCGTCGAGACGTGAACCCGTGTCCACCAGGCAAGTGGCGACGATGGTCAGCGAGCCGCCTTCTTCCAGGTTGCGCGCCGCGCCGAAAAGATGCTTGGGCGGATAGAGCGCGGAGGGGTCCATCCCGCCGGAGAGAGTACGCCCGGAGGAGTTAACCGTCAAGTTGTAGGCGCGCGCCAGACGGGTAATGGAATCCATCAAAATGACGACATGCCGTTTGATTTCGACCAGGCGTTTGGCGCGTTCCAGCGCGATTTCGGCAGTGCGGACATGGCTGGTGACGGGTTCATCGAAAGTGGAAGCAATGACTTCCGCGTCGACGGAGCGGTCCATGTCGGTGACTTCTTCGGGGCGCTCGCCAATCAGCGCGATAATCAGGTGAACATCGGGGTATTGAGTGGAAATGGCGTTGGCGATTTGCTTCAGGATGGTGGTCTTCCCGGCTTTGGGCGGCGAAACAATCAGCCCGCGCTGGCCGCGCCCAATGGGGGCAATCAGATTAATGATGCGGGTGGAGAGAATGTCGCCACGGGTTTCGAGGTCAAAACGTTTTTCGGGGAAAATGGGGGTCAGGTTTTCAAATTTTGGGCGGGAGCGGGCTTCTTCGGGGTCAATGCCGTTGACACTTTCAACTTTTATTAACCCCCAATGGCGTTCGCTTTCACGCGGCGGGCGCACATGGCCCAAAATCAGGTCGCCAGGGCGCAGGTCGTAGCGCCGCAGTTGGGCCTGCGAGACGTAGACATCATCTTCGCTGATGGTGTAGCGCGGCGAACGCAGCAGGCCGATGCCCTCGTCCATAATTTCAAGAATGCCGCCGCGAATTTCCAGCCCTTCGCGGGCCGCTTCTTCCTGGCGCAGACCAATGACAAGCGCTTCTTTTTTCATACGATTGGCATTTTCAATGCCAAAATCCCGAAGTGCAATGGCACGCAATTCGGCAAGCGGTTTGCTTTCAAACTCTAATATATTCATATTTCTCTCAATGCGTTGGGGATGTGAAAATGACGCCCCGCCTGGCAGGACGTTGTAGCTTAAGCGGGTTGTGAAAAGGGGAGTTTTAAAGTCATCAAAAGTGGGCTTGCCATCCGGCCTGGCCCCAGGGACGGCGCAGTGCAAGCAATCTATGGTAGTACAGGGGAATTTATCGCATTATAGCACAAGAAAAGCCAGAAGTTACCCGGCGCTTTTTTCGATCGGCGTTTTGGTGACCAGCACTTTGTCCACGCGTTTGCCGTCCATGTCCACCACTTCCACGGTGAATCCGTTCCAGTCGAAGTGGTCGCCGGCGGTTGGGACGCGCCCCAATTGGAGCATGACGAAGCCGCTCAGCGTTTCGTACTCGTCTTCGTCGGGCAGGTGACGCAGGTTGAAGATTTCTTTGAAATCCTCCACCGAAATCAGGCCGTCCAGCAGCCACGAGCCGTCTTGGCGCTGAGTGGCCTGCGGTTCGCTGTCCATGTCGCCGACAATTTCTTCCAGAATGTCGTAAATGGTGAGCAGCCCCTGCACCGAGCCGAATTCGTCCACTACCAACATACTTTCTGCATCGCCTGATTTGAAAAGTTCCAGCGCGCGCGAGGCCAGCGCACTTTCGGGAATGTAGACCGGGATTTGCAGGTTTTGTTTGAGTTCGAGCGGTTTGCCGTTCAGGCTTTCCAGCAATAAATCACGCGCTTCGATGATGCCGAGCACGTTGTCCAGGCTGTCCTCGCAGACGGGAAAGCGTGAATATAAGTTGGCTTCAATTTCGGCGCGGATTTCTTCGGGGCTGTCGTTGACGTCGAGCCAGGAGATTTCGCTGCGCGGCGTCATCAGCGAGCCGACACGCCGGTCGCTCAGCCGAAAAATGCCTTGGACCATGTCTTGTTCGGCTTCCTCGAAGACTCCCGCCTGCGTGCCCTGATCCAGTAAAACTTGTAGTTCTTCCTCGGTGACGGGTGGTTCCAGGTTGGGAGTCACGCCGAGCAGGCGTACCAGCAAATCGGTGATGGCGCTCATCAGATTGACCAGCGGGGCGAACATGCGCGAGACGATGTTCATCGGCCCGGCGATGACCGATGCGATTTGTTCCGGGTTGCGCAGGGCAAGGCGTTTGGGAACCAGCTCGCCCAAAATGAGCGAGAAAAGCGTAATCAGGGTGACGACAATGCCCAGCGAAAGTGACTGGGCGTAGGGCTGCAGGACTTCCACTTTGAGCAGTTGAATCGCCAACGCGTCTGAAATTGTCGCGCCGCCGACTGCGCCCGCCAGCACCCCAACCAGCGTAATGCCGACCTGAATGGTGGAGAAAAAAATGTTGGGGTTTTCGGCTAGGGTGAGCGCGGTCTGTGCGCCATGCTGGCCTTGGTTGACGCGCTGTTGCAGGCGCGCCTTGCGCGAGGAAACGACGGCAATTTCAGCCAGCGAAAAGACGCCGTTGAGCAGGATGAGGATGAAGATGATGAAAATTTCCAGGCCGATATTCATGAAGAACAGTTTTTCTAAATGATTTCGATGCCGCTGCCGGTAACTGCCTCGCCGATGACCCAGGCGGGCTGATGAAGTTCTTGCGCGCGGGCCAGCAGGGCGGCCAGTTTTTCTGGCGGGACGGCCAGCAGCAAGCCGCCGCTGGTTTGGGCATCGAAGAGCAATAGTTGGTGAATTTCGTCAATTGCCGGGGCGAAGTGGGTAAATTGCTCAAAATACAATTTGTTATCTGCTGAGCCGCCGGGGAAGGTGTAGGCTTGGGCAAACTTTTCGGCGCAGGAGATGAATGGGATGCGCGAAAACTCCAACCGGAAGCTGACGCCTGAAGCGGAGGCCATTTCCCAGCCGTGGCCGAGCAGGCCGAAGCCGGTGATGTCGGTTGCGCCGAGCAGGCCGAATTCATTCGCCAGTTGTCCGGCTCCCGCGTTCAGGCGGCTCATCCAGCCGATGACTTCCTGCGCTTCCGCGGGCGAGGTCAGTTCACGCTTGAGCGCGGTGGTGGTGACGCCAAAGCCGAGCGGTTTGGTCAGCACCAGCACGTCGCCAGCGCAGACGCCGTTTTTGGTCATCAACTGGCGCGGGTCGACAAATCCAAGCGCCACCAGGCCGAATTTGGGTTCTTTATCCTGCACGGTGTGCCCACCGGCAATGACGACGCCCGCCTCGCGGCATTTTTCTGCGCCGCCGCGTAAAATTTCGCCGCTGATTTCGGGCGGCAGGTCGGGCGGCAGGGCGGCGACGTTCAGGGCCAAAAAGGGTTTGCCGCCCATGGCGTAGATGTCGGAGAGCGAGTTAGCGGCGGCGATGGCGCCGTATTCGTAAGGTGTATCCACTACCGGGGTGAAGAAGTCGGTTGTTGCTACCAGCGCGCGCGAATCGTCCAGCCGCCAGACGGCGGCATCGTCTGGGCCGTCGAGGCCGACCATTAAATCGGGGTAGTTTTCGGCGTTAAAGATGTTTTTGACAGGGCGCAGAACCTGCGCCAGCGTTTCCGCATTGAGTTTGGACGCTCAGCCAGCGCAACTGGAGAGTGTCGTCAGGCGCACACTGCGTCCCGAAGTGGGGGTTTCGTTCATGGGGTCGGCCTCCTTTCGTCAAAAGTGTGGAGCAAGTCTCAGACTTGCTCCACAGAATAGGCTTTTACTGCGGCAAGGCGGATGTCTGCCCGTTGGGTAACGGCAGCAGGTAGGGCATGTCGTTGGGAACCAGCATTACCTGGATGTTGGGCGCCAGTTTGGAAATGTATTGGTAGGTCAGCAGGTTGGGGTTGTTTGCCAGCGCCGCAGCGATTAAGTTCAGCGCCTTGGCTTCGGCATCGGCCTCAATCAGGCGCGCCTGGGCTGCGCCTTGCGCCGCAATCACCGCCGCATCGGCCTGGCCTTGCGCCACCTGACGCGCCTGCTCGGCTTCCTGTTTTTTGGATTCGACGACGAATTTGGCTTGCTGCGCCTGCTGTTCGGCGATTTGCTTTTGCTCCACGGCCAGCGCGTACTCGTCACTGAAGCGGATGTTGCGCAAGACAAAATCCACCAGCATCAGGTTATTGGCGGCCAGGCTGGATTCGAGCGTGCTGGTAATCAGCGCTTCCATTTCCACACGCTTGGAGGAAACCAATTCTTCCACGCCAAACTGCGAAACCGCATCGCGGATGGAGCCGCGCGCCTGCGGGCGCACCACGCCATCTTCGTAACGGCCCTGCCAGGTGATGTGCAGCGGAATCACTTCCGCCGGGTTCACCTGGTAAATGACGGATGCGTCAATAAATACAATCTGCCCGTCTTTGGTGCGCGCCTGAATGGAATCGTCCCCAGATATCGTGCCCTCGTTGGAGGTGGAAGACATGGTATAGGTCGCGCGTGAAATCGAATACAGGCGTACCGTCTCGGCGAAAGGCAGCACCCAGCGCAGGCCGGGCTGAATGGCTTCCTTGCGCACACCGCCATCTGAAAAAGCCGAAAGCACCACGCCGCGTTCTTCGGGGGCCACATACACAATCCCTGCCGAAGCCACCGAAAGCGCCGCCGCGGCCACAAAAACACCTACCAACAGCGGGGTTAAGCCTTTGGTGGGTTGATTGCGGCTGGCGCGCAGGCCAACAAACACCAATACCAACACAAACGCCAGCCAGGCTGCGCCGGCCAGCAAACCAACAAATTCAGCAATATTCATGATTATCTCCTTGATTAAACTGATTATAACGTGATAGCATCGCGCCATGCACACGGGAACAAGTCAAATTGATGAAATTTCGACAGGAGAACGCGCCGCGCGGATTTTTTGCGCCTCGAATCTGGTTCCCGCGCCCGGAAAATACCTGCTGGCCTGGGCGCTTTCTGAACCAGACACGCCGCTGCCTGCTCCCGTTTTTCTGGCAGAAACCTGCCCCGGAGGCTTCTACGCTGCCGCGCCCCTGCCGGTTGCGTGGATTCCCGGCACAACCCTGCATCTGACCGGCCCGCTTGGGCGCGGCTTTCACCTGCCAGCGATTGCCCGCCGGGTGGTGCTCGTCTCCCTTGGCGCAACCCCCGCCCGTTTGCTGGCGCTCATTCGTCCGGCGTTGGCGCAGGGCGCATCTGTCAGCCTGCTCTGCGCCAACCCACCTGCCAATCTGCCGCTGGCGGTAGAAATTCTCCCCCCTGATTCTCTCACCGAAATGGCTGCCTGGGCCGACTACCTGGCGCTCGATTTGCCCCGTGAAAGGCTGCCCGAACTGGCGCTTGCCGCCCTCGCAGGCCAAACTATGCTGGAAGTTTTACTGGAAACGCCCCTACCATGCGGCGGCCTAGGCGAATGTGGCGTGTGCGCCGTTGTTGCAGGTCGAAAAATTTGGCTGGCATGCAAAGACGGCCCTGTCTTTGAGGGCCGTCAGTTGATTTGATGTTTTTTAGGGGAAAAAATCACCGCCATACGCGGAAGGAAGTCAGCGAAGTGGATTTTAACTCTTTATAGTAAACATCCACTTGCACCGTCACCAAACTACCATACGGCTGGTCGTGCACCTCGAAAGGTAAAATCACAACGCCATACTGATTGGTTGGCATACTGATACTTTGCGGAGTACCGCTCGCCCAATAAATAGTGACTACCGCGTAGGCATCTTTGACCGGGCTGAGCGTTTGGTCTTGCACCACCACATAAACCGTTTGTGTGTCGGTCGGTTGTGTAACCGCCTTCCAAACAAACGCCCGCGCCTGAATGTTGAGTACCTTCACGATGTCATCCGGCTTGACCGGGGTTAACAAGTTGGGGTCCTCTTTGACAGCGTCGAAATAAATTCGGCCCAACTCGGCCAGGGCTACCTTTTGGCCTTCAGGAAATTCGGGATACCATTCAAAACGTGCGCGCTGAAAATATTGCACAATGCGCCCATTGACAAACTCGAAACCCGAAAGTGGCATTCCAAAAGCCGCTTCGCCGCCATAGGCATCAAAAAAATCTAGAAACGAATAGCAAACCGATTTCCCATTGATAAACGAACGGCAACCGATAGGCGTATACACATCCATGCTTGGGTTACCCACCATGTAGAGATTTTCCCCAATGCTGGAAAGCTGCACGCGCTGACCTTCAGGATATTCTGGATGAAATTCAAAACGCGCCCGCGAGAAATATTGAATTTGCCGCCCGGTGTCTGAGTCGGTGAAGGCTTCCGTCAGCGGGTAGCCGAAAACGAGTTGAGCGTTGGGGAAGGTGTTGTAAAACTGCCAGAAGTCGCCGCGAACGGAATGCCCCGTTTCAGAGAAATACTGGTAAGAAATATCCTGCGCCCCAGCATGGCGTGGGGAGGCCAAAAGTCCTATCCATAGGCACAAAAACACAAGAGTTCGAATCACTCTTTTCACGGTTTCATTATACAACAATCTTGCAACGAAACTGCAATGCGGCCAGGGCTGTCAAAATTGTTGGGGAAAAGCAGAGGCGAGAGTATCTCGCCTCTGCCAGGGAACAATCAAAAAATGTTTAAAGTCTACCCTTTGGTCAATTTCCAGGCGGCGGGCAGCGTCAGCGCCGCCAAAATCAGTTTGAGCGCGTCGCCAGGCAGAAAGGGCAGCACGCCTTTGGTGATGGCCGCCGCCGGGCCAACAAAAAACGCCAGCCAGGCCGCGCCCAACGCATAGATGATGACCGTTCCAACTAAAAAAGGCAGCATTGACGTGCGGATGCTGCGCTCCAGGCCGCGTTCTGCCAGCAGGCCGATGACCCAGGCTGAGAGGATGAATCCCAGCAGGTAGCCGCCGGTCGGACCGAAAATGTAGGCCGCGCCGGAGGCGCCGCCCGCGAAAACGGGCAGGCTGAGTGCGCCGCTGAGGGCATACAGCGTCAGCGAGGCCGCTCCGCGCCGCGAGCCGAGCGCCGCGCCGACCAGCAGCACGGCAAACGTTTGCCCGGTGAGCGGGACGGGCGTGAAGGGCAGGGGGATTCTCACCTGCGCCAGCAGCGCTACCAGCGCCGCGCCAGCGGTAATCAGCAACAGGTTGTGAATTCTCCGGTCAACGGCGGGCAGGATACGGGTAGTAAGAGTTGGGGCGAGGGTGTTCATAGCGTGGATTTGTCTCCTTGTTCAGATAAAAAATTGGGGACGGATTGCCGTCCCCAATTTCAATAACACATTGCTTCAATTTTCGATTTGGAGGCCAACGTCTCCCGACGCTGGATTTCGAAAATCAGGAGATTTTCGACCCCAGAATTTATTTCTTGCCGAACTTCTGCTTGAGGATATCTTCCAGGGTGGGCTGGCCGATTTCCTGCAACTCGTAGCGCACGCGCTGATAGGGTTTGTTGATTTTGATGACGCGCGTCAGGTCAATCGGTGTGCCGATGATAACCATGTCCACATCCATGGCGTTGATGGTGGCTTCTAAGTCGCGTGTTTGCGCTTCGCCGTAGCCCATGGCCGGGAGAATCGGGCCAGTTTTGGGATATTTGACGTAGGTGGCGGCGATGGATTTGACCGCATACGGGCGCGGGTCAACGATTTCTTTGGCGCCGAAGCGGCGGGCGGCGATGTAACCGGCGCCGTAGGCCATTTCGCCGTGGGTCAGGGTCGGGCCGTCTTCGACGACCAGCACGCGCTTGCCCTGAATGGCGGCGGGGTCATCTACAAAGAGCGGGGAAGCGCCCTCGATGACGATGGCTTTGGGGTTCATCTCGCGCAGCGCCTGGCGCACGGCGATGACTTTCTCCGGGTCGGCGGTGTCCACTTTGTTGATGACGAACACATCCGCGGCGCGGACGTTGGTTTCGCCGGGGTAGTAGCGTGATTCGTGTCCGGCGCGGTGCGGGTCGGCGACGACAATCTGCAGGTCAGATTTGTAGAAGGGGAAGTCGTTGTTGCCGCCGTCCCACAGGATGATGTCCACTTCTTTTTCGGCGGCGCGCAAAATTTTCTCGTAATCTACACCGGCATAGACGATGACGCCGTTGTCTATGTGCGGTTCGTATTCCTCGCGCTCTTCGATGGTGCATTCGTGCTTGTCCAGGTCGGCATAGGTGGCGAAGCGCTGCACTTCCTGTTTGACCAAATCGCCGTAGGGCATGGGGTGACGGATGGCGGCCACTTTATAGCCCATGCCGCGCAGAATGAGCGAGACGCGGCGGGTGGTCTGACTTTTGCCGGAGCCGGTGCGCACGGCGCAGACCGAGACGACCGGCTTGGTGGATTTGACCTGGGTGTAGTTCGTGCCCATCAGGCGGAAGTCGGCGCCGAGAGCGTTGACGATGGAGGCCTTGTGCATGACGTATTCGTGCGGCACGTCCGAGTAGGCGAAAATCACCTGCTGAACGCTGTGTTTCTTGATTAAATCAGCCAGTTCGCTTTCGGCGTAAATCGGGATGCCCGCCGGGTACAGGTCGCCCGCCAGGGCGGCGGGGTAGCGGCGGTCGTCAATATCGGGGATTTGGGTCGCGGTAAAGGCGACAACTTCGTAGTCCTTGTTCCTGCGGAAGAAGGTGTTGAAGTTGTGGAAGTCGCGCCCGGCGGCTCCCATGATCAGGGTTTTGATGGGGGACATGCAGATACTCCTTCAGAAAAGATGAATTTTCAGCGGGGATTGTTGTGACGGTTTACGCCACGCGCTTTAAAACGCCGCTGATTTTTTCGTCTCCGACGACGCGCCGGAGCCGTCACATCACTTCTGGGGCTGTGATGCCCATAAGCGCCAGGTGAAAGGCGGGAGTGCGAGCTGAATTATAGCATTACATCACATCTGGCGCGGAAATGCCCAGCAGGTAGAGGGCATTCGTCAGCACCTGTTTGGCCGCCGCCACCAGCCGCAGGCGCGCCGCTTTGACGGATTCGCTTTCTGCCTGCAGCACCGGCACGGCGTGATAAAAACTATGGAAGGCGGTCGCCAGTTCATAGACGTAGGCCGCCACCACCAGCGGGCGATATTCCTCCGCCGCCTGTTGGACGACCTTTGGCAGGTGCGACATCTGCTCAATCAGTTCGATTTCGTGCATAGTTAGCGTATAGTCAAACGCAGCCGGAGATAGGCCGCCGCTTTGCTGCGCTTTTTTCAAAATTGAGTTGGCGCGCACGACTGCATTTTGAATGTACGGCCCGGTGCGCCCGTCAAAACTGAGCGCCTCGTTCACGTCGAAAACCATGTCTTTGTTGTTGTCCACTGCCAGCATGGAATAAGCCAGCGCGCCCATGCCGATTTTCTGCGCCACGCCTTCGCGCTCGGTGGCGGGCAGAGCCGGGTTTTTCTCGGCAATTACTGCCAGCGCGCGCGCAATCGCCTCGTCGTAGACTTCCTTGAAGAGCGCCACCCGCCCGCGCCGCGCCGACATCGCCCCTTCCGGCAGGCTGACAAAACCATAGGCCAGGTGAAAACACTTTTCAGCCTGGGCGAAGCCCATCAGTTTCAGAATCGCAAACGCCTGCTGAAAATGTAAACTCTGGCGGTTGTCCACCACATAAATGGAGCGGTCAACATGGAATTTTTCAAACTTCACCTGCGCCAGCGCCAGGTCTTTCGTCAGGTAAAGCGAAGTGCCGTCTGAGCGCAAAATGACCGCCACGCGGAATTTTTCCTTGGTCAGCCCCAGTTTCTCGTCAATTTTGACAATCACCGGCCCCTCCGGGCGGGTATCCTCGGCAATGCCGCGCGCAATCAACTCGTCCACAATTTTTTTGGAGGGTTCGTCCACTTCGCTTTCAAAAAACCACTCGTCAATTTTTACGTCCATCATCCGCAAAATATCGCGGAATTCTGCCAGGCTCCATGCGCGCGTTTCCTGCCAGAGCGCGCGCACCGCCGGGTCGCCCGCGTCCCACTTGCGGTACAGGTCGCGCCGCTCGGCCTCATACTGCTCGCGCTGGGCGGTTTCGGCGGGCGTTTCGTTTTCCTTTTTCGTCAGCAACTGTGTCGCTTCGACGTAAATTTTCAACAGCCACTGCCCGCGCGCGTGAACATCCGCCGGTTCCTGGCCGCGATAAAATTTCTCGTAGGCCCACAAAACTGTAATCACGCCCAGCCCCAAATCGCCGGGGTAACTGGCGCGGATGGTTTCAAAACCGGCAAACTGCACAATGCGCGCCAGGCTTTCGCCCAAAATGGTGTTGCGATAATGCCCGATGTGAAATGAGTGATGCGTGTTCGGCTGAGAATATTCGACCATTACGCGCTCATTTTTGGGATGTCCGGCTCCGAAGCGCGCGCCCTGCGCCAGGGCTGAATCAACCACCCGGCGGGCGACTTGCGCCGTGGAGAAATACAAGTTCAAGTAGCCGGAAACTGCCTCGCTGCGCGAAATGCCGGGCTGCTGGCCGAGAGAATTTTTCACCGCCTCGGCGATTGCCTGCGCCCGCGTCGCCACCGGCAGCCCCTGGTTTTTGCCGCTGCGCGCTTCGAGGGCGGCAGTCGTAAAAAACGAGGTGGAAATGCCCCATTCGCCGCTGAACGGGATGGATTTCCACTTCAATTCTGCCAGTGGAATTTCGTTGGCGGCGCAAAAAGACTGAATTTGGGCTTCGATGGCCTGGGTTTCCTGCTTGAACATGCGAACCTTCCTCGGAAAAAATTCAAAATCGGGAGATTTTGGGATTCGGCGTCTCCCGCGTTGGCGCGTGGGCGGATTATATCAGACGCTTAAAAGCAAAACCGCCAGCCGGGTTCCGGCTGGCGGCCAAAAAACACCGTCTACGCCACCTTGATAAACTTCTCAGCAGGCGCGCCGCAGACCGGGCATTTCTCGGTCATCGGGCCTTCGTGCGTGTACCCGCAGAACGGGCAGACGTAGTAATCCAGGCTGGCCTGGCCTTTTTCGATATTTGCCAGCGCCTTGCGGTACATCTGTTCGTGGCCTTTTTCGGCTTCCATCGCCCAGGTAAAACTGGTCAGCGCCTTCTTTTCGCCTGCGCCCTGAACGTCTGCAATCATGCCGGGGTACATGGTGACGACTTCGTAGTTTTCACCGGCAATGGCGGCTTTCAGGTTTTCGGCAGTTGTGCCGATTCCGCCCAGGGCTTTGAAGTGGTTGGCGGCGTGAATGGCCTCGGCGGTGGCGGCGGCGCGGAAGAGTTTGGCAATTTGCGGCTGGCCGTCTTTTTCGGCGGCTTCGGCGAAGAGCAGGTATTTGCGGTGCGCCTGCGATTCACCGGCAAAGGCTTCTTTCAGGTTATCAGTTGTTTTGCTCATAAGTGTCTCCTTGAATTAGTGAAAAAGGACACTTTCATTAAAGCACAGTTTTTCCGCGCCGAGCAAAATATGTGACAGAAATCATGAAATTGATGACGTTTGTGCGTTAGCGCAAAGACCCTCCAGGCAGGGTGTAATTGATACCATTTCTCCTGCGGTATAATTGCGCCCATGTCTGACACCCAACCTACTCAAATTAAATCCAAAAATCGTTTTGGTTTTGTCCTCAGCCTGTTCATTTTGCTTGGCGCGCTGGTACTGGGCAGTTTCGGCGGCTATCGTCTGGGACTTGGCGCGCGCGTAAACGCCGCCGATGCCACTAAAATCCAGTCGCTTGCCGAACAATTTCGTTTTGCCCAACAAGATTTTGACGCCCGCCACTTTGAAAACGCCCGTCAGCGCCTGGAATTTATCATCAACGCTGACCCCGGCTACCCCGGCGCGTCAGATTTACTGGCGCAGGTGTTGGTGCAAATGGCGATTACGCCTACCCCAACTTTGACTCCCACCCCAACCATTACGCCTACGCCTGACCTGCGCGAGCAGGAAACTATTTTTGCTCAGGCGCAGCAGCAGTTGGACGGCGGCGATTGGAGCGGGGCGCTTGCCACGCTGGACGGTTTGCGCAAACGCGACCCGTCTTACCGCGCCGCGCAGGTGGATGGCATGTATTATTCTGCGCTGCGTAATCGCGGCGTTTCGCAAATTTTGGGGACGGGCGCCTACGCCGATTCTCCCAACCTCGAAGGCGGCATCTACGACCTGACGCTGGCCGAGCGCTTTGGCCCGCTCGACGGCACGTCCGACGGGTTGCGCAGTTTTGCGCGCCAATACATTCAGGGCGCTTCCTACTGGGAAATTGACTGGTTTCAGGCCATGACCTATTTTGGAGAAGTTTCGCGCATGACGCCTAATCTGCGCGATGCGTCCAACGTTACCGCTACCGAACGTTACCGCATTGCCCTGCTGCGTTACGGCGACGTGGTTGCCGCCAGCGGAAAACTGAATGACCGCTGTCAGGCGCTGGATTACTGGAGTCAGTCGTTCAACATGGGACAGCCCGAGGCGGTTTACCAGGATAAATTTAACGCCCTCTACGCCGAGTGCAATCCGCCAACCGCTACCCCTGAACCGATTTTCGTGGAGCCGACGATTGATCCTAATCTGACGCCGGTAGTGACGCCGTAAGATTGAAAGCGCCTGACATCGTAGGGGCATTACCGTTCAAGATTTGCATTGAACGCGCAAATTTGTAGCGCGACATTTATGCCGCTTTCGACAGGCAAGGCAACGTAAATGCCACGGCACAGTTTGTTTGCGACTGGAATCCGCGCTATGCAGAAATCCGAACAGCCGATAGATGCGTGAGGGGAATACAAAGGAGACACGCTGCCGATGAAAACATGAACAGCATCCAAGGGAGTGTCGTGTTGCAGAGGCAAGCGCGTCAGAGAATATACCTAATTGAACAATTTGCTCGCTCAATGGAGACGAAAATGAATACCCAGTCTTTCCAGAAATTTCTTCAAGGCCTTTCACGCCAATTGATTCCGAATCTCGGTTCCATTTTGGTGATGGCCGCCATGTTGTTTGTCTACAATGCCCGCGCGGCAGGTTTGAATGCTGGTACATCCCCCAGCACGATTTCCTATCAGGGCACGCTTTCCACCGCCGGTGGAACAGCAGTCAATGCCAGTGTGGGACTGATATTCCGATTGTATAACGTTCAGTCAGGTGGTAGCGCCTTGTGGACTGAAACACACACTGGCGTACCGGTCGCTAATGGGTTATTCAATGTGCTGTTAGGAAGCATTACGCCCATTTCTTCGTCAGTATGGGATAACTCGACTGTGTTTTTGGGGGTACAGGTGGAAGGGGACAGCGCTGAGCTATCGCCGCGTGAGATGGTCAGCGCTGTGCCGATGGCGATGATGACAACAAACCTGACTATTCCAGATGGGAACATCACAACCGCCAAAATTTCGGATGGGGCCGTTACCAATATAAAAATTGCCGATGGAGCCATCACCAGTGGAAAAATTGCAAGTGGCGCAACCACTAAAATTACTTTACTTGACCAGCCAATCCAGATTTTAAATGAATGGGGTGGCGCCACGGATGGAAGAACTTTAGATTTGAGCGCTAACGTGCCGGCAACTGCCCAAAGCGTTTTAGTGGAAATCAACGTTGGTGGCGCGAATGTAAGAACCTGCCTTAAGACACCTGGCGCTACCGATGAAACTCTTTGTGTTCAAGAATCCGCCGCCGGTACATCATTTGGGCAAGGATGGGTCAAAATGTCTAACCGTACCATCTATTATTCCACATCAATGAGCCCATCATCTCAGATGATATGGATTATTGGATATATGGAGTAGGCAACCAGGATTGTTTAATTCGCATGTTCAAACAAACAACTGGAATGTCATCGCAAGACATCCAAATCCCGCCACAGAACTCATCCAGCGTCGAACTGTATCGTGCGAATGTTGAACAATGGCTGAAGGAGCATGTGCGCGTCAGCGCCATACACGAGCGGCTCAAGGAGCGGGGCTATGGCGGGAGTTATGCTTCCGTTTTGCGGCTGGCGCAGCAAATCGATCCGAAGACACCAGAAGCGGTAACCCGCCTCGAGAGCCAGCCAGACGAGGAAGCCCAGGTCGATTTTGGATACGTTGGCCTGATGCACGACGCGGATGGAAAACTGCGCAAAACCTGGTCGTTCGTAACACCTGCACCCACCGCAGGTGCGGTGTGGTGTGGTGCTTTCATGCAGCCGCCATCTCTACGTAGAATTCGTCACCGACCAAACCATCGCCACCTGGCTGACCTGCCATCGGCACGCGCTGGAATACTTTAACGGTTGTTCCCGGGCGAATCGCCATCGACAACTTGAAAGCAGGCATCACCCGCGCCGTTTGGGATGAGCTGTAGTGCCGGAACTTTATAAAGATGTAGGGTAAAAACGGCGCAATTGCGCCGTTTTTACCCTACAAAATCGGAAAGTTCCGGTAGTAGTTACAAATGGCCTACCGCGAGTGCGCGGAGCATTACGGTTTTCTGGTGCATCCCTGTCGCCCGCGCACCCCCCAGCACAAAGGCAAGGTAGAGCGCGGCGTGGATTATGTGGAAGGCAACTTCATGGGCGGGCACGGCGAGATGAGCCTCAGCCAGGCCAACCAGGAAGTTCGCGCCTGGTGTTTGAGCGCAGCTGGGATGCGCATTTACGGGACGACAAAAGAACGTCCGCTGGAACGATTTTCGCAGGTTGAGCGCTCCCGCCTGAAGCCGTTGCCCGCAGAAGCCTACGCTCTGGCCATCTGGAGCTACAATAAGCTCCACCGCGACTGCCACCTGGTTTTTGAAGGCTCGTATTACTCCGCGCCGTTCCGTTTTCTTGGGCAGAGCCTGTGGATTTGCGCCGGAACACGCCAGGTGCGCATCTACAACGATAAATATGAACTCATTGCGACCCATGAACGCGCAGCCAAACCCGGTGAGCGGCACACCCATCGTGACCACCTGCCGCCCGAAAAACTGTCTGGTCTGGAGCGCAACCGTCCGGCTCTGCTCGAACAGGCGGCCAAAATCGGCCCGGCCACCCAAAAAGTGGCAGAGACCCTGCTGGCAGACCCGATTCTCGACCAACTCCACCCGGTCGGCAGACTTTTGCGCCTGCAAGAAAAACATACCGCCGAACGTCTGGAAGCGGCTTACCAACGCGCCATCGAATACGACGATATAACCTACAAAACGATGAAACGTATCCTGGCGAAAAATCTCGAACAGCAACCCCCATCCATCCCGGCGGAACTGCCCCCGGCTTGCACTTTTGCCCGTCAACCAGCCGAATTGGTCGGCGTTCTTGCGGAGGTAGTCACATGGAACTGAAACCGCAGCTCTCCAACCAGTTGCGCGGCCTGCGGATGTCCAGGCGCGAGCGGCGCGAATTTTTACTGGCCGCCATCCGCATTGACGAACGGGAGATAGTGAGATGCGACGCGCAAGAGAGTTTGGAAAAAGCCCTGGACGTCTTGAAAAA
>Ga0100377_1001296_pt1 | contig 21678 bp, 16 predicted proteins | sample CryGeymeta201501_FD_83664 | JGI IMG/M metagenome (GOLD analysis project Ga0100377, IMG submission 83664) | Groundwater microbial communities from Crystal Geyser aquifers in Utah, USA - Crystal Geyser metaG 2015-01 | ecosystem: Environmental > Aquatic > Deep subsurface > Groundwater | place: USA...
AGGGGTGGAGCAGTAGGTCAGCTCGTTAGGCTCATTCCCTAAAGGTCGGAGGTTCAAGTCCTTCCCCCTGCATAAAAATAATTATTTTATAATAACTAGTATTTAACTATGAAGAATCAGTAAAAAAAAAATATATATAAAGAATGAGAAATAAAATTAAATAAAGTAGAAGTTAATATTAATATAAAAAAAATTAAAAGGGAAAAAAGAAATAAAATTTAATGAGTAGTAATATTAAGAGACATAATTTTCATTTAGTTGATCCAAGTCCTTGGCCTCTTATGGCATCTATAGCTTTATTAGGTTTAGCTTTAGGATCAGGAATGAGTTTTCATAAATTTGTAGAAGGGGTTATAATAGCTAAGATAGGTTTATTTTTGTTATTATTTACAGCTTTTTTATGGTGGAGAGACGTTGTTAGAGAAGGAACTTTTGAAGGTCAACATACTTTTGGAGTACAAAAAGGGTTAAGATATGGGATGGTTTTATTTATAGTATCAGAGGTTATGTTTTTTTTTGCTTTTTTTTGGGCTTTTTTTCATTCAAGTTTAGCTCCAACTATAGAAATAGGATCTGTATGGCCTCCAGTGGATATACATGTATTTAATCCATGGAGAGTTCCTTTATTAAATACAATAATTTTATTATTATCAGGAGCAACAATAACTTGGTCTCATCATGCAATTGTTGCTGGGAATTTTGAACAAGCAAAAGTAACAATGGCGATAACTATTTTTTTAGCTATTTTTTTTACAGAATTACAAGGAGTAGAGTATGTAGAAGCTGATTTTAATATATCGGATGGTGTTTATGGTTCAACATTTTATTTAGCAACAGGTTTTCATGGTTTTCATGTTATTGTTGGAACATTATTTATAACAGTATGTTTATTTAGACATATGTCTTATCATTTTTCACGAACACATCATTTTGGATTTGAAGCAGCAGCATGGTACTGGCATTTTGTTGATGTAGTTTGGTTATTTTTATTTATTTCAATATACTGGTGGGGTAATACTTTATCATTATAATAATAATAAATTATATAAATAAGATAAAAATAAAAAAAAATGAAAAGATTTAAATATAAAAAAGTTTTTGAAGATTTAGAATTTAATAAAATAAAAGCACCTTCTCTTTTTATATATAAACCATTAATAGATTCTTTTATTTCTATAGTTCTTAGAGTTTTAGGTGTTTTTATATATGGATATATAATTTGTTTTTATTTTTTGAATGATTTTACTTTAACATTAAGAAGTGAAAATGAAGGTTTTTTTTTATTTGAAAAAATATATTTGTTAAATTTATTATTTGTTTTATTAAATTTACATATATATTTAGGTTTTAAACATTCATATTTAAAAAATTATTATTTGATAAAAACAACTATAAATACTCCTTTTATGAATGAAAAATATTTAAAAAGGGGAAATGCTAATGCTTATTTAGTTTTTTATAGATATCGTAATAATTTAAAAGTGAATGAAGAAGAAACAGCGGCAGTAGCAGCAAATATAAGAGATAAAAGAGTTTTTTTTAAAATATTTATGTTTAGGGATATTGGTTTTTATTATCAAATATTTGCTTTATTAGAACTTATTTTATCGAAGTTTATAGAATATTTTTTTTTTATATTCTTTTATATTGTTATTTTTTATCATTTAATTTTAACACATAATAATTTATTTGAATTATATTTATAAATAAATATAATTAGTATAATGTGTTTATTATAAAAAAATATATATAATTATAAATGATGGATTTTTAGATATATATATATATGCTAGACGTTTAAAAAAACGAAAAAATAAGTGTAGGATACCTGACTGTTGATGCTTATTTTTCTAGTAGTAAAAACTTTTAAAAATATAAATAATTATAAATTTGTGAATTGAAACATCTTAATAACAAATTATAAAAATCAACCGAGATTTTGAAAGTAGTGGTGAGCGAAATTTTAAAAGGCCTTTATTTTTTTGATATTTTAATGTTAAAATTATTATATAGAGAAATTAACAAAAAAGGTGAAAGTCCTGTATAAAAGTTAGAATCAATAAAATATAGAGTAGAATGAAATGTTTATTTTGTTTGAAAAAGGGAGTACCACCTTCCAAGCCTAAAAAATATATATATCTATAGAGAATTAAGTACCGTGAGGGAAAAATGAAATAGCATTCTCTAGGAGTAGTGAAATAGATCTTGAAATCATTTATAAAAGAGCAATTGGAGCAATTAAAAAATATTGTGACAATGTACCTTTTGCATAATGGGTCAGCGAGTTAATTAAATTATTAAGTATATTTTAGAAGAAAAATGCGAAGCGAAAGCGAGTTTTAATAGAGCGAATAAATAATTTAATTATTTACCCGAAACTGAATGATCTAATCATGTACAAGTTGAAAATATTTGAATAAAATATTGGAGGACTGAACTCGTGTATGTAGAAAAATACTGAGATGATATGTGGTTAGGGGTGAAAGGCTAATCAAATTCAGAGATAGCTGGTTTTTTGCGAAATCTATTTAAGTAGAGTGTTTAAAATATAAATAAAGAGGTAGAGCACTGGATAGACTAGGGGAGTTTAAAATCTTTACCAAATTTAACCAAACTTCGAATGCTATTTTTTATTTTTAGGCAAGCGGACTGTGTGTGCAAAGATACATAGTCAAAAGGAAAAAAGTCCAGATTGTAAGTTAAGGTCCCTAAATAAAACTAAATTTTAAGATAATTGAAACTTAGACAATCAAAAGGTAGGCTTAGAAGCAGCCATCCTTTAAAGAAAGCGTAATAGCTCATTGATTTAGTTTTTTTATTATCATCGATGTAAAGGGATTAAGTTTTATACCGAAACTACAAATAAATTCAATTTATGGTAGCAAAACGTTTTATAGTTTATAAAAAATTTATGTATAAATGTAAATTTATAAATATGAAAAATAAAAGTGAGAATGCTGACATGAGTAACGATAAATAATGAGAGAATCATTATCGCCGAAAGCTTAAGGTTTTCTATTGAAAGTTCGTCTGAATAGATTTATTCGGTCTCTAAGATAGAATGTGTAAACATTTGTTGATGAGTTAAATAATTAATATTTATTTATTTATATTTAAGCATTGTATTTTAATTTAAAGATTAAGTTATTAATATTAATATAGTGACGGTAGTTTATATAATATATTATTAAAATGGTTTATATAATGTTATATAAACTTATCCAAGAAAAAATTATGTTAATATGAAAAAGTGAATTAAACCGTACCTAAACCGACACAGGTAAGTTGGTAGAGTATACTAAGGCGCGTAAAATAACAATTTTGAAGGAACTCGGCAAATTGATTCCGTAACTTCGGGAGAAGGAATGCTAAATAAAAATTTTTTTATTTAGTGGCACAGAATAGGGGGTAGCGACTGTTTATTAAAAACACAGGACTTTGCTAAATCGTGAGATGATGTATAAGGTCTGACATTTGCCCGGTGATGGTAGATTAAGAGGAGAGGTGAAAGCTTCTAATTTAAGTCCCATTAAACGGCGGCTGTAACCCTAACGGTCCTAAGGTAGCGAAATTCCTTGTCAATTAATTGTTGACCTGCATGAATAATGTAACGACTTCCCCACTGTCTCCAAAATTGTTTTAGTGAAATTGCAATTTCCGTGCAGATGCGGAATATTTGTAGCTAGACGGAAAGACCCCGTGCACCTTTACTATAATTATATAATGTTTAAATTTATTAATTGTGTAGTATAGTTGGGAGTTTATGATACCTTAACGCAAGTTAATAGTGGAGACGCAAATGAAATACCAATCTTTTAGTAAATTTAAACTAATTTTTTGAAAGACATTGTATAATGGGTAGTTTAACTGGGGCGGTTGTCTCCTAAAGAGTAACGGAGATGCACAAAGGTATCTTCAAACGATAAAAAGTTTTTGAGTGTAATGGCAAAAGGATGCTTAACTGTAAGATCGACGGATCGAACAGGGACGTAAGTCGGTCATAGTGATCCGGTAATGCTATGTGGAAAGGTTATCGCTTAACGGATAAAAGGTACGCCGGGGATAACAGGCTAATAACTCTTGAGAGACCTTATTGACGGAGTTGTTTGGCACCTCGATGTCGTCTCATCTCATCCTGGAATTGAAGAAGATTCCAAGGGTTCGGCTGTTCGCCGATGAAAGAGGTACGTGAGATGGGTTTAGAACGTCGTGAGACAGTTCGGTCCCTAACTACTACAAATGTAAGAAAATTGAAGAAATTTGACCTTAGTACGAGAGGAGCGGGAAATAAATACCTATTGTGTATTAGTTATATAACCAAATGTATTGCTAAGTAGCTACGTATTAAATTTTATAACTACTGAATGAATATAAGTAGGAAAAAGATTCTAAAAAAAGTTTTCTAATAAAAGTAATAGATTATTACTGAAATAGGCTAAGGGATAGTTATAGTAATATAAGTTTTATTAGTACTAATATTTTAATTTATTTTTTTTTTTTATTATTATTATTATTATTTTTTTTATTTAAAATTTTAGGAGAATATATAATTAAAGTTTAATATAAATTTGTAAAAAATTGTTATTTATATAATAATTTACTATTTTTTTGAGTTTGATCCTGGCTCAGAGTGAACGCTAGTGACAGATTTAACACATGCTAGTTAAATTTTATTTTTTTATTAAAATAAAATAGCGAACGGGTGAGTAATGTATGAGAATTTAGCTAATAGTTTTGAATAAAATTCAAAATAGTATAAAAATAAAAAGAAAATAATAATATTTTTATTTTTATAAAAAGATTGAAATCGCTGTTAGAAAAGCTTGTATAAGTTTAGGTAGTTGGTGGGGTAAAAGCTTACCAAGCCATGATCTTTAGCTGGTTTGAGAGAACGATCAGCCACATTGGGACAGAAACAAGGCCCAACTCTCTTTGGGGGCAGCAGTGAAGAATATTGACAAATGAGCGCAAGCTTGATGCAGTTATGTCGCATGAATGAGGAAGACTCTAGCTAGTCGTAAAGTTCGTTTATCAAAGATGATGATGACGGTATTTGATAAAAAGCCCTGACTAACTTCGTGCCAGCAGTCGCGGTAATACGGGGGGGGCAAGTGTTACTCGTCGTAATTGGGCGTAAAGGGTACGTAGGTGGTTTTTTAAGTTAAAAATGAAAGACAATGAGCTCAACTCTTGAAACGTTTTTAAAACTATTAAACTTGAGTGTAAATAGAGTATAGTGGTATTCCTAAATTAGAACTAAAATTTGCGAAATTTAGGAGGACGCGCAATAGGTGAAGACGACTATCTAATTTAAAACTGACGCTGAGGTACAAAGGTATAGGGATCGAATAGGATTAGAGACCCTAGTAGTCTATACTGTGACCGATGAGTATTAAATGTCAAAGTGAAATGCAAATAAGTGCAAATTTTTTGATGTTTCAGCTAACGCGTAAATACTCCGCCTGGGGACTACGACCGCAAGGTTAAAACTCAAAGGAATTGACGGAGATCTGAACAAGCGGTGGAACATGCGGTTTAATGCGACATTACGCGCAGAATCTTACCAACTTTATAGGTTTTAATAAATATGATATTATTATTATATTTAATTTATATTTTATTTTATAAAATAAGTATAAGTGCAAAGTCTAAGGTGTTGCATGGTTGTCGTCAGTTCGTGCTGTGAGGTGTCTGCTTAAGTGCTGTAACGAACGAAACCCCTTTATTTAATTACAGTATTAAATAAACTGCTAAAGAAATATTAGAGGAAGGTAGGGATCACGCCAAATCCGTATGGCCTTTGTAGGTTGGGCTACACGCATGTTACATAGGTTATTACAAAGAGTAGCAATAATGTGAATTGGAGCAAAACTTTAAATGTAATCGTAGTTCGGATTATTGTCTGCAAGTCGACAATATGAAGTAGAAATCGCTAGTAATCGTAAATCAGAACGTTACGGTGAATTTGTGAACTGATCTTGCACATACCGCCCGTCACGCCATGGGAATTAGTGTTGTATCAAGTAATTTTTATTTTATAAATATGGTAAAAATGTATTAAATAATTAAATTATTATATTATTTTTATACATTATAAAATAAAAATTACACGTGCAACATTGAGGATTGGGGCGAAGTCGTAACACGGTAGCCGTAGGGGAACCTGTGGCTGGATCAAATTATTTATAAAGACTAGCGTAAGTATATAAAATATATATAAAATTGAAGTTTTAAGATTTTATTATATAAAATTTATAGTAAATAATAATTTATTTTATTATTTATAAAGGGTTTAGTTTGCAATTAGTAAATAAATAAAAATATAAGATAAATTAAAAATAAAAATGTTAAGTTTTTTAGATTTTTCTGAAAAGTATCAGATAGGATTTCAAGATCCAGCAACACCTTTAATGGAAGGTATTATAGATTTACATCATCATATATTTTTTTTTTTGTTAGTTATTTTTGTATTAGTAGTTTGGTTTTTAGTAAAAATTTTAGATTATTATTATTTTTTACCTGTAAAAATGTACTATTTAAATCAAAAATTTGTAGTAAATAATGTAAAAATAAATTTTAATAAAATTTTATTTAAATTATTAAAATCATTTAGAGTTTCTTCAAAATTTACTCATAGTACAATTATTGAAATTGTATGGACAATTATTCCAAGTTTAATTTTAATAATGATAGCTATACCTTCTTTTGCTTTATTATATACTATAGATGAAGTAATTAGTCCACAATATACTGTAAAAGTAATAGGTCATCAATGGTATTGGTCTTATGAAAATACAGATTATTTACATAATTTAGATTTTTTTATAAATAAAGGGTTTGATTCTTTTATGTTACCAGAAGATGAATTATTATATAAAGAATTACGTTTATTAGAAGTTGATAGTATATTAGTATTACCTATTTATACTCATGTAAGAGTAGTAGTAACAGCTGCTGATGTTTTACATTCTTGGGCAGTTCCTTCTTTAGGAGTTAAAATTGATGCAGTGCCAGGTCGTTTAAATCAAACAACTGTGTATATTAAAAGACCTGGTATTTATTATGGTCAATGTAGTGAGATTTGTGGTGTAAATCATGGATATATGCCAATTGTGATTTATGCTGTAAATAATATGTTATTACGTAATGTTGATTTAACAAGTTAAAATAAAAAAATGATTTTGACTATGTTATTAATTAAATTTATAGATGGTTTAGTTTTTACACGTTGGTGGTGGTCTTCTTTTATGGATGATTTGTCACCTTTGAAATTTTATCAAAATGCACCACCAGGTTTTAAGGGAGAACATTTTGATATCTATACATTAGAGGGTGAAATTATAAGAACAGGTAAAAGAATTTTTAGAAGAAAAAAAATGGAATTGAGTACTAAAAGTTTTTATTTTATAACTATTACTTTTTTTGTTTCAGTCTTTATATTGTATTACAATATAGAGTTAGACTATTTGAATTATAATAAGGATTATTTAAGATAAAATAAAAAAATAAAAAATGGGAATGGAAAAAGATAATGATGCAGAAAATTTTTATGCAAGAGAAAGAACATTTGAAAAAAAAAGAAAACCAAAACCAAAAAAAGTACGAGTATTAACAGGACCTATAAAATTGACGGGTCTTCAAAAAATTTATAAATTTATACTTTTTATTTTTTTAATTTGGTTTTTTTTAGTTAATTTTGATCTTGCTTCTGATCCTTTTTATGAGTATTGTAGAGCTTCTTGGTTAGAACATGAAGAAGTTTTGAGACAAAAGGGAGATTGGGAAACTTTAGCAAAATATAGACAGTATTATGAAAATAGACATATGGAAGAGGATGAATGGTAGTTTTTATTTTATAGCAGTTTAATTTAAATAAAAAAAAATTTTAAAGATTAAAAAATACATATTTATATGCTACTAATTCGAATTAATTTGATTAGTAGCTCAATAGGTTAGAGCGTGTGACTGTTAATCATAAGGTTGTTGGTTCAAGTCCAATCTAATTCGCTATAAGTTTTGAAGGTTTCTTTTTTTTTTTTTTATGTGAATGTTTTGAAATAGTTTAAGGGTTAAAACTTAGTTTTCATAAAGATATAATGAGGGTTCGAGTCCCTCTTTCAGTACAGAAAAGATTTATTATTATTGGACCTAATTTCGTTATTAGCATTTACATAAATGCGTTAAAAATAAATATTATAAAATTGGCTACATCCTAGTATCAGGTAGTATAATTAGGTTATTACATATGTTTGCAAAACATAAAGATGACAGTTCAAATCCGTCCCTGTGCTAGCTTATTGTTATTATAAAAAGTTCAGAATGATTAATTGTTTTGACAATAATAATAAGGTTTTAAATTTTTAAAAAGATGTAGATATTACTATATTTAAATAGTAATATTATATATATATGTATATATAAATATATAAAGTATTAATATAATAATTAAAAAAATATATAAAAATGTTAGTAGAGTTATATTTCAGTTTTTTTTTAGTTTTGTTTGTTTTTGTTATTGGTTTATTTGGGATTTTTGTTACTAGAAAAAATATTATAGTATTATTAATGTCTATAGAATTGATGTTATTATCTATAAATTTAAGTTTCATTTTTTTTTCATTATATTTGGATGATATTTTTGGTCAATTGTTTTCTCTTTTTATTTTAACAGTAGCAGCAGCAGAGGCTTCAATTGGTTTAGCTATTTTAATAGTTTATTATAGAATAAGAGGTGTAATTTCAATTAATTTTATTAATTCATTAAAAGGATAAAAAAAAGTTAATGTATTTATTAGTTATATATTTGTCTTTTATTAGTATGTGTATTACAGGATTATTTGGTAGATTTATAGGTATAAATGGTACATTTATTATTTCAGTAGGAACTATGTTTGTATTATTATTAATTTCTTTTTTTATATTTTTTGAAGTTTCATTATCAGGAAGTGTATGTTCTTTTAAATTATTTAATTGGTTTAATAATGAAAATTTATATTTAAAATGGGGTTTTTTATTTGATAGTTTAACTTCTAGTATGTTAATAGTTATAATATCAGTATCTTTATTAGTTCATATATTTTCTATGAATTATATGTATACAGATCCTCATTTAAATAGATTTATGTGTTATTTAACACTTTTTACTTTTTTTATGTTAGTTTTAGTTACTAGTGATAATTTTGTTCAAATGTTTTTAGGTTGGGAAGGAGTAGGTTTAGCTTCTTATCTTTTAATAAATTTTTGGTATACTAGAATACAAGCAAATAAATCAGCGATAAAAGCTATTTTGTTAAATAGAGTAGGAGATTTTGGTTTAGTTTTAGGTATTTCTTTAATATTTTATTTTTTTAAATCTTTAGATTATTTTGTAGTTTTTTCTATTAGTGATTATTTTGTAAATAATAAAATTTATTTTTTTTCTTATTCAATAAATATTTTTACATTAATTACTATTTTTTTATTTATAGGAGCTGTAGGAAAATCAGCACAATTAGGTCTTCATGTATGGTTACCAGATGCAATGGAAGGACCAACACCTGTTTCAGCATTAATACATGCAGCAACAATGGTAACAGCTGGAGTGTTTTTATTAATAAGATGTTCACCTATTATAGAATTAAGTTCTACTGGTTTATTTATAATAAGTTTAGTTGGAGCTATTACAGCTTTTTTTGCTGCAAGTACTGGATTAGTACAAAATGATTTAAAACGAGTTATAGCATATTCAACTTGTAGTCAATTAGGTTATATGGTTTTTGCTTGTGGTTTATCTAATTATTCTGTAAGTTTTTTTCATTTATCAAATCATGCTTTTTTTAAAGCATTATTATTTTTAAGTGCAGGTGCTATTATACATGCTTTAAATGATGAACAAGATATCAGAAAAATGGGAGGATTATTAAAACCACTTCCTTTTGTATATATTATGATATTAATAGGTTCTTTATCGCTTATGGGTTTTCCTTTTTTAACAGGTTTTTATTCTAAAGATGTTATATTAGAATTAGCTTTTTCAGGTTATTATACAAGTTCAAATTTTGTATATTGGTTAGGTTTAATTTCAGCTTTTTTTACAGCTTTTTATTCAATAAGATTAGTATTTTTTGTATTTTATAGTAAAACTAATAGTTATAGAAGATATATGGAAAATTTACATGAATGTTCATTTACTATGATAATTCCATTATTTTTATTAAGTATAGGTAGTATTTTTATAGGTTATTTAAGTAAAGATTTGATAATAGGGTTAGGTAGTGATTTTTGGGGAAATACTTTATTTTATTTGCCGAATAAAGTAAATATATTAGTAGCAGAATTTATACCTTTTAAAGTAAAAATATTACCAGTAATATTTAGTTTATTTGGTACTTTTTTTGCTTTATTTTTATATTTATATTTAAAAAAATTTTTATATAATTTAATATTATTAAGTAATAATAGATTATTATATTTTATTCATAAATTTTTGAATAAAAAATGGTATTTTGATATTGTATATAATTTTTTTATAACAAAAAAATTTTTAAATTTTGGTTATAATATTTCTTTTAAAATAATAGATAGAGGTTTTTATGAATATATAGGTCCTTTAGGTATCGTAAGAAGTATTAATTTTATTTCTAAAATTTTTAATAAGATACAAAGTGGTTTTATTTTTCATTATGTTTCAATAATTTTATTTAGTATTGTATTTATTTTTATTTTTTTTATTTTTGATTTTGTAGTATTACAAAGTTTATTAGATTTTGATATTTTTTTATTAATTATTTTATTTATATTTATATTAAAATATAATGAATATAAAATAATTAATAAAAAAAAAGAATATTTAAAAGTTTTAAGAGAATATAAAAATAAATTTATACATGATAGAAAAAATATCAATTTAATTTTTCATTTAAGGAGTTTAAAATTAAGAAAAGAAACTTTTAGAGTAGTTTATAAATCTGATTTTTTTATTCCAGTAAATATTCCATTTTTATACGATTATACTCAAAATAATGCAGTGGAATCAGCTACAAATGTAGATCAATGTAATGTTATTAATAGTTATGGCTTGAAATTAGCTTATAATAGAAGACGTCATTTTTTGGAAAATATGAAAAAACTAAAAATAACATATAAAAATGAACTTTTTAAAAGTGTCGAATATTTTAATAAAATAAGAAATGAAATTAAAGTAAAAATAAATAAAATATAATAAATTTAATGGTATTATTTTTACATAAATTTGTTAATGAATATGTTACTTTTGGACGTATTAGGTCTAAATTTAAACATTTGTATAATATAAAAATATGGTTAGGATTTAGTTCTTTTGTTTTATTTAGTACTATGATAATAATTTTTTTACTTAGTTATTTTTTTGGAGTACATTTTATAATAATAGAATCTCCTATGAATCAATTAGTAAATGTTTTTTTTGATATTTTATTGCCTATTAAAGAATTTTTTCAAATGATATTAGGTATGGATTTTTCTCAATCATTTTTAGTTTTTAAAGGTTATATAATTAGATATACTTATATATGTTTGAGATTTATAGGTTATAATTTTGAAGGTCTTTTTGTATTTTTTATAGTTAAATTTGTTTTAAAAATATGGTTAGGTTATCATTTAATTTATTCTTTTTTAAGTGTAAAACAAGATTATTTACAAAGATATAAATTAATAAATACAATGTTATTTATGGGAATTTTAATATTTTTTTTTTTTAGAGATTATTTTGTTTTTTTTAATTTTGTTGAAGGTAAATATTTAAATTCAAGTGAAATTTTAAATGTAAAATATTTTAATAAAAGAAATCGAACAAAAATTATGACAGAATATATTGATAAAAAATCTTTTTTTTTTAATCAAATGGTATATATTTTATCTTTATTAAAAATAAATTTTGATGTATATGAAAGTTTTTTACATATTTTTTATTTTAGAAATAAAATGTATATGCGTTATTATTATTTTTTAGAAAAATTTAGATTTAATTTATTAGGTTTTTATTATAAAAATCGTCGTCCAACAGGGAAAAATATGAAATTTGATTATATATTTAATAATAGTAATTATGGTCGAAATACAATATGGAGTAAATTTGGATATAAAGAAAGATTGAGGTTATATAAAGAATATAGAAAAAGAAATAGATTTTTAATTTGGCCACCAAAATTTAAAGTAACAGGGGGTTGGAACTTTTTTGGAATGCATATAGGTAGTAAGACAAATACAATGAGTAATAGAGAATATTATTATAGATATTTAAAAAGATATTTATATAGTAGAAAATCATTTAAAATGATGCGAAAATTAAGTTATATACAATATAAAGTGTATTTTGATGAAAGGGGAGTAAGTGCTTCTCAAGTTTTTAAACATAAAGATGTAGTTAGATTACGTTTTAATAAAAGGGATTAAATTTGTGTTTTTTTATAGTGTGTAGCATAATGGTTAGTGCGTTCAGTTTGGGTCTGAAAGATTGTTAGTTCGAATCTAACCACACTGAAAACTATATATTATTCGTAGCTTAATGGAAGAGCATTGACCTTCTAAGTCATAAGGTATAGGTTCGAATCCTATCGAAGGTTTAAAAATAAAAAAAAAAAAATTTTTAATAATATAATTACTAAAATGTAATGAATATAAAATTAGAAAGTAGGAAAAAAAAAAAAATTTTAACTGAAATAAAAATAATTAGTTTAATTGATAATGGCATACATTTAGGATCTAAAAAATTGAATTTAAATCATAGTTTAGAAGGTTATGTGTTAGGTTATCGTAATAATATTGCAATAATAAATTTAAGATTTTTTTTATTAGAATTAAAAAAAGTGTTAGCTTTGGTTGAACATTTTTCTTTTAATAGATGTAAAATTATGATATCTATTGCGAGTTTTGGTAATTTGAGTTTAGAAAATTATATAAAAAAATCTAGTTTTGTAGTAAGGAAAAGAGTTTCTATTTTTACAAATAAGTTAGAACCTGGTATTTTAACAAATTTTGTAACTTATAGACGAAATAAATTTTTAGAATTTCAGGATTTAAAAAATCATAAAAAATATCGTTTAATACGAAAAAGAAAAGTTTTTAATTATTTGAGTGAAATTCCTTTTTTTTGTGTTACATTAAATGGTATGCGTGATTTTAAAGTATTACGAGAGAGTAATATAAAAGGAATTGGAAATGCTGGGTTTGTAGATTTGGATATTTCTAATAAAATTTTTGATTTGATTAATTATAAATTAGTTTGTAATACAGCAGCTAATAGGAGTAATAAATTTTATTATAATATTTTAATAAATGCAGTAAAATTAGGAATATATAAAGAGTTGTTATATTTTTTTAAATTTTATAAAATAACTCAGATGGGGAAAAAAAAAAATATAAATAAAAATATATTTTTAAAATTTCAATTTTTAAATAATTATTATAATTTATTACTTTTAAATTTTAAATTTAAAATATTATTATCTAATGGTTTTATAAAAAATAAAAATGTATTTAAAATATTAGATCATAATATTTTATTAAAATATAAAATATGGTTACATGAAAGGTTTTTAAGGAGAAAAAAAAATATAAATAAAAGATTTAAAAGAGGTAAGGTGTTTTAAAAAAAAAATACCTACTATTGGACTTGAACCAATACTCCGTGAGGAAATAGATTTTAAGTCTATCGTGTCTACCAATTTCACCAAGTAGGTTTTGTTTGGAAGTGGAATCGAACCACTGACACAAAGTTTTTCAGACTTTTGCTCTACCGCTGAGCTATCCAATAAAATAAAAAAAATATAAAAATATTTTTAAAATGTCAGTTATAATAGGATCACGTTCTAAAATAGTAAAAAGATATGGTTTAGATCCATTTGGTTATTTAAAAAGAAAAAATATAAATGCAAAAAAAATTTTAAATAGATTTATTTATTCCATTTATAAGAAAAAATTAATGTTATTGAAGCATCAGGTAATTTTAAAATCTATAAAATATAATGATGTTTATAATAATAAATTAGAAAAATGGAATAGATCTAATAGTATTTTTAATAAATATAAATTTAAATCAAATTATAAAAATTTTTATTATAATTATTTTAAATTAGAATTATTAAGAATGCGTATAAATAAGTATACTAATTTTTTATATTATGTAAGAGCTAAACATAGAGAATTAAGAAATGATTTAACTTTTTCAGATGAATTTTTAAAAAAATATTATTTTAATATAAAAAGAGATAATAATTTAGAAGAAATAAGTATTTCTCGTAATATACATAATAATAAAAATTTAAATAAAGATTATAATTTATCTTCAAAAAGAAATTTTAGTAGTTTTTCTAATAAATTATTTTTAAAATTTGATAAAGAAAAAGGAAAATTTGTTACAGATAAAAAAAAATTAGAAAGGGAGAGAATTTTAAATAATTTGAAATATCAAAGTGATACTTTTGAAAATATAAGGAAAAGACAAGTAGAAAAACCAGATCATATGACTTTAGCTCAATTTTTAATAGCTGATACTAAAAGGATTGAAAGAGAAGAATATTTGTTTAGAAAAAGAGAAAAAGAAGAATTGAAATTAAATAAAAAATTAAATAATAAAGAAAATAATTTTTTATTTAAAAAACGTGGTTTACAAAAATTAATAAAATATACACAAAAAGAATTAAATAAAAAGAATAAAGAAAAAAAAAATAGAAAATTATATGATACTTATATAAGTTATATGAAAAAAAATGTAATGGATCAAAAAAGATTTTTTATAAAAAGAGGTTTTAATCAAGATGAAGTATTTCAATTAGATTTTAATGATAATTATATATATAGAAGTAAACAAACTTATACAAATTGGGTAGTATTAAAAAAAAAAATAACACTTTTTTATAATAATTTAAGTTATAATATTATAAGAGGTTATTGTAGGAAGTTACGTCGAAAAAATTATGGAATTTTAAATTATTTTTTATTTTTATTTGAACGTAGAATTGATAGTATTTTAATTCGTTTGAATATTTTTAAATCAAAAAGTATGGTTCGTCATTTTATTAGATTAGGACATGTACTTGTAAATGGTAAAAAAGTAACTTATTGTAATTATATTGTAAAAGATTATGATTTTATTACATTTGAAGATGAAAAAATTAGATTAAAATTATTTAATTCAATAAAATATAATATAAATAATAATTATCATTATATATCTCCTCCTTATTATTTAGAAATAAATTATAAAATTATGACAATTATGATTATTTCTAAATTTATTAAAGAAAATAATGTTTATTTTCCATTTAAGATTGATTTTAATAAATTAGCAATGATACATAGAAGTTATAATTAAAAAAAAAATAGAATGACATATTTAAAATGTAAAATTAGACCAGATGGTAAAAAAGGTCAAAAATATTACAGAATAGTAATCGCTCTTTTAAAGAGTAAGCGGAGGGGTAAAGTAATAAGTTTAGTTGGTTATTATAATATAAGTGCATTAAATGTTCGAAATTTTGTATTAAATAAAAATAAATTAAAGGAATATTTAAAAAAAGGAGTAGTATTTAATAAAAAAATAAAAAAATATATATTTGAATTTATATAATGTTGTTGAAAGGTAATTTTTTGTATGATAATCAATATAAAAAAGATTTTATATCTGTTAAACGTGGCGATATTTTATTAATTAAGTATTTAATATTATTAATTAATAAAAAAAAATATTATTATAATTATGTTACTGGAATTTGTTTAAAAAAAAAAAAATATAATGGTCATATATTTATAAAAATTTGTCAATTTTATAAATATCAGCGTTTTTATTATTATTTAAATATAAATGGTCCTTTAATTATAAATGTCAAAAAATTAATTTTATAATTAATTTTTTGACATTTATAATTAGGATAAGGATAGTTTAAGGGTTAAAATGATGATCTCCAAAATCATAGTTGTTGGTTCGAATCCAGCTCCTCCTGTTTTAGATTAAAAAAATTTTAAGAAAAATAAAAAAATTAAAAAAAAAATGAAAAAAAAATTTTAATGTTAGAATTATTAGTATTTTTTTTTTTATCTTTAGTTATTATAATTTGTTCTTTTTTTGTTATTAGTTCATCAAATACAATACATTCAGTTTTATTTTTAATTTTAGTATTTTTTAATAGTGCTATTTTATTAATATTAATGGGGGTTGAATTTTTATCATTAATTTTTATTATTATTTATGTAGGTGCTATTGCAGTTCTTTTTTTATTTGTTATAATGATGTTAAATGTAAAAATAATTGAATTAACTGAAATGATGTTTAAATATGTACCATTAAGTGCATTTATGGGTTTAATTTTTATATTTGAAGCTTATATTATGATTTTTAATGATATGAGTTGTTTTTTTTTATTAAATTTAGAAAGTAATTTGGTATTTTCATCTTGGATTTATCATATAGATAATATTACAAATATAAAAATATTAGGTCAATTAATTTATACATATAATTTTTTTTCATTTATGTTGTCAGGTTTAATTTTATTATTAGCAATGATAGGATCTATAGTGTTAACTTTAACATATAGAATAAATGTTAAACGTCAAGTTATTTGGAATCAAGTAAATAAAAATTTTATAAAAGTAATAAATAAAGTATAATTTATTACTTTTTATCTTATAGTTTAATTGGAAAAATATTAGATTGCGAATCTAAGGATATGGGTTCGATTCCCATTAAGACTAAGAATTATAATTATATATAAGTTTAGAGATGACCGAGTGGTTTATGGTGATGACCTGTAAAGTCATTGTGTAAAAACGTCGTAGGTTCGAATCCTACTCTCAGCTAATAATATATATATATATATAGTAAGAAAGAAAAAAATAAAAAAAAATAAAAAAAATATTAAAAAAATAAAAAATGTTATCATATATTATTTTAAGTTGTAATGAATTTTTAATGAATTTATCTTTATTAGGTTATTTTTTTTTTGTAAGTGATGGGTTTTTAGAATTAGTATTTGTTTTGATGTTAGTTTTACCTTTAATTGGAATTTTAATTTTATTTTTTATTAAAGCATATAATTTATTATTAATTAAACAATTAACTTTATTAATAACTGTTTTAGTTTTTTTTTTATCAGTTTTATTAGTAATTTTAATAGATTTTGAGAATAATTATAATTTTCAGTTAATTTTTGATTTAAAATGGTTTGAAATTTTAAATTTAAAATATTCTTTAGGTTTAGATGGATTATCAATTTTATTTATATTATTAACAACCTTTTTAATACCTTTATGTATATTAGCAAGTTGGTATTCTATAAATTATAGAATTAAATTATATTTAATTGCTTTTTTATTTACAGAATTTTTTTTATTAAATATATTTTGTGCTTTAGATTTATTTTTATTTTATATCTTTTTTGAAAGTATTTTAATTCCTATGTTTTTAATAATTGGAGTTTGGGGTTCAAGATTTAGAAGAATACATGCTTCATATCAATTTTTTTTATATACATTATTTGGTTCTTTAATAATGTTAAGTGCTTTAATTTTTATATATTTTCATGTAGGAAGTACAGATTTAAAAGTTATTTATAATAGTAGTTTTAGTAATTATAGACAATTATTTTTATGGTTTGCTTTTTTTTTATCTTTTGCTGTAAAAATACCTATGATGCCAGTACATATATGGTTACCAGAAGCACATGTAGAAGCACCTACAGCAGGTTCTGTTTTATTAGCTGGGGTTTTATTGAAATTAGGAACTTATGGTTTTTTAAGATTTTCAATACCATTATTTATTTATGGTACAGAATTTTTTTTACCATTATTATATACTTTTAGTTTATTAGCAGTAGTTTATAGTTCTTTGACAACTATAAGACAAATAGATTTAAAAAAAATAATAGCATATTCTTCTGTAGTACATATGAATTTTGCATTATTAGGTTTATTTACTTTAAATATACAAAGTTTAAGTGGTAGTATTTTTTTAATGTTAAGTCATGGAATTGTATCAGGAGGTCTTTTTTTATGTGTTGGTGTTATTTATGATAGATATCATACTAGAATATTATATTATTATAATGGTTTAAATTATTTTATGCCAATATTTTCAATGTTTTTTTTAATTTTTACTTTTGCTAATATAGGAATGCCAGGAACTAGTAGTTTTATAGGTGAATTTTTAATAATTATAGGTATATTTCAGTATAATACAGTTGTAGCTTTTTTAGCAAGTTTAAGTTTAATTTTTGGAGCAGCATATGCAGTTTGGTTATATAATCGTATATTTTTTGGAAGTATTCAAACTAATTATATTACAAATTTTATGGATTTAAGTAAAAGAGAATTTGTAATATTATTTCCTTTAATTTTAATAATTTTGATAGGAGGGATTTATCCTGATGTATTTTTTAAATTATATAATTTAAGTATATATAATTATTTTCAAAATTATATAAGTTTTGTTTATTAATTAAAGATATTTTTTTGAATTAATAGCAATTAGCTTAATGGTTAAAGCTTTCGTTTTACACACGAAAGAGTATAGGTTCGAGTCCTATATTGCTCATTAATATTTAAAAGTAATAGTTTAATGTAAAATTTAAAGATTAAAAGTATAATAAAATGAAAAAATTAAAATTTAATGTTTTTAAATATTAATAATTTTTTTTTTGATTTAAAATTAATTTTACCAGAATTATTTTTGTTTGTTTTAATAAATATATTATTGTTATATTCATTATGTTTAAATAAATTAAAAATAGATAAAATTAATGTAAATAGTTATTTATCTGTTTTTGGATTATTTATTGAATTATTATTATTATTTAATAGTAATCTTTTAAATTTTTCAATATTTAATAATAGTTATAAAAGTTTATCAATATATATATTTATTAAAATAATTTTAGTATGTTGTGTTATTTTATGTTTATTAATAAGTATTCGTTATTTTTTTTTTGAAAATTTATTTTTATATGAATATATAATATTAATATTGTTTTCATTATTAGGGATGTTTTTTTTATTATGTTCTAATGATTTTTTATCTATGTTTTTATCATTAGAATTACAGAGTTTTAGTTTGTATATATTAGCGGCATATAAAAAAAATAAAATAAATTCAGTAGAAGCAGGTTTAAAATATTATATTTTAGGAGGAGTTTCTACTTGTTTTTTATTATTTGGTTGTAGTATTATTTATGGCTTTTCTGGTTTATATGATTTTGATGATTTATATGTTTATTTTTTAGATTTTGATTCTTTATTATTATTTAATAATCCTTTTTTAATTGGTTTTATTTTAATAATTATTTCGTTTTTATTAAAATTAGGTGCAGCACCTTTTCATATATGGGTTCCTGATGTTTATGAAGGTATTCCAACTATATTAACATTATTTTTTAGTATAGTGCCTAAATTTATTATATTTTTTTTTTTAGTTAAATTATATTATTTTGTATTTTTAAAATTTTTTTATTTTTGGCATGTAGTATTGATTTTATCTATTGTATTATCGTTATTTATAGGTATTTTTGGAGCTTTATATCAAATAAAAATAAAAAGATTATTAGCATATAGTGGTATCAGTCATGTTGGGTTTTTATTAATAGGTTTATTAAGTAATAATTATTTTTTTGAAGGTTTAGTAGCTTCTTTTTTTTATTTATTAGTTTATTTTAGTATAATTTTTAGTATTTTTATAATTGTACTTTTATTAAGAGTTAAAGAAAATAAATTAAAAATAAAAAATATACTTGATTTTAAAAGTCTTTTATTTTCAAATTATTTTTTAGGTATTGTTTTTATTTTTAATTTATTTTCTTTAGCTGGAATCCCACCATTAGCAGGATTTTTTAGTAAATTTTATATATTTATAAGTGGTTTAAATTTAAATTTTTATTTGTTAATTTTATATACTTTAGTATTAAGTAGTATTGGAGCTTTTTATTATATAAGATTAATAAAATATGTATTTTTTAGAGAAAATTTTATAAAAAAATTTTATGTAGATGTTATTTTTTATGAAGCATATATATTAAGTATATTTACATTATTTAATATATTATTTTTTATTTATCCTAAATTTTTATTAGAGTTTATTTATGTAGAAATTTTAGAATATAAATTAGATATTATTTATTATATTTTATAAATGAAAGTTTATATAAATTTTTATAATATAGTATTATAAGATATAAACTTTCATTTATAAAATATAATAAATAATATAGAAAAATTTGTATATATAAATCAGGAGGTCCTAATGTTAAAATAATAAATATTAATATTATGTTACTATTATATTTATATTTATTATTAATAATATTAAATATAAATATAATAATAAATATAATAAAAATAATAATATAAATATTTATTATTTTATTTATATTTTCATTAAATTTTATTTCTAAACTAAATAAAATAATATCATTAATATTATTTTGTTCAAAATGAATAAAATAATTAAAAAGAAAAGGAAAGAAAAAAAAATTAGAAAAATAAATGATAAAAAAAGAATATATATAAAAAATAAAAAAATAAAAAATTATTTGAAAAATTTCAAAAAAATAAAGAGCAGGATTTAGAAATAAAAATAAATTATATAAAAAAAAAGGTAATAAAAAAAAAAATGAAAAAATAATAATAATTTTTAATTCAATGAAAAAAATTTCAGAAAAATTAGTATATAAAAATTTTTTATATTTGATAATATTAATGTAAATTATATTTTTAGTTAAAATGAAAATTAATTCTTTTTTAAATTCAATAAAAATTATTAAATTTATAAGAAAATTAAATGTATTAATTAAAATAATATATTTTGATTCTTTTAGAAATGAGATTAATTTTATGTTCATTTTTTATAAATATAAATATAAATATGAATAAATATTATTTTTAATAAATAAAATATAAAATATAATATGAGATTACATAAACAAAATCTTCTTTTATCTATTTTTTATGAAAATGGTATTACATATCCAGTACCTACAAGTATTAGTTATTTATGGAATTTTGGTTTTATGTCTTTAATTTTTTTAGGTATACAATTAATAACTGGAATATTTTTAGCGATGCATTATGCAGCACATATTGATATTGCTTTTTTGAGTGTAGAACATATAATGAGAGATGTAAATTATGGTTGGTTATTACGTTATATACATGCAAATGGAGCATCTATGTTTTTTTTAGTAGTTTATGTTCATATATTTAGAGGATTATATTATGGTTCATATATGTATCCTAGAGAATTTGTTTGGATTATTGGAGTAGTAATTTATTTTTTAATGATAGGAGCAGCTTTTATGGGTTATGTATTACCTTGGGGACAAATGAGTTTTTGGGCAGCAACTGTTATAACTAATTTAGTATCAGCTTTTCCTGTTATAGGAAAACCTATAGTTTTATGGTTATGGGGTGGTTTTTCAGTAGATAATGCAACTTTAAATAGATTTTTTAGTTTTCATTATTTATTACCATTTGTATTATTAGGTTTAGTTTTTGTTCATATTATTTTATTACATGATCCTAAATCTAGTAATCCTTTAGGTACCGAAACAATAAAAGTAGATAAAATACCATTTATGCCTTATTTTGGTGTAAAAGATTTATTAGGTGCTGTTCTTTTTTTTTTTTTTTTTTTTTTTTTTTTTTTTTTTTATCTTATTTTTTTTTGTCTTTTTTTTA
>Ga0100377_1001298_pt1 | contig 21672 bp, 12 predicted proteins | sample CryGeymeta201501_FD_83664 | JGI IMG/M metagenome (GOLD analysis project Ga0100377, IMG submission 83664) | Groundwater microbial communities from Crystal Geyser aquifers in Utah, USA - Crystal Geyser metaG 2015-01 | ecosystem: Environmental > Aquatic > Deep subsurface > Groundwater | place: USA...
GCCGCGTCCTACGAGAAAGCCCTCGACGAGCTCATCGGAAAGAGCAAGGGGAGCCTAGTTGGCTACGCCAGCACGGACGTCTACCACAGCTGGTTGGCCGCCCTGCTGGCCATCGCGACGCCCCTCGAGCTGTCGGCCGAGAGCCGCCTGGAGTTCGCCCAGAACGCTGCCTTCCACGATCGGCAGCTCTTCACGGCGCTGGCTGGCTTCGCGCAGCTCAAGCACAGCGCCGTGCTCTACGCCATGCAGGACATGAGCGCAGAGTGCGACTCGTCGACGCCGATCCAACTCCTGCTGGAGATGCCGATCCTGCCGCTGCCACAAGGCTTCGTGGACCCCATGCCCGAGGTTTTCCGCGGCTTGGCCAATCTGTCGGGAAAGGTCTATCAGGACCTCAACGGGGGCGAGATTCCCAAAGTCTCCAAGTGGGACGAGGAGGAGGGCGCTGCGCCGCTCAACGCGCAAACTTTCGCCACTCGTCTGGCTGAGATCGCCCAAGATGAGGTCGACGGCAAGCCGCTCAGCGAGGCGCAGGTCAAGTGGATCCTCAGCAGCGCTGGGCTGATGGAGGAGATCTTCCTGGGTCAACAGGAGAGCAACTCAATGATGTTCGCTGGCGGCAACGAACGGCAGGAGCGAGGCATCGCCTTGGTCACGGACATCCACACCGCCATCGATCGAGGCCAGGTCCTGGAGCTCGGCATCGGCCGCATCATGAACCTGTTCGTGGTCGTGCCCAGTGTGGTCGGCCAGCGGATGACGCAGGGGGGAATCTTCTCTTTCTACGAATTCGAACAAGACATGAGCAATCGCTTGAGCGATGTGGAGTGGGGTGAGCGCATCGAGAGGGGCGAGGCGCCGCCCTTGCCGGCCTGGTCGAGTTCGTTCGTGGACGGGGTTACAGCGCTGCCGCAGACGAAAGACTCGGCGCGTCCCGTGAAGAAGTCCGGACAGGAAACGCCACCCGAGGAGGTCGAGACCCCGGACGAGGGAACGGGGCCTTCTTCGGACCGCTAGGCTCGCAAGAAACAGCTCGCTGGAAGTGGGTCTTCGAGAAACTCGCAGGCCGACACGAACCCGAGACATCGAGTCGTCGATGTGGTAGTCACTGGCTGCATCAAGGGGGGAAAGTGAACTACACCGAGTTGAAACAGCAGGTTCGGAGAGGCGACGCTGAAGCGGCGAAGGAGCTGCTCGCAGAGGCGCGCGCCATCAAGGATGGGGCGACGGTTCTGGCCTGCTGGTCGGTGTTGGCCCCGGGGCGCTTTCGCGCATGGAACGCCCTGATGGCGGCGTTGCGCTCGGCGCGCTGGCTGCCGGCCCCGCAAGAATCGGACTCGCCGCTCGGCGAAGTGGCGGCGCGCACGGGCGCCACCAATCAGATCCGCGCCGACATCATCGCTCGGACCTTGGTCGCTGCTTGCCAACAGGTCATCGATGCGGGGGATCAGGTCGGCGAGAGGCTCCTCCAACTCGCCGAGGCGGCCATGGAGCCAGGCCACGACGAGCTCGACGAGCGGGCGAGAAAGGTCCTCGACGACTCGCTGGCCGCAGCGTTGCTGACGGACGACGACGACACCTTGATGACCATGCTCGACGCGGCCTCGAAGATCCTCGTTCTGAAGCTCGGCTAGTCTCTTAGGCGTCGTCCGGGAACAAAATGCGCATTTGGGCGAAGTCAGAGGTGGGAGGGCAAGGAGGCGATGCAGGCGATGCCCAGCATCGTCGAAGCAGACGCTGCCATCACGCCTCTGGCGATGCTCAAATGGGCAGGTTGTCTCCTGACGACGCCTTGGTTTCGGTTGCGGCGCCGTGGAGTGGTGGCACCGCACGAGCACCTATGGCACCGTGCGCAACTCCTTATGCGCAGAGGCAGGTAGCATGAACACAGTCGCCGCCGCGAAGTTCTTCTTCAAAGACGAGAACTGGATGTCGAACGCCTTGATTGGGACGGTCTTCTTGATCATCCCGATCCTCGGGCCCATGGCGCTGGCGGGCTGGCACACCGAGATCGCACAGCGCATCCACCGCAACGACCCAGAGCCCATCCCGAAGCTCTCGTTCAACGACCTGATGACCTATTTCCAGCGCGGCATTCCGGCTTTCGTGGCGCAGTTGGTGGCCATCTTGCCCCTCGCTTTTGGCATCGGCCTGCTGATGGGGGTGCTGATGCCGGTGATGATGCTGCTCGGCCGAAACTCCGAGGTGCTGGTGCTGGTGCTGGCGTTGTTCTTGGCGGTCCTGTGCCTAGCCCTGTCGGTGGCCTCCATCGTCGTCGTCAGCGCCTTCCAGACCCGCGCGGAGCTCACCGAAGACCTGAACAAGGCGCTCGATTTCAAAGGGAATCTCCGCTACATGCGCGCCACCTTCGGGACGACCTTGGCGTCGTATTTCGTCTTCCTGTTGGTGTGCATCCCGCTGGTCCTCGTCGGGATGTTGGCCTGTTGCGTGGGGATCTACCCAGTGGCTGTGGGCATCAACACGGGCGCAGTGCATTTGCGCTTGCAGATCTACGAGAAGTACGTGCGCGACGGTGGGGAGCCGTTCGAGGTGCGCGACCCCGAGGCGCCGCTGAAGAAGTACTTTTAGTTCGGTTTGACGTTTGTTCAGGCGGTATGTGGTCGATATTGCTTCGATCTTATCGCAGAGGACATCGCTAGAGATTGTCAAATGTGCGCCGGTTTGGGCGCACGATCCCCTGCGTTATTGGCGAGTGCTTTCAAGGCCGAGCGAGGACGGCGAACCGCCTCTACTCGACGACCGGCCGCGCCTGCAATGGTCGCACTACCACCCGCACGATCCGCAGCCGGTCCATCTCGGCGACGCGCATGACGTGGGTCCCGAGAGAGACCTCGTCGCCGACCTTGGCGATGCGCCCGAGCTGCTCCATGACGTAGCCGCTGACGGTGTCGGCGTAGGACTCGATCTCCTCGAGGTCGAGTCTCTCGACGAGCTCGTCGAGGAGAAGCCCGCCGTCGATGGAGTAGCCGCCCGTGATCTCTTCGATGAGCGGGGACTCTACGTCGAACTCGTCTTGGATCTCGCCGACGAGCTCCTCGAGGGTGTCCTCGAGGGTGATGACGCCAGCGATGCCGCCGTGTTCGTCGACGACGATGGCGAGGTGGCTCTTGCGCAGTTGGAACTCCCTGAGGAGGTGTTGCGCGAGAGCCGTCTCGGGGACGTAGAGGGGCTGGCGAGCCAACGGCGTGAGGTCGTCGATCTCGAGGGGCTTGGTGAAGAGATGCAGGATGTCCTTGAGGTGGAGGATGCCGACGATCTGGTCGATCTCGCCTTTGTACAAGGGGTATCGGGTGTGTCCCCGGTCGAGGGCGAACTGGATGGACTCTGCGATGGGGTCTTCGGAGTTGATGGCGACCATTCGGTTGCGTGGGACCATGATTTCGCGGGCCACGCGGTCGCTGAACTTGAAGACCTTGTCGATGAGGGCGCCTTGGTCCTCGGGGATGGTTCCATCGGAGGTGGAGTGCTGCGCAATGTTGCGCAGCTCTTCGGCGCTGATGGACATTCCGTGCCCCTCGACGGGGCGCACGTTGACGAGCTTGAGGAGCGCGACGGCGCTGACGTTGAGGACGGCGAGGAAGGGGTAGAAGCAGAGGAAGAGAGCGCGCAATGGGATGGCGATGAAGAGCGCGGTCTGTGTGGGCTTGGCGATGGCGAAGCTCTTGGGAGCGACCTCGCCGATGACGATGTGGCTGAAGGAGATGATGCTGAAGGCGATGCCGAAGGACATCAGGTGCAGGGTGTCGTCTGCGATGACGAGGCCCGAGTAGGCGAAGAGCAGCTCGAGGGGCTTGGCGACAGCGGGCTCGCCGATCCAGCCCAGGGCGAGCGAGGCGAGGGTGATGCCGAGCTGGGTCGCAGAGAGGTAGGGGTCGACGTTCTTGGCGATGTGGAGCGCGAGCGTGGCTCGGCGCCCGCCGGTCGCGGCGAGGCCCTCGAGCTGAGTGGTTCGTACTTTGACGAACGCGAACTCGGCGGCAACGAAGAAAGCGTTGAGCAGAATCAGGACTATGGAGAAGAGGATCGCGATGAGCATGTTTCTTTTGCTGGCCGTCCACCGCCAGGCTAGGTCGTCTGTGCAGCTGGCCGCAGAGAGATAACACTTTTCCGAGTCATTCTCGCCACTTTTTGGCGAGCGGGCGCGGAGGGGTCGCCACCTCCCGTGTCGAAGTGATTCCAAAGGAAGTTCGTTGCGCAGTACACTACAGCGTCCAGAATGACCAGTCGCTCGAAACCTGTTGATCTTCTGCGGGTCGTCCGTCAGTAGATCCATTTCGTGTGAAGGGTTCTTTAGTTCTTATGGATTCGCATGCCGATGGCTGCTCGAACACACTTTGGCCTGAGTCGCTCTGCGCTGACCCGATGCGCCCAGTGGGCCTTGGTGGCGTTGCTAATCGTGGCTTGTAGCAAGCCGCCCAAGAAGGACGTGGTGGAGCAGAACCTCGACCTTCTCGAAGCGGTGGTGCGGATCTTGGAGGCGGGTTTCTCGCCGGAAGAGACGCTGGATGCGCTGGAGGCCTTCGAGGTCGAGACACGGCAGCGGCGTGGGGCGCTTCGGGCGTCGATTCGGGCGCTGGGCGACAAGCGCCAGACGAAACTGGAGAATGACCACCAAGATCGTCTCTACGACTTGACACATCGCATCGCGGTCGCGAAGGGTGAGCTGGAACATCGAGTCCAGCGAAAGCCCGAGCTGTATCGGCGATTCAATCGAATCACGGGTCGCTTCTAGCAGGGAGAGCCATTATTTCTGACGAACTTCTCCTCCCGCGAGACCGCATCGGCGACTATGAGGTGCTCGCCCCCTTGGGCGAGGGCGCCGCGGCCGTGATCTACAAGGTCTCGAACGTCCACACTGGGCTGGTGTTCGCGGCGAAGGTTCTGCGTCAGTCGGTGGCGAAGAGCGAGTTCGTGAAGGACCGGTTTCTAGCGGAGACGCGGATTCTGCAGGGGCTCGATCATCCCAACATCGTGCGCGTGCACGACTCTTATCGAAGCGACCGCCTCGCCGCCTGCATCATGCAGTATGTGGAGGGCTCGACGCTCGAGCAGTACCTCCCGCTGCATCCGGGTGGCCTGTCTGAGGTGCTGACCTACTCGCTGGCCATGCAAGTGGTCGACGCGATGCGCTACGCGCACGCGCAGAAGATCGTACACCGCGACCTGAAGCCCTCGAACATCCTGCTGCAGCAAGAGGCGGACGGAAATCTGCGGGCCTACGTGGCCGATTTTGGCCTGGCGAAAGCGCTCGCGACGGGCGTCAAGACCCAGACGGGGCTGCGCGTTGGCACCATGGCCTATATGGCTCCCGAGCAGATCAAGGACTCGAGTCGCGTGGACGAGCGGGCCGACCTCTATGCCTTGGGGATCTCGCTCTACGAGTGCCTGACGGGGGTGTTGCCGTTCAACTTCCGCTCGATGGTGCAGATCATCGACGCCCAGATGAACCAGCCGGTGCCGTCGGTACTGCACCATCGGGTCGACGTCTCCCCACGGTGGGACACCATCATCGCGAAGGCCTGCGAAAAACGCCGAGAGGAGCGTTTCGAGAGCGCCACGGCGATGCTCAAGGCGCTGCGGCAGCTCGGCGACGAGCTGGGGCTGACGGCTCGCAGCACCATCGCCATCTCCCCGGTCCGAGTCGGGGAGGGCGATGTAGACGACCTCGACGAGCGCAAGACGGCGCAGTTTGTCTCGGTGCGCTCCAACACCGATGCGTTAGGATGGAAGGCGCATCCTGCGGGCAACGGTCCGGTCTTAGAAGCCTCTCCGCTGTCTCTGGCGGTGACCTCCCGGCACACCGTGGAGATGAAACGTGCCATGATGGAGGACGACCTGGAGCGTCGTCCGACGCAGCCGCGTGGCGTGCCGAAGACCGAGAGCCCAGAGGAGCTGGCAGAACAGCTCTTCCACGAAGATCCCAGCGTGACGTCGACCGCGGACGACCTGGAGCAGGACCTGACGTTGCGGGGGGATGAGCTGACGGACATGCAGGCGGAGTTGCTGCAGAAGGCGTCGCTCTCCGACCTCGGCGACCGCACGGCGACGGACGACTTGGCGGCTCTCGAGGGCTCGGTGGAGAGCGGCGAGCTCGAAGAGCACGAGGAGGATCGCTACGCCTTCGACGTTGAGGACGACTCGGTGGTGGTTCGGGCCTCGTTGCTGCGCGAGGCGACCAGCAAGGACGCGTCGGCTTTGGCAGGGCGAAAGGAAGGGGGGAATTTGCAGGGAGCCTTGCACGGCCACGGCCCGAAGCCGAGCTCTGGCGCGGTTCGGACCCTGCCAGTCACGCGGACCGATGAAGCGAGCGGGAACCGAGCCCGGGCCTTGGGGCTCGTCACTGGAGGGGGCCCGTCGCGGCCGCAGCTCGTGTTTCTGCTGGCTTTGTTTGTCATGGGTCTTGCGGCGCTCTGCGTTGGACTGTACTTTGCGCTGCGCTGAGCGCAGGCAAGAACTCGCAGCCCGAGGGCCGCAGTTCGTCATCCGAAGGGTTGCGCGGTTGAACGCGCACAACGAGTGGAAGGAGTCGAGAATGAAACGTTTGTCAGCCCTATTGCTCTTGTTGGCTCTGCTCTTTGTGGGTTGTGAAGCCAAGAAGGCCAACGAGCCGAAGAAAGAGGGGACCGAGGAGAAAGCGAAGGCGGATGAGCCTAAGACTGACGAGGCCAAAGCCGACGAGCCGAAAACTGACGAGGCCAAAGCCGACGAGCCGAAAACTGACGAGGCCAAAGCCGAAGAAGCCGGGGAAGCCAGCGACGCGTTGGCGGCCGGTGTGACCCAGCACTACGGCGCCGCCTTTGATGTGGCCGACGAGCCCATGGCGCTGGCCGATGCGGTGGCCAAGCTCGACGAGCTGCTCGAGAAGAAAGTGAAGGTGGCCTCGAAGGTGAAGACCTCTTGCCGCAAGAAAGGCTGTTGGATGCAGCTCGAGCCCTTGGCGGAAGGTCAGGAGCCCGTGCGCGTGACCTTCAAGGACTACGGATTCTTCGTGCCCAAGCACGCCGACGGTGCGTCCGCCATCATGGAGGGGAGCTTCGTGCGCGAGACGCTGTCGGAGAACCAGCGCAAGCACCACGCCGAAGAGGCAAAGGCCCCGCAGGAAGAGATCGACGCGATCAAGGGCGACGTCGAGACGCTCAAGTTCGAAGCCACGGGTGTCGAGCTGACGGGCGCTTGAGTCGGATTTCGCGCGCTACTCGGAACAGAGGCGGCTCGAAGCGAGCCCCCTCACGTCGCTACACGCGCTCAGTGCCTCTTGATAGTCCGCCCCCAACGCCGCCGAGCTTTCGAGCCCGGCGGCGTTGTGGTCTGGACTGTGAAGGTTTGGAGAGGGTTCGGTGAAACTGCTGCGAGCGATCCACTTCACCAACGAAGGGCGCGTCTTTGTCATCCTGATGGCTGGCATCGGTGCTGGCGCCATCAACACCGGGAACAACCTCCTCTACCTGCTGCTGGCCTCGATGCTGGCGCTCGGCGTCTTGAATTGGGTCTGGGCGGGGCGCGCGTTGCGAGAGCTGGAGATCTGGCGCAAGCCGCCGACGGAGATCTTCGCTGGACAGGAGACTCACATTCGCTTGGGAATCCGCAACGGCCGGGAGAGCGTCACGGCGAACCTCAGCGTGCGAGAGCACTTCGGCAAGGGCCGTTCGCTGGACGCCGTGGAGTTCGAGAGTCTGGGGGCCTATGCGGCCGAGGAGTCAGGATATCACTGCATCTTCCCTCGGCGTGGGCGCTGCCGATTCCGCGGATGGGTCGTCGAGACCAGCTTTCCCTTTGGTTTGGTCCGACGCAGCCGCTACCAGGTCGGTGAGGACTCCGCGCTCATCTATCCGCGAACGGATTTGCCCTTGGAGCTCCCGCTCTTCCTGGGTCTAGGCGACGGGGTTGGGAGCTCGCGCCGGGGTCACGGCGAGGAGCTCTACGCGCTGCGCGAGCATCGCCCGGGTGACGACCATCGTCGCGTCGCCTGGAAGGCTTCAGCGAAGCGGGGAACGTTGGTTGCCAAGGAGTTCTCTGACAGCTCGACGACGGAGATCTCGATCGCGCTGGCGAACGTGAGCGATGCGAAGGGGCGCGATCCCCTGTTCGAAAGCGCTCTGGACCACGCGGCGTCGGTCGCGACGCGGCTGTTGGAGATGGGGTTCGCGGTCGGGTTGGTGATGCTGGACAGTCGCAACGAGCCTGGCGACCAACCCGAAGATCTGGCGGCGATGTTGGAGGCGCTGGCGTTGGCTAGACAACTCAAGCCGGAAGAGGCGGAGCCGCTGCGGGCTGAGTTCACGGCGGACCTGGAGGCCCGCTGTGTGATCATCGAGACCGAGACGAACCGCTCTTTTCGTCCGCTGGTCGATGAACCGCTGATGATCACAGTGACCGCCAACGAGAGCGTGATCGACGACCTTCCGAGGAGCGTGGCGTGAGACTGGTCACGCTCCAGAGGTTGGCGCTGGCAGGCGCGTTGGTCTCAGCAATGGGAGCGTTGGAGCTCTCTGGCGCGGTGACGCCGACGAAGTGGTTGCTGCTGACGGCGGCCATCGCAGTGAGCACGTTCTGGCACCCCAAGCCGCGCACCATCACGACGCTGCGGGTGGTCACGAACACGGTGTTGCTTCTGTTCATCTTGTGGACCGGATACCTTCTCATTTTCTCGCTGTCGCCGATCCTCGAATGCGCGGTCGAGCTGGTCCTCGCGCTCATTGTGGCCAAACTCTTCCAACAGGTGGACCGAAAAGACCAATACCAGCTCTACGCGTTGGCGCTGATGTTGGTCGCGGTGGCGAGTGTGCTCGATGTCGGTCCGCTCTTCGCGGTGCTCTTCTTCACGTTCTTCTCTTGCACTGCGGCCGGCCTGAGTCTGACGCACTGGCGGCGCGGGCCACCGCGCGAGGCAGAGCGAGGGAGAGGCTCAGCCGAGCGTGTAACCTGGCCGCAAGTCCGGCTGGTGAGCAGCATCTGTTTGTCGCTGTTGGTGGTCTCGGTGCTGTTCTTCTTCCTCTTGCCGCGGGTGGGTCTGAGTAGCGGACAGGGGCAGCGGCAAGTCACAGGGTTCTCCAACAGCATCGATCTCAGCGACCACGGCGTGATCGGCTTGGACGACACGGTGGTGATGCGTGTGCAAACCGAGGCGCCGGTCGAAGCCCCATATTGGCGCGGCAAGAGTTTTGACAACTTCGACGGGATCCGTTGGTCCGTGAGCACTCAACTTCGCTACCGCTACCCGGCGCTCTCGGACCCAGATGGCAGCTATGTCATCGGCCCAAGGGCCGCCCGGTCGGAGCAAATCGAGCAACACATCGACCTCGAGCCCATCGCGTCGGACATTCTGTTCGCGCTGCCCAACGCCTCGCTCGTCGAGTATCCCGCTCCCCGCAACGCCACCGCGGACCAGTGGCACAATGTGTCGATCGACCAGTCAGGGACGGTCTTTCATGGGTTCGGGGAGAATCAGCATCTGAGCTATCGGGTCTGGAGCGCACGTCGGGCGCCGCCGCCCGATGCGGACTTTTGGATTCCTCCGAGCGTGGCCCACCACTACTTCTCGCTTCCCTACACGTTCGACGCACGCACGGCCGAGCTGGCCGCGAGGATCACCCAGAACAAGGAGTCGGCCGAGGAGAAAGCCAGCGCCATCGAGGCCTACCTGTCCACACACTACGCGTACTCGCTGGAGCTCCCCAAACGGGGGCGCCACCCACTGCAAGACTTCCTTTTCGAGCAGCCCCGTGGCCACTGCGAGTTCTTCTCGACCGCGATGGTGGTGTTGCTGCGCGCCGTCGGGGTGGGCGCGCGCAACGTCAACGGCTTCCATGGCGGCGAGTGGAACGCGGAGACAAGGACGACGACGGTCCGCCGTTATCACGCCCACTCGTGGGTCGAGGCCTACATTCCTGGAAAGGGGTGGCGCACCTACGACCCCACTCCCTCTGCTGGTCAACCCACACAGAGACCCCCGGCCAAGGGATTTTGGCCCAGCATCAAGGCGCGCTTCGAGGGATTCTCCGCGCGCTGGGAATCGTGGGTGCTCAACTACGACACGCACTCCCAGCTGGAGCTCCTCGGGGTGCTCGACGCCAAGGGCGAAGGCTCTCTCAAATCCTGGGTCTTCAATGGTGTGCGCCAGCTCGAGAGCAACCTCCTGGCCTGGCTCTCTCTGTGCCTCTATTTGTTAGGCGCCGGCTTGCTCTTTCGTCGACGACAGCCGGGCGGGCTCTTGGTGAGCGTGGTCACCGTGGGGGCCCTGCTGCTGGTCGCCACGATGTGGGACGTGACCCACCTACTCGCTCTGCTGGTCGCGACGTTTGGGCCCCTGTTCATCGCTTCGAGGTTCGCGCGACCGAGCGGCGCAACGAGCAGGAACACCCACGCGTTGAGCCCGCTGTACCACACGATGGTCGTCGAGCTGGCGCGACACGATGGGTTTAGAGGCGCACCCGGACAAACCCCAGGACATTTGACCCAATCTCTGGCGAGCCACAACAACAGCCTGTACCAACGAGCGGGCGAGTTCCTTCGTCGCTACTGTGAGCTGCGTTTTGGACCGGCTGCGGTCTCGGGTCCGCAGCTGCAAGCCTTCAAGAAGGAGGGAAAAGCCTTGAAACGAGAGCTTGCCCGAGCCAGGCGGGGCTAGCTGGTGCCCGTCCGGAAAACCCCCATCTGCGGCGTCGCCTTCCTCCCTCGCTCCTCGGCGTACCGGTGTACGCCTGCGTCGATCGGTCATCGGCTCCTTGCACCTGGGGCATTCCCGAACGGGCACTCACAAGATGTCCTTCGCTGCTCGACCCCCAACGAGGAAGCGGCGGGACGCCGCATCTACCGCCTGGGGACACAGCCACTGTAGAAGCGGCGTCTCGCCGCTTCGCTGCTCGACCCCTAACGAGGAAGCGGCGGGACACCGCTTAGTTGGGAGGTCGCCTTTCAACGCAGATTTCTTTCTTCTCCCCGTATCGTTAGAGAAGAAGAGCTCGACTCACTGGAGTGGTGTGAGACTAGAATCCCAATCGAACGCAGCCATTTGGCCCGCACTAGGAACGGAGTCATCGAATGAACCCCTACGGACTTCCAGAGCAACGCAAGCCCGAGCTCGTGCCTGACTTTTTGAGTCGCCTCGTCCCCCTCCCCAATGACATCGCAGTTTTCGACGCCGACGGTACGCTCTGGACCGACGACGTGGCCGACGACTTCACGAAGTGGATGATCGCAAACCGACACATCTCAGGGGAGCGCTGGGATGAATACCTGCGCATCTACAGGGATGACGCGCCGACGGGCTGCCAATACCTACTCTCCCTCTATTCCGGCATGACAGAGCGGGCCCTGCACGAGAAGATCGCCTACTACTGGACCGAGGACGCCAATCGCAACTGGATCCCCGAGGTCGTGGAGTCCCTCTACGCCCTGGCCGACGTTGGCTTCCCCATCTGGGTCGTGTCGGGCTCGCCGACCGAGTTCCTCCAGCCCCTCCTGCAGATGCTGCCGGTAGCGCGCATCTTGGGCATGGACTTCGAGTTCGGCTCGGACCACAAGGTCACCGGCAAACACACCGGCATCTCTTGCGCAGGACTGGGCAAAGCCGAAAAGCTCAAGGCCCTCGGCGAGGGACTAAACGTGCGGGTGTGCGCCGGCAACGGCAGTCTCGATGGGGCGATGATGGAGCTGGCCGAGGTCGCGTGGAGCGTCTTCCCCAACCCAGAATTCGAGGCTTACTCGAGAGGGCGCGGCTGGCCTGTGATGCCGCGTCCGGACTGGTTCGTGGAAGAGACCAAGTTCGTCGTCGAGGAATAGGGCAGGCCCCGTGCCTGACCCTGTGGCGTGTGGTGGGGCAGGCCCCGTGCCTACCCTATGGCGTGTGATCGGGCAGGCCCCGTGCCTACCCTATGGCGTGTGATCGGGCAGGCTCTCATGCCTGACCGGCGTCGCAAAAAACGTTGCTGTCAGGTGTGGAGCCGCCGTCTCGCGTCTCCATTGACGAACACGAACATCAGATCGGGGAACGGACTCGATCTGCTCGCTCCGAGCGAGCAGATCGTCCTCTTGGTCCAGAGCTGTCCGCGAACTGAGCGCACGTTTCGAATCCTGCTGCTGGGGGAATCTACCCCGCCGAGCGATTTCCTTTGGTCCTCGAATCCATCTCCGAACAGTGCGACCAACGACCCAAGAAACAACCAGAATCGCCTTCGCCTCTCGAACCGCCATTCCCATGCCATGGCAATTTTCCGGCGTTTTTCTTTTTGAACCTGCTTGACAAGCGAGTTATCCCCAAACGGTTGTGACTTATCCACCGCCGCGTGGAGTACCCCTCTGCGATGTCCCCTCCCTATCCTTTCAGACGAAACTGTCTTTTTCCGTTGACTGACGTTATTCACCTTTGTTTACAAATACTTGCTCGACACTTCGTCACCTGAATTTTCACGGATTGACCTGCAAATAAGCATTCTCTCGTTCCCCACGGGGTTGTGGATAACTTGTGCACAACGTGTGGAATCCCACCTCTCGATCTTGAAAACGGGCTCTAACTCCACGAGCAAACAACGTTCTTTCACCAACGCCCTGGGGATGAGGTGTGTGAGTTCGCGCTCGACCAACCATAGTGCGGCTTCCGGAAGTTCCGGCCACGCGATCCGGATGAGATTGTCAAGCGCGTTTTCGAGCCCCGCCGAAAGATTCTTGCTCAGCACCTCTCCGATCCTCTCAACTCGCCTCAACCACAATCGAATCTTCGGATTTCGGCGCGCCCGGCGGAGCACCGAGTACAGACGCGCTTGCAGAAGTGCGACTCGAGGAGTCGAAAAATTTGGCGAACGCCTTTGGGAGAAGACCAAGTCGCTACTCGCCAATCGTCGACGCAGCTCCGAGGCGTGGACCTCGCTCAAACTCCACCAACCGCCTCCTATCGAGTTTCGCGCGCAACTCGGGACCGAGTTGGCTCGAGGCGAGCCCCCTTGTGTCCCTGCGCTCGCAAGCCACGCCTCGACCCTGACCAGCTCTCCACAGCCCGCCGGCGCCTCCAGCTCCACCAGCCGGCAGAGAGAAAACGGAGGCAACGCGGCGCAATGCGCCGTTACGGCCCGCGCGGTCGAGCGACGCTGGGCGATGGCGAGCTCGACCCTGCGACTCAACCCATCGAGCATAGGATGTAAGGCCGCCGGAACCACACTGAGCAAGTGCACCTCCGCCGCCGTCTGACCAATGCGCAGCAGTCGCCCTTCCCGCTGGGCCATGCGCACTGGATTCCAGGTGCGGTCGAGGTGAAGGAGCGTGTGGGCCTGCTGCAAATTGTGCCCCGCCCCCAAGACGTCGGTGCAGAGCAAGACCTGACAGCAGGCGGGCCCCATCTGCGGGTCCAACGACTCCAACAAACGCTCTGGCGCGATGGGGAGCCCGTTGAGCCGCGAACAGGCGCCGGTCAACACCCCCACAGACCAGTCCGAGAGCGCCTCCTCCAGCGCCTGCGCCGAGTCGCTGTACTGGGTAAAGATCACCGCCACGTCCTTGAACTGCGTGCCCCACTGCCGCCTGGGAGCCCCGACACGAGCCTCCACCTCTCGCCTCACCGTCGCTCCAACGGCCTGACTCCACCTCTCGAGCACGTCAGTCTGCCGGTCTAAGCGGGCCAGCGTCGCCAAGCCCTCCCGAATCACCCGCAGCTCCTCGAGCCCGGCGGTGGTCCCCTCCGGCCAAGCGAAGTCGAAACGTCCTTGCGTGGGCCCCTCGCTCTCGAACACGTCGCGAAACGCTGCGCGGCTCAGAATATGGCCCCGCGGCGATCGGCAGCGCTCGTAATAGCGCCGCAACCGCTCTAGGCTGCAGCGCAGCGCGCGTGGGTGACTCAGCAACCGAAACGCCAAGAGCTCCCCGACAATTGGCGCACTCGCAGAAGAACGCTCCCCGAAGACCGGCCAACTCAGGCCAGCCAAGAGCTCCAACAGCGCGAACGCGTCGCCGCGCAGCGTGTCGTCCAACTCGACACAGACTCGCCGCCGCACGACACGCGGCGCCGAAGGGTGCGACACCGAATTGCTCGACTCGTTGAGGAGCTCACCCAAACCCACCTCCAAAGCAGCGCCAACAAGAAACCCCTCTGCGTCTTCGCGTCCTTGCGTCTTTGCGTTGAAATCCGAGCCCAATACCGACGACGCCCCCCCTGAGCCAACCTCCAAAGCAGCGCCAACAAGGTAACCCTCTGCGCCTTCGCGTCCTTGCGTCTTTGCGTTGAAATCCGTGCCCATTAGCGACAGCGCCCCTCCCGAGCCCACCTCAAAAGCAGCGACGGGCGACGCGCTGACCGAATGACAGGCATAGGCCATATCGAGACGCGCCGCCCAGACCTCGTCGCTCTCAGCTCCTCGACAGGGGAGCAGCCCCAAGATTCGCAACAACGTCTCCAAGTCGGCGCGCCCCAAGTTCACCGGGGTCGCGGTCAACAGCACCGCGTAGCCGACACAGAGACGGCTCGCCAGCGCCTCACTGCGCGCCGTCTCCGGGTTGCGAAACTGGTGCGCCTCGTCCACGAGCCACAGGGTGCGTTGCGGTTCGTCGGGGGTTGGCAGCGCGTGGTCGCTGGCCGCGCGGTGCGACGCCAGGGCCGTGAGCTCGACCCCCAATGCTGCCGCCGCCCGGCGCCACATGGGCAGCAGCCGGGCCGGCGCGACCACGACGGTCTCCATCCCGAAACGCCCCTTCAGGAAGCGCGCGAGACCAAGCGCCAGGTAGGTCTTGCCGGAGCCCAGGCGCTGCGTGACCAGCGCTCCGCGGTGCAGCAGCACGAGGCGAATCAAGCGCGGCAACTCCGCGACTTGGTGCGGAAGAAGACCCTCCCTCTCCCTCTCGGAGAGAGAGGGGCGCTCCCCCTCGAAGGCCGCGCGCAGCAGCCGCTCGAGCTCCGCAGAGGGCGCGACGGCTTCTGCTTTCATGCTGCTCATCGCTTCTCCTCGAGCCGATACGCCAGCCCCACCAGCTCGTCGATCAACGCCAGATCCTCCGCGCTCGTTCGGCCCGAGCGTCGGCCGTGCCCATGCAGACGCCGGCTCGCCTGGACCAGCCGTTGGGACTGCAACACGCTGAGCTGGTCGAAGGGCCAAGGCAGCAGCCCGACGACCCAGGAGAAGTAGCGGCGGTAGTCTCCGCGAGCGTGCTCGGCGATGGCCGCCGCCAACCGGCGCGCTGGCCCGCTGTTGAGCAGGGCGGCAAGCAGGTAACCCTCGTCGGCGTCCTTAACCGCGGTGTAGTAGGCGGTGTTGAGCGGGAGCAACGCCTCGTTGGCTGGAATGAACGCCGCCTCGAGCTGCTGACTGATGTCCCTCCAAACGACCTTCGGCGCGAACAAATCGGAGTGCACGCGGAACAGGCTCCATATCGGCATCGTCGAGCGCAGGTCCGCGCGCTTGGCCAGCTCTGCGTGTCGGGCGCCGAGCGCCTCGGCGAGTCGGGGCGGCAGCGCTGGCAGGGCGCTGCCGTCCTCCGCGTGGGTAAAGAGCAGCTGTTGCGAGGTCACCGCTCGATACGGCGCGATGTCGCTGCCCCGCAACAGAGCGCGCAGGACGCAGCTCTCGACCTCGGCCTCGCGGCCGTCGGCGAAGCGCAACAAGGAGTTTGAGGAGTCGGCGAGGGGCACCACGGACTCGGGAATGAAGGCTTGGTTGCAGCCCGTCACTATGCCCCGACGCAGGTCGAAGCGCGTTCCTAGGCCTGGTCCGGTGGCGAGGATCCGGTCGAGCTCGAGCCGCTCGGCGGGCGGCGAGAGGAGCCATGGGCTCGACGGATCGCCTTTGAAGAGCCCCAAATCGCGAGGCATGACTTGGAAGCAGTGGTGTTGTCCTTCGGGCTGTACGACCTCGATGCGGACCTTCGGCGCGGGCTCGGGCTCGACGATGGATTGGCGCTCGAGGAGCAGGAACGACGGGTAAGTCGTCGCCGAGAAGAGCGTCTCCTTCGCGCGGGACCAATCGATGATGAGACGCACGTTGGCGTGCTCGTCCACGAAGCGCCGCAGCCCGCCGCTGCTGAGCGAGCTCATGAGCTTGGAGGGCAACAACAGGGCGACCATACCGCCCGGCCGCGCCAACTGCAGGGCGCGCTCCACGAAGACCGCGGCCAGGTCGACCTGCGCGGCCTTGATGCCGCCGCCGAGCCGGCTGCCGATGCCCCAAGCGGACCGGTGGCAGACCTGGTAACGGGCCCTGAGGCGGTCTTTGCTCGTTTCTTTCTGGTGATGGGACCGAACCCACGGTGGATTTCCGACGACCAAGTCGAATCCGCCGTGTCGGAAGACCTCGCCGAAGTGCAGAGGGTAACTGAAGCAGGGCATCCCTGTGCTGCTCACCGCCGCGCTCGCCTGCTCGAGCTCGGCCAGGCGATGCCCGACTTGTCGGCGAGCGCGCTCCTCCTCGACGCTGAGACCGCGGGGCTGGCCGAACAGCAGCGGGGCGCGCTCCAAGCGGTCGAAGCCGTTGAGTTGGCTGCGCAGGGCGTCACACGCTTGCGTCATGATCTCGCCGAAGTGCTCGTTCTCTTTGTCGGTGATGCAGCGCGCCAGCGTCGCCTTCTCGTAGCCTACGGCGTTGAGGTAGCGCTCCTTGAGCGCCATCATGATGGGGTCGTGGGAGAGGTCGGGGCCTTGCACGCCGACCATCGCGTCGAGCTGGCGCGCCTCGAGCAGGGAGTCGCCTTGGCGCAAGCGCAGGTCGAGGTTGGGGAGCGGCGGAATCGAGTCCACGTCTTCGACGGTCAGCTCGACCGACAGCGCCAACCAGAGGCGCAGCTCGCAGAGCCGCATGGCCGCGGGCAAGAGGTCGACGCCGTAGACGTTGTGGGTGGCGACGTGCCGGCGCAGCCCGTCGGCGTGGTGCTCCAAGCCAGCGCGCCGAGACAGCGCCTCGCGCACCGAGACCAACACCTCGAAGGCCCCGATGACAAAAGCCCCCGAGCCGGCCGCCGGGTCCAAGATCCGCACGTCGTGCAGGAAAGCGTCGATGCGTTCGCACTCCTCGCGGCTGAACGCCGAGGCGTCGTTGTCTTCGATCAGGGACTTGAGCGCCCGGCGCAACTGACCGTTCTCCAGGCCGCGGCCGCCGCTTTCGGGCGCGTCGAGGCGCAGGGTGCCGTCGAGCTCGGCGTGCAGCAGCTCCACCAGCGCCTCAGAAACGATGCGGCGCACCACGCGGCGCGGCGTGTAGAAGCTGCCCGAGCGGCTGCGGTCGTCGTCGGCCATGAGGGCCTCGAAGACGTGGCCCAGCATCCGCGGGTCGATGACGTGGCGGGCTTCTGTGGCGTGCTCACCTTCCCCCTCGAGCTCCAGCTCACTGGAGCGGAAGACGTAGGGGCCGAGCAGCGACTCGAAGAGCTCGACGAAGACCTCGTTAGGGAGGTCTCGGTCGGGATAGCGGCGCTCGACTTCATGGGGACAGAAGAGGCCGCCGTTGAGGTAGGGGATGGCGCCGAGCGCTTTTGCTTCGGCGGTGCGCTCGGCGCGGGGGGTGTTGAGGACCTCAAAGAACAGGGCCTTGAGGAAGTCTCTGTAAACGGAGACGCCGCGTTCGGCGGTTTCGGCGATGCGAGCTTCGATGAAGCCCGAGTCGCCGTCGAGCCAGCCGCGGTTCTGGATGAAGGCCAAGAAGAGCAGGCGGATCAAGGTGGTGAAAGCCAGCTCTCGCCTGTCTTCTCGGGCCGCCACGGGAACGCCGGTCCAGGCCCCGGCGAGGGTCTCCCAGGCGGCGCGGAAGTCCTTGACGAAGGCGCGACCGAGGGCGCGGCGACTGAGCAGATCCTCGAGCTCGAAGAGCAGCAACTCCGGGCTCGACGCGTGCTGTCCCAACGATTCGAGCCGCTCGATCTCCTGCTGATCGTGGTCGGGAAACGAGCGGCAGCAGAAGCCCGGCGCCCCAAGGCGCGAGGCCGCCACGGTGATGGAGCGGGCGTCGAGGTCACGGGCGACCAAGACCACGGGCGAGGCGGACTCCTGGCAGGCAATGGCGTGCCAGTGGTCCAGCCGTCGTTGCGTCGCGCCCTCCTCGCCGGACACGGCCCACAACGCCAGCCGTTCGCCGCGCGCCACGCAGGTGAGCTGGGATTGGTCGATGTGAACGGGGCGCGCGCGCAGCACAGGCGCCAGTCCCCAGGTGCGAGCCAGTTGCAAGAGGTCGAAAGGCTCTGAGGGTGTGTGTTTCTCGGGGTTTGGTGGCGAGCTGAAGGCGGGCGTGGACGGGACGGAAAATGGGACAGCGACCTGCGAGTTCATACTCCTCCGCGACGAGTGGGCTCGGACACAACTCGGCGATGACCGCCGAGCAGGGTCCTGAGCGAGTCAGGACGGCCCGAGGTGGGTGGGAGGAGGTGCCGCTGTTTGTGAGTCGCCCGCCGTCAGACCGCTAGAGTCTGCGCGGTTGGCCGCTGGGCGAGGTCACTCGCCCATCACAATCCGGCCGCACCTCCCGTGCTGAGAGAGCGCCCGAACCGCACAGGAGCGTCGCTCGCGGTTGGCGATTGACGCTCGGCGGTTGGGTACCTCGGCGCAGTTATCGGCAGGTTGGCTGTGATTGTTGCAGGAAATCGACGAGGTATTGGATTTGCCTGTTATTACAATTGGTTGATGGCCGCCGATGCCCACATGGTGTGTGGCGACTCATCATTGTGCAGGAGAAGCGCTGTCGAAAACCCATCAATACTCACCACAGCCCACCCACACTCACACGATGTGAGACTATGATGAGTCGGCCAACACTCCCGCCTGCGAGAGCAGTTCCAAAGTCGCGCCCCAATAAGCCACCTGCTCGCCCTCACCAGGACAATTACTGTGGCCGCAGTCCATCACGAAGAGCTCGGTGTTGGCGGCCTCGGCGAGGGTCACTCCGTGCCCGAAGGGGATGGTCCGGTCGTGCTTCCCATGGCGTTGCCGTGGAACAAGAAAACAGCTGGGTGGGAGACGGTCAGCCTTCGCAGCAAGCCTCACCGATTACTGCGGGGCTTGCCGGAGAGCTGCGAGCAGACGCCGTCCTGCATCGGTGAGTCGATACCTCTGCCGCGAGCTTCGGGGCTTGTCGGGAAGGGTCATCGCGACGAACCCGGCCTCGAGCGCCGGCTGAAGATAGCCGCTTACGAAATGCTTTCGGTCCTTCAACCCCATCGCGTTCATGAGTTCCGCCCGGAGAAATGCGCTTTCGCCCAACGCCAGAACGACCTTCATGACTTGCGGGGTGACTTGTGGGGTGACTTGTGGGGTGGCTTGTGGGGTGACTTGTGGGGTGACTTGTTCGGTCGCTTGTTCGGTGACTTGTTCGGTCGCTTGTTCGGTCGTTTGCGGGGTCGCCCAGACGAACTCGACCCGGAAGACCTTCATCGCTGGATCGTCGACGACGATGGGGCGTGCGCCCTCGAGCTCCTCCCAGCGCTCGTTCATGGTGACGACACCAAGTCCCGCTTGCTCGGAGAGCCGACACAGGCGAAACATGCGCTGGATGATGGGGTTGCGCGAGGTGCTCGCCCCGCCCCTCAGCATCTCTTGCAGCGAGACGAGCGAGTCTCCAGGGTTGTCGAAGATGACCCGGTCTTTGTACCAAAGGATCCGCGCGATCCGCAGGTCTCCGTGATCCTGATGAACCAGCAGATTGACGAGGGCCTCTCGAAGGATGGAGAAATGCGGCCCGTGCGCACGGCGCGTGAACCCATCGGCCTCGAGACTGAACGGGTTGGGCACCAGCCGATCGAAACGCTCGAGGAGCACCCGCAACGCCTGGATGAGGTTCCCGTCGCACACCTCCCGATCGCTCCAGCGCTGAACCGGCACCGGGTCGTTCGACAGGGTGTTGATGAGCTGGAAGTCGACCCGTGGCGACGCGTTCACCCCGATGACAGCCGCGCTGTTCCCACAGAGCAAGAGCGCAGCGCGGGTGAGTTTGCCGTCTCTGATGAGACCAAAACGCTCGAGCCAAGCGTCGTTTGAGAGGCCGGCCAAGTCGACGCTCGGATCCTGTACGCGAACCCTGTTGCGCAACCACGAGAGTGAGTCGTCGTGCAACGATGCCACGCGGAAGCTGCCCGCGACGCCCGCGTCGAATGTCTCGCTGTCTGCATCTCGGAGAAAGCGCGCCGTCTCCCGCGGGTTGCACTTGTAGTCGCCCGCACCGACGCGGACGTAGGTTTGCCAGCTCTTCCCCTCGCGCACCTGGATAGGGCGCTCGAAGCGACCCGCGGGCGGCACGAAGAAGGCGAGCACGACTGCCCCACCGAACGTGTGCCAATGGGCATGGACGTCGAGGGGGTGACTGAACTTTTCTGGGCTTCGGCAGGCGCCAAGGAAATCGTTCTGGAGCTGATCCGGGTCGGCGACGCCGACTACCTCGAACGCCCCATCGACCTCGCGCGCTCCAAAAACGAGCCACCCGCCTGCGGTGTTGGCCATGGCCGAAACCGTGGCGTAGGCGCTCTTCGGCACACCGCCAGCGGCCTCTTTCACCTCGAAGTCGTCCCACTCGATGCCACGAAGGCGTTCGAGTAGGGTCTCACGGTCCAGGGTCGTCATCTGTGCTCGCTACTCCTCTTCTCGAAATGTGCTGGTCTGTGAAAGCCGGTCTATGAAAGCACAACGAACGTGAAGAACCAAAGAGCCCATCCTGGCGGTCGCCGCGCGGACCCAACGCAACCAAGGCCGCTGCGCCCGTCGACGTGGCTGGGGTCCGCGCCTCGGCAGGCTTCACTCGGCCCGCGCGCCTTCCGCTCCGGCACCTCGTGGGTCTAATTACTAATCATGCTTCCCAACCCGCGGCTCCGAGTCCGACCTCGTTCGGGCTCGACTTGGGGCTTGTTCGAACGGGCGCCCCTACCGCCCCCGAAGGACTGCCGTCGAACCTGCGTCGCACAGTGGGTCGAGGGACCAGCGACAATGTCAAGTTCTTCGCGCACGACGTGGACGCATGCTGTCCGCAATCGACGAAACCGATTGCAATAAACTGTCAAATGAACTCCTCTCTTCTCACAGACAGAACGCGGATTCAGAGGGGGGTTCGTCTGACCAGGACAATGCTTCAAAAAACAGCCCGAACCTCCACTGTCGGGCGGGTTCTCCCGCGAACGATGAGCGGCTGCGTGGAGGTGTAGACGCTTTCAACAACTATGGGGGGGACCATGGATCGCAAACCACCCGCGTCTGATTCTCCGTGGGTTTGTTGCTCATCGCAGGCGTGCTTCTCGTCGGTGCGGGCTTCTTGCTCGGCTTCGTCGCATCGAACCCGTATGTCGGCGTCGCGACCAGCCTTGGGCTCGTCGCTGTTGTGGGCGGAGTTTGCTGGGAAGCTCAAGTTTACACTCTTCGATGGTCTGTGGAGAGTGTGTCGGAGGCTCGCCCGCACACTTGGGCTTTTGCCGCCGAGGCCGAGCCAGTCGAAGCCCTTTGGCTGGGCTGCGAACCTAGAGCACCACCACTAGGCGCTCAAAGCCCCAGTCTCGTCACTGGTGGGGACGACCAGCCTCTCGAAAAAGCTCTTGAGCTGTACGCCGAGCGCGTCGAGCACACGGCTGGCGCGCTCGACGATGACACCTGGTACTCGTTGCGCTTGTCGCGGGAGACCTGGGACTCGTGGACGCCCAGCCGGCCGGCCAAGTCGCGCTGTGAGACCCCGCGGGCGATGCGAAGCGCCGCCAGCATGTGCCCCTGTAGGCCTA
>Ga0100377_1001300_pt1 | contig 21626 bp, 28 predicted proteins | sample CryGeymeta201501_FD_83664 | JGI IMG/M metagenome (GOLD analysis project Ga0100377, IMG submission 83664) | Groundwater microbial communities from Crystal Geyser aquifers in Utah, USA - Crystal Geyser metaG 2015-01 | ecosystem: Environmental > Aquatic > Deep subsurface > Groundwater | place: USA...
CATGGTCGATTCCTCATTGGTTGTAGATTTGTGGGGACGCCGTCGATTACCGGGTCGTGCGCTCACGAAAACGAAACTAAACTCGGTCGGCCTCGGAGTAAAGGTTTTTTTTCGAAAAACGCAAAAAAACATCTACACCGAGTAACCGCGTAGAGGTCGAATTTCGCTCTTGCGGTTTTTTTGGATCGGGGCTACGGTTTTTTTGCGTCGGCCGGGATCTCCACCGGGGCCGACGCGAGACCTCCCCAGATCATTATAGGGGACGCTCGAGCTTCACCGGGGGGACGCCGCGACAGAGCAATCCCCAGGCTCATCCAGGACGGGGAGCGGCACTCACGGACAGCACGTGAGGATAGGCACCTGGTAACGTCGAGGACTGCGATCGGTGGGGAGACATCCTGCCAGCTACCTCGGGAAAGACGGACGCCCACCCTCAGCGCTTCAGCTGGGGACTGGGCAAGCTCCGTCTCAGAGCAGCTCCTGATAGAGAGTACAGAGCTGCACTCGACCATCAAACAGCAAGTAGCATGATCTAAGAGGGATAAACCCAGATCGCCAAGGCGCTTGACGCACTGCCACCGGATCGGTTACCGATGATGAGCGAGGGATGTCGAGGCGCCCGATTAAGAGCTCGGGCGTTTCCCCTCGTAACCACCCACTCCAAACTCAAGGCGGCTGCATGGATGCACCAACCCAGACGCGTGGCTCTCTCGTCGTCACTCGTCGACCCGGCGAGCAGGTCGACCTCCTGTTACCCGATGGCTCGGTAATTACCGTCGAACTCTGGCCCCTGAGCAGTTACTCGTGCAGAGTGCGCATCATGGCCGCCCCGGACGTCAAGATCGCGCGCGTGGAGCCCAGGCGATGACACCGAAGCGGCTTGTGCTAACCATCGACACCGTGACACCCTCGCTCAACGAGCACCTGCACTGGGCGGCTTACGGTCGCGTCAAGGCTGCACTGCAAACGAAGATCACCGAGGCTCTCTACGCCGCTTCGGCTGCGTCTCAGACCCCTCTCTCGTCGCTCATCATGCGGGGTCAGTGCAAGGCCGAGCTCGAGGTCACGTCGTATCGGCACGCGATTCTCGACCATGACAACCTCGTGGGCGGCGCGAAGCCGCTCATCGACGCTCTGCGCGACCTCAAGTTGATCGTCGACGACAAGCCCGAGTGGCTCGTTGCGACCTACGACTGTAGGGTGGACCGCAAAAACAAGCGCACTTCGATCGTGCTCGAGTGGGACGAGGACGAGGCACGAGCACAGCGCCCCAAACCAGCTATCCCGCTGGGGCCCGTCGTCGAGGTGCCGAAGGCCTCGATTCCCCACCAATTGACCACCAAGACCACCACGGAGGAACCCGCCATGTTCTCATTCGTCTCTCAGACCGCCGAGATCCGTTGAGAAGTCTTTCGAGTTTTGTGCTGGCCATCGAATCCAGCACCATGCTGGAGGAGAGAGTGATGGGGGGAGAGAACAAGATCATGCTCACCGCATTCGGTGAAACGAAGTGTCAGATCGAATGGGCGAACGACCCTCGCTGCATCGTCTCCAGCTCGACGATCTCCTACCGCACTCGACGAGGCATGAGTACCGAGGCAGCCCTCACCACACCTCGATGTATGCCACTGCCTCGCAAGACTTACGTCGAGGACCGAGCGGAGCTTCGACGGCGAGCACGTGTGTTCAAGAGCCTCACCAATTCAGGGTTCTGTGAACACGGCTTTCGCCTTGACCTGTGCCCAGACTGTTGCGAAGAGGAGAAGAAGACATGAGTCACGGCTTCCAGTTGCGTCACGGCTCTCGAGGTATGGGGGGAGGGTCCGCCTAGGAATCGGCCCTGTAAGGGCGTGGCGTCCACAGGCTCTCCGCGCGCAACAAAAAATCGGGCCAATTCCCCGAAAGTAGACCGAAGGCGACCGGCGACCGGCACGAGCTCTTGCGAAGTGGGAAGCGCGCTGATACAGTTTGAACGGAATTTTACCGTAGGACTGTAATGCACACGTGGGACCGAAGACCAAACGAAACGAGCCGAGCCTATGACGCCTTCGTCGCCTATATCCAGCTAGGCCCACAACGGTCGTTGACGAAACTTTGTACGGCACTCGAGCGCCCGACCCACTACCTAAGCCAGTTAAAAGGCTGGTCTTCGTTGAACGATTGGGTTAACAGGGCGTCAGCGTTCGATACTCGCGAGTTGACGGCGAGCCTCGAGGCTCGAGTCGAGGTGAGGGAGCGAGCTCGGCAGTACGCCGTCGACCGCGTCGCCGGATACCTCGAGCGAATCGACGCCCTCGCCGACGACGAAAACACTCCGCCGTCAGTCGTGCTTTCGGCTCTTCGGTCGCTCGTCGAAATTGCAGGCGTGACCGCGCCGAAGCGCGTCGAGCTCTCTGGCCCCGACGGTGCTGAGGTGAGAATTGCTAGCCTACGCACAGGACTCGACGCCTTGACGCTCGAGCAGCTCGCAGCGATTGCGGGCGTGCTCGGCGACGGTGACGGCGACGACGAGGGCGATGAAAAGTGAAGCTCGTTATTGACAAGCAACCCGCTCGAGCAAAAGAACGGGCGCACTTGGCGAGCTTGATTGCTGGGGTTGACCGAGGAACGGCGCGGCGAGCGGTTCGGGCGGCGATGGCTCGCAAGAGCTTTGCTGAATTCGTAAAGCAGGCCTGGCACGTACACCATTCAACTCCGCTCATTTGGGGTTGGCACCTCGACGCAATCGTCGCGCACCTCGAGGCGGTAAGCGACGGGCGGATTGACAAGCTCTTGATCAATATCCCGCCCGGGTTCGCAAAGAGCTTAACCGTTTCGGTCTATTGGCCGTCGTGGGAATGGCTACTAGACCAAGGAACGGGGCAACACCTGTGCGTCTCGGCGCAACCCGACGTCGTTTTGCGCGACTCGAGGCGTTGCCACGAAGTGATCGATTCGCCGTGGTTCCAAGATAGCTTTGCGCCCACGTGGACATTCGACGCGAGCCAGGATGCAAAGGGATTCTTCACACTGCTCGACCGCAAGACGAGGAGCCCTACGGGCGGCGCCCGCGTGAGCAAGAGCATTGGGCAACGCGTGATTGGTCTTCGTGGTGGGCGGCGTGTCGTCGACGATCCGATTGACTCCAACGACGCACAGACCGGCAAAGCCGAGCTCGCTGCACACGTGCAGTGGTACGACCAAACCTTTTCGACTCGCGAACAACTCGGGCAACGTGTCACCGACGTGATTATTATGCAGCGGCTCCACGAGCTCGACCTGTCGGGTCACCTACTCGCCCGTGACGGCGTCGCCGTCGAGGGCAACGAGCCCGAAGGGGCTTGGACTCACCTCTGCCTGCCCGCCGAGTTCGATCCTGAGATTGCAGCGGCGACGCAACCGACCTCGATAGGTTGGAGCGACCCGCGGACCGAGCCCGGCGAGTTGCTCTGTCCGAAGCTCCTGCCGCGCAAAAAGCTCGAGGGGCTCAAACGAACGCTCGGGCCGCGTGGCTACGCTGGGCAATACGGGCAACGACCCGCGCCCGCCGAGGGCGCAATCTTTCGCCTCGAGTGGCTACGGTTCTGGGAACCCGAGACCCTGCCCGAGACCTTCGACTTCCTCGTCGGCAGTTGGGACACAATCAAAGCCAAAGAGCGCACGACGCGCCACAACGACCCCGTGTGCGGTCAGACCTGGGGAGTCAAAGGGGCGCGCATTTACCTGCTCGATGAGGTGCGCGAACGTATGGCCAACGACGCCACCCTCGCCGCTATGCTCGAGCAGCAGAGGAGACACAAGGGCTTGCGCGTCGTCATTGTCGAGCAGGGTGTTTCGGGCGCCACGTTTGAGCAAGAGCTCGTTGCCACGATTCCAGCTTTGGCACTCGTGTCGCACCAAGGTGAAAGTAAAGAGTCTAGAGCTGAAGCGACCGTGCCGCGTTGGTCGGCGGGTCAAATTTTCTTGCCTCACCCGCATCGCTTCGCGTGGTCACAAGCTTTCATTGACGAGCTTCTCGGCTTCCCGGCGGCGCGACACGACGACCGCGTCGACGCAATGACGCAAGCCCTTATCTGGATTCAACAGAACGGCCGGGTTTTGCCTTGGGCCTTCACTCTCTGAGGTGCTAGCAATGGGGTTCTTCTCGAGGCTCTTCAACGGTCGGAGCGAGTCGGTGCTTGTACAAAGCAGGGAAAGTGGGCCGGGGTTCTTCTCGAGGCTCTTCAACGGTCGGAGCGAGTCGGCGCTTGTACAAAGCAGGGAAAGCGGGCCGACCGAAATGCGCGACATTTCGATTGTGGTCAACGGGGACGGGTTCATTCCGCAAGTGCAGTTTGCTGGCGCAAGCCTTGACGAGCTGCTCGAGGCGACGACATACCTCTACGCTTGCGTTTCGACCAACGCGAAGGGGGTCGCAAACCTCCCCGCGGTTGTGCAACGGCGAGGGAAGAAGGGCGAGGCGAAGTGGGTCAACTCGGATCCGGGCCACGCACTCGAAGACTTTGTCGACGCACCAACAGGGGCCAACGTCGACGAGCCGCCAACGTGGGGTTGGGATAGACTCCTGTTGCTTGTGTCCATGCACCTCGACCTTGCCGGCAACGCCTATCTCCTGCCGATTGTCGTCAACGGCGGGCGGCGGTTGCATTCGGTGCGACTGCTCGACCCGAATTCGGTCACGGTCGAGAAAGACGAATACGGTCACCCGAAGCTCTACCGGGTCGGCTCGTCGACGTACAAGCCGAGTCAAATCGTTCACATTGTCAACCCGACGCCCGGCGACCTAGCACAAGGCGCGCCGACCGTCCGGGCGGCTCTTCGCCCCGCCGTGATTGACCGGACCGCGCACGAACGCCAGAAGGCGAATCTGGCGAACCGAATTGCGCCCGGTTTGATTATGTCCGTCAAGGGTGCATTCGGAATCACAGACACGCAACGCGAAGAAATTGCCGCGTACATGCGGAAGAACTACCAGAAGGCGACCGACGACGGTCGACCCCTTGTCGTTGGCGAAGACACGAAGGTGCTTTCGGCGCCAACGTCGACGGCGCAAAACGACTACTTCGAGACGCGGAAATTCTCGCGCGACGAAATGCTCGCCGTCTTCGGCACGCCGCCGACCATGGTCGGGGTCTACGAAAACGCGACTCTGCAAAATTTCGCGCAATCACTCAAAATTTGGTGGATGGTCGCGCTTTCGCCGCGGTCAAACGCTATCTATTCGGCGTTGAACCGGCAGCTGGTAACGCCCATTTACGGCAAAGACGTGCGCCTGTGGTACGACCTGACGGGCACCGAGCTCGCAATCGTGCTGCTCAAAGAGCGAATCGAGACCGCTGACGGGCTCGTTGAGCTTGGCTATCCGGCGAACGTTGCGTCGGCGCACGTTGGGCTCGGGCTCCCGCACTTCGACGAGCTCGACGTTCCAAACGTGCGAATTACCGTCGCCGGTCACGCCGGCGACCTCGAGCCAACCGAACCAGTCGCCCCCTGAGCCAATTCCGCCCGTGTTGTAAAAATCCGTTGACACTGTAAGCAGCCCGCCCTAGCCTTGGATCGAACCTACGCGCGGGGTGAGAATGCTTTACAGGGCGACGAAAGGGACAATCGAGCACAACGGGCGCACGATTTTTGGTTACGTCTCGACTTTTGAGGCGCCCGAAGACCACGACGCGCACGGCGAGATTGTTGCCCCAGGCGCTTTCCTGAAGACGATTCAAGATCGTGGCGCCCGCGTGAAGGTCCTTTGGCAGCACGACTTTTCAAGCCCAATTGGTAAGGCCGTCGAGCTGCACGAAGACACGAAGGGGCTTTACGGCGAGGGCAAGCTTTCGGACGTGCCCAAGGCAGGCGAGGCGCTCGAGCTCGTTCAGGACGGCGTGCTCGATTCGTTCTCAATTGGCTTCGACTACGTGCGAACCGTGACGCTCGAAGACACCGTCGTCGCGTCGGGTTGGTTCAAGGGCGACCCCGTTCGGCAGCTGCTTGAGGTCAAGCTCTATGAGTTCTCACCCGTCACGTTCCCAAGCAACGAGCATGCAACGATTGACGGCTTAAAGCACTGGCGAGACGTGGGCGGCATTCTCGTGCCAATCACACGCCTCAAGACACTATCCACCGCGGTCGGCGTTTCGTTCGACCGCCTAATCGGGCACCTCGTCGAAGGCGACGAGCTCGAGCTCGAGAGAGCCAACCCGGTTGCGTCAATTTTGGCGAGCTTCGAGGGTTGGGTTGAGGCACAGAAACGAGCGCAAACCTAGGGAGGGCGCGAACAAATGGCGGTTACCCCTGAACAATTGGAACAAGTGAGCGCCGGGCTCAAAGCCCACGTCGGCAACCTGCTCGGGTTGACGTCGAAGAAGGTCGACGACCTCGACGGCAAGCTCGCCAACGGACTCGAAGAGCTACGCAAGACGACCGCGCCCGCCGAGACCGTAGAGCAGATCAAAGCTCTTTCGGCTCGCATGGAAACTCGCCTTGACGAGCTCGAAGCGAAGGGCATGAAGCCCCGCATTGACGGCAAAATTCTTGACTTCGCGCAAGCCGTGCATGATTCTGAGATGTACAGGCAACAGTGGGCACAACGGCAATTCGGCGCAATCCCGGGTCGTTCGAGCCGTACGAAGATGGCCGGCGGTCTCGCCGTGCCTTCGCTGCTCTTCGTTGCCGCTTTCAGCACGGCGAGCCAAAGTCGCAACGTGCTCGGCTCGGCCGAGCTCAGTTCCTTCGTCGAAGACTACGTGCGTCCGGGTGTGGTGATGCGCTCGGCTTTGTCACCGACCCTCGTTGACCTCGTGCCTCGTGTGCAAGCGCCCGGTAAAGAGGTCTACCGCTACCAGTTTGAGACCGCTGAGGGCGGTTTCGGGTATCTACGCACGACTTTGGGCGGCAACGTCAACGCAATCGACACCACGTTGACGCTTACTTCTACAATCGGCTTCATGGTCGGTGGGGGTATTCGAATCCACGCAGCTGCAGGGATGATTCTGTGTGAGATTCTGACGGTTGATAGTCCGACTGTGGTCACCTTGACCGCAGCTGTCGGGGCAACCGCCGCCATTGGTGAGGGAGTTACGAGCGAAGTCTACGGGGCGATTGGCGAGGGTGACTCGAAGCCTTACGCGTTCCTCGAGGGCGACTCGGCGTCGGTCAATTTTCTCACTTTCCCGATGCTCTTGGGCATCACTGAGCAGCGGCTTAACACACTGCCGAATTTCCGCGCGTGGGGCGAGTCTCGCTTGCGCCAAGCGGCGAAGGCCAACACGAATTGGCATATCGCCTACGGCAACGACACGGCGTATCAGCTGCAGGGGTTTATGACCCGAGCCAGCGCCTTGACTCTTCTTTGGTCGGATTGTGAAGTTGGTTCGACTCGTGCAGACGCCGTTTTGATTGCCGCCGAGATGATTCGGAGCAACGGAACTATCTCGGTCACTATGTGCCGCCGAGACTGGGGCAAGATCCTCCGAAGCAAGGCGGTCGACGGGCATTACATCTACGGCAAGCTCGGTCCGGTCAGCATCATCAACACCGCGGGGCTCAAGGCGATCGGCGACATTATCGTCTACATTGACGACGCGATGAAAGAAAACGACTTCCTCGTCGCCGACCATCTCCGTTCGTCTGAGCTCGCCGACCAAATGTCGAGCCAGTTCGCGATCGGATACGTCGGCAACGACTTCGCCGAGAACAAGCTGCGCGCCCGATACGAAGACACAATCGCGCACGCAATCGTTTCGGACGAATACTACGTGGTTTGTCAGTGGGATAGCGCGCCGGTCTAAGCCCTTCAACGGGGTCGGCTTCGGTCGACCCCGATAGGTTTCCAAACCTTCCAAACCCAAGCAGGTGAATCGTGAGAGTAAGACTGAAGAAAGCACACAAGGTCGGCGGCTTTGCCCTCGTCGTTGGCGCCGAGGTCAACGTGCCGAGCTCGACGGCGGCGACGCTGATTCGGCTCGGCATTGCCGAAGAGCTCAAAGGGAAGCCCGCTAAGCCCACCAAGCCCGACAAGCCTGTTGTAGGCAAGCCTTCGAAGGCGGCGGTTACCGGACCCGAGGCAACGAAGTAAATGGCGCTCGTCTCGGCAAGCCTCGATTGGGCGACCAACGCCGCCGAGCTCAAGACGTACTTGCGAATCGTCGAAGGCGACGAAAGCGAAAACGTTGAGCTCGAGCTTTGGTTTACCAGCGCCGTCGAGGTTGCCGAGCAGTTTCTTAACAACCCGTTCGTCGACGCTCTCGGCGCCGACGTTGACTTGCCGTCGAGCGTTAAGCTCGGCGTGTTCAAGTTTGTGAAAGCTTTGCGGACCGCTGAGCAGCGGGCCGACGGCGTGACCAGTGCCAGGGCGGGCGGCGTCGCCGAAACTTATGCACACCCTTACGCCGCAACCCTCGCTTTTGAGGCGGCTCGCCCGAGCTGGGAGCATTGGCGGCTCGAGTTCGGGCACATGGTCGAATAAATGAGCAACGACGTTACAGACAAAGACCTGGGCTTTCGAGACGCCCTCGACGGGTTGCTCGCCCTCGACGGCGTGACCCTCGAGGTCGGTATCAACAAGCCGCGTAAGGTCGCCAAGTACGCCGCAATCCAAGAGTCGCGCAACCGCTTTTTGCGTGACACCGTCGACGCTCGAGACGAGGCCGCCGACCTCGCCCGAATCCAGCGGGCGGCGGTAGCAGGTCGCCCACTCGAGCAGGTGACCGCGTTCGGCGAAGAGCTCGTAGCGCAAACCCGCAACCGAATCGACACACTCGGGCTTATCAAGTCGGGCGCAATGCGCGCGGCGGTCACGCAACGAATCAAGGGGGCGAAATGATTGGCGCCCGACGTTTGACCGTGAGACGAAGCGGGTCGGGCCAATGGGTTGGCGGCGTCTTCGTGCGTGGTTCAATTGTGCACGACGAGCTGCTCAACGAAGACGTCTTCGTCGCGGGCGTTGTCGAGACCTTCGCCGTCGTCGGCAATCTGCAGCCGATCGGCGGCAAGGCGCTCGAGGCTTTGCCCGAAGGGGCCCGGTCTCGGGCAAAGGCAATGCTGTACTGCGACACGACCGAGCGAGCCTTGCAAACGACCGAGCTCGCCGGGCCAACGGGCGCCGATCGTGTCGTCGACGGCTCTTCGACCTTCGTTGTCTTGTCGGTTGAGAATTGGCGGGCAGCTGGCGTGCCTCACCGGGCCTATGTGCTCACCGAGGTTGCCGCCGATGAGTAGAGCAACCCTACTCGCTACCGTGCGCGCTTGGATTGCCGCCGCGTTGCCAAGCCTCACGCAAGTGGTCCTCGAGCTCGATGGCGACTTCGACAACCCTCGAGCGGCGTTGCCATACGCCTCTATCAAGCTCGCAACGGACCGGGCGCTTTCAGCGACGCCGTACGAGGACCAAACCGACACCCTCGTCGAGCCGGACCCCGCTTTGTACGAGCTGCACGTGAGCGAGCAGCGAACGGCGACGCTCGAGGTCAATCTGTGGGGAGAGGGTGCGCACGACCGAGCGGTTACCCTTCAACGCTCGCCAGCGACCCCTACGGGTCGAGCAATTTTGAGGGCTGCGAGTGTAGGGGTTGCCCCCCTCGGCTCGATTCTCGAGGCGCCCGCGCGGCGGGACACGGTAAACGAGCCGCACGTGCAGCTCGACTTTCGTTTGATTTATGTCGCGGGCGAAGTTATTGCCTCGCCGACAATCGAGACCGTTTCGGTCGGGGGGTTTATGTAATGTCTTATGACTATCGAATTCAGGTCAATCTATCCACGTCGGCGCAAGCCGTTGCGAAGAAGGGCTTTGGGGCGATTCTCATCGCGACTGACGACGCAACCTTTACAGGCGGCGATCTTGTGCGTCGGTACACGAAGAACGCCGACGCGCAAGCCGACGACGAGCTCGGCGCAACAGCCAAAGCCGCAGTAGCCGCCGCGTTCAGTCAGCAACCCAACGTTGGCGACATTGCCGTCGGCAAGCTCGCGACTTTCGTCGCCGGCGCCCTCGACGCCATTCTCGCCGCGGATGACGATTGGTATGGTCTGACTATCACGAGCCGCACAAAGGCTGACATTCTCGCGGTCGCGGCTTGGGTCGAGGCGTGTGATAACGACGTTATGTTTGGGGCGTTGACCCTCGACGCTGACGTTTTTACGGACACCCTTGCGAATGTCGCCGAGACGCTCTCCGGGCTGAACTATTCGCGCACCTTCCTCGTCGCCCGCAAGAGTGCCAGCTGGGCGGACATCGCCGTAATGGCGAAGTTCCTCGCTTGCGACCCCGACGTCTCGACGACCATCGCCGCGCACAAGACCCTCGCCGGCGAGACCGCCGACAAGCTCACGGCGACCGAAGTCGCCAACCTGCGAGCCAACAACGTCAACGGCTACGGCACGTTGCGCAAAGTCGCCGTCTTCAACGAGGGTGTGCTCGTCGACGGGGCGCCAATTGACACGCTTGTGTCACGCGACTGGCTCACGGCTCGTGTTGCCGAAGCCGGGGCACAGTTGCAGGTTGATAATTCCAACCTGAACAAAAAGGTACCGTTTTCGGATATCGGGATCGGAATGGTCGAGGGCACTGCCCGAAACGTCGCCCTTCGGGGGGAGCTAATCGGGCACTTCCGCAAGGGGTCGACGCAGTGTGACCCGCCCCTGCTCGCCGACGTCGCCGAAGCAGACATCACGGCTCGGCACCTCGACTTGCCTTTGACGGTGACACTCGAGGGCGCAATCGAGTCGACGACGTTCTATCTCGGCACCTTGTTCAGCTAAGACCCGACCGGGCGCGCTTCTCCCCCCTTGACTTCGTGAGGTTCTGGTAATGGCTTTTACTACAAAACTCGATATGAACCTCGTCGTTGTGACGCTCGGCGGCTTTCCTCTCAGCGAATTCGCCGAGGGGGATTGTATCACCGTCGAGCAGACCGAAGACGACGTCGTCGCGGTGCAAGGCACGCACGGCTCGGTTGCTCTGGCGAAGCGCCCGAACAACCTCGCTGATATGGTGGTGCGCACAATGGGCGGGTCGCCCGTCAACCTGACCATGCAAATCCTGTACGACCTCGGGCGGTCGTTTCCTGTCTTTATCAAAGACGGCGGCGGAACCGAGCTCGTCACCTGCTTTCAGGCGGTGTTCAAAAAGCTGCCGCAGTGGAAAAAGGGCACCGAGCAGGGCGCCGTAGAGTGGCCAATTTTGTTGACCAACCCCGTTATCAAGTTCGGGCTCAACTTCCCGGCGTAACAGGCGAGCAATTCGCCAAAGGCATAGGGTATGCCCTCGACAACCCTCGTCGACGTCAACGGCGTCGAGCATGAGTACCGCACAACCCGCTTCGGTTATGACCAAGGATTTCGCTTGCTCAACGACCTCGCCGAAATGCTCGGCGACGTTTTAGGGGCGGGCGTCGCCTCTCTTATCCTCGGCGTCAAAGGCAAGGGGCTCGACCTCGACACCGATGTCGACGTTGACTTCGGCAAGCTCGGCGGGACGATCGCTCTTTTGCCTCGCCTTGTGGCGAGCAAAGGCGGGCCGGAATTCGTTGCCCGAATTCTCGAGAGGACCGAGCGAGCTCGTGAAATGCCCGGTCCGGACGGGTACACGTCGACGGTTTGGGACAAGCTCAGTGCCAAGCCTTGCCGCGAAGCGTCTTTCGGCGACGGCAACCTCTTCGAGTCGTTTGAGGCGGCGGCTTGGGTTATCGAGGTCAACTTCGCCCCTTTTTTGAGGGCCGTTTCGCTAGCTACGAGAAAGCGATTCGGCTGGCTCGAGGGCATTTTCGCAGTGTCGAGAAAGACGACGAACGGAGCGCAGCTCGAGACGCCGCAGTCCGAGAATTGACTAACGCCCTCGAGGGCGTTTGGCGAGGCTGGGAATTCTGGACGGTGACAACGGTCGGGCGTTTCGCCCCGAATGAAGTTGCCGAAAATTGGTCAGTTGTTGACGTCTTCGAGACTCACTTCGCTCTGCAAATCAAAGGACTGCTCGCATAATGGCTACCCTTCGAAACATTATGACCCGCTTTGGGTTTAAGGTCGATGAAGGGAAGCTCAAGAGCACGAACCAAAAGATCGGCGAAACGAAGAAGCGCCTTGCGTATGCCGCCCGTGAAGCTCGCAAGGCGTCGGCGTCAATCAACACAATGGCGACCGCCGTCAAGGTCGGGCTCGCAGGGGCTCTTGCTCAGGTTGGTGTGCGCGGTCTAATCACCGACTTCGTCGAGTCCGGCGACGCCGCTGCTAAGTCTGCGGCGGCAATGGGAATCACAACGACGAGCTATCAACGGCTGAAACACGCTGCTGAGCTCTCGGGCTCGACGATTGAAGACTTGCAAAGCAGTCTAGGCAAGCTAGGTAAGCAGGCGTACCAAGCCGCCGAGGGTGGTAAGACACAAGCCGACGCCTTTCGGTCGGTCGGCGTGGCGGTCAAAGACTCGAGCGGCAACATCAAAGGGCAAGACGTTCTGCTCGCCGAGCTCGCCGACCGCTTCGCGGCAATGCCCGACGGTACGAAGAAGTCGGCTCTTGTCATGGAGCTTTTTGGTAGGAGCGGCGCGAAGCTCGTACCACTCCTAAACGAGGGGTCGGCAGGTATCGCCGCAATGGGTGACGAAGCTGAACGTCTCGGCCTCGTGCTAAGCCGTGAAGACCTCACCGCCGCCGAAGATTTTGACGACGCGATGGGGCGGCTCAAAGGTGTCGTCGTTGGTCTGCGCAATCGGCTGGCGTTGCAGCTCATTCCGGCGTTGACCGCGGTCGCTCAGCGCACCACGGCTTGGTTTGCCGCGGGTGACCACGCTCGCAAGGTGCTCGAGACGTTGCGCAAGGCGGCAAAGCTCGCTCTCGTCGCCCTCGCCCTCTTCGCCGCGAAGAAATACCAGAACGGCTTTTGGGCCGTCGTCGACGGGCTTAAAAAAGCCAAGGCGGCAATGCAAGCTTTTGGCACGGCGAGCCTTCGGGCTTCGGTCAAGGCAATGCTCCTGCCCGCGGCGTTCATCCTGCTTTTGCTCCTGCTCGAAGACCTTGCCGCCTTTGCCCAAGGGAAGGACTCGCTTATCGGGCGCGCCCTCGGTGACTCAGGCGCTGCCGACGAGCTGCGTTCGAGCCTCAAGGCGATCGGCTCGACCCTCAAAACAGTCGGGCAACAAATCGGCAAGGCGATGAAGGTCGTCGGTCCTGGCCTGCTCAAAGCCTTGCCAGCAATTGCAACTGGCATTGCGTATGCCGTCGTCGGGGTCGTCAAGTTCGTTGAGCTCTTCGTCGGCGGCCTTGCCGTCATTGGGCAAGCGATCGGTATTGCCGCGGCGCAGCTTTATTTATGGTACCTCGACGCCGTTGAATGGACCTACGACGCAATCGGCTCGATTGTGAAGGCCTGGAACGCTGCAATTGATTGGATCGTCGCGTTACCCGGAAAGATCGGTGACGCTTTTCTCGTCCTTGGCGAGTGGCTCGTCGAGCTCTGGGCAGGCTTCGTCTTGTTCCTCAGCAAGGTTGCGGATAAGGCCGTCGCAATCTTCGACGCTATCGTCGCCCCGTTCAAAAAGGCTTTCAACAAGATTGACGCAGCCGTCCGTTCGGTCTTCGGGGCGTTACTCGACTTCATTTCAGGCATTGGTGACGAGATTCTCGGGTCAATTGAAGCCGCAATCGACGGCCTTCGAGAAATTATCAAGGCGATGCCTTCTATCGTTCAGGACGCTTTGCCTAAGGCTGTTGTGGACTTCGCCTATTCTGGCGTGCCTGAAGGTCCGCCCGCGTTTGCCGCGGGGCTCGTTGAGTCGGCGCAACTTGCCGTAAAGGGTGGGCAAAACGGTTCGACTGCGCCTTCGATCAACGTCGGCGCCCTGTCGGTCAACGTGGCAGGGTCGGCTGATATGAGCGCGCCCGCAATGCAAGTTGCCGTGCGCGAAGGTGCCCTCGAGGCGTTCGGCGAAATGATGCGAGGCGCCGCGGGCGACCTGTCGGGGGTTTGGTAATGGTCTATATCCTCGACATAGTTGGCGGGCGGTTCTTCACCTTCGACGCCGAGCTCGAGGAGGGCACAAGCCTCGAGCTCGAGGTCACGAAGTACGCAATCGAGCTCGGCGGCAACGCTTCAGACTTCGTCGCAAAGAATCCCCGGAACTACAACGTTTCAGGGGTTGTCACAGCGACTCCGTTGCTCGGGTTGCCGAGTATGCAACGCGTTGCCGACGCCCTCGACGAGGTGATTGCAATTGCCAACGCCCGTCAAATCGTGCAGCTCGTCGCCGGTCTGTGGTCGGCGAGCGCCGTCTTGACCAAGGTCGACGCGAAGCGAACGCCCGAGACCGGTGAGGCGCTCGAGATTGCCGTCGAGGCGCAGGTCGTCGAGACCTTCGTTGGCGAGACCACAACGATTCCGCCCGACCTGCTCGCCCCGAAGGTCAAAGCCGCGGTGGCTTCGCCAGGTGGAGCGGGCGCAGTGGTAGAAGCCGACGGGGCGGCGAAAGGCAAAGGAGCGAGCATCGCCGCAACCCTCGCCGACGGTGGTAGCCCGTTCGAAGCGGGCGCCGCCGGTCTCGACACTCTCGGGGGCTTGTTCCAATGAAACTGCTTCCTCCACACGAACCTACAACTGTTGAACCGATTCACGTCGTCGACCCGATCACAATCGACGGGGTGGTGTACCGTTACACAATCCACTGGAATTCGCGCGCGGCGGCTTGGTACCTCGACTTTTTCGACGCCAACGGCGAAGCGCTCTTCGTGGGGCAAAAGCTCGTCGTCGACTATCCAATCGCGTGGCGGCACACGGGGCGCAAGTTGCCCGGGCAACTGGTCGTGCTCGACGTCTCGAGTTCGGGCGAGCCTTGCACACAAGCCGACCTCGGGCACCGTTGCGTGTTGGCGTACATCCCGAAGAGCGAGTTGACGGGCAAGGCGCCCGACGCTCCGACCTTCGTCTTTGACCCGATCTGATTATGGCCGGACTGATTCAACCGAGGTTGGTCGAGGTGCGCGTCGGTCCGATGGGCTTGCCGGGCTTTGTGTGGCGTGCGCCGTTGCACGTCAGGTTCGAGGTCGACCGTGGAAAAAACAAGGCGCCGAACAAAGGCAAGGTCGAGCTCTTCAACCTCGCCCCGCAAAGCCTCGCGCTGCTCGAGCAACCTGACCTCGTCGTTATGCTGCTCGCCGGTGAGACTTTCCCAAGCCTGCTCTTCGTGGGCGACCTCGACCAAGGCTCGGTCTCGACCTCGAGGCAAGGCGTCGACCAAATTACAACCCTCGAGGCTGCCGACGGCCGAATCGCCTACCGTGACCGTAAGGTTGCGACGAGCTACCCCGGGCCAATTGTCTCGAGTATCATTCTGCTCGACGTCGTCTTGTCTCTTGGGTTGGTGCTCGGCTACGTCGCTCCGACGTTGATGCCGAAGACCTTTCCGACCGGCTGGGCTTTCATGGGGAGAGCTCGAGACGCCCTCGACGAGCTCGTCGACGCAATGGGCGGCACTTGGTCCATCCAAGACGGTATCCTCGAGCTCAACGACCCGCGGTTGCCCCAAGCCGGCGCGGCGGTCGTTATCTCACAGGCAACCGGAATGCGAGGGGCACCCGAACGAATCTCGAGCGGCGTCAAGGCGTCGACGAAGCTCAACCCCGGCTTGCGACCTGGGCGAATCGTCTCAGTCGTTTCTAGGGCCGTCTCGGGCTTCTACCGTTGTGACCGCGTGACCCACGTCGGCGAGTCGAGTGGGCTCGTTTGGGAATCGCACGTCGAGGGGTCGCCACTATGAAGAAAGGACCCCGCTTCGAAGATATTCTCGATCGCGCAATCAAGAGCCGCCTCGAGAACCAACGCGGGCCGCAACCTGCTCGGGTCGTGCTCTACAACCCAGCGACGCAACTCGCCGACGTTGACCCGCTGCTTTCGGTGTACATCGACGGTGAGCTCGTTGACCCGCCGACTCTTCGGGGCGTGCCGGTTCAGTGGCCTCGAGGCGGCGGCGGGGCGCTCACCTTTCCGCTCGTCGCCGGCGACGTCGTTTACATCATCCCTGCCGAGGTCGACCTAGGTCCGTGGGAAGCCAGCGAAGCCGCGGGCGCGCCGACGCCAAGGCGTTTCAGCCTCTCGGACGTCGTCGCAATCCCCGGCGTTTCGTCTCGTGTGCAACCCTTGCCGGCGACCGCCTACGACCCGACGGCGGCGGTTTTATCGGCGGCGCAAGTCAAGCTCGGCTCTTCGGCAGCGGTCAACCCTGTCGCCCTGTCAATCACCAATGACGACAATTGGGCACGGTTCGCCGTTTGGGCGGCAACGGTCGAAGGGCTCCTCGCGGGTCTTGGGCTGGTCGTGGTTCCCAATTGGGCAACGAGCGGCGGGTCGAAGCCGACCGCCTCGACGAAGGTCAAAGCAGAATGAGCGATTTGCTACTCGGCACCGCTTCGCACGACCTCGAGCTTTCGGCCGACGGGGATTTGCAGCTCGTCGACGAGGCCGAAGAGGTCGGGCAAGCCGCGGCAATTACGCTCGACACGCAACGAGGGGAGTGGATTTACGACCTCAGCTTCGGTGTGCCTTGGCTCGAGCAGATATTGCGCAAGGCGCCCGACCTCGACACCGTTCGGGCGGTGTTCGTCTCGACTCTGCTCGCCGTGCCGGGCGTTAACCGAATCGTCAAGCTCGAGCTCGAGCTTGACCCAACGACGCGACATTTGACGGCGACCGGCGAGGTCGACACCGTCTTTGGTCCAGTTCCGTTCTCGCTGTAGACCGCGTGTTTTCTGGGTCTGCTCAATAATCGACACGTTATTTTACATAACGTGTCGTTTTTGTTGACACGGCCGGTCGGTCTGGTACTCTGTGTTCATCGGGTGTCGCACGGAGCGACGCCGAAGGAGCACCATGACGAACCTCACCACATCAGAACTCGAATTCATCGCCGCCATGACCTCACGCGGCATGTCCAGCGACCAAGCTCTCAGCATAGCGCTCAGCAATCGCGAGCGTGAACAGCGAGTTGCCGACGCCGAAGTCAAACAAGCCGCGATAGCCGCGAAAATTAGGGCCGACTACGCCGCCGGAAAAATCACCTACGTATCTCGCCCTTCCTCCGGACGCTGCTCTTGTGGACGCCGGATGTACGGGGAGAACGGGCGCTGCGACAACTGCGGCGGGGACTGCTAGATATCACCCGGCGCCCCTTCGGGGGCGCCTCACCGAGGCACATCATGCCCAAGACGCCCAACACCAACCGACTCGTCGTCTGGGTCGACGACGTCACCAAGGCGCGACTCGACGCCATCCACGCCCCAACCAGATCGGCCGCCATCAAGGCCGCCATCACAAGAGGACTCGAAGCCATGAATGCAGACGCCCGTAAGGCCATATTTACCGCCCCCACGCTCAAGGACCTGTGCGACCTACTCACTGAGATTGGTCATCCCGGTGAGGACCTGCCGACCTACGGCGGGGAGCCTGTCGACGGCGCTGAGTCGTGGGACGAGGCCAGTGCCCTCTTCAGCCTTGATGCGTCGAGCATCCTCACGAGTGGCGGGGCTCAGCTCCGCGGTCCCTGCTACTACATCCGGCCTCGAGACGAGTCATGGCTCGCGACCTACCCGACGCACATCGCCATGCCGCTGCCGGCGGCGTTGGCCGGTGACGAGTACATAGCGCAGGCCCACGTCCTGTCACTCGAGCTCGAGGCTAAAACCGGTGAGGACTACCAAGGCCGTCGCGGCAGATTCATAGGCGCCTGACCGCCTCAGTACCCGACGCACATCAAATCGGCCTGACCCGTTCCGTTCTCCCTGTAACTTTCCGTTGACACTGTAAGCGGTCGGCGCCAAACTTAGGGGCATGACGACCGCGCAAATCACATCGGCGGGGCTTACAATCAAGCGGTTGACCGACCTGCGCGCCGACCTGCGCGCTGCGGTGCGCGCCTCGGGCCAGTTTGGCGCGAAGGCGTCGACGGGCTCTTCGAGTGTACTTGGGCAACTGCTCGATATTTTCGCCGCGGCTCTCGCCGCTTGTTACGAGCTCGCGGAGCAGGTTTACGCGACGATTGACCCCGACGCAGCCGAGGGCGTTACCCTCGACAACCTTTGTGGGTGGAACGGCGTCACGCGAAAGCCCGCAACACCTAGTGACGGAACGGTCACGTGCACCGGCACCGCGGGCACTGTTATTCCAGCGGGCAAACGTGTGCGAGTCGGCGACGATGGGGCGCTCTTCGCGACGACCGTCGACGCTACAATCGGCGGCGGCGGCTCAGTCAGCGTCGACGTTCAGTCGGTCGACACGGGCGCAATCGAAGCTGCTGCAACGGCAATTGACACAATCGTCGACGCGGTCGCTGGTTGGACCGGTGTTTCAAACGCCGCCGACATTGTGCCGGGCACCGAGCTCGAGACCGACGTCGAGTTGCGAGACCGTCGCGAACGCTCGCTTGCGGCTTCGGGCTCGGGCTCAGACCAAGCCATTCGAGCCGCCGTTGAGGCGGTTGCCGACGTCGAGGCGGCGGTTTGTGTGAGCAATCGACTCCTGACGACCGATCCCCTCGGCATTCCTGGCAAGAGCTTCCGCGTGTACGTTTGGCCCGACGCCGGGCTCGACGGCGTGGCAATTGCTCGGGCCATTTACGAGAACATGCCCGCAGGGATTTGGGCCGACGGCACGCAGGTCTACGGCGTGACCGACGACCAGGGGTATGAGCAGCTCCTCGCCTTCGAGTTCGCGACGCAGCGCCTTGTGTACCTTGAACTCGACATTGTGACCGGTCCGGACTTCGACGGCGACGAGACCACAATCGAAGATGCAATCCTCGAGTATGGGTCGACCCTCGCCGTTGGTGACAGCGTTTTGCCTGCCCAGATCGTTTGCCACGTCGTGGCGGCAGTGCCTGGCGTCGAGGCCGTGACCGTACGGCTTGCCTTCGACGCTTGGCCAACGACCGAGACCGACCCGCTCGACGTTGCGGCATATGAGATTGCCGCGTTTGACGTAGCGCGCATTTCGTTGGCGGTGACCTAATGCCACCGCCAATCCTCGACCACGTTGACCAAATGCTCGACGACCTGCTTTCACAGTTCGGCGATTCGCTGCGTCTTCGGTCGCTGCTCGAGCTAGTCGGCGACGAGGTGCAACAACTCGAGAACGTTCTCAACGAGCTACACGACGAGCGTTTGCTCGCGACCGCTGAGGGTGCGCAGCTTGACCAGTATGGGAAGCTCGCCGGCGTCACTCGCGGAGGGCTCGTTGACGACGACTATCGGGTCGTTGTGCAGGTTTGGCTCGCTGCTCTCCGGTCGCACGGCCTCGCCCGCGTCATTACGTGGTGCGCGGCGCAGCTCGTCGGCGAGGCGGTGCAATACCGGCAACGAGGCCGGGCACATTACTCACTCGAATACGAGACGGCCTCGCCAATCTCGGCGGCTCGAGTCCGTCTGTTCGGTAGGGTGCTCGACGTCGCAACGCCCGCGGGCGTTTCGTACGAAGTGACCGAAGGCGACGAGGGCACGGCATTCCGCTTTGACACCGCGGGGCGAGGCTTTGACGAAGGCACATTTGCAAGGGGCGTGCTATGAGCGAATTCGGCGGCGACCGTCCCGACGTTGAAAGTTTGCCTTGGGCGACCGGCCCGGGCGCGTTGACTGTGACCGAGCCCAATCCGGGCAAAAAGGAGACGGGTTGGGCTTGGCAAGAGCTTTTGCCCTCGGCGGCGCAAAACTGGCTGCAACAGACCCTCGGGTTTGTGTTGACCTGGATTGCCGCGGCGCACGTGCGAGCGTTCTCGACGTTGGCAAGCGCGTTGAATGCTCCAACGGCACTCGAGCTCGGTCGACGGTTCGCCGTCGACACATTGAGCATCGCGTCACGCGACGAGATCTACGTTAACAATGGGGGCCTGGCCGGCGCGGTGCCCGTGGAGTTCATTTGCACTGACGGCCGGTACGTCTATTACTATCAGGGCGGATACCTCATCGCCGAGGACCCGGACTACCCAGGGGTCGGAATCTGGATGGTAGCAGTGCCGTACCAAACAGCGGTCCGAGGCCTTTGCTGCGACGGCGGGGCTGTCTATCTGACGTGCTCGGGCGCCTCGAACACATACCAGGAGCTGCGCGCCTTCGATGCCCCGACGGGCATCCTGCTTGAGAATTGGCTAATTTATGGGCAGTCACTCACCTACAGCGTCGGTGGAGGAGTTGCGAGCAACGGCGAGTTCGTCGCCGTCGTGTCGATGGACTCGTTCGTTTCTCCGACGACAAGCACTTGCCAAATATTCGAGGCACGCAACCAAGTCGCAGGCTCAGGCAGCTACTTCCACGGCGGCGGGCTTCGTTCGGTCGCCGTCGACGAGGCCGCGGCGTACGTCGTTGGGCTCGCAGGCACGGGTGGAGCGCACGTTCGCTCTCTCGCACTGACAATCGGGACGGTCACGCAAAACTGGGCAAAGGTTCTGCCGACGACCTCGGGCACGGTTCACCTGCGCTCGGTTTGCACCGACGGCGAATACCTTTACATTTGCGGCGACGGCGTTGTGAACACCGTCCCCGTAAATATCTGGTGTCTGTCATGCTACACGGGCGCCCTCGTGTGGGAGGCCGATAGCTCGGGCAGCGGCGGGATCAATGCGATGTCGGTCCGCTGCGACGACCGAAATCTCTACGTCGCCGACGAGAACGGAATCAAGGTCATCGACAAGCGCAACGGCGTTGTGCTCGACGACCTGTTTTCGGTCCCCCCGTGCGAGGTCGACACCCTCGACTGTGACGGCCTGCACGTCTGGTCGGCGGGGACCAATAATGTAACGGGCGCTCACGTGGGCGGCTTGCCGACCCGCGAGTATGTGCGCGTTTCGGACATCGACCCGAATCGCAGACCCTTTCACAAGCTGGCTGTGCCTCAAGGAGGTGCTCGATGAGCGGTTATAATCTGCACGTGACAGTAGCCGTAGATGCAACGGCCGAAGAGCTGGTCGTTGACCTTGACGACCTGCTCGGTGTCACGGGTCAGCACTACGGTGAGGCGGTTTTCGACGTCGTCAACGAGGGGTCGGCGTCGGCGTACTTCAAGCACGCCGACGACACGGTCGTTTCAGCGATCGAGGTGCCCGCAGGCATGCGTCGTGAGTCGCTGCCCTACGCATACCCAGGCTTGCCGTCGTTCGTGGCGCTGCTCGGGGCAAACTGCCGGCTGACGGCGAGCACTCGAGGTCGGCTGTAATGCGTGACCCACTAGCTCAGTCGGTCAGCATCTTCTTCGACCTCGCGACCCTGGTCGCCAGTCCCGCCAACAAGTGGGGCGCGGTCCTACTCAACCGCTCGACCTACGAGGTGATTGGCCGAGCAGCGCACGACGGGACTCGCTGGGTCTTCGGTGACCTCGACCTCACCAAGGTGAGCACGACGCCCTATGCGACCGTGGCCAGTGTAGACGATGGCACCACGCTCACGCTCACCGGCGGACACAATCTGACGACGGGCACTGTGCGTCTGTGGGACACCTCGGCAGGGGCGTCCTTCGGCGACGTCGCCGGAGTGGTCGTCGGCAACACGCTGACGGTGCCTGACACGACGGGCATGGCCGCTGGCGACCAGGTGTGGCGGACTGGCGTGAGTGAGATCGAGGCTACGATTGTGTCCGGCTCAGTCCAATGGGACGCAGGTCTACGATGCGCAGGAGGCCGCGCGACACTGCC
>Ga0100377_1001301_pt1 | contig 21620 bp, 20 predicted proteins | sample CryGeymeta201501_FD_83664 | JGI IMG/M metagenome (GOLD analysis project Ga0100377, IMG submission 83664) | Groundwater microbial communities from Crystal Geyser aquifers in Utah, USA - Crystal Geyser metaG 2015-01 | ecosystem: Environmental > Aquatic > Deep subsurface > Groundwater | place: USA...
ATAAAACCCATAAATTTTTCTTTTTTTAACCCGGTCAATCTGAACAATTGAATCACCCGGATCGACACCGCTTCAGGCTCATACCTGAATTGGAAAATACTGCGCCGACAGAGTTATCCACGCAAATCATGAATGGGACGTTGGCCTCAGTCTATAAACCGGATAAAATGACCCCGAACTGGTCCACTGAAGGAACAAATCCCATGAACCCGCCCGCTTTCAAATTCCCCAAGCCATTCGGCGCGGTTCTGTCGCTGCTGCCAACGTACCCGCATTCGCTACTCTTCAGCCAGGCGCTGAACTTGGCGCTGGGCCGCATCATCCAGCCCGACCTGCTGGAACCGCTGCATGGCAAGCTGATCAGCATCCGCGTAACCGATGCTGGCATCCGTCTTTTCTTCTCCATCAACGCCACCGGCTTTGTCGCCTGCAAGGCGGGCAAAACGCCCGATCTGACCATCAGCGCCAGCGCTTACGATTTTATCCTGCTCGGCACACGCAAGGAAGACCCGGACTCCCTGTTTTTCAACCGCCGCCTGGTGGTGGAGGGCAATACCGAACTCGGCCTGATCGCCAAGAACGCGCTCGATGCGATAGAGCTGCCGAAACTCGAACTATCCCAGTTCATGCCCGGCCCGGTATTGGAAAAAGTCGCGTCCCGCCTGCTTGCCGCCGGGCGTTAATTTTTTGTCGTCCTGCGGGAGAATTAACCTTTTATCTCTTCTTGACACACCACAAGATAGTGAGTAAATTTAACACAGAATCACAACATATTGTGGTTTACACTATTCGTCAATCAAGCCCATGCTCCCTGAAGCGTAGAGCAAGAGCCATCTCATAAAAACAGGTCAGGAGGCAGTAATGGCAGCCAATCAGCCGGAAAGCGGCAGCATCAATCTGGTTTCACTTCCCAAGGGTGTCATCAAGCGCGACGGGTCATTAGCCCCGTTCGACTCGGAAAAAATCCGTTCCGCCATCCAGCGGGCCGGTGCCGCCAGCGGTGATTTCGATGCCAGTGAAGCACTTCTGCTTACCGCCCAGGCGGTCAAGGTTCTGATCCACAAATTCCGCGCCGAGCCGCCGCACATCGAGAAAATCCAGGATGCCGTCGAGCAGGTGCTGATTACCGCCAACCACCTCAAAACCGCCCGTGCCTACATCGTCTACCGCGAGCAGCACACCAAGCTGCGCCTGGATCGGAAAACGGTGGTGGACGTGGAAAGCTCGATCAACGAATACCTCGACCAGATGGACTGGCGCGTCAACGCCAACGCCAACCAGGGTTACAGCCTGGGCGGCCTGATCCTCAACGTGTCCGGGAAAGTGGTCGCCAACTACTGGCTGAATCACGTCTATCCGCCGGAAGTCGGCATCGCGCACCGCGAAGGCGACATCCACGTGCATGACCTGGACATGCTGGCCGGCTACTGCGCCGGCTGGTCGCTGCGCACCCTGCTGCACGAGGGCCTCAACGGCGTGCCGGGCAAAGTCGAGGCCGGCCCGCCCAAGCACATGTCTTCCGCCGTCGGCCAGATCGTCAACTTTCTCGGCACCCTGCAGAACGAGTGGGCCGGCGCACAGGCTTTTTCGTCCTTCGACACCTACATGGCGCCCTTCATCCGCAAGGACAATCTGCCCTATGCCTACGTCAAACAGTACATCCAGGAACTGATCTACAACCTCAACGTGCCGTCGCGCTGGGGCACCCAGACGCCGTTTACCAACCTGACCTTCGACTGGGTCTGCCCGGAAGACCTGCGCGAGCAGATCCCCATCGTCGGCGGCAAGGAAATGCCGTTCAGCTATGGCGATCTTCAGGTCGAAATGGACATGATCAACCGCGCCTACATCGAGGTGATGACCACCGGAGACGCCAAAGGGCGGGTGTTCACTTTCCCCATCCCGACCTACAACATGACGCCGGACTTCCCGTGGGAAAGCGAAAACGCCACCCTGCTGTTCGAGATGACGGCAAAATATGGCTTGCCCTATTTCCAGAATTTCATCAATTCCGAGCTCAAGCCCAACATGGTGCGCTCGATGTGCTGCCGCCTGCAGCTCGATCTGCGCGAGCTTCTGAAGCGCGGCAACGGCCTTTTCGGCAGCGCCGAGCAGACCGGTTCGGTAGGCGTGGTCACCATCAACTGCGCCCGCCTGGGTTACCTCTACCAGAACAACGAGGAGGCCCTGCTCAGCCGCCTCGACGAACTGATGGAAATCGGCAAGAACAGCCTGGAGATCAAGCGCAAGGTGATTCAGCGCCACATGGACGCGGGACTGTTCCCCTACACCAAGCGCTACCTCGGCACCTTGCGCAACCACTTCTCCACGCTGGGCGTCAACGGCATCAACGAGATGATCCGCAACTTCACCCACGACGAGCACGACATCACGACCGACTGGGGCCACGCTTTCGCGGTGCGCCTGCTCGACCACGTGCGTGCCAGGATGCTCGCCTTCCAGGAAGAAACCGGCCACATGTACAACCTGGAAGCGACGCCGGCTGAAGGCACCACTTATCGCTTCGCCAGGGAGGACCGCAAGCGCTTCGCTGACATCATCCAGGCTGGCACCAAGGAGATGCCCTACTACACCAACTCCTCGCAACTGCCGGTTGGCTTCACCGACGACCCGTTCGAGGCGCTGGAACGGCAAGAAGTGTTACAGAAAAAGTACACTGGCGGCACCGTGTTGCACCTCTACATGACCGAGCGCATCACCAGCGCGGAAGCCTGCAAGACGCTGGTGCGCCGCGCACTGGAACGGTTTGGCCAGCCTTATATCACGATTACGCCGACGTTCTCGATTTGTCCGACGCACGGGTATCTTGATGGCGAACACAAGTTCTGCCCGAAATGCGACCAGGAGCGCCTGGCCGAAAAACGCAACCAAAAGTTGGCAGCAGCCTGACCAACTCCCTGTAACAGTATTATAAGGAGAATACCATGACCGATTTGTCCAACCAGACCAACCTCAGTAGCAATGAAATAATTTTGACCGACGAGGAGCGCCAGCCCTGCGAAGTGTGGACTCGCGTGATGGGCTACCATCGACCGGTGTCTTCGTTCAACATCGGCAAAAAAGGCGAGCATTACGAGCGCAAGTTCTTCCAGGAATGCCGCACCAAGCTGGCGGCCTGATTTCGGCACGTCCGAAAAATGCGAGAGCGGTTGAACGCTCTCGCTTTTTTCGCTACGAATCATTCATCTTGTCTAACCTCGCCACAAGCAGCATTCCGACTTTCTATCCGCTGAAAACTACCCGCGCATGAAAGATCGTATGCAAATCGGCGGACTGACTCCGCTGACCAGCACTGACTACCCCGGCTGCCTGGCAGCAGTGATTTTTTGCCAAGGCTGCCCTTGGCGCTGCGGCTATTGCCACAATCCCCATCTGATTCCCCGCCATGGCGAACAGGTGTTGGAATGGTCAGCCGTGATGAGATTCCTGCGCCGTCGCCAAGGACTGCTGGATGCGGTCGTATTCAGCGGTGGCGAACCCACTCTGCAGGACGACCTCCAGTCCGCTATCAACGAAGTCCGCGAGCTCGGCTTCAAAATCGGGCTGCATACCGGTGGCGCTTACCCGTCACGCCTGAAGGAACTATTACCCAATCTAGACTGGGTAGGCATGGACATCAAGACTAGCCGCGCGGATTACGTCAAGGTAACGGGCACCCCGGAAAGCGGTGACAAGGCTTGGCAAAGCGCGGGGCTGCTGCTGGAAAGCGGCATTCCGCATGAATTCCGCACCACGGTGCATCCGTTGTATCACACCCCGGATTCGCTACTGCGACTGGCGGATGAATTGCGCGGACTAGGAGCAAAACATTACGTACTGCAGGAATTCAGGCCCCAGGGTTGCGCCGACGCAGCCGTCAGCACTTACGCAGCCCGGGAACTTCTGGACGATGCGCTATGCAGCCGCATCGGCGCGATGTTCGAGACCTTCTCCGTGCGGTATGCATAAAAGCGCCCTTGCAACAGGCATTCCATACCTGCTGTTGCAAGGGCATCAAGGTGGAAAATTCGGCAGGCGCCGACTTCCTATTTGGCTGGTTGGAAAGTGTTGGTCACCAGCGGCTGCGCGTCGGTCTGCGGCGCATGGCACTCGTTGCAGTTGTAGCGCGCCATCGAGATATGCGTCAACTCCTTGCCGTCCCGGTCCTTATAATGACTGCCCCCGATCTTGGGTGCATTCTCTTCCTTGTAGAAAGGACGATCATGGCACTCCAGGCAGCGGTTTTTCTTGAGGTCGATGCGATAGCCCTCGATCTTGTGCGGGATCAGCGGCGGCTGCTGTTCGAAGCTGCGAGCGATCTTTTCCTGCTCGCCTGGCGTCTTGCCCTGATATTCCGGCAAAGCCGGGGCCTGATCCGCTTCAGTCATCTGGTTGAGCCGCAATGGCTGCGGTTTTTCCACGGGGGTAGTCGCGCATGACGCGAAAAAAATGGTCGACAATGCCACGGCGGCAAGTGTCACGGTTAGCTTGTAGCGGGTTGCCATATTAAATTCCTCCTTGGCGTTTAACTTTCAAAATCTGTCTCTGATGAGAGCATCAACAGTTCCGACCAAGGGAAGGTCCCGGTCATCAACCGGCGCCTTCCCCATCGTCAAGGACTAAACCTTGACGACCTTGACCGCGCATTTCTTGTAGTCGGTTTCCTTGGAAATCGGGCAGGTGGCATCCAGGGTCAACTTGTTCACCAAACGGCTTTCATCAAACCAGGGAATAAATACCAAACCGACCGGAGGTTTGTTGCGTCCACGCGTCTCCACGCGAGTCACCACCTCCCCGCGACGGCTGACCACTTTAACCGCGTCACCGCGCTTCAAGCCACGTTTCTTGGCATCGTCGGGGTGCATGAACACCCATGCGTCCGGGAATGCCTTGTGCAGTTCCGGCACACGCTGCGTCATGGAACCGGAATGCCAATGCTCCAGCACGCGACCGGTGGACAGCCACATATCGTATTCCTTGTCCGGGGACTCGGCAGGCGGTTGATAGGGCAGGGCGAAGATCACCGCCTTGCCGTCCGGCTTGCCATAGAAGCGGATTCCTTCGCCTTTCTTGACGTAAGGATCGTAGCCTTCGCGGAAACGCCACAAGGTTTCCTTGTTGCCCACCACCGGCCAGCGCAGGCCACGCGCCTTGTGATACTGCTCGAACTGGGCCAGATCATGGCCGTGGCCGCGTCCGAACGAGGCATATTCCTCGAACAGCCCTTTCTGCGCATAAAAGCCGAAATGCTCGGATTCGGTGTTGGGATGACCTTTCTGAATCTCCGACAACGGGAACTTGTTCACCTGGCCGTTGGCATAAAGAACATCAAACAGGGTCTTGCCTTTATATTCCGGCATCTTGGCAACCAGATCGGCCGGCCACACCTCCTCGACCTTGAAGCGCTTGGAGAACTCCATCACTTGCCACAAGTCGGATTTGGCATCGCCTTGCGCCTTCACCTGTTGGCGCCAGAACTGGGTGCGCCGTTCGGCGTTGCCATAAGCGCCTTCCTTCTCCATCCACATGGCAGTAGGCAGAATCAGGTCGCTCGCCATGGCCGTCAGGGTCGGATAGGGGTCGGAAACGACGATAAAGTTGGCCGGATTGCGGTAGCCCGGATAGGTTTCCCCATTCATGTTGGCCGCAGCCTGCATGTTGTTGTTGCACTGCACCCAGTAAAAATTGAGCTTGCCGTCCTTCAACATGCGGTTTTGCAGCACGGCGTGAAAGCCCGGTTTCTCCGGAATGGTTCCGGCGGGCAGTTTCCAGATTTTCTCGGCAAGCTCGCGGTGCTTGGGATTCATCACCACCAGGTCGGCGGGCAAACGATGCGAGAAGGTGCCGACCTCGCGCGCGGTGCCGCAAGCCGAAGGCTGGCCGGTCAGTGAGAAAGGCCCGTTGCCGGGCTCGGCAATTTTGCCCACCAGCAGATGCACGTTGTAGATCATGTTGTTGACCCAGGTGCCACGGCTGTGCTGGTTGAATCCCATGGTCCAGTAGGACACCACCTTGGTTTTCGGGTCGGCATAAGTTTTGGCCAGTGCTTCCAGGTTTTCCTTGGGAACGCCGGAAAGTTTGGCCGTGTAGTCCAGCGTGTATCCCGAGACGAACTGCTTGAATTCGTCGAAGGTCATCGGCGCAGCCTTGCCGGGCGCGCCCTTGGGCTTGCCGTCGGCACCGGGATAGCCATTGTTGTTGGCAACCTGTTCCAACGGATGATTCGGGCGCAGGCCGTAGCCAATGTCGGTTACACCCTTGGCAAAGTTGACGTGCTTCTTGACGAAATCCTCGTTCACCGCGTTGTTCTGGATAATGTAGTTGCAGATGTAATTGAGAATCGCCAGATCGGTCTGCGGTGTGAAAATCAGTTCATTGTCCGCCAGTTCGCAGGAACGATGCTTGAAAGTGGACAGCACATGCACTTTCACGTCCTTGCCAGTCAAACGCCGGTCGGTGAGACGCGACCACAGGATCGGGTGCATCTCGGCCATGTTGGAGCCCCACAGCACGAAAGCATCTGCGTTTTCCAGGTCGTCATAGCAGCCCATCGGCTCGTCGATGCCGAAGGTGCGCATGAAGCCGGCCACGGCGGAAGCCATGCAGTGACGTGCGTTGGGGTCGAGGTTGTTAGAGCGGAAACCGGCCTTGTACAACTTGGCGGCCGCATAACCCTCCCAGATCGTCCATTGGCCGGAACCGAACATCCCCACTGCGGTCGGTCCCTTGGCCTTGAGCGTCGCCTTGCACTTCTCGGCCATGACATTGAACGCTTGATCCCAGGAAATCGGGGTGAACTCGCCATTCTTGTCGAACTTGCCGTCTTTCATGCGCAACATCGGCGAAGCCAGCCTGTCCTTGCCATACATGATCTTGGACAGGAAATAACCCTTGATGCAGTTGAGGCCCCTGTTCACCGGCGCATCGGGATCACCCTGGGTGGCCACCACGCGACCGTCTTTAGTACCCACCAGCACGCCGCAACCAGTACCGCAGAAGCGGCATACGCCCTTGTCCCATTTGACCCCGGCGTCGCCGCCAGCGGCCGCCAGCGCCTCTTTCACACCTGGCACCGTCACCCCCGCCGCAACAGCCGTCGCGGCTACCGCACTAGTCTTGATAAATTCCCGTCGCGTCAACTTCATTTCAAGCCTCCTCACAAAAAAATCCATTTCTCAAAATCGTTCAAGCAGCCACCTCTGCGACAATCTCGCCGATCGTCACGGCAGAAACCGGACACGGCCCAAAACACGCCCCACAGCCGGTACAGGCAGCAGGAGCAACTTCCGGTCGGGCAACCGCGCCGACAGAAATTCTGAAGCGAATAGCGCCAACCGGGCAGGAATCACCGCAGGTGCGACACATGACCTGCTTCAAAGTCAGGCAGGATGGCGCGATGACGGCCTTCAATGGCCAAGGCGCATCATCAGTCCGCTTGTTTATAGCTCCGCTTTTGCACTTCTCTGCGCAGTTGCCGCAGAACGTGCACTCGCCTTTGGAAAAATTTACATGGGGGAAGCCGCCCCGACCCGTTTCCAGGATTTTCTCGGGGCAAACGCCAATGCAGTCGCCGCACCGGCTGCAGGCCCCCACAAAACCCAGCTCGTCCACCGCCCAGGGTGGACGGATGATTTGTCGAGCCCCACCGAAACTCCCACGGATAAACTGCGCGCGGCTAATTCCGTTTGTCACAGAGCGCATCCCCACTTCCCTATCATGGGAATAAGATTGCGCGGAAACGGCTCGCCTAGCCTTGACATAGATCAAATATTTCAAATATCCCGGGACGTTTTCATACTAAATTTTACGAGTGCGCAGACAACATTAAATTGCATTCCCCTAAGTAAATCGGTAGTATTTTCTGTTGCTTACCCTACAGTAAAACCGACCGACTCCCGAGAGGAAACGATTTGAGTAGCACCAAGGTTCATGCGATCCTGGCCAATCTCCCTTTGTTCAAACAAATGGAACCGGAAGAAATCGACCGGATCGCGAAAAATACCAGGGAATTGCACGCTGCACGCGGAGAAATAGTGTTTCAGCGGGGCGATCCATCGCACGGCTTTTATGTCGTGGTTCACGGCCAGTTGAAGCTGGCGCTCTCGTCGCCGCAGGGAGTGGAAAAGGTGGTGCACCTGGTTGGCCCCGGTAAAACTTTTGGGGAAGCGGTGATGTTCATGGACATGCCTTATCCGGTCTATGCCCAAGCGCTGGCCGACTCCCTTCTGCTGCATATTTCCAGAGCAGCCGTGTTCGATGGAATCGAACACGACCCGATCTTCTGCCGCAAGATGCTGGCCGGGCTAAGCGGTCGGCTACACAGCCTGGTTGGCGATGTCGAAGCCTACAGCTTGCGCTCCTGCACCCAGCGGGTGATCGGCTACCTGCTGCAACATGACTGCGACAATCCTGACAGTTGCAAAGATATTCACGTCAACCTGACCGCCAGCAAAACGGTGATCGCCTCGCGCCTCAACATCTCGCCAGAAACCTTTTCCCGCGTTCTGCACGACTTGTCCGCCGCCGGTCTCATCAACGTCAAAGGGAAGGACGTGGTCATCCTGGACATGGACAAACTTCGCGCCTACGGCCAACAATGAATCAATGACTGGTTCCGGCTGACCGGGTGATTTTGTTGTAGACATTGTATTTGCCGGAAGGCTTGTTCATCGGCAAGCGCTTCACCTCCCCGAGCGTGGCGGCATCGTAGATCACCAGTGCGCCATCGTTCTCCCAGATACTCACCAGGGCATACTTGCCATCCCGGGTGAACTCCACATGCGCCGCAGTCTTGCCCGGTTCTGGTCGCAGGATTTTCACTACTTCCAGGGTGCGCTTGTCGATGATGTGCATGACATCCCGGCTCCCCGGATTGTTGCTGTTGAAGCCGTCGGTCCAGGCATAGGGGGTGTTCTCGTGGCTGCGCATGAAGAAACCTGGCCCGAGAGTTTTGATCTGTTTCACGGTCTGCCAGGTTGTCATGTCGATCACGCTCACCAGTGGCTCCTTCAGGTTGGGCGTGGCCATCACCGGCCGACCCTGGTATTCCCAGGTAATGCCTGAGCCCAAATGCGGCATGCCAGGCAAGTCGATTTCCGCCACCTTCTTGCCGGAATCGAGATCGATCACCTGCCCCTTCTTCCCGTCCCGTGCAGCGCCGATCAGGTGGCGATAGGACTGGTCGAAGAAAAAGTCATCGAGATAGTTGTCCACGGCGACACGGCGCACCGGAAAATCCTTGGCGCCATAGGGGATCTCCCATACCTCCTTCACATCCTTCAACGCTGCAACGAAGCTGCCGCGCGGCTCGGCCTGGTACACCGCAGACACCCGCGAACTCTTTCCATCCTGACCCAGCGCCGGTATCACCTTGATCAGAGTCAAATCCTCCGCGTCCAGTAGCACCAGGGAATGCGGCAGGTAGTTACCCACCAGCACCGTCTTGCCGTCGCCGGACACGGCGATGTTGCGGGTGTTGATGCCGGCGCGTACCTCCGCCACGGTTTTCAGGTTGTAGATATCAAACTTGCTGACCCAACCGTCGCGCGAGGCGAAATACACATAGCGGCCGTCCGGGGAGAATTTCGGGCCGCCGTGCAGAGCGAAGCGGGTCTGGAAACGGTGGATCGGTTCGAACTTGTCGCCATCCAGGATGGTGGCATGGTGATCGCCCAGTTCCACCACCACAAAGAGATTGAGCGGGTCTGCACTGAATACCGGCTTGTCGGGCAAGCTCCCGGACGGTTCATGCTGGAGGTGTGAGGTGATGATCTCGTCCGCCCCCCACACCGGCGTTTTAGGCAAGGGCTGGTAGATGAAATCCACCAGCGCCTGAATTTCGTCCCTGGCGAGCTTGTCGGCAAAACCCGCCATTTGGCTGGCAATGCGCCCTTCGGCGATGGTCTTGAACGCCTCTGGTCGGCGTAGGCGATCCAGATTCTCCGGCAACAGCGCCGGGCCGACACCGCCCAGGCGGTCATTGCCGTGGCAGACCACACAATGGTCGGCGTAAAGCTTTTGCACGTCGGGCGCAGCCTGAACTGCCACCGGGAGCAATGCCGATAATAATAAAAAACCTTTAAGGGCCTTATTCATTTACCAGACATCCTTCACTGAGACCGATTTCCTCGTCATCCAGATAGCAGGCCGGGTCTTCCGCCCACGGGTCACCGCTCACCTGCCAGGCGCGCACGCGGGTGTTGCCGCCGCAGATATCGAAATGGGCACATTGCCCGCAGCGCCCGCCAACCTTGCGCGGATGCGCCTTCAGCCCGGCCATGATGGGGTCGGAGGTATCGGTCCAGATCTCCGGGAACGGCCGCTCCAGCACATTGCCCAGATTGTAGTTCCACCACATGGTGTCGGGGTGCACATTGCCCAGGTTGTCGATGTTGGCAACGTTGACGCCGGAGGAATTGCCGCCCCACTGCACCAGTTTGGCACGGAGGTGGTCTTCCATCTGCGGGAAATGGCGCCGCACCCAGAACAGCAGATAGGCGCCGTCGGCGTCGTTGTTGCCGGTGACGAATTCCTTGTGCCGGCCTTCCTGCTGATAGCGCCAGCAGGTGTCGAACAGCCGTTCCATCGCCTGCCGGGTGGTCTGATGGAATGCATCGTCCTTGCGGTTCTTGTTGCCGCGACCGGCGTAGTTGAGATGCGACAGGTAAAACTTGTCCAGCGCCTCGTCTTCCATCAATTGCAGCAAGCCCGGCAGGTCGTGCGCGTTATCCTGGGTCAGGGTGAAACGGATGCCGACCTTGATGCCGCGTTCCTTGCACAAGCGAATGCCGTGCATGGATTTGTCGAACGCACCCGCCATGCGGCGGAACTGGTCGTGGGTTTCCTGAATACCGTCCAGACTGACGCCAACGTAATCGAATCCCACCGCAACAATTCGGTCGATATTACTTTCATCGATCAATGTGCCGTTGCTCGACAGGCCGACATAGAAGCCCATCTCCTTGGCACGGTGAGCAATGTCGAAAATATCCGTCCGCAGCAGCGGCTCGCCGCCGGACAGGATCAGCACCGGCACACGGAAGCGCTTGAGATCGTCCATCACGGTGTAAACGTCGGAGGTGGACAGCTCGCCAGGGAAATCCTTGTCGGCGGAAATCGAGTAGCAGTGCTTGCAGGTCAGGTTGCAGCGCCGGATCAGATTCCAGATCACCACCGGGCCCGGGCGACTACGTTTCGGCACTAGCGGGGTAGGATGAGTGATTTCCTGCATGAATTGCGATATACGGAACATGGCTAGCGATACTCATTGGGAGGCAGATACAGCGGGTAAAGGACATTTTCCTCGGTCTGGATGCGCTTAGTCAGCACCTTGCCGATACCGCCCACTTCTTCCTGAAAGCTCTGCCACATTTTTTCATCCCATACCCACCCCTCATCCTCTGCGGTGTATTTATGCAGAAAATCCGCCACAACCTTGCCGATATGCTGCATTTCGTTGCGGAATTCGTGCATGATGGCAGCGTTTTCGTCATCGCCTTCCAGGCTGTGCTGCAGGTAAACATAAAAGCGGATGTTTTCCTTGAGCAGGTGCCCGCGCAGCCCATCCCCGAACTCACCCAGTTTTTGCTTCACCCGCACCATGTTCTTCTGGTTCATTGCGGTGCCGATCTCGCCGAATATCCCCAGCAATGCCCGATGGTCCGCCACCAAATTCGACACCAGGTCGGGGTCGTAGTGCAACTGCGTACCGGGGGCGACCCCTTGTTCGACAGCCCTGGGCTGTTGAACAGGTTTTGTTGCCTCTTTTTGTACGGCCGGCCCTTTCTTTTTCCATAAAAATTCAAACATGGCCTTCTTCCTCCTATCGACAACGATCAACCAAACCGCAACCCGGTTTTCTTCAGGATGCGGGTACTATAAAGGATGTCGTGGCCGCGATCGGCATCGCCCAGCAGATCGGCGATTTGGCGCGCTTGCGCCTCCACTTCGGACTTGTCGTGACCATGCACCATGGCAAAAAAATTATAGGGCCATTCCGGCAGATGACGCGGGCGATGATAGCAGTGGCTGACGAAATCCAGCGCCCCGACCCGTTCGCCCAACTCATCCACCCTCTCATCGGGAACATCCCACACCGTCATACCATTCGCCTTGTAACCCAGGACATAATGATTGGGCACCGCGCCGATGCGGCGGATCATGCCGGTTTCTATCATGCGGCGCATACGCGCCATCACCTCTTCGGGGGAAACCCCCACCTGCCGTGCAACCGCGTGATAAGGCTGCAGCGTGAGAGGCAGGCCGGACTGGGTGGCCAGGACAATGCGACGGTCGATCTCATCGAGCGAGGCTTCGAGTGTCATACCGCCAACCTCAACCCGACAAAATATTCCTTGATCTTGGGCATGTCATAGACCGGATAACCGGTCTCCCGTTCGATCTTTCCGAGCGCCACCGCATGTTCCTGCGGCGTTTCGGTGGCAAGTACGAACCACATGCTGAGCACATGGTCGCGCGCGTAGTTGTGTGCGACCTGGGGCATCGCGTTGACGATCTCCGCCACCCGCTCGAAATCTGACTCCGGGATTTTCATCGCCGCCAGGCTCAGGCTCCCGCCCATGCGCTCGGCGTGATACATCGGGCCAAAACGGGATAAAATTCCCCGCTGCAGAAGCCGATCCACCCTGGAAATCAGCTCCCGCTCGGTGGTCTGGAGTTGCGCCGCGACCTCGGCAAAAGGACATTCGCAGACCGGGAAGCCGCCCTGCAGGAAATTGACGATTGCCCGATCCAACTCATCCATCGGAATATCAGCCCCCGCTGGCCGCGTTGCGCAGGGCGGCCCACGGAGCAGAATCTGCCACGTAGCGGGCGCCGCATTGCTTGAAACGGCGACGGCTGAACAGCACTTCGTGGGCAACGTCCTGCAGGCCGCACTGCTCCTTCAATTGAGCCACAAGGTCTAGCACTTCGTCGCGGTTCTGGCCATGGATCATGGAGAACAAGTTATAGCGCCAGGTCGGCAAACGCCGCGGCCGCCGATAGCACAGGGTGACGAAATCGAACTTGCCGATGCAGCCCCCCAGCGCGCTGACCCGGTCATCGGGAATGTCCCACACCACCATCGCATTGGCGCGGTAGCCGAGTTCATGGTGGCGCACCACCACCCCCATGCGCTTGATGATGCCCTGTTCCGCCAAATGCGCGAGTCCGGCGATCACTTCGCTCTCGCTGAACTTAATGCTCGCCCCGATTTCCGCGTAGGGGCGCGACACCAGCGGCAGCCCCTGCTGGATTGCCCCGATCAGCGCAGTTTCTGATGGCTGCGGCAGCGCCGCCCGGTGCAGCGAGTTCGGGGCTATGGCGCCCTTCAATGCAATGCTGCGTTGCCCCTGATGGGGCTGGACCAGGTCGAAGCCGAGATCGATGTGATAGTCTTCGAGCATCGGCAAGTGCAGGAGCGGGCAGCCGCTGCGGCGCCCGATCTCGCCCAGCACCTCGCGCACCCGCGCCTCGTCGGCGGCGGCAACGACGAACCACAGATTAAAGCGATGCTCGCGTTCGTAGTTGTGATTCACTTCGGCGTAACCGCTGACCCACTGCGCCACTTCGTCAAGCTCCGCTGCGGGGACGGCCAGCGCGGCCAGCGCGCTGGAACCGATGCTGTGCGGCCTGAACACCGCTCCCACCCGGCTCACCGCGCCGCGCGCTTGAAGCTGGACAAGCGTTTCCAGCACATCATCTTCACTCACGCCCAAACGTCCGGCCATCACGCCAAAGGGCGCCGGCACCAGCGGAAAATCGCGCTGGAAATCGTTGAGCAGATGAAGTTCGAGTTCCGTCATTTTAGGGCCTCGCCGATGGCAGGATAGAAGCAGTGTGCGCTACTCATTCAGGGCGGGCCTTGCTCCAGGTCAAGTTTCCGGCTATTTCAATCCGTCAGAGACCGATGCGATGAGCGCGCGGGGTAAAGAAAATGCCGCTGGGCTTGTCGGCGGGCAACTCGCCGAGTTTTTCGAAGGTTTCGGCATCGTAAATCTCCACCCGGTTTTCGTCGCGCACCGACACCCAGACCTGTTCGCCCCTCGGGGTGAATTCAAGGTGCAACACCGCCTTGCCCGGTTTCAACGTCTTCACGATAGCGCGGCTCGGCACATCGATCACCTGCACCGTGTCATTGTTCGGGAAGGCAAAGTTCACCCATACCTGACGGTTATCCGGGCGCGCCACGACGAACACAGGCTGGCCGTGAACCGGAATCCTCCCTGCCTCTTTCCAGGTATTCTGGTCGATCACCAGCACCTCATGCCGCCCCACCGCCGGCACCAGCAATTCATTGCCGGTCGCCGCCCAGCCTTCGAGGTGCGGCATCTTGTACACCGGCAGTTTCTGTTCGCCCTTGCCGTATCCGTTCAACACGCGCTTCACCCCCGCCTTCATGTTCCACAAATCCAGCAAGGCCAGCCCATCTTCGCCGAACAGCCCGGCCAAATAATAGCGCCCGTCGGCGGTAATCATGGCGTCGTAGGGCTCCTTGCCGATATTCCTGAACTTGGTGAGTTTCGGCTTGGCCGGGTCGCGCAGGTCGCCCACCCAGATTTCCCCCGCCTCGAACAGGCTCCACACGAACCGGTTGCCCGGCGCATCCACCAGCCCGATCACCTTGGACGGCTTGCCCGCATCGTCGATGGCGGGAATGTCGGCCACCAGATCGAGGGTTGCGGCATCGAACACCTTCACACCGCCGGGCGTGTAGTTGGCCACCGCGATCAGCTTGCCGTCCTGGGAAATCGCACCGCCGATGCTGTTGCCCGACTGCATCACGCGCTTGACGACGCGCATTTCAAGCAAATCCACCTTGGTCAAACCGCCGTCGCGACCGAACACATAAGCATAGCGCTCGTCGCGTGAATAATTGACCGAGGCGTGCGACAAGTCGCCCAAACCGGCAACTTGGCCCAGCCGGGTGCGATGCGTGGTATCCACTACCAGGAGACTGCCAGCGACGCGCTCGATGACCACCCCCAAGTCACCGGTGCCGCGCAATTGAGGCGTAGCGCAACCAGCCAGTGCAAGGGCGGCAACAAACAAAAGCAAGCCACGAATAAGCATGAATGGACTCGAATGGGTTCGTGCAGCGGCAGGTTCAATCGTGGGAAAAGTAGCGTTAACGCGCATCGGGCAATCCCTTCAACAGAATATCGACGATCCAGCCCGCCTCGGCTTCGGTCAGAAAAGGGTTCCACGGCGGCATGGGCGTGCCGCTGCGACCATACAGAACAGTTTGTATCAGGGCTTCGGGTGATTTGTCCTTGAGCGCTTCGGGTGTCAGCGGCAACCCCAGCCCACCGGTCAGCCTCATTCCGTGGCAGGAGCCACAGTCATTACGCACCATCTGGATCAGCTCGGTACGGCGTGCCGCATCGGGCGTTGCTGAGGCGGCGCAGGCCACCCCGGCGGAAAACAGTAACGAGCCCAGTACAAACCAATAAATAACCCCGCAGCAAGCTGCGGGGTATCGTGACGGATTGCTTTTCATACGCACCAAGGGGCAGGGAATTGTCCCCGTAAAGATTTAATGCGCCAGCACCCATTCCACCAAGGTCTTGATGTCAGCATCGCTGACTTTGGGACCATTGGGAGGCATCGGGATCGGGCCCCATACTCCGGTTCCGCCAGCCTTCACCTTTTTGCTCAACTTGTCCACGGCATCCTTGTCGCCCTTGTATTTCTTGGCAACATCCTGATAGGCTGGCCCGACCAGTTTCTTGTCAACAGTATGACAAGCCAGGCAGTTGCTAGCCTTCGCCAGCGCCTCGCCTTTCGCCATGTCTACCGAGGCGTTGGCTGTCTGAACGCCCATCAGACAAGCGCTTACCAGAATCAACGCATAACGTATTTTCATGACACGTCCCTTTTAATAATTAAGTTTCCGAACCTCCTGGAACAGGAGATTTCCAAAGCATTGCCATGGTTTTCCCGTGTTCCAGGTTATTCGTCACGTTTCCAGATTAGTAAATATCATGCTGCGTGTTGTTGACGTTGAATTTTCCGGTTGGTGTAATCAGCCTCTTATCCTTGATTACGGCCTTGAGCTTTCGCGTTTTGTCGTCCACGATGACGAGCGCCGACTCTTTATCCTTGGCACTCCACACCGAGAACCACACCTCGTCGCCGGCCTTGTTGTACTCCGGCTCTACGACGCGCTTGGCACCTTCACCCAGTCCGGCCCATTCCGCGATGGGCAACACCTGAAAGCCCTTCTCGATGTGGCCGATGTCGAACACCGCAACAGACTGGCTGATCTTGGGGTCGGGGTTAAGCGGCGCATCCACCCACAGGTTTTTGGACTTGGGGTTGGTCTTGATGAACAGCGAACCGCCGCCCTGCTGCTGCAAGGTACGCACCACCTTCCAAGCATTCTGCTTGTGCTTAACCGGGTCGGTGCCGATCAATGAAATAGTTGCATCGCCCAAGTGAGTGGTTGCCCACACTGGTCCAAACTTCGGATCGACAAAGTTGGCACCCCGGCCAGGGTGCGGGGTCTTGCCCACTTCAATCAGCTTCACCAGTTTATCTTCCTTGGTGTCGATCACCGCGATCTTGTTGGAGGCGTTGGCTGCATCCATGAAGTAACGACCAGTGGAATCGAAACCACCATCATGCAGGAAGCGGGCGGCATTGATGGTGGTTACCTTCATGTTGTTGAGATCCGAGTAGTCCACCATGTTAACCATGCCGGTTTCCTTGGCATTGAGCACGAACTCGGGATGATAATGGGACGATACGATGGCCGCCACGCGCGGCTCTGGGTGATAGTCGCCATCCACCGTCATGCCACGGGTGGAGATGATCTTGCGCGGCTTCAGGGTATCGCCGTCCATGATCACGTATTGAGGCGGCCAGTAGGAACCGGCAATGGCGTACTTGTCCTCATACCCCTTGAACTTGGAGGTTTCCACCGAACGCGCTTCGAGGCCAATCTTGATTTCCGCCACGGTATCCGGCTCCGCCATCCACAGGTCAATCAGGTTGAGCCTGGCGTCACGTCCGATCACGAACAGATAGCGGCCCGATGCCGACATGCGGGAAATATGCACCGCATAACCGGTCTTGAGTATCTTGACGATCTTTTTGCTATCGCCGTCGATCAGGGCGATCTGTCCGGCGTCACGTAGAGTGACCGAGAACAGGTTGCTCAGGTTGAGCTTGTTCATTTGCTTGGTCGGACGCTTATCCACCGGCACGTTCACTTTCCAGGAGGACTCCATCTCCTTCATGCCGAATTCTGGCGGCGCGGGCGGTGCCTGCTGAACATAGCGCGCCATCAAATCCACTTCGTCATCGTTCAGTTCCCCCGAAGTGCCCCAGTTCGGCATACCCGCCGGAGAACCATATTTGATGAACACCTTGAGGTACTCTGAGCCCTTTGCCAGCGTGATATCCGGCGTCAGCGGCTTGCCGGTGGCGCCCTTGCGCAGCACGCCATGACAGCCGGCGCAACGCTGGAAGAATATCTGTTTGCCCTTCTCGAACTCCGCCGCAGTCATCGGCGGCGCCTTGGGATTGATGTCCTGGTGCATCGGCACATCCCCCATAGGAGAGGTACCTGTCTGCTGATAGGCATTCTCCATCTTGTCGGAATGCTTATCGGTATCGGCCGCATATGCCGTACTGAACATGCCAGCCACAGCCAATGCCAGCGTAGAAATGGTAAACTTTTTCATCATCAAACCCCTTTTAGACGAGTAAATATCACACTGCACTTTCAAATCCGGAGAACCCCTAATATTTAGTACACGTGCGCTTAACACGATGGCCAAATAATCCCCTACTTAAAGTAGGGCAACCTTGACCTATATCAAGACTTTCTGATTTTACGTAGAAATCGCTGTTGCGCTACTTTGACCAGCCCGGTGATTCCACTTTTTATAGAGTGCATGCAAATGCATCCGGCTTTTTTTGAGAATTTGCCGTTTTTTGATTTGTATCAAGGCGATAAAAAAACCTTGGGCGCAAGCTGGCTGCGAACGGTTAGAATTTAATTCTGTTATTATCGAAAAGGGCAACAATGAACATTTCAGGCATCGTGGTTCATGCCAGTCCGGACAAAGTCGATAGGGTTCGCGTCCAGCTGGAAAAAATCCTCGGCGTGGAAGTCCATGCCGCCAGCGCAGAAGGCAAGATGGTCGTCACCATCGAAAAACCCAGCGACCGGGAAACTGCGGATATTTTCGAAGAAATTGGCCGGATACCCGGCATACTCTCGACAGCGATGGTCTACCATCATTTCGAACCGGACGCCGAAGCAGCAGCTTAGCATCGCAAACCAATGAACGACACCAATGCCAAAAAACCCGGCGCCAGGCAGCCATCGCGACGCCAGTTCCTGATCGACATGGCGAAAACCGCCTGCACCGTCGGCTTGATGGGCACCGGGCTGGCGCTCTATAGCAAGCAGGCCAAGGCGCTGCCGCCACTCGCCATCCGCCCGCCCGGCGCGCTATTGGAAGCCGACTTTCAGGGCGCCTGCATCCGCTGCGGGCTGTGCGTGCGCGACTGTCCCTACCATATCCTGGAACTGGCCAAGCCCGAACATAACGTCGCCACCGGCACGCCTTATTTCGTAGCGCGCGAGCTGCCCTGCGAAATGTGCGAGGACATCCCCTGCGTCAAGGCCTGCCCCACCGGCGCGCTCGACCATCAACTCACCGACATCAACAAGTCGAAGATGGGACTGGCGGTGCTGGTCGATCACGAAACCTGCCTCAACTTCCTCGGCCTGCGCTGCGACGTCTGCTACCGCGCGTGCCCACTGATCGACAAGGCCATCACGCTGGAAATGCTGCCCAACCTGCGCACCGGCAAACACGCCATGTTCCTGCCGACGGTGCATTCCGACGCCTGCACCGGCTGCGGCAAGTGCGAACATGCCTGCGTTCTGGAAGAGGCCGCGATCAAGGTCTATCCGATCAAACTCGCCAAGGGCGAACTCGGCCACCACTACCGGATTGGCTGGGAAGAGAAGAAAAAAGCGGGTCAGTCTCTGGTGGCACCCGACGACGAGCACCAGTACACCCTGCCGGAAGGTTCCAGGTATGAGCAGGGGCGCGGCCTGATCCAGGGCGGTAACGGAGAATCCACAGCGCCGGGGGCGCAACCCGGAGCGCTCAAGGCGCTGCATGGAGATAAGCTATGAGCGCAGCCAGGAAGATCGGCACCAACGTTCGCGCTGAAAAGGGCTGGTTCGCCAGCCACAAATGGCTGATCCTGCGGCGCATCTCGCAGCTCGCCATCCTCGCCCTGTTCCTGGTCGGGCCGCTCGCCGGCCTGTGGATCGTCAAGGGCAACCTCGCCTACAGCCTGACGCTCAACACCCTGCCGCTGGCCGATCCCTACGTGCTGCTGCAATCGCTGCTGGCCGGCCACATACCGGAAAAAATGGCGCTGATCGGCGTTGCCATCGTGCTGGCGTTCTACTTCCTGGTCGGGGGGCGCGTCTATTGTTCCTGGGTCTGCCCGGTCAACATGGTTACCGATGCGGCGGCCTGGCTGCGCGGTCGCCTCGGCATCAAGGGCGGTGCGCAGATCTCGCGCAAACTACGCTACTGGGTGCTGGGAATGACGCTGGTGCTGGCGACCGTCACCGGCACCATCGCCTGGGAGCTGATCAACCCGGTATCGATGCTCCACCGAGGCCTGATTTTCGGTATCGGCATGACCTGGACGATCGTGCTGGCAGTCTTCCTGCTCGACCTGTTCGTCAGCGCCAACGCCTGGTGTGGCCACGTCTGCCCGGTCGGCGCGTTCTACAGCCTGCTCGGCAGATTCAGCCCGCTACGGGTCAGCGCCGCCAAGCGCGAAGCGTGCAACGACTGCATGGACTGCTTTGCGGTCTGTCCCGAACCGCAGGTAATCAGGCCGGCGCTGAAAGGGGCGAAACAGAATATCGGCCCGGCCATCCTCTCCCCCAACTGCACCAACTGCGGGCGCTGCATCGACGTGTGCTCGAAGGACGTGTTCCGTTTCGGTTTGCGCTCCGCCAAATAATCAGCCGCCCGCCACCGCCGCCCAATAAACCTGGTGGCGGGCAACGCTGATTTCCCGGTCTACCGTCACCTCGATCAGATCCGGCCCATCGTGCGCCAGTGCCGCCGCGAACGCGGCAGCGAAATCCTCGCTGCACTCCACCTTCCGGTATTCAAGACCGTACATCCGGGCAGCGTGGGAGAAATCCAGATCGGTCGGCGTCAGCCAGCCACGCTCGAATTCCTCTAGTCCGGCTTGGGGCAAATAGCTGAAAATTCCCCCGCCGCCGTTGTTCGGCACGACAAAAGTGATGTTCAATCCCCGCGCAGCCAGCAGGCCATTCATGTCGTGGTAAAACGCCAGATCGCCCAGCAGCGCCGTCACCGGCTTGCCCAGTGCGGCGCACAGGCCCAGCGCGGTGGAGACATTGCCGTCGATACCGCTGGCGCCACGGTTGCCGACGATGCGCAGCGGCGCCTCGCCGCCTGCGGCAAAGCTGTCGAGATCGCGGATCGCCATGGAATTGCCGCTGAACAGGCAGCCCCCCGCAAGTTGATGCGCCAGAGATTCCACCACCTCGGCCTCGATCGGTTTCGCAGCGGCTTGCGTCAATGCGGCGACGCGGCTCTCCTGCGCGGCAAAATCCTCCAGCCATGCAACCGGCGCCGGGAGCGGTCGCGCCGCGACCAGGGCCGCGCATACCGCATCGGCGTCGGCGCGCAACAGGCGGGCGGCCTGGTGCAGCGGATCGGGCCAGCGCCCGTGAGCTTCCACCAGAAAATGCGTTGCCTCGGCGCAGGCCGCCAGGGTGTTCTGCAACTGCTTGGATACCGGCATGGCGCCGAAGCGCAGCACCCATTCCGGGCTATGGGTTTCAGTAAAGCCGGTGCGCCGCAGGAAGGCATCGTAACGGCTGAGAATGCGGGAACGATCGTGCCCACCGAAGCGCAGATTGGATAGCGGATCGGCCAGCACCGGGCAGGCCAGTTGCTCGGCGAGTTGCGCCAGCGCGGCGGGGAAGCCGTCGCTATACTCGCCCTCACCGCACATGATCAGCCCCGGCCTACCGGACAGCGCTGTTGCCCAACGGGCGATTTCATCACTTGGCGGCAGCATGGCCGGGTAGCTTACCGTCTTCACCATGGCTGCCACTCCGTATTCCGGCAAAGCGCCTTCAGGCACCAGCGGCTCGCGCAGCGGCACGTTGATGTGCACCGGGCCAGGCAGCGGCCAGCGACTTTGATCCACCGCGCGAGCCGCCAGCCAGCCCAGGTTTTGCAGCGCTGCCGCCGTGGTTTCCGCCGGTGGCAATTCGTGGCTGGCGCGCACCTGGCCGCCAAACAATTTGACCTGGTCGATGGCCTGGTTGGCGCCGCAGTCGCGCAGTTCCGGCGGTCGGTCGGCGGTGAGCAGAATCAAGGGGATCAAGCCGTGATTGGCCTCGATCACTGCGGGGAACCAGTTGGCCGGCGCCGAACCGGAAGTGCAGACGAGCGCTACCGGACGGCTGTCAGCCTTGGACAGGCCGAGCGCAAAGAACCCCGCGCTGCGCTCATCCACCTGAATCCACGTGCGCAGGAGCGAATGGCGCAGACATGCCAGCGCCAGCGGTGTCGAGCGCGAGCCGGGAG
>Ga0100377_1001305_pt1 | contig 21597 bp, 16 predicted proteins | sample CryGeymeta201501_FD_83664 | JGI IMG/M metagenome (GOLD analysis project Ga0100377, IMG submission 83664) | Groundwater microbial communities from Crystal Geyser aquifers in Utah, USA - Crystal Geyser metaG 2015-01 | ecosystem: Environmental > Aquatic > Deep subsurface > Groundwater | place: USA...
GGACAGTCCCGAAGTGAGCTTCGCTCTACTTCGGGGCACGGTGCGGGACTAATCCCGAACCGTGTCGCCGAAGGCGACTCTGGTTCGGGGCTTGATTCGCTAATGTATAAACATATAATCTTGAATTAAGTCTCCAATCAGAAAGTTTTAGGAAATTTTTTTAGATGTAGTATTTGACTGGGGATTTTCTAAGGGTAAAATAAAATAATGACCGAAAACAAAATCAAAAAAATCAAAAAAAGAGATGGGAGAATTGTTGATTTCGACCAGAGCAAAATTACTAATGCTATTTTTAAAGCCATCACTGCTACCGGTCAGGGGAACGGAAAGAGGGCAAAAAAACTTTCCGATAAAGTAGTCCAGATTTTAAACCGTCGCTTTAAAAAAGATGAAATTCCTCAGGTGGAACAAACTCAGGACATTGTTGAAGAAGTTTTAATTTTAGCGGGCCTGGTTGAAACTGCCAGGGCCTATATTTTATACAGGGAACAAAGAAGAAAAATAAGAGAGGCAGTGAAGGTAGCCGAGGAAGCGGTGGACCGAATTGATCAATATTTAGAAAAATTAGATTGGGAGGTTCAAGAAAATGCCAATATGGCCTTTTCTTTGCAAGGATTAAATCATTACGGAGTTTCTTATATTGTAAAAAAATACTGGCTAAACAAAATTTATCCAAAAGAAATCAGAGAAGCAAATGAATCCGGAGATTTTCATCTTCATAACCTGGACACCCTTGGCGTCTACTGCGCAGGGTGGGATTTATACGACCTTTTATTAAAAGGTTTTGGCGGAGTTCCTGGAAAAGTGGCCACTGTGCCAGCTAAACACCTGAGAAGCGCCTTAGGACAGGCAATTAATTTTATATACACAATTCAAGGAGAGGTGGCAGGTGCGGTCGCTTTTTCAAATTTTGATACATTATTGGCTCCTTTTATCCGCTATGACAATCTGAATTATCAGCAGATAAAACAAGCACTTCAGGAGTTTATGTTTAATATGTCGGTGCCAACTCGGGTAGGCTTCCAAAATCCATTTTCGAATATTACTTTAGACTTAAGACCCTCGCCGACTTTTGCTAAACAGCCGGTGATTATTGGTGGTAAACCCCAAAAGGAAACGTATGAAGAATTTCAAGAAGAAATGAAAATATTTGATAAAGCCCTTTATGAAGTGATGCTGGAAGGTGACAAGAATCAACGCGTCTTTTCTTTTCCTATTCCTACTATTAATATTACTAAGGATTTCCCCTGGGATGAAAGTGCTTTTGATGGTATTTTCGAAGCTTCGGCAAAATATGGAACCAATTATTTTGCCAATTACATTAATTCGGAAATGAAGCCCGAGGATGTTCGTTCAATGTGCTGCCGGCTCAGATTAAATCTTACAGAACTTTACAATCGAGGTGGGGGAGGATTATTTGGCTCGGGAGCTTTAACTGGTTCGGTGGGTGTGGTTACAATTGACCTTCCCCGCATTGGTTATCTAGCAAAAACTAAAAAAGAATTTTTTGAGAGATTAGGAAAAATGATGGATTTGGCAAAAGAGAGTTTAGAAATAAAAAGAAAAACAATCGAGAACTTTATTGAAAAAGGTTTGTATCCTTATTCCAGATTCTATTTATCAGGGGTAAAGAAAATGAGGGGGCAATATTATGCTAATCATTTTTCAACGATTGGTTTGGTTGGATTGAATGAAGCCCTTTTGAATTTCATTGGAGAAAATATTGGTTCAAAAAGAGGGAGAAGATTTGCTTTGGAAGTTTTAGATTTCATGAGAGAGAGATTGGTTAAATATCAAAAAGAAACCGGTAGCATCTATAATTTGGAACAAACTCCGGCAGAGAGTACAAGCTATCGCCTGGCTTTAAAAGACAAGGAAAGATTTCCAGATATAATTACTGCCGGAACAAAAAAAGTGCCATATTACACAAATTCAAGTCAATTACCTGTCAACTACACCGATGATATTTTCGAAGCCTTAAAGCTTCAAGATGAATTAACCTGTAAATATACTGGAGGTAGTGTTTTCCATATATTTTTGGGCGAAAGAATCTCTGACATTCAAACGGTGAAAAAATTAATTAAGAAAATTTTTGAGAATTTCAAGCTGCCGTATATCACTTTAACTCCGACTTTCTCAATTTGTCCCAGTCATGGCTATCTAGAAGGAGAACACTTTTTCTGTCCAAAATGCACAATTAAACAACCTTGCGAGGTTTATTCAAGGGTTGTCGGGTACATTCGATTAGTGTCTCAATGGAATAGCGGAAAAGTTCAAGAATTCCACGAAAGAAAAGAATTTAAAATTAGAAAAACAGAATTAGCTAAAACTTAAATGCGAATTGGCGGACTCCAAAAAGTAACTTTGATTGATTTTCCGGGCAAATTAGCCTGTACTGTTTTTTTAATTGGATGTCCATTTCGATGCCCTTTTTGCTATAATAGAGAGCTTGTTTTACCGGAACTAATTGAAAAACAGCCAAGAATTAAAAAAGAAGATTTTTTTGATTTTTTAAAAGAGAAAAAAGGACTTTTAGAAGGGGTTTGTATTACTGGGGGGGAACCAACGGCAAATCTTGATTTGCCAGAATTTTGCCAAAAAATAAAAGAACTCGGATTTTTGGTGAAATTGGATACAAATGCCTATGACCCTGAAATGATGAAAAAATTGATTGATGAAAAATTAATCGATTATGTGGCAATGGATGTTAAGGCCCCAAAGGAAAAATATGGAAAATTAATCGGAATTGAAAACGAAGTTTTTGTAAAAAGGATAATTGAAAATATTGAAAGAAGTGTTGAAATTTTAAAGGAAGGAAAAATTGACTATGAGTTCCGTACTACGATGGTTCCGACCCTTTTGGAAAAGAAAGATATTTTGGAAATTGGAAGATGGCTTTTCTCTCTCTCCCCAGGGCAAAAGCTTCCAAAATATTATTTGCAAAATTTCAGGCCAGAAAAAACAATTGACCCAAAATTTGAGAAAATTAAACCATATCCAAATGAATATTTATTAGAAATCCAAAAAGCCCTTTCTCCATTTTTTGAGGTTTGCCAGATAAGGTAACCCCTAACCATAACGAGGACTGATTTTGTTAACTGGGGGCGCTAAAGGCGCCTTGTTTTCGTTTGGTGTGTGGGGGTAAAATAGGGGAATGACCAAATCGAAGATTTTCCTCTATTTTTGTCTTTCTTTTATTGGGGGAATATTTCTGAGTTCTACTATCTTTGTTCCTGCGCTGGGATTCTCGCTAGGTAGTAGAGTTTATCTCTTACTACCGGGTTTAATTTTGGGGATTTTGCTAATTTCGATACTTTGGCAATATAAAAAAATTGTTGTTATTGGATTTTGTATTCTATTTTTGGTTGCCGGAATTTACCGTCACCAACAAGCCGAATTAAAAATTATAAATAACGAATTAAAATCCCACAACGATACCGGCAAAGAGATTATTTTAACAGGGGTAATTTCAAAAGAAGCCGACATAAGGTCAAATAATATAAAACTAATAATAACACCTGAAGAAATTCAAAATGCCGCAAACCTTCAAAATGCCGAGAACCGTTCTCGGCATTTTGAAGGTAGGGTTTTGGTTACAACTAATCGATATCCTGAATATCAATATGGGGATAAATTAAAAATTACCGGAGAATTAAAAGCTCCCATCGAATTCGAAGATTTTAATTATAAAGATTATTTAGCTAAAGATGGAATTTATTCGGTAATGTACTATCCCAAAATTAAGCTATTAGAAAGAGAAAAATCCATAGGTCCGACCTATGTAATTTACAGCCAAATTTTATCTTTTAAAAATAAGTTGATGGAAAGCATTTATCAAAATCTTTCTCCGCCCCAATCTTCAATTCTGGGAGCGGTAATTTTGGGAGATAAAAGAAAAATTTCTGATGAGTGGAAACAAAAACTAAACATTGTCGGGGTGAGACACATTACTGCCGTTTCCGGAATGCATGTAGCAATTTTAACTACTATTTTAATGACTCTGTTGCTTGGTCTTGGTTTTTGGCGGCAGCAGGCTTTTTATTTTTCAATAGTCTTTGTTGCTTTTTTTGTAATTATGACCGGTCTTCAGCCTTCGGCAATAAGAGCCGGAATTATGGGAGGATTGTTTTTGCTGGCCCAATATTTGGGAAGGCAGAAATTTGCCACCAATGCTCTTTTGTTGGCGGCAGTGGTAATGTTGGCAATTAATCCCTTGCTTTTAAAATTAGATGTTGGTTTTCAGTTATCCTTTTTGGCAGTTCTGGGAATCATTTATTTAATGCCTATTTTTCAATATTATTTTCGAAAGTGGTTATCACCAGAGTGGTTTCAAAAATGTTGGTGGCTAAGTTGGCTACCGATAAAATCTATCGGCGACATTTTGGCTATGACCCTATCCGCTCAAGTTTTCACCTTGCCGATTTTAATTTATAATTTTGGCTATATGTCTTTAGTGGCTCCGATAACCAACCTTTTAATAGTTCCGTTTTTGTCCTACATTATGGGATTGGGTTTTCTTTTTGGAATTTTTGGAATAATCTCCCAGTTTCTGGGTTGGGTTTTTTCCTGGCCAGCCTGGTTACTTTTAACCTACTTAACAAAAATAGTAGATTTCTTTTCTCAAATTCCTTTGGCTTTTATAACCATAGAAAATTTGCATTGGGCATGGTTAATAATTGCCTATTTAATTTTGGGCTATTTTACTTGGCGAATATCGCAAAAGCAAAAATTAAAGTTTTTAAATTATTAAAAAGAACTGACTTTCGTCAGCTCTTTAGTGCTATACTTAAAGCCTCCTTCATTTCAGAAATAAATTTAATTTCAATTTCTTTTCTCTCCAAAGCTTTTTTTACGCTTTCAGGTAAATCCTGAAGGTCTTTTTCGTTTTCTTTGGGTAAAATTATGGTTTTGATTCCAGCCTCTTTAGCTGCCAGAACTTTTTCTTTTATTCCTCCCACTGGCCGGACCACTCCTCTTAGAGTAATTTCGCCCGTCATCGCTAAGTCATCTCGAACTCTTTGTTTTCTAAGTAAGGAAACCAGAGCTACAAGCATAGCAATTCCAGCCGAAGGTCCGTCTTTTGGAACGGCCGCTTCCGGAACATGGATGTGAACTTTATTGCCGACCGGTGATCTATCTGAAGGAATTCCTAACATTTCCAGATTAGCTTCAACAAAAGTAAGAGCTGCCATAGCTGACTCTTGCATTATTTTTTCGACATTTCCGGTAATTTCTAAGTTCGGCTCCCTAATTTCCCTTATCATTTCTGCTTCAATAAATAGAATTTCGCCACCAACCGGGGTCCAGGCTAAACCGATAGCTACTCCCGGCCGAGAAATTCTTTCTTTCAGCTGCGATATATATCTTTTTGGTCCCAAAGTTTCAAAAAGCTTATCTTCAGTAATTATCTCTTGGGAAATCTCATTTTTGGTAATTCTTGTTGCTATCCTTCGGCAGATTTTGCCAATTTCTCTTTCTAGATTTCTTACTCCCGCCTCTCTGGTATAGTCTCGAATTATAGATTGAAGACCTTTGTCCTTAAATTGAAGCTGTTCATTGGTAAGCCCGTTGGCTTCAACTTGCTTTGGCACTAAATACTTCTTAGCTATCATTAACTTCTCTTCCCGAGTATATCCTGGAAAATCAATAATTTCCATTCTATCCTGGAGGGCGGGCTGAATGGGATCGGCTAAGTTTCCGGTGCAAATAAACATTACTTTTGATAGATCAAAAGGAACATTTAGATAATGATCGGTGAATGCATAATTTTGTTCTGGGTCCAAAACTTCCAGTAAAGCTGACGAAGGATCTCCCTGAAGGCGCTGCGTTCCAATTTTATCAATTTCATCAATCATAAATACTGGGTTCATAGAGCCGGCTCGTTTGAGCTCCTGGATAATGATTCCCGGAAGGGCTCCGACGTAAGTACGTCTGTGCCCCCTGATTTGAGCCTCGTCATAGACTCCTCCAAGGGAGATTCTAATGAATTTTCTGCCCATAGCTCTAGCAATTGACTTTCCTACCGAGGTTTTTCCTGTTCCGGGAGGGCCAATGAAACAAAGCAGCGGTCCTCTTCCTTGCGGTTTTAATTTTCTTACCGCTAAGAATTCTATGATTCTCTTTTTAACATTTTCTAAGCCGTAATGATCTTCTTCTAAAATTTTCTCTGCCTCTGATATATCCAATCTATCCTCAGTACTTACACTCCAGGGTAGAGAAACCATCCAGTCCAGCCAACTGTCAATGTATTGGCGAGTTGGATCACGAGGGTCCATTCGAGAAAATTTTTCCAAATCTTCATCAAATGCTTTTCTTGCTTCCTCAGAAAGTTTAGCTAATTCAGCTGCTTTCCTGTATTTTTTTACTTCCTCCTGTTCTTCGCCTAATTCATCTTTGAGCTTTTTTATTTGTTCTCTGATTATAAATTTTCTCTGTTCTTCTCCTAATTCTTCCCCAATCTTCTTTTGGGTTTTTATTTTCAAGACCTCTCGATATAAAGTGGTAAGAACTTTCTCTAACCTCTCTCCAACATCGAGTGTTTCTAAAATTTCTTGTTTCTCTTCTATTGAAATGAGTTCAGTGGGAATGGTGAATATAGCCAGATCTGCTATGTATCCCGGGTCTTGAGCATTTATCATCTCGGTTTTGAGCATGTCCATTTCACTACGCTTAAAAAGCTCCAAAAATTCTAAATAGGCCGCTCTTACTGCTCCAATACGGGCTTCGACTTGGTTTGGAGCCGCCTTAGATTGGTCTGACAGCAACTCTATTTCGGCTTTGTAATAAGGAGTATCTTGAACAATTCTTTTAATTCTAAATCGGCGAATTCCGTGAACATGAATCTGAAGTATAGCCTCTTTCTCCAGATAAAATTCGGGAATAACCTGGATTGTTCTTTGAATTTCTGCTACCGTACCTACGCTATAAAACTCTTCTGAATCTTTCTTATAAATTACAATTCCTATTAATCTCTCTCTTTTTTTTGAGATCTCCCGTAATAATATTATGCTTTCTGCTTTAGAAATAAAGATATTATTAGGCAATTCAGGAAAAACGATTCCATCAAGGACTATTAGAATAGGTATAATTTCAGGAATTTGAATGTTTCGATCTTTGTGTTTTCTCAATTCTTTTTCCATCTCTTTCCCCCTTATTTTTAATGTGCTTAATCTTTTTATTTTAAATAAAATACGCAAAATGTCAAGAAGAAAAAAGTATGTTAAACTAAAACAATGGAAAAGATAAATTCAATCAATCAAAAAGCTTGGGTAGTGGCAGTAAGTATGGGTTATGGTCACCAAAGAACCGCTTATCCTCTAAAATATTTAGCCACCGGGCAGAAGATTATTAATGCTAATGATTATGAAGGAATTCCCAAAAAAGATTGGCTTTTATGGGAAAGAATTCGCAAATTTTACGAATTTATTTCAAGATTTAAAAGGGTTTCGATAATTGGCCAAGCCTCTTTTTTTATCTTCGATCAATTCCAAAAAATTCTTAGCTTTTATCCCAAAAGAGATTTATCTAAACCTAATTTTTCCTTAAAACAGATATTTTCTCTGATTAAGAAGGGCTGGGGCAAAGACCTGATTAAGAAATTAGAACAAAAGCCCCTGCCCTTTATTACTACTTTTTTTACGCCGGCCTTTATGGCTGAAGTTTTTAATTACCCTGGAGAAATTTTTTGCGTTGTTTGCGATGCAGACATCTCAAGAAGCTGGGTTTTCTTGGAGCCCCAAAAAAGCAAAATTAAATATTTTGCTCCAACATCCTGGGCAGCCCATCGGTTAAAGCTTTATGGGGTAAAAGAAGAAAATATTTTTTTAACTGGCTACCCTTTACCTCAAGAAAATCTTGGCCACCCACCCTACGGGCGGGTACCCGATTTAGAAATTTTAAAATCTGATTTAAGTTACCGGCTTTTAAATCTTGATCCAGATAAAATTTATTTTCGGCGATACAAAGTGTTAATCGAAGAATATCTTGGAAGTTTGCCCAAAAACTCAAATCACCCTTTAACAATAATGTTTTCGGTTGGGGGAGCTGGGGTTCAGAAAGAAATTGGAATTCAGATTGTAAAATCCTTAGCCAGAACCATTGGGGAAAGAAAAATCAAATTAATTTTGGTCGCCGGCACCAGAGAAAAAGTTAAAGAATATTTTCTAAAAAATATAAAAAAACTGGGCCTTGAGGACACTTTAGGGAAAGGCGTTGAAATAATTTTTGCCCAAAAAATCGACGACTATTTTCAAAGATTCAATCAGGCCCTGAGAACAACCGATATTTTATGGACAAAACCAAGCGAACTTTCTTTTTATACTGCTTTAGGATTGCCAATTATTATTGCTCCTTCGATTGGCTCTCAGGAAGATTTTAACCGAAGGTGGCTCTTACATCTGGGTTCGGGAATAGCTCAGGAGAATCCAAAATATGTTCATCAGTGGCTTTTTGATTTTTTAGAATCGGGTCGTTTTGCCGAGGCTGCTATGCAGGGATTTATTGAAGGAGAAAAACTGGGAACATTTAAGATCAAAAAAATAATTTTTAATAAAAATTCGGTTTCCCCCGTGTAGGAAATTATTCAAAACCGAGGGTTGTGAAAAGAGGGGGGTCGGGGGAAACCGTGTGATCGTATGCTGTGGTTAATCGTTGCCATTTCGGCTTATTTAATTTTAGCCATTGTTCAGTTGGTTGATAAATATCTTTTGGCAGGTCCCATTCCCAGCCCAAAGGTTTATTCTTTTTATGTGGGAGCATTGGGGATTTTAATTTTAATCCTTGCTCCTTTTGTTAATTTTTATGTCCCGGAAATTAAGCAAATTATTTTAAGTTTAGTGGCAGGCGCCATTTTTATTTATGCCCTTTTTTGGTTTTATAAAGCTCTTCAAAAATATGAAGCATCTCGGGTAGTGTCGGCTGTCGGCGGAATTTTACCAATCTTTACTTTCGGATTAGTTTATGTCTTTTCTGGCGGGAAAGAAATCCTTAAACCTTGGGAATTTTTATCCCTTATTTTGCTAATTTTAGGAGGCGTTTTAATTACGTATGAAAAATCCAAAAAAATTTCTTTAAAAAGTTTCCAGATTTCTGCCATAGCCGCTTTTTTCTTAGCCCTATCATTTGTTCTTTCTAAATATGTTTATATGGTTTTACCCTTCTGGTCGGGCTACATCTGGATAAAAATTGGTGGATTTTTAATGGCAATAGGTTTTCTTTTAACCCGGGAAGTAAGAAGTAAATTATTTAAGGTAAAAATAGCTAGGGTGGTGGGCGGGTGGCGTCCAAAAAAGACGGCCGGTATTTTTCTTTCAAATCAAGCTGCCGGAGCCGGAGCTAATATCCTGCAGAATTGGGCAATCGCCTTGGCTCCATTAATTTGTGTACCCTTAATAAATGCTCTCCAGGGAGTTCAGTATGTTGCTTTATTAATTTTCGTCACCTTACTTTCTTTAACCCGGCCCTTTTGGGCAAAAAAGGTTGGGCTAAAAGAAGAGATTTCCAAAGAAGTAATTTTTCAGAAGCTTTTTGCCATTTTGCTTATCGGGACAGGGCTTGCTTTATTGGTTCTAAAGTGAAAAACGGCAAAAAACCTTTCTCCACCTCTACTTTTTATGAAAAAGATTTTAAAGCGAATTTTATTTGCTCTTTTGATTCTTTTTTTGGTTCTTTGCGGTTATTTTTTTATTGGTTCGGCTCCTCAGGCAGAAAAAATTAGCTGGGGAGTTAATTTTTCCCAAAAGCATGCTGAAAATTTGGGGATTTCGTGGCAGGAAACCTATTTGGCTCTGCTTGATGATTTGAAGGTAAAAAATGTAAAATTAATTACTTATTGGGATTTAATTGAGCCGGAGGAGGGACAGTATAATTTTAAAGATTTACACTGGCAGCTTAAAGAGGCCCAAAAACGAGATGTAAAAATTCTCTTAGTCATTGGTATGAAAACCGGTCGCTGGCCGGAATGTCATATTCCTGACTGGGCAAAAAATTTATCAGAAGAAGAACAACAAGAAAAAGTTTTAAATTTGATTAAAAAAATCGTTCCAAGATTTCGCGAATACTCCTTTGTAAATATGTGGCAAGTGGAAAACGAACCCTTCTTTCCTTTCGGAGAGTGTCCTAAAGTTGATAAAGATTTTCTAAGAAGGGAAATAAATTTGGTAAAATCCCTGGATTCCAGCCGGCCGATTGTTATTTCAGACAGCGGTGAGTTTTCTTCCTGGTTTAATGCTGCCAGAACCGGAGATATAGTTGGCACAACCTTACATCGAAAAGTCTGGTTCAAAGAGCTTAAAATGTATGTTTCTTATCCATTCCGACCAATCTATTACTGGCGAAAAGCCCAAATTATAAAAAAATTATTTCAAAAAGAAGTAATCTGCGTCGAGCTTCAGGCTGAACCCTGGTGCCCGACGCTTCTTTACGATTGCTCGCTCGAAGAACAGAAAAAAACTATGAATTTGGAACAGTTTCAAAAAAACATTGAATTTGCCAAAAAGACCGGCCTGGATACATTTTACCTCTGGGGAGCTGAATGGTGGCAGTGGCTACGAATTAACCAAGGTGATTCTGCTATTTGGGATGAGGCCAAAAAACTTTTCTAAAATGAACTTACCTTATTATTTAAAAATTGGTCGAGCCGTCGATCTTGCAGATCCTAAAGAAAGGAAAATTTATCGGTTTTTTGAAATCTTGCCGGGAGCTATCTCCTGGTTAACTTTATTCTTAGTTATTTTTTTATCTTGGTTAAAACCGGTTTGGATGGCTTTCTTTATTATCGGTTTTGTAATTTACTGGCTATGTCGGACAATCTATTTTTCTTTTCATCTCAGCGCTTGTTATCGCCAAATGCGAAAAAACGAAAAAACTGATTGGCTGGAAAAACTAAAGAAATTTGACGAAAATTGGCCCAAAATCTATCATTTGATTGTTTTGCCAATGCATAAAGAGTCATTAGAGATTATCAGAGAAGGCTTTATTTCTTTATTAAATTCTGATTGGCCAAAAGAGAAAATGATTGTGGTTCTAACCTGTGAGGAAAAAGGAAATAAAAAAGCCGCAGAGATGATTAAAAATGAATTCAGTTCTAAATTTTTTAAATTTTTATTAACTTTCCATCCGGCGAATTTGCCTGGCGAAATTGCCGGCAAGGGCGCAAACGAAACCTGGGGAGCAAAAAGAACCAAAGAATTAATTATCGATCCGCTAAAAATTCCTTACGAGAAAATAATTTATTCTTCTTTAGACGCCGATGCCTGCGTTTTTCCAAAATATTTTAGTTGTTTGACCTATTATTATTTGACTCAAAAAAATCCAACCCTTTGTAGTTTTCAACCCGTTCCTCTTTTTATTAATAATATTTGGCAGACCCCTCCTATTTCTCGAATTTTTGCCTTTTCAGCAAGTTTTTGGCAGATGATGAGTCAGGAAAGGCCCGAAAAATTAATTACTTTTTCTTCCCATTCTATGTCCTTTAAATCTTTAGTTGAGGTAGGATTTAGGCAAACTAATGTAGTTTCTGATGACTCTCGAATTTTCTGGCAATGTTTTTTAAGGTATAATGGAGATTATCACGTTGTTCCTTTATATTATCCCATAGCCATGGATGCCAATTGTGCCCCAACTTTTTTAAAAACAATGAAAAATGTCTATAAACAACAGAGAAGATGGGCTTATGGAGTAGGGGATGTTCCCTACTTTCTGTTTGGGTTTTATAAAGATTGGCAAAGATTTAGTTTTAGGAAGAGGGCGGAGAATAAAAGAATTCCCATTTCTAAAAAATTTTCTTTAGGATTTATCCTTATTGAAGGACATTGGTCTTGGGCAACTAATTCCATTATTATTTTTTTATTAGGCTGGTTACCATTAACGTTAGGAGGTCATGAATTTGGCCAGAGTCTTTTGGCTCATAGTTTGCCAGTTTTTGTTCGCAATGTCTTAACCTGTGCAATGTTGGGCTTAGTTGGTTCAGCCTATTTTAATATTCTTTTACTTCCTCCCAAACCCCCGAATTACGGTAGTAAAAAATATTTTCTTTTTATTTTAGAATGGTTTTTGCTTCCGTTAATTATGATATTCTTTACTGCTTTTCCTGCCCTGGATGCCCAAACCAGATGGATGCTGGGGAAATATATGGGTTTTTGGCCAACAGAGAAATTTCGAAGATAACGCTCGGGCATCTTGCCTCAGGGAGCACGGCATCAGCCAAGTGGTAATAAAGATTTTATCTTCGGCTGTGCCTATTACTCGCCAGTCTTCAGTGACTTTTATTAAAAGTGCAATACTTTCTCTGGCGACTGGCTGCGTAATGCTCCCTTCGGCAAGAATGCCCTCGCTTATCTATTCCTATATTCGTATTAATTCGTCCTAGACCCGTTCGTCCCGAACGGGACGGACTAGGGTAATTCGTAGGGTTTATGCTTTCAATCATTATTCCCACCCTAAACGAAGAGGTTTATCTTCCTCTACTGCTCAAATCAATAAAAGAACAAAGCTTTAATGATTATGAGATTATTGTTGCTGATGGTGGCTCAGAAGATAAAACAGTAGAAATTGCTAAAGCTTACGGTTGTAAAATTGTTTCCGGGGGTTTACCGGCCAAAGGGAGAAACGAGGGAGCTAAAGCTGCCGGAGGAGAAATATTTTTATTTATGGATGCTGACAATATTTATCTTCCTCCGAATTTTTTTGAAAAACTTTTAGAAGAATTTAATCAAAGGAATTTGAAAGTGGCTACTTTCCCAATTTATCCCGATGGAAATAGATTTGATAGGATTGCTTATGGAGTCTATAATTGGTTTGTAAAATTAACTCAAAAATTTTTGGCTTTTGCTACCAATGCAGTTTTAGTCAGCCGAGAAATTTATGAAAAAATAGGCGGTTTTGATGAAGAAATAAAAATAGCCGAAGACCACGATTTTGCCAGACGAGCCTCAAAAGTTGGTAAATTTGGATTTATTAAAACCGAACCGGTCTTAACTTCTGCCAGAAGATTTAAACGAGACGGAAGATTTAAAACTTATTTAAAATATATTTTAGCCGGGATTTATATGATTTTTTTTGGCCCGGTAAAATCTAATATTTTCAAGTATCGTTTCAATCGCTTGAAAAACAAAGAAAATTAATATATAATTTTTTAAGCTATGTCAATATACGATTTGCCAAAATTTGACCCCGTTAGAAATTTTTTTAAAAAATTCAAAAAAGTAAAACTAACGGGAATTTCTAACGGGGTTGAATTACCCAAATTAAACCCTCCTAAGTTTTTTTTCAAAAAATTTGGGAGGGTAAAAGTCCCAAAACCCAGCACCAGAGCAGGGCTCGGTGCTGGACAGTCCCGAAGTGAGCTTAGCTCTAGTTCGGGGCTCGGTTCTGGACCTTGGGGGAATAAAGCCGTTATTATTTTTTTGATAATTTTAATTTCTTTTATTTTTGGAGGCATAGGTGGAATCTTTACCGGCAGTTATTTTTATTCCCGGGTAGAAGATTACCTTAAAAAATTAAACATCCAGATTCCCCAGGTTGAAAAAGAAACAATAATCGAAAAAGAGTACGTTCCCGAGACCTCTCAAGAAGAAAAAACAATTAATGTGGTGAAAGAGGCATCCCCTTCGGTGGTAAGTATTATTATTACTAAAGACCTTCCAGTTGTTGAGCAATTCTACTATAACCCCCTTAAGGAATTTGAAGAATTTTTTGGGCCCCTTGGCCTTGAGTTTGAAGTTCCTCAGTATCAAGAAAAAGGAACCGAGAAAAAGAAAATTGGAGGAGGAACCGGTTTTATTATTTCTGAAGACGGAATGATTTTGACCAACCGCCATGTGGTCTTAGATAAAGAAGCAGATTACACTGTTTTAACCAACGAGGGTCAAAAATACCCGGCTAAAGTTTTAGCTCGAGACCCAATCAAAGATTTGGCTGTAATTAAGGTTGAAAGCGAAAAGAAATTTGAGCCCTTAAAATTGGGAGATTCCGACAAACTTCAGCCGGGCCAGACCGTGATTGCGATTGGCAATGCTCTTGGAGAATTTCGAAATACGGTTTCTGCCGGCGTAGTTTCCGGGCTAAAGAGAACCGTTGCTGCTTCCGGCGGAGGCCAAACCGAAGTTTTAGAAAATGTAATTCAGACCGATGCCGCTATTAATCTAGGGAATTCCGGCGGTCCTTTGTTAAATTTACAAGGGGAGGTGATTGGAGTTAATGTAGCTGTGGCTCAGGTAGCGGAAAATATTGGTTTTGCTATTCCCATCAATGAAGCCAAAAAAGACATTGAGCAGGTTAAAACCTTGGGCAAAATTGTCTATCCCTTTTTGGGAATTTATTACATTGTGATTACCCCCGAACTTAAAGAAAAATTTAACTTGCCGGTTGATTACGGAGCCTGGATTGGCAGAAATGAAAAAGGAGAATACACTGAAGAAGCAATTTTTTCCAATTCGGCCGCCGAGAAAATCGGTTTAAAAAGAGATGATATTATTCTGGAGTTTGACGGCAAAAAAATTACTTCAGAAAATCCTTTAGCTAAAATTATTCTGGGATATAACCCGGGGGACAAAATTTCGTTAAAGGTTTTAAGAGACAACAAAGAGGAAATTTTTCCGGTTATTCTTGGCGAGAGAAGCGAAGATTAAAAATTTTTGAGTTGACTTTTTTGAAATTTATGACAAAATATAAACAAATATGAATGGAGCTAATTTTACCCAAAAATCCCAAGAGGCAATATTAACTGCGCAAGACATTGCCGGACAAAAAGGGCAGCAGCAAATTGATGCCCTGCATTTGCTTTTGGCTCTAATTTCTCAGGAGGGAAGCGTGGTTTTAACCCTGCTTTTGAAGCTGGGAGTAGATATAGAAAACTTGAAAAAGAAAACCGAGTCTGCTCTCGGGAAAATTCCGGTTATTTTAAATCCCCAGAGTTTCGGCCAGTTTTATTTAACCCAGGATATGGCTAAAGTTTTGGATAGAGCCAGACAGGAAGCGCAGAAATTTGGAGACGAGTTTATTTCGGTAGAGCATTTGTTTTTAGCCCTCCTGGATACCGAGACCAGGAGTAAAGAAATTTTAAACACAGCTTCCTTTATAGAAGGCGGTGGTGCTGATTTAAAATTCGGGAAATTAAGTTACGAAAAAGCCTTAAAAATTTTAGTTCAACTCAGGGGAGGTCAAAAAATTACCGATCCTCATCCCGAGTCAAAATATCAGGTATTAGAAAAGTATGCCAGGAATTTAACCCAGTTGGCAATTCAGGGAAAATTAGACCCGGTCATTGGCAGAGAAAACGAAATTAGGAGATTAATGCAGGTGCTTTCGCGGAGAACAAAAAATAATCCGGTGCTTATAGGAGAAGCCGGAGTGGGTAAAACGGCAATTGTTGAAGGTCTGGCTCAAAAAATCGTTAAAGGAGATGTTCCTGAATCATTGAAGGAAAAAGAAATTATTGGTTTAGATTTGGGGGCAATGGTAGCCGGAACTAAATATCGGGGAGAATTTGAAGACAGGGTTAAGGCTTTTTTGAAAGAAGTTAATCGGGCCGGCGGAAGATATATTTTGTTTATTGACGAACTTCATACCTTGGTGGGAGCCGGAGCTGCCGAGGGAGCAATTGATGCTTCAAATCTTTTAAAGCCTGCCTTGGCTCGGGGTGAGTTAAGGGCAATTGGAGCTACTACCTTGAGAGAATACCAGAAATATATTGAAAGAGATCCGGCTCTTGAAAGAAGGTTCCAGCCGATTTATGTCTCGGAACCCTCCATTGAAGACACCATTACCATTTTGAGGGGAATTAAAGAAAAATACGAACTCTATCACGGAGTAAAAATTAAAGACGTCGCCTTGATGGCAGCAGCCGAGCTCGGCGCTCGCTATATCACCGATAGATTTTTGCCCGACAAAGCAGTTGATTTAATTGATGAGGCGGCTTCCGCTCTAAGATTAGAGATTGAATCTGAACCGGCCGAGTTCGACGAATTCAAAAAAGAAATTCAGAAACTGAAAATCGAAAAAGAAGCGATGATTGCCGAAAAGTCAACATCTGCAAAAAAGAGGTTAACGGCAATTAACCGAGCCTTGGCTGATCTGGGGGAAAAAGCAAAAAACATTGAGTTAAAATGGAAAACCGAAAAGGATTTAATTCAGGAAATAAGGAGCCTTAAAAAAGAAATTGATAATCTTAATTTTCAGGTTGAGGTTGCTCAAAGAGAGGCTGATTTACAAAAAATAGCCGAGATTAAATATGGTAAAATTCCCGAAATTTTAAAAAAAATTAGAAAAAAAGAAAAAGAATTAGCCAGATTTCAAAAAAAGCACCATATTTTAAAAGAGGAGATTTCGGGAGAAGATGTGGCTCAGGTGGTTTCAAAATGGACCGGAATTCCGGTTACAAGGTTGATGGAAGAAGAAGCTAAAAAATTAGAAAAAATGGAAGAAATTTTAGAAAAGCGGGTGATTGGTCAAAAAGAAGCAATTACATCTATTTCCAATGCTATTCGTCGCTCCCGGGCCGGAATTTCTGAAGAAAACAGGCCGGTTGGCTCTTTTATCTTCCTGGGTCCGACCGGTGTGGGAAAGACCGAAACCGCCCGGGCTCTTGCCCAATTCTTGTTCAACGATGAGAATGCCTTAGTCAGATTGGATATGTCAGAATATATGGAAAAATACAGCGTTTCTAAAATGATAGGTAGCCCTCCCGGCTATGTCGGCTACGAAGAAGGCGGTCAGTTGACCGAGAAAATTAGAAGAAGACCTTACGCGGTAATTTTGCTGGACGAAATAGAAAAAGCTCATCCGGAAGTATTTAATATCCTGCTCCAAATTTTAGAAGACGGTCGGCTAACCGATGCCAAGGGAAGAGTAACTTCTTTTAAAAATTCGATTTTGATTATGACTTCCAACATTGGTTCCGAGTATATTTCCCAAATGGGTTCTCTGGGTTTTGTTGCCAGAGACGATCAAAAAAAAGAAAATTTAAAAGATAAAGTGAAAGATTCTTTAAAAGAGCATTTTCGACCTGAATTTCTAAACAGAATTGACGAAATTGTTATTTTCAATTACTTGGGAAAACCGGAAATTAAAAAAATAGTGGAATTGGAGTTGGATAAGATTAAATCCCGACTTGAAAAGAAAAAAATCAAAATGGAAGTTACCTTACTGGCAAAAGAAATTTTCACCGAAAAAGGGTTTGACCAAAGTTTAGGAGCAAGGCCCCTAAAAAGGGTGATTCAAAAACTGATATTAGACCCGATATCTCTAAAAATTGTTTCCGGAGAGCTAAAAGAAGGAGAAAGAGTAGTAGTCGACGGCAAAAACGGTCAGATTATATTTAAAACCCCCCAGGATTTAATTAAAGCTGCTCTTCCCCAAAAAGAAGAAATTTTGGTTAAGTAAGTTTTTGTCTTTGGCGGTATCATACCGCCAAATTTAAATTTGTGTTAAAAAATGTTTTTAAAATTTTAGCAGTGTTTATTGTTGGGATGGTTGGCGGAATTTTTGCTGACCAAATTTTATGGCCCTACTTTATAGAAAGGCCTCTTTTTTATGAATATAGATTAGAGCAGACCCCGGTTAATGTTATCGAAAAAAAAGAAATTTTTATTCAAGAAAACGTTGCTCTTCAGGAAGCAGTAAAAAAAGTAGAAAAAGCAGTGGTATGGGTAAGGACCGAAACTAAAACTGGAAAAATTTTAGAGGGTTCGGGCTTGGTAATGACTTCGGACGGTTTAATTGTCACTCTGGCTGATTTAGTTCCGGCAGGTTCCGATTTTACTTTTTTAATTGAGGGGAAGCCGATGAGTTATCAAATTTTAGCTCGAGATTTTCAAAACAATCTGGCTTTAATTAAAGTTGAGGGAGCCAACTTATCTACGGCTAGCTTTGGTAGTTTGGATAAAATCAATACTGGAGAAAGAGTATTTTTGGTGGGGACGATTTCTCAGCAAAAGCCCGGTGGAGAAAAAGAGATTATAAAAATAGTAAACGAGGGGGTAATTAAATACTTTGACCAGAATTTAATTCATACCAATATCTTTGAGAAATATACATTAGCAGGTTCTCCTCTGTTTAACATCGAAGGAAATGTTTTGGGACTAAACGAAGTAGATAAAGAAGGGAAAATTATCGCCATTCCCATTTCCATCATCCGCGAATTCATCAAACTCTAATTTCCCGCCGGGAAGTCTTCCCGGTAGCAGTAGGCAGCATATATCTAAATCTAATATAGAAAATAATTTTTTACTTTTGGGCTTGACAGCTCTTTTTAATTCCCCAAGATAACAACTGTTGATTATTTTTTAGAAGTTAGCTAAATTGCTAATTGAGATAGTTTCCGGGATGGCTCCCCGGCACGTGCCGGGGAGCCATCCCAACTCTAGAGAAGCCATCTCTGTAATAAACCTATGCCAATAAAACATCCACAATTTGTTAATGGAGAAATCTATCACATTATAGTTAGGGGAATTGCCGGTCAAAAAACTTTTTTAGACGATAAAGATCGTCTGAGATATCTTTTTAATTTGTATAAATTTAATAATAAAAATATAGTTATTCGTAATCCCTCTTACCGGGAAGCCATCCCGGTAGTCTACCGGGATGGCTTCCCGGTGCTGTTGGAGACAGAAAGGGAAAAGCCAAGAGATTTATTAATTGAACTTTTAGCCGTTTGTTTAGTGCCCAATCATATTCATTTATTAGTTCGTCAGGCTGACGACGGCGGTGTTTCTTTATTTTTCCAAAAAATGGGCGGTTATGCCAGTTATTTTAATAAAAAATACCAAAGATTTGGTTCTTTATTTCAGCGACCATTTAAAGCTATTCATATCAAAACTAATGACCAATTATTAATTGTCACTACCTATATTCATTTAAATTTAATTGATTTAATTGAGCCAAACTGGAAAATTAAGGGTATTTCCGATCCTCAAAAGATTATGGATTTTTTAGAAACTTATCCTTGGTCAAGCTATCCTTATTATTTGGGAAAATCAAATCTTTCTTGGCTAATTAATTCTGATTTTCTAAATAAAATTTTAAAAAGGCCCGAGGATTTTCGGAATTTTGTTAAGGCTCGGATTTTTCAGAAAACTGAACTAAAAAATTTTTTAAAGAAGACCAAAGAAATTGAGAAGTTTTTCTGATAGTCTACCGGGAAGACTTCCCGGTAGAATTTGTCAACAGGTTATCCACAGCTAATGTACTTTTGGACTGTTTCTATTTGAAAATTAAGTGAATTTAAGTTGATTTGACAAATTTCTTTGAACCATTAATATCAAAATTGTCTGATTTTAAACTCTTAAAACCTAAAAAAAATGAAATTTAGTATTGCAAAATTTGCAAAGAAAAAATTTTTTGTTCCGGGAATTGTTATTGCGCTAGTCGTCATTGGCTGGCTTATTTTGTTAATCGCCGAAAATATGCCTTCTGAAAAACCTACAAAAATTGAAGAATTTACTGCTACCTGGAGTCCAAAAGAAGATTACGTAATTAAAGAAACTCCGGAAGGAACATTTGTGGAGAATGAAAAAGCCGGATTAACTTTTAAGGTGCCGGAAGGATGGCTTACAGAAATTAATGATACTACGGTATCTCTTTTAAATAAAGAGATAACTTCTGGCGAGACCCATAAGAATATTTCTCCAAAAAAATTAATAGAAAAAGAAGCATGTTTAATAACTACTAATACTGGTGAGTTGGGGAGTAATACTTCAGAGCCCCATGTGGCTCTGGTAGTTCTCAATAAGCAAATTTCTTCTCTCGAACAATCTCCCAATACTTCAGGTTATTACCAATTAATAATAGTGGGTGGTCACAAGGGATTAAAAACAGGGGGTAATGATCAATTTTATATTTCGGTTGAAGTTCCGATTGGAAATAAACTATATCGTTTCGAACTATATAATTACTCAAAAGGCGAAAAATGTTCTCAAGAATTTGATAAATTTTTAGCAACAGTTTCAATCAAATAGTTAAATTAGATTAAGGAGGGTCTACAACTTTCATACCTAAGAAACTTATTAGCACATTTTTATTGATTGGCTTTATTGGAGCTGTTTTATTTTTGCCTCAAACTGGATTAGCAGAAAGTTTTCAGATTTTCTTATCTAAAGAAGCTACCGGGATGGCTTCCCGGAGAACTATTCTTTTTGAGGGAACACTTGACAGGATTTTTTAGGTGTTTAAGATGAGAATTAGTATTAGGGGCAGCAATTAATTTAAAGAATAATTAAAAAAATGAAATTTAGTATTGCCAAATTTGCCAAAAGCAAATATTTCGTTCCGGGAATTGTTATTGGGCTGGTCGTTTTCGGCTGGCTTGTTTTATTAATCGCCAAGCTTGGACCATTCGGAGAGGAAAAAGAGGAGTTCGTTTCGCAACCTACTACCTGGAGCCAGAAAGAAGATTATGTAATAAAAGAAACCCCGGAAGGGAAATTTGTTATAAATGAAAAAGCGGGATTGAGTTTTAAAGTGCCGAAGGGATGGAGAGTGGAGATGGAGGGAGAGAACATTGAAGGGCTTACAGCCGAATTTTGGGTTACTCTTTTGAGTCCTGATACAGAATTTGATATAAATAATTTTTTAAAAAAAGGTTGCGGCTTAAGTGCATGGGTAGAATTTCAGAAACATCGAGGTGAATATATAAAAAATGAAATAGAGGTCATTCATCGAGACCCGGCGAGCTATAAAATTAATGAATATTCCCAAAAAGAAATTATTAGGGTAAGCGGTTACCCAGCCATTAAGCGGATTGGCCAATCAAAAAATCCCGAAATATTCCAAAGAATGGGGAAAGCGATGGAGATACAAATCCCTGTTAATGACGAGACAGTACTTCATATTGATACTCGATTTTTGCCCCTCTATGAAGAAAAATGTTCTCAGGAATTTGATAAATTTTTAGAAACGGTTTTAATCAAGTAATCAAATTGGATTAAGGAGGGTCCACGGTTTTTTGTGGTTATTGGAAAATTCCTTAAATTTTTTTTAGGTTTAATTTTGTTAAGCAGCATTGGGAGCGCTGTTTTATTTTTTCCTCAAGTTAGTCACGCGGAGCAAATTTTATTACCCAAAATAGATACCGAACTTTTGTTAAATGAGATTCAGGGACAGATTTCGGAAAAGATATCGGCTGACCTTTTATCTTTTGAACCAGAAGAGCAAGCCGCCATACTTTTAGCTCGCAAGTCAATTCGGAAAGAATTTCTTGATTTTTGCATAACTAAATTAACTAAAGATATTGGCAAGGCCTATTTAAAGGCACTTTTATTTTTGTATGCGGCTCCGGATTTAGACCTGAAAGCTATTTTTGATAAACTTGAATCAGCGTCTCGAAAAGCAGCTTTACAAGAATTGGAAGATTGGTTGAATCAAAACCAGATAAAAACAGCGAGCGGGGAACTAAATTTTTCTTATGACTCATATGAAAAGGGACAACAAAAAGGTACTTTGCAATATATATTAACTTTCCGTCCTCTTAAAAACTAAAAAGCAGAAATAGCTACTGAATTTTACTCTCTTAAGTCACTTGAGCTTATTTCATCAAGGGGTAGTATTTCCATTGGCTCTCCATGGGATATTTATACTTATATTGATGAAGGTAAAACAAAAATA
>Ga0100377_1001317_pt1 | contig 21520 bp, 17 predicted proteins | sample CryGeymeta201501_FD_83664 | JGI IMG/M metagenome (GOLD analysis project Ga0100377, IMG submission 83664) | Groundwater microbial communities from Crystal Geyser aquifers in Utah, USA - Crystal Geyser metaG 2015-01 | ecosystem: Environmental > Aquatic > Deep subsurface > Groundwater | place: USA...
AGGTGCGTCAGATGTGGCTTTGAGGAGTCTCCATTGGGGCAGCGCCCCATGGGGACGACGATAAGCCGCAGATGGCGTGCATGGGGCTCGTCAACGACGGCCATTCCTTTCCGGATGGCTTCTGAGCCCCTGCGGGGCGGGAGGGGGCCGGTGGCGAAAACCACGGCGGCCCCTGTCCCCATCCCAGGATGCTGCTTGCCTTTTCAAACATCGTCTGGTAACACTCGCGCGTCGTTGGGAGGGCGTTTTATGGGGTCCGCAGCGGGCCTTGCGCGCTCCGTCGATTCCGGAAGGCACACCGTGTCGAGCCGGTGCAGCCCTGACCTCCCGTGCGGGGATCCAGGGTGTTCTGCCACGAGGGTCCTCTCTCGTGGCCGCTGTCTCTTGCCGCGGTTGAAGCACACCGCCACGTTCCAGGAAGTGGGCTCACCCCACTGACGAGGAATCCAGCCAGGCGTCGGCTATGTCAGCGGAATACTTCTTCTTCTTCATTCTTGCTCTCTCGATCGTGGTCTCCAGCGCCCTGGTGGTCACGCTGCGCAACCCCATCCACAGCGCCGTCTCCCTGGTGGTTACGATGCTGCTCATGGCCGGGGTCTACGCGCTGTTGAACGCGCCGTTCCTGGCCATCATTCAGGTGATGGTGTACGCTGGCGCGATCATGGTGCTGTTCCTCTTTGTGATCATGCTGCTGAACCTGGGCGACGAAGAGCTCGGGGAGCGCAAGTTCACGGTGTCGAAGTTCCTGACGGTCTCGGCCGCCGGGTTCCTGTTCGTGGTCCTGGTGATGGGCATCGCGACGCTCCAGATCGGGGACAGCACCGAGCGCGGCACGGCCTATCCGGGGCTGAGCCGGCTGGTGTCTGTGCCGGACGGCGAGCAGGTCAAGTGCTCGAAGGACGCGATGGGCGTCGATGCAGACTACTGCAAGGATGTCGTGTGGGGTCCGGGTGAGGGGCAGCCCTCCGGGACCTGGGACAGCGCGCAGAAGCGGTGGAAGCCGTCGGCGGAGCTGGCGCAGAACGTGTCGCTGTGGCAGCGGTACGGTTCGGTGGAGTTCGTCGGCAAGGCCCTGTTCGGCAAGTGGGTGTTCGTGTTCGAGCTGACGGGCATCCTTCTGTTGGCGGCCATCATCGGCGCGGTGGTGATGGCCAAGCGGCGCCTGTAGCGACGCCTCGAGGGATGGACGACGCAACCCACCGGCGCTCGCCGGTGTCACCCCGGTCGTAGAGATGGAAGGTTCAGTACCTCTCGAATACTACTTGATGCTGAGCGCGCTGATCTTCGTGATCGGCGCCACGGGCGTCTTGATCCGCCGCAACGCGCTCATCCTGTTCATGAGCATCGAGCTGATGCTGAACGCGGTCAACCTGACGTTCCTGGCGTTCGCGCGTTATCGGACGGGGGCGGCCGGCGGGCTGGAGCTCGACGGGCACGTAATGTCCTTCTTCGTGATCGCGCTGGCGGCGGCTGAGGCCGCGGTTGGCCTGGCGATCATCCTGGCGATCTTCCGACATCGCAAGTCGATCAACGTCGACGAGGCGAGTCAGCTGAAGCACTGACGGGCGGCGGCGATGAACGTTCGCACGACCCTCGATGCGGCCTGGCCGCACCGACAACACCAATGGGGGTCTTGTCGATGATACCCATGTTCGCGATGAGCGCGAGCGACCACCACGACGATCACGGCGATCACGGCGACGGGCATGGAGCTCCGTCGCCGGGTCACGACGATCACGGCGCAGGCAAGGGCGTGAGCCCCTGGATGGTCCTCGTCGTGCTGCTGATCCTCGGGCCGGTGCTCTATTGCATCGCCAACGGCGTGTTCGGTGTGTCGGCCGTCGGCTTCGATCCGGTGTCGGGTGAGCACACGAGCCCGCTGTTGCTGGCGATCATCCTGGCGCCAGCGCTGGGCGCGTTGATCAACGGCACGGTGGGCCACAAGCTGCCCCGTGCGGTGGTGAACGTGCTCGGGAGCGCGGCGATCGGCATGGCGTTCCTGTTCGCGATCGTGGCCGTCGGCGACCTGATAGGCCTGGAGGCGCCAGCGGCGGCGGGCCATCACGCGCACGCGCCGATCACGTTCACGATGTACAAGTGGATCTGGGTGGACACGTTCACCATCCCCGTGCGCTTCGTGCTCGATCCGCTGTCGGCGGTGATGATCCTGGTGATCACGGGCGTCGGCTTCCTGATCCACGTCTACTCGACGGGCTACATGTCGCAGGAGCCGAGCTACGCGCGCTACTTCGCCTACCTGAACCTGTTCTGCTTCGCGATGCTGGTGCTGGTGCTCGGCGGCAACATGTTGATGACGTTCATCGGCTGGGAGGGGGTGGGCCTGTGCTCCTACCTGCTGATCGGCTTCTGGTTCACCGACGACGCCAAGGCGTCGGCGGGCAAGAAGGCATTCGTGGTCAACCGCGTGGGTGACTTCGCCTTCATCATCGGGATGTTCCTGATCTTCTCGGCCGCTGGCTCGCTCGATTACACGACGATCACCACTCTGGCGAGCAACCCCGAGACCTCGGGGCCGCTGGCCGCGATCGCGACGGCGGCGACGATCTTCCTGTTCATCGGCTGCACGGGCAAGTCGGCGCAGATCCCCCTGTACGTCTGGCTCCCCGATGCCATGGCCGGCCCGACGCCGGTCTCGGCGCTGATCCATGCGGCGACGATGGTGACGGCGGGCATCTACCTCATCGCCCGCATGAACGCGCTGTTCATCATGTCCTCGACCACGATGTGGATCGTGGTGGTGGTGGGTGGGGCCACGGCGCTGATGGCGGCGACGATCGCGATCACCCAGAACGACATCAAGAAGGTGCTGGCGTACTCCACGGTCTCGCAGCTCGGCTACATGTTCATGGCGGTCGGCTCGGGCGCGTACACGGCGGGCGTCTTCCACCTGATGACCCACGCCTTCTTCAAGGCGCTGCTGTTCCTCGGGGCCGGCGCGGTGATCCACGGCATGCACCACGAGCAGGACATCCGCAAGATGGGCGGCCTGCGCAAGCACATGCCGATCGTGCACTGGACCTTCCTCATCGGCTGCCTGGCGATCGCCGGTGTCCCCGGTCTGGCGGGCTTCTTCAGCAAGGACGAGATCCTCTGGAACGTGTTCGCCCAGGTGCACGCCGGCTCGCCGATGGAGTCCATGCACATGGTGGTGTGGATCGTGGGCGTGGTGACGGCGGGCCTGACGGCGTTCTACATGTTCCGGCTGTACTTTGTGACGTTCACGGGCAAGAGCCGCGTGGACGCGCACGTGACGCCGCACCGGGCGCCGATGTCGATGGCCATCCCGCTGATGATCCTGGCGTTGCTGTCGGCCTTCGGCGGCTACCTCGGGGTGCCCCACGTGCTGGCGTTCCTGGTGAGCTGGATCCCGGGCATCGGCGAGTCCCTCGGGCACAACGTGATGCACGGTTGGCTGGAGCAGGTGTTCCTGCCGAGCGCCAACAGCCTGTCGATCCGCTTCGACCACGCCGCAGAGGGGATGTGGGAGTGGGCGACGATGGGCGTGTCGGTGGTGGTGGCGCTGTCGGGGATCGGGCTGGCGTACTACCTGTACGTGGTGCGTGGCTCGGTGCCAGCGAGCGACGAGGAGCCGCAGGGCTTCGCGTACAAGGTGCTGAGCAACAAGTACTATGTGGATGAGCTCTACGAGCTGACGATCATCAAGCCGATCATCCTCCTCGGCCGGTTCCTGCACAAGGTGGTGGACGAGGTGCTGATCGACCTGCTGCTGGTCAACGGCACGGCGTGGTTGGTGGAGTCTTTGGGCGCGGTCGGTAAGCGCGTGCAGGACGGCAACGTCCAGCGCTACGCGGGATACATCGTCATCGGGCTCGGCATCATCGTGTTCCTGCTGCTGATGCGGTAGGGAGGCGGCGGGGCGAGAACGAAACAGTCAAGGCGCGCGCGATGGGCGGGCGCTCGCTGCAGTCAGGAAGTCGAAGAGATGCAGGCCACAGACGGATTCAGAACAGTATCCATGCCGATACTGACGATCATCGTCTTCTTGCCGCTGCTCGGTGCCATGATCCTGGCGCTGCTGCCGAAGGAGGAGAAGGGGCTGCTGCGGAACGTAGCCTTCATCACCTCCCTCGTCACGTTCGTGGTCAGCCTGATGCTGCTGGGCTACGACGGGCACTTCTCGTCACACACGGCGACAGCGGTGAGCGGGACCTTCCCGACGATGCAGTTCGTCGAGCAGCACGCGTGGATCGACGCGCTGGGGGCGACGTACCTGGTGGGCATCGACGGTATCAGCCTGTGGCTGGTGATGTTGACGACGTTCCTCGGTCCGATCGTGATCCTGAGCACCTACGAGGCGGTGGACGATCGGATCAAGGAGTTCATGATCGCGCTCCTGGTACTGCAGACGGGCATGCTCGGCGCGCTCGTGGCGCTGGACGGGCTGCTGTTCTACGTGTTCTGGGAGGTGATGCTGATCCCGATGTACTTCCTGATCGGGATCTGGGGCGGCGACAAGCGGCACTACGCGACGCTCAAGTTCTTCCTCTACACGATGGTCGGCTCGCTCCTGATGCTGATCGCGATGCTGTACATCTACTTCGGCACCGATGCGGTGACGGGGTCCGGCTACTCCTTCAACATCGCGAACCTGCTGGAGGTGCCGCTGACGCCGACGGAGCAGCTGTGGCTGTTCGGCGCGTTCGGTCTGGCGTTCGCCATCAAGGTCCCTTTGTTCCCCTTCCACACCTGGCTGCCGGACGCCCATGTTCAGGCGCCGACGGCAGGCTCGGTGATCCTGGCCGGCGTGCTGCTGAAGATGGGCACCTACGGTCTGATCCGCTACGCGATGCCCCTGTTCCCCGAGGCGGTGGTCCAGTTCGCGCCATACGTGGCGATCCTGTCGGTGATCGGCATCGTGTACGGCGCCCTGGTGGCGATGGTGCAGAAGGACGTCAAGAAGCTGGTGGCCTACTCCTCGGTGAGCCACCTGGGCTTTTGCGTGCTGGGGCTGGTGGCGCTGACGCCGCAGGCCGTCGAGGGGTCTCTGTTCGTGATGCTGGCGCACGGCATCGCCACTGGCGGTCTGTTCCTGGCGGTCGGCATCATCTACGAGCGCCGTCACACGCGGCTGATCGCGGACTTCGGCGGCCTGAGCAAGGCGGTGCCGGTCTTCGCGACGTTCTTCATGATCATCGTGCTCACCAGCGCGGGCGTGCCGGGTCTGGCGGGCTTCATCGGTGAGTTCCTGGTGTTGATGGGCACCAGCCAGAGCCAGGTGCTGCACTTTGGCGAGGCGTCGTTCTGGTTCGAGGGGCTCAACGGTCCGTCGGGTCCGGAGGGCACGGCGCTGGTGTTCGCCGGGATCGCCACCACGGGCGTGGTCTTCGGGGCGGTCTACCTGCTGTGGATGTTCCAGCGGGTGATGTTCGGGCCGATCACGAAGCCTGCGAACGCGAACATGAAGGACCTGAAGTGGCGCGAGGTCGCCTACATGGTGCCCCTGGTGCTGATGTGCTTCGTGATGGGGCTGTTCCCGGAGATCTTCATGGCCAAGGCGCACCGGTCGATCGAGGTCTTCATGGGCCAGATGCGGCCCGGGATCGAGGCCAAGGTGACCGATGCGCAGCGCGAGGTGATGCAGCGCGCCTCGACGGCGAACCTCGGCGTGAAGCCCGGTGGGTTTCTTGACCACAACTCCAGGCCCCTGAAGGCGCCGGCGGCGCACGGGGCCGACGTCCCCGTGCCTGGCCCGTCCGGTGCGCCTCAGATCGCGCCGATGACGCCCGAGGCGGCGCGCCGGTTCCGCGAGACGATCAAGGGGCGGGGGCTCGAGCTGAACGACGAAGGCAGGATCAAGCTGCGCCGGCTCCGCAAGGGGTTTGACGGCGACAAGCCCAAGGGCGACGCCCACTGACGCTGCGCGATCGTTCGCGTGGCATGATTCGGGTGTGACCCGGACGCGGTGAAAGTATGAGCGGGTTCTCGCAGATATCCCTTACAGAGCTTCGGCTGATCGTGCCGATGATCATCGTGGTGATCACGGGCATCGCGGTCTTGATGCTGGAGGTGTTCCACCGCTCGGCGGCGAGCAAGGCCTACCTGGCGTGGTTCACCGTGCTGGGGCTCGTGTTCGCGCTGGGCGACACGATGTACCTGTCGGGCGTCGGGACCTCGGCGTTCGCGATGAGCCAGATGCTGTACATCGATGGCTTCGGACTGGCCTTCGATGCGGTGGTGTTGATTGGGGCGATCCTGGCGACGTTGATCGCGCCGTCGTACCTGGCGAGCCACCGTCTGGCCCGCGGCGAGTACTATGGGCTGCTCTTGTTCAGCCTGACGGGCATGATGGTGATGAACCACGCCGCCGACCTGTTCATGGTGTTCATGGGTCTGGAGCTGATGTCGATCCCGATCTACGCGATGGCCGGGTTCTTCCGGCACCAGTCGCAGTCGGCCGAGTCCTCGATGAAGTACTTCTTCCTCGGGGCGTTCGCGTCGGCGCTGTTCCTGTACGGGATCGCGTTCATCTACGGGCTGACCGGGACGACGAGCCTGGTGGGCGTCTCTCGGGTGATGTTCGCCGGTCTGGGCGGCGTGGATGCGGGCAGCGCCCAGGCGTTCGCGACGTCGAGTGGGTTCGTGGAGCTTGTTGGCACGGCGGCCGGTCAGGCGCCGGTGTTCCAGATGGAGTTCCTGCCCGCGGTGGCCATCCTGCTGATCCTCGTGGCGATGACGTTCAAGGTGGCGATGGTGCCCTTCCACATGTGGACGCCGGATGTCTACACGGGCGCGCCGACCTCGGCGGTGGGTTTCATGGCGACGGGTGTGAAGGCGGCGGCGTTCGCGGCGCTGATCCGGGTGTTCGTGGTGGCGTTCTACGACCAGCCTGCCCGGCTGAGCGACACGGGTTGGCTGTCGGTGCTGTTCTGGCTGGCCCTGGCGTCGATGATCCTGGGCAACGTGGTGGCGATCATCCAGACCAGCGTCAAGCGGATGCTGGCGTACTCGTCGATCGCGCACGCGGGCTACATCATGGTGGGCGTGATCGCGGCGACCTATGCGCCGCAGAACTTCATCCAGATGGACGCGGTGATCTTCTATGCGCTGGCGTACACGTTCGGGACGATCGGCGCCTTCGGGGTGCTGGCGTGGTTCGGCAAGCGCGGGGAGGAGGCGACGACCTACGAGGATCTGTCCGGGTTGGCGCGCAAGCATCCTGCGGTGGCGTTCGCGATGACGATCTTCATGCTGTCGAGCGCGGGCATCCCGCCGACGGCGGGCTTTTTGGCCAAGTTCACCATCTTCAAGTCGGCCGTGCAGACCGGCGAGCACCTGCTGGTGGTGCTGTCGGTGGTGGGCGTGCTGGCGTCGGTGTGCGGTGTCTACTACTACCTCAAGGTCATCCTGTCGCTGTACATGAAGTCCCCTCGGCGCGAGGTCGCGGCGATCGGCGGGCTGGAGATCAAGACAGGGTTGATCGCGTGCGTGTTCGGCACGCTCCTGTTCGGCATCGTGCCGGGCGCTGGCCTGGATCTGGCGCGTGGGAGCGTGATGTCGTTCCTGGGCGCGCCTCCGGTGGTCCGGGTGGAGCTGAACAAGGCGCAGCAGAAGGTGGGTGCGCACGCGCTGCTCGGCGGGCCCGTGGTGCCTGTGGGCGCGGCGGCGGACGACCCCGAGAACTGCGAGTGAGCCTTCGCGGCGGCTCCGTCCGCCGCTCCCCGACGTGACAGCTCGGCGCGAGGCTTCGATGCACGGCGTGAGGCCGATGGTGAGCAGCGCGATGGCGTTGTCCATCGCGTCTCGTGTTGACCGGTGTCGGTGCGCGGAGCCGGTTACGGGCGGCGAGTCGGTGGGGTCGAGGCTGGAAAGTGGCGCAGCCGCGTGATAGGACTCTGCGGGGGGGAGGGGAGCACGCCCACGGGCGGCTCGATTGAGATCATCATCCACAGCCCCGGCCACGAGGGCCGGTAGTCTCTGAGGGCCAAGCATTGACCGCGACCACGGTGGAGAGCATCGACTGGCAAGGCGAGGAGGTGACGGCGCTCAAGCCCGTCGTCGATCCTGGCACCCTGAAACACAAGGACCTGCTTGAAGGGGAGTTCTGGCGCCGCATCCCGGCCTACGCCGACGTGGACACGCCGACCTTCCTCGACCATCAGTGGCAGGCCCGGCAGTCGGTGACCAAGCCGTCCCGCCTGCGCAAGACCCTCGGCGACCTCGTGCCTGAGTCGTTCTATGCGGACGTGGAGCAGGGGTTTGTCCGGGCGCCGATGACGATGCGGGTCTCCCCGTACCTGATCGCGCTGATGAATTGGGACGACCCGGCGCGCGATCCGCTGCGGACCCAGTTCATCCCGCTCGCCTCGAAGCTGCTCGCCGACCATCCGAAGCTCGATCTGGACTCGTTGCACGAGCAGGCCGACGCGCCGGTGCCGGGGCTGACCCATCGCTACGTGGACAAGGCGTTGTTCCTGCCGCTGGACACCTGCCCGGTGTACTGCCGGTTCTGCACGCGGTCCTACGCCATCGGTCTCGACACCGAGGAGGTGAGCAAGGTCGCCCTGCGGGTGAGCACGGAGCGTTGGGCGAAGGCGTTCAAGTACATCTCCTCGCGCCCGGAGCTCGAGGACATCGTGATCAGCGGCGGTGATGCCTACCAGCTCCGCCCGGATCAGCTCGAGCAGATCGGCACGGCGCTGCTCAGGATGCCGAACATCCGTCGGATGCGGTTCGCCACCAAGGGGCTGGCGGTGATGCCGCAGAAGGTCCTGTCGGATCCGGCGTGGGTGGACGCGGTGACGCGGGTGGTGGAGCTTGGCCGCAAGCTGCACAAGGACGTGATGGTTCACACCCACTTCAACCATCCAAACGAGGCGACGTGGATCACGCGGGAGGCCTGCAACACGCTGTTCGAGCGCGGCATCATGGTCCGCAACCAGTCGGTGCTCCAGGCGGGTGTGAACGACGACGGGGACACGATCACGACGCTGGTGCGGCGCCTCGGCTTCCTCAACGTGCACGCCTACTACATCTACATGCACGATCTGGTCAGCGGCGTGGAGGACCTTCGGACGACGGTGGCGACGGGCGTGCGTCTGGAGAAGCACGTGCGTGGCTCCACGGCGGGCTTCAACACGCCAACGTTCATCTGTGATGCGCCGGGCGGCGGCGGCAAGCGGGACATCCACAGCTACGAGCACTACGACCGCAAGAGCGGGATCGCGGTCTACACGGCGCCCACGGTCAAGCCCGGTCAGTTCTTCCTCTACTTCGATCCGCTCCGGGAGCTCGACGAGGAGTATCGGGAGCGGTGGTCACGGCCGGCGGAGGCGGACCGAATGGTCGAGGACGCCCTCGCGCGGGCGAAAGCCAACCTCATCGCCTGATGAAGCCTGTGTACAGCTCCAGGGTGCTCGCGGTCGCGGGCCTGATCGTGCTGCTCGGCGCGGCGTGCGGTGATGATACCGAACCGACGCCGGGCCCGGGCCGCTATCCCGACGGCATGGTGCCGCCGTGCGCGGTGGAGTCGTCGCCGGGCACCTACGACGGCGCCTCGCGTCCCATGGCTGAGGCGCCTCGTGTGTTCCATCTGCCGGCGGTCCGCGCCGGAGCGCCCTTCGCGTACGACGCTGCGATCCCCGGTGTGACCACCTCGGTGCTGCGCTCGGGCGCGCTGCCAGCGGGGTTGACGCTGACGGACGGCCGCGTCGCCGGTCGTGTGGAGGCTTCGGCGGTCACGACCTCTGCGCTGTTTGCGTTCGAGGTCGAGGGCTCAGACGGTGGCGCGGTGGAGGTCTGGCTGCCTGTCGATGCGGCTGGCGTGACCGCTTCAGCGGGGCCACCGCGCTACCAGGAGCGGGGCCCGTACAAGATCTGGAACACCCACCCGTTGCCGGAGTGCTCGGCGAACCCGGTGATCCCGGAGCTGGCGGGCGCGCCGGTGCCGCTCTACATCACCTATCCCGCGGCGACCGAGCCAACAGACTCGGCCGATGGCTCGGTCGCGCCCGGTCGCTGGCCTGTCGTTTTGTTCGCCCACGCGAACAACGACCGCGTCTGTGACATCTATGAGCGCTACTTCTCGCTGCACGATCACTGGGCGAGCTGGGGATATATCGTCGTGGCGGTGGACGGGACGCGCCTGAATTGCCAGGGCGGGAGCGTGGAGAACATCAGCGACCGCACGGACGGTCAGGAGGCGGCGGTGAAGCTGCTGGAGCAGCTCGACGCGGACCCGACGAGCCGTTTCTACGGCCGCGTCGACCTCGGCCGGGTGGTGTATGCCGGGCACAGCCGTGGCGGCGGGGCGAGCAAGTGGGGGGCCGTGATCAACGATCGCGTGCGCGGCGTGATCGACATCCAGGGCGTCAACTACGGGTTTGGCGCCGAGCCGCTGCCGCCCGTGCCCGTGCTCGGGCTGACGGCCGGCGAGGACGTGGACCTGAACTATCCGGCGGTCGATCCCACGGAGGATCACGTGACGGGGCCGTACACGTGGGTGAACATCAACGGCGGCATCCACGCCTACAGCGCGGACACCGCGCCCATCGAGCCGGACGACGTGCCGCTGATCAGCCAGGATCAGCAGCACGCCATCACCCAGCTGTACACCACGGCCTTCCTCGCGCGCTTCGTGGGGGTGGGTGACGGCTCGGCGCCTGCGGTCTTTGCGCCGGATCTTGCGGCCGATCCGATCCTGTTCAGCCACCGCGGGGCGGAGGTGGTGGATGCGGAGCTGAGCCCGTTGGGCGTGATGACGCGTTGGAACCGTCGAGGCGGGCTTCAGGTCGACGATTTCCCGGGGACGGGCGATCCGGGAAGGAATCGGCTGGGCGGCGCGAACACCTCGACCGACCTGCTCACCAGCGACGAGGTGCAGACCTACATGCCCGGCCAGGCGGCGTCAGGCGTATTCTCCTGGGCGGTCTCGCGGCGCGTCACCGCCGGTGCCTCGCCAGGGCTCCTTGAGCTCGCGCTCGATCCGGCAGGGCTGGGCGTTGAGGTGGGCTCGGGGGCGGTGCTGATGGCGCGGGTCAAGGGGCCGGACGCGGGCAAGACCGCCGCGATGACGGTCGTGGTGACGACCACCGACGGCGAGTCGCGCGTGGACGGCTCGAGGTTCTGGGGGCCGGAGCCGCTGGCCAACCGGTTCAGCCAGCTCCTCGTACCGCTCGACGGGATCGGCTTGCCGGGCGCCGCGCGGCAGGTCATCTCGATCGGCTTTGAAGTCAGCGATGGGACTCTGTTCATCGACGACGTTCGCATCGAATGAGCGCCTGGCCTCAGCCGGGTGATGAAGGCACAGCAGGAGAGGATCATGGCATACGATCTGTACAACCCCACCGAGAGCCACGCCCAGCTGCGCGAGATGGTGCGGGCCTGGGGCCGGGAGAACCTCGAGCCGCAGGCCTCGGCGTACGATGAGTCGGAGACCTTCAACGAGGCGCTGTTCCGGCGCTTCGGCAGCGAGCTTGGCCTGTTCGGCGTGACGGTGCCCGAATCGGTCGGCGGGGCGGGGCTCGACCCGGTGGCGGCGGCGATCATCCACGAGGAGTTCTCGCGGTTCGATCCGGGCATCACGCTCAGCTACCTGGCCCACGAGGTCCTGTTCGTCAACAACTTCTACCACAGCTCCTCCGACGACCAGCGCGCCCGCTACCTGTCGCGCGTGTTGAGCGGCGAGTGGATCGCGGGCATGGCGATGAGCGAGCCCGGCGCCGGCACCGACGTGCTCGGCATGAGCGCACGCGCTGACCGGCGCGGCGACCTCTACGTGCTCAACGGCACCAAGCAGTGGATCACCAACGCCACCCACGGCGACGTCTTCCTCATCTACGCCCGCACCGGCGACGCCGACTGCGATACTCGCCGGGCCTTCTCCGCCTTCGTGGTTGAGGCCTCCTCGCCCGGCTTCTCCGTCGGCAAGAAGGAGAAGAAGCTCGGCATGCGGGCCTCACCGACCGCGCCGCTGATCCTCGAGAACGTGGAGGTGCCGCTGGCCAACCGCCTCGGCGATGAGGGCGGCGCGATGGTCCACATGATGCGCAACCTCGAGATCGAGCGGGTGACGCTGGCGGCGCAGTCGATCGGGATCGGCCTGCGGTGCCTCGACGAGATGGGCCGCTACGCGATCGCCGAGCGCAAGGCCTTCGGGCAGTACCTGATCGAGTTCGGGCAGATCCAGCGGCTCATCGCCGACAGCTTCGCCCGATGCCACGCCGCCCGCGCGCTCGTCTACGATGTGGCCCACCGGCTCGGGCCGAACAGCCGCCAGTCCCTCGGGGCTGCGGCCGCCAAGCTCGCCGCGACGGGCATGGCGGAGGAGGTGGCCCGCGCCGCCATTCAGGTCTTCGGAGGCTACGGCTACACACGGGAGTTCCCGGTGGAGCGGATGCTGCGGGACGCGATCCTGCTCAGCATCGGCGGTGGCACCAACGAGGCCATGCAGAAGAACATCGCCCGCGATCTGATGCGGACGTACAGCTGAGGAGCGCGCGATGGCAGACGGCAAGCAGCTCCTGATGGACGCGCTGGAGCCGGTGCTCGAGTGGCTGGAGCTCGCCGACCTGGCGAGCTCGGAGCTCACGGACCATCTCGAGGCGGCCTTCCCTCACACGGGGTAGCAGGTGTCGATGATCCGCGGGTTGTGCATGGAGGGTCTGGAGGCGGGCTGGCTGTGTGATCGTGCCGCTGGCGAGACGCGCTTCTCCAGGGTTGCCCGGACATCGGCCGAGACGCGCAGCTTCTCCATCGACGCGGTCCTCTCCCACGGGCCCGGCGTCGAGCACACCCACCCGCGCGGTGAGGTGAACCTGTGCCTTTCGGTGGACGGGGCGCCGCGGTTTGACGGACATCCAGAGGGGTGGGCGGCGTACACACCAGGCACGCGCCATCGGCCGGATGTGGCGGGGGGCACGATGCTCTTGCTGTACTTCCTGCCCGACGGCGCGATCGAGTGGCACAGGTAGTCCAGCCTGAGTGGCAGTTCGACCCGCAGAGCAGGGAGTCCGGCGAGCGACAGCGAGTCTGGTGTGTGTTGAGCCCGCAGGGCAGGGAGTCCGGCGAGCGACAGCGAGTCTGGGGTGCGTTGAGCCCGCAGGGCAGGGAGTCCGGCGAGCGACAGCTCGCAGGAGGCCCTGCGTCGCGGGCTCAACGCGCACCAGACGAGCGAACTGCAATAGCCGCCGGAGGCCCTGCGTCGCGGGGTCAACGCGCACCAGACGAGCGAACTGCAATAGCCGCAGGAGGCCCTTCGTCGCGGGACGGACTGAAACTCACGGCGCTATAGTCGGTTTTGGGGTTGACAGGACCCGGGCCTTTGATTAGTGTGCCCCTCGGTTCGGGGCGTAGCGCAGTCTGGTAGCGCGCTTGCTTCGGGAGCAAGAAGTCCCCGGTTCAAATCCGGGCGCCCCGACTGAGGCCAGATCGTCCATGACGGTCTGGCCTCTTCCCGTTTCTTGCCCTGGCCAGCGCCTCAGCGCCGACACGACGCTTCGATGGGCGCCCGTCTTCAGCTCGCCTCACCCACCTCGCCATCAAAGCTCCAACGACCGCGCAGCGTGGGCCCCCGGAACGCCTCGTCGAGCTGCCGGTTGAACTGCGCCCGCGGGATCTCCCTGGCGCCGAACCGTCGCAGATGTTCGGTGGGGATCTGGCAGTCGACCACCTCGAAGCCCCACCGCTCCAGCTGCCGCACGAAGCTGACGAACGTCACCTTCGAGGCGTCCGGCACCAGGTGAAACATCGACTCGCCGAAGAACGCCCGGCCGAGGGAGACGCCGTAGAGGCCGCCGACGAGCTCGTCTCCCTGCCAGGCCTCGATCGAGTGGGCGAAGCCCGCGTGGTGGAGCGCGATGTAGGCGTCGAGCATCTCGGACGTGATCCACGTCCCGCCCTGACCCTCGCGCGGCACCTTGCCGCAGTGGGCGATGACACGCTCGAACGCCGTGTCCATCGTCAGGCGGAACGGGCGGCGGTTCAGGGTCTGCCGCAGCGATCGGCTGACGTGGAGCTCGGCCGGAAGCAGCACGAATCGCGGGTCGGGCGCCCACCACAGGATCGGGGAGCGCTCGTCGTACCAGGGAAAGATCCCCTGGCTGTAGGCCAGCAGCAGGCGTTCGATGGAGAGGTCGCCGCCAAGGGCGAGCAGGCCGTCGTCGTTGGCGGCCTCGGTGGGCGGAAAGACGAGGTCGGGGCGCAGCCAGAACGGTCCGCGAAGGATGGGCATGGTGCATTCTCAAGGGCGACGATCTTCAGAGACAGCTCACTCTGCCACACGCGCCGCCTTCCGGCCAGTGATCGGCGTGGCGTCCCCTGGGGGCGCGAGTCCGGGTCAGCCTTCAGGCTTGGATGGCGAGGGCAGTTGGGTCGCGCAGCCCGGCGCGCACGGAAGATTTGTGTTCCGTTGCGGGATCGGCAACACTCCTCCGTTGAAAGTCGGCGGCCGGTGTCCCTGACAGAATCGTTGGGCCGCATGAATATTCTGCGCCGATGATCGTCGCAGTCCCGTTCGCGCGATTCCAGAAGGGCAGTTTCACCCCCAACTCCAACCCAGCAGCTGTATGTCGACGCACGCTACCTCCTCCCTCCCACCGCGAGCTCGGCCGTTCAGGCCGGCCCTGCCGAGCATCCCTCGGCAGCGTCCCCCTCGCAGGAGCGAAGAGCGCGTGATGGTGGGTGGCATATCGAAGTTTATCAGGGAAAACACATGAAAAATCTTCTCCGCGTGCTGTTTGTTCTGTCGCTTGTTTCGCTGATGGCCGGGTCACTGGCGTGCGGTCCGACGCGCGGCAGCGGCGGTGGTCGCAACAACGGCGCCAACAATGGTGGCAACAACGGCGCCAACAACGGAGGCACCACGCCGGGGAACGTGTGGGGCCGTGCGGCAGATGACGGCGGCGGCGACACGGGCGCGGGCGGCTTTGGCTTTGGCCAGGGCACGATCGACGGCGCGAACAACGGCGGCGACGAGCAGCCCGGCACCGTCGAAGCCTCCGATTGCACCGCCGCCTGCGACCTGATCGGTCAGTGCTTCGCCAGCGAGATCGACTCAAGCGACCTCGCCACCTGCCCGAGCGCGTGTGGTCAGGAGGCGCTGCCCTCCGAGGTCGCCTGCATCCTCGACTCGGCCACCTGCGAGGACATCGTCACGCGCTGCGTCGATGTCGAGGCGGGCACCTCCAAGGGCAACCCCGCCGACGGCGAGTCGTGCGACTCGGCTTGCTCCGCCATCGCCTCCTGCTTCCCCGAGGTCGAGGGCGAGCTGACGGACTGCGCTCAGGGCTGTCGCGCCGAGGCCACCCAGGCCGAGGTCGACTGCGTGCTGTCGAGCAGCTGCGGTGACGTGCTGCCCCACTGTTTCGGCGTCGACGGCTTCGATGTGCCGACGAACAACGGGACGAACAACGGTGGCAACAACGGCACCGTCACGGGCGACTGCGTGGAGGCCTGCGATCACGTCATCACCTGCTACGCCGACCTGGTCGGCGCCAGTGAGGCAGAGGCCGGTCGGGCGGAGTGTGAGACGGGGTGTTCGCAGGAGGCGAGCGCGGCCGACATCCAGTGCATCCTGAACGCGTCCTGCGAGGAGATCAGCAGCGGCGCGTGCGACACGGGCTCGGGCACCAACAACGGCAGCACCAACAACGGCAGCACCAACAACGGCACGATCAGTCCGTCGTTCGAGTGCCAGTCGGTGTGTCCGTTCCTGGCCCTGGAGTGCGGCGCGTTCTCGTCTGAGGAGGACTGCTACGCCACGTGCGACAGCTGGGGCTCCATCGACCCGGGCTGCGTCTTCGAAGCGTCGTGCGGTGCCTGGGAGTCCTGCCTCTGAGCGCGCCGTGAGGCCCGCGTGATCGTCCAGGGCTGAGCACAATGAGGCCCATCCTTCGCAGGGTGGGCCTCTTTGCGTCGTGAGGAGCGGCTGGGGGGCGCGCCGGTTTGACTTCGCCGCCGCGATTCGATACCCCTCGTTCAGGACCGACCTCGCGGCCATCGGTGCGCGCTCGATTGCAGGGCCGCGCCGTCGTCGCACGTCGCTCGCCGGAGACCGCCTGTGAAGACCCAGCTCGCCCCCGGATTTCTCGTCGCCTCGCCCAAGCTTGAAGACCCGAACTTCGCCCGCAGCCTCGTGCTGATGGCGGAGCACGGCAAGGACGGCGCGGTCGGGTTCATCGTCAATCGGCCGACGCAGATGCCGCTGGCCGTGCTGCTGCGTGGGGTGGATCGCGAGCTGGCCGAGGTCGTCGCCGAGGGCGATTTCGGCGAGATGAAGGTGTTGATCGGAGGGCCGGTCCAGCGCCACATCGCCTGGGTGCTCTACCATCGGCGGCCAGGCGAGGAGCTGCTGGAGGGGACGATCGCGGTGGGGGAGCGGCTGGTGCTCGGGGCGTCGATGGACGTGCTGCGGCAGCTCGTGCGCGGCGAGCGCTCGGGGCCGTTCCACGTCCTGCTCGGCTACTCGGGGTGGGGCACGTTCCAGCTCGAGGGGGAGATCGCCCATGGGTCGTGGCTGCCGCTGGAGCTGGAGGACGACCTGACCTTCGGGGTGCCAGCGATTCGGCGGTGGGAGGTCGCCGTGGAGCGGTTGGGCCTCACACCGGGCGGCTTCATGATGGGCGGGCCAGGCGCGATGGCCTGACGGCCCGCCTCAGACGTCGGCCTCGACGTTGCGACCGTCGGGCGCGTAGGTGAAGAACTTCAGGTCTTTGTAGTCCTGCTTGATCCAGTTCAGGGCCCACTCGTTGCGCAGCAGCAGCAGCGCGCGGCCGTCCTTGTCCTTGACGCAGGTGGTCGCCTCGCGGCCCTGGAACTTGCGGGGGTCGAAGCTGGCGCCGTCGACCCAGCGGGCGCAGGTGAAGGGCAGGGCGTCGAAGGTGACGTCCACCTTGTACTCGGCCTCCAGGCGGTACTTGAGCACCTCGAACTGGAGCTGACCGACCGCGCCGAGGATGGGCTCGACGTCGTTGTCGTTCCAGGACTCGAAGAGCTGCACCGCGCCCTCGTCGGCCAGGTGCCGGAGGCCCTTCTCCAGCGCCTTGCGCTTGAGGACCTTGTTGAGGCGCACGCGGGCGAAGATCTCGGGCGAGAACCGGCGCAGCTCGTCGTAGTGGAAGTCGGCCGGCTGGCCCACGGCGAGCGTGTCGCCGATGCGGAACAGGCCTGTGTCGTACAGTCCGACGATGTCGCCTGCGACCGCCTCGTCCACCGCCACCCGCTCCTGGGCGAGGAACTGGCGGGCGTCCTTGATCTGGACCTCGCGCCCGAGCCGGTCGTGAAACACGTTCATCCCCGTCTCGAGCGTGCCGGAGCAGATGCGCATGAAGGCGATTCGATCCCGATGGTTCGGGTTCATGTTCGCCTGGACCTTGAAGATGAAGCCCGAGAAGCGCTCGTCGTCTGGCTCGACCACACCCACGTTCGAGGTCCGCGCGATGGGGGAGGGCGCCATCTCGATGAACGCGTCGAGGAAGAGCTCCACGCCGAAGTTGGTCAGCGCCGAGCCGAAGAAGACCGGGCTGAGCTTGCCCGCGCGCACGCGATCGAGGTCGTAGGGGTCGCCGGCGATCTCGAGGAGCTCGATCTCCTCCATGAGCTGCTCGTGGACCGCCTTGCCGAGGAGCTGGGCGAGCTCGGGGCTGTCGGGCTTGACCTCGTGGTGCTCGATCGCCGACTCGCCGTGGGTCGCGTCGGCGTCGTGGAGGGCCATCACGCCGGCGCGTCGGTCGTAGACGCCGCGGAACTCGCGGCCCATGCCCACGGGCCAGTTGATCGGGCAGGTGCGGATGCCGAGCACCTCCTCGATCTCGGCCATCAGGTCGAGGGGAGGGTGCCCGAACCGGTCCATCTTGTTGATGAACGTGAAGATCGGGATGCCGCGCAGCGCGCACACCTCGAACAGCTTGCGCGTCTGCGGCTCGACGCCCTTGGCGACGTCGATGAGCATGACGGCGCAGTCGGCGGCGGCCAGCGTGCGGTAGGTGTCCTCGCTGAAGTCCTTGTGCCCCGGCGTGTCGAGCAGGTTGATCTCCAGTCCCTTGTACGGAAACTGCATCACGGACGATGTGACCGAGATGCCGCGTTGCTGCTCCAGCTCCATCCAGTCGCTGGTGGCGTGGCGCTGGGCGCGGCGCGCCTTGACCGAGCCCGCGAGGTGGATGGCACCGCCGTACAGCAGGAGCTTCTCGGTGAGCGTGGTCTTGCCAGCGTCAGGGTGGGAGATGATGGCGAAGGTCCGTCGTCGCTCGACTTGTTGGGTCAGCTTGCTCATGGTGATCTGCTCAGTGGGAGGGGCGGTGGGCGGGCGCTGGCGCGCGGAACGACGGCGCTTCTATATCATCCGCTCGGCCTTGTACAGCATCGGCGCGATCCGGCCACGTGACCCGGACGTACCCGAGCCGCGAGTCGGGCGATGGGCGGCGGTCAGCGGCGAGCTGAGGAGTTGCGATGAGGACAGCGGTGCGATATGCGGTGATGGTGGTGCTCGCGATCCAGGCTGTGGGGTGTTCGTCGACAGGCGAGGGCCTCCGGGTGGCCCAGGACGCGGGGATCGGGTTGGACACGGTGCCGGAGGAGCTGGACATGGGCGTGCAGGGGCTGCGCTATCTCGCGCTGGGAGACAGCTACACGATCGGGGAGCGGGTCGAGGCGCCCGAGCGCTGGCCGAATCAGCTCGCCGCGCGCCTCGACGCCGACGGCGTGCCGGTGGCCTCCACCGAGATCATCGCCCGCACGGGCTGGACGACGGCCAATCTCGACGCGGGCATCGATGCCGCAGCGCCCGAGGGCCCGTACGGGCTCGTGTCGCTGCTCATCGGCGTGAACAATCAGTACCAGGGACGTGACGCCGAGCAGTACCGGCAGGAGCTGGTGAGGCTGCTGGAGCGGTCCATCGCGCTGGCAGGGGGGGAGGCGCGGCGGGTGTTCGTCGTGTCGATCCCGGACTGGGGCGTGACGCCGTTCGCAGCTGATCGCGACCGGGCGGCTGTCAGCGCGGAGATCGACGCGTTCAACGCCATCTGCCGTGAGGAGACCTTGCGACTGGGGCTCGTGCATGTCGACATCACCCCGATCTCTCGCCAGCCAGACCCCGAGCGGCGGCTCGTCGCGCCGGACGGGCTGCACCCCTCCGGTGAGCAGTACCGCCAATGGGTCGAGCTGATCCTCCCCGTGGCGAAGGCCGCCGCCACCCCCTGATTGCCTCTGCGGTCCAGATCGGCCATCATCCGCCCGACCTCGCCGGGCCGTCGCCCGTCCGTGGCCGGCCAAACCCCACGCCCCGCAGCGCCTATGCCCCCTCCCCAGATTGATGATGCCCCCGACCTGTTCGCCTTGTCGCGAGCGGCCATTGAGTCCGCCAACGCCGATCTGATCGACCTGCGGCGCAACCTTCATGCGCACCCCGAGCTGAGCCGGGAGGAGCACGAGACCACCCGCCTCATCGCCGAGCGGCTCGCCGCGCTGGGCTTCGAGGTGCATGTTCGGCCCGAAGGCAATGGGCTGTTCGCCGATCTTGTGCCGCCCGGCTTCGATCCGGCGACGCATCGCACCGTGGCGGTCCGCGCGGACATCGATGCGCTGGCGATCCCGGAGCAGACAGGGCTTCCGTTCACGTCGACCCGCCCAGGTGTCATGCACGCCTGCGGTCACGACGTGCACACGGCCTGCGCCATCGGGGTCGCGACCGCGCTGGCGAGCCTGGGCGCGCGGCTACCGGGCCGGCTTCGGCTGTTCTTCCAGCACTGCGAGGAGCTGGCCCCCGGCGGGGCCGAGGACCTGGTGGCGATGGGCTGCATGGAGGGCGTGGACGCGGTGCTCGGGCTGCACGTGGACCCGGAGCTGGAGGTGGGCCGGATTGGCCTCAAGGTCGGTCCGCTGACGGCCGCCTCGGACGCGTGGGAGCTGGTGATCCACGGGCGCAGCGGCCACGGGGCGCGGCCCCACCACGCGGTCGATCCGGTCTTCATCACGACGCTGATCGCGCAGGAGCTGTACCGGGCGCCGGCCCACCACTTCGATGTGCGGGATCCGGTGGTGATCTCGATCGGGACCATCCATGGCGGGCACATGGTGAACGTGATCCCGGCGAGCGTGACGATCGCCGGGACGGTGCGGACTCTGTCACGGGCGCACCGAGAGCGGGTCGAGCCCTTGTTTCGTCGCATCGCCTACGGCATCTGCTCGACGCACGGGGCGAGCTATGCGCTGCGCATCGACCTCGGTCCGCCGTCGATCATCAATGACGCGGGGGTCGTGGGGGTGGTGGAGCAGTCGGCGCGGGCGGTGGTGGGGCCTGCGAACCTTCATTGGATCCCCATGCCGAGCATGGGGGCTGAGGACTTCTCGGAGTACCTTCAGCACGCCCCCGGCATGATGTTCCGCCTCGGCGTCAACGATGGCGGAGAGACCCACTTCCTGCACTCGCCGCGGTTCTCGCCGGACGAGCGCGCCATTGCGATCGGGGCCCGTGTGCTGGCCGAGTCCGCGCTGCGCCTGATGGTGTCAGCCCCGACCGCCTGATAGGACGAAGAGCGACGATGGACGGCAACATCCTGGACCTGCTCGTGTCGCCGGAGGCGTGGGTGGCGCTGGTCACGCTCGCCGTGATGGAGATCGTGCTGGGGATCGACAACATCGTGTTCATCACGATCCTGACCTCGCGGCTCCCGGTCGAGCGGCAGCCTGGCGCGCGTCGGCTCGGGATCGGGCTGGCGCTGATCTCGCGGCTGGGCCTGCTGTTCGGGCTGTCGTGGATCATGGGCCTGACCGCACCCTTGTTCGAGGTGCTGGGGCAGGAGATCTCCGGTCGCGACCTGATCCTGCTCGGCGGCGGCTTGTTCCTGATCGGCAAGGCGACCCACGAGATCTACGAGAACATCGAGCATCCCAGGGAGGAGGAGCAGGAGACAAAGGCGGATGCCAAGCGGGTGGGAAATCAGTTCGCGTTGATCATGGTCCAGATCATCTTCCTCGACGTGGTCTTCTCTCTCGACTCGGTGATCACAGCGGTGGGCATGGCGCAGTCGCTCGCCATCATGGTCGCCGCGATGGTGCTGGCGGTGGGGGTGATGATGGCGTTTGCCGGGCCCGTCGGCGACTTCGTCCAGGAGAACAACTCGGTCAAGGTGCTCGCGCTTTCCTTCCTCGTGCTGATCGGCGTCCTGTTGCTGGCCGACGGCCTCGGCCAGCACGTCTCGAAGGGCTATGTCTACTTCGCCATGGGCTTTGCGATGATGGTGGAGCTGGTCAACATGCGGCGCCGCAGGAAGGCGCTCAAGGCGCGGGCGCTCGCCGCGGCGAGCTCGGCTGGCGGCGCTGACGACGGTGGGACGTGAGGGGCTGGGCGCGCCACAGCTGGGTGATACGCCAGCGATGGGCCGCGGTCTGTCTTGAGAAGCCATTCGGAAAGTATATGCCTTGTTTCCTCGTATCTTCTAGACCGCCGTGCATCTCAGTGGGCGTCGCGACGCAGGGTCTTCTGCGAGCTATCGCTCACAGAACCCTCTGCGCTGCGACGCCCACTGAGATGCAGGCTGGGGTG
>Ga0100377_1001320_pt1 | contig 21473 bp, 14 predicted proteins | sample CryGeymeta201501_FD_83664 | JGI IMG/M metagenome (GOLD analysis project Ga0100377, IMG submission 83664) | Groundwater microbial communities from Crystal Geyser aquifers in Utah, USA - Crystal Geyser metaG 2015-01 | ecosystem: Environmental > Aquatic > Deep subsurface > Groundwater | place: USA...
CCCCGGCCCCCAGGACCCCGCCCGCTGTGAGTGGCTGCTCGACGAGGCGAACGCGCGCTGCCTGGACGACCGCTGCTGGTCCGAGTTCGAGCGTGCCTTCGGCGAGTGCATGCACGAGGGCGCACCGCAGTCCGACTGCGCCGAGATCGCCCACCGCGAGTGCGAGCCCATCCTCGACGGCGCCCGGCCGCCCCACGACGGCGGCCCCTGCGACGCCGACCGCGACTTCGAGGCCTGCCTCGACCAGGTCATCCGCGCCTGCGAGGGCGACCAGGGCCCCGACGCCTGCCTCGACGACCACCTCCGCCGCTGCGACGCGCTGCTCGGCGACCTCGGCCCCCGCGGTGAGGAGCCTCCCATGGGCGAGTACGAGGCCTGCGTGGAAGAGGCGCATCGCCTCTGCCTGCCTCCGCCGCCCCACGACTGTGAGCAGATCCTCCGCGACGCCGACCAGCGCTGCGGCGATCCGGCGATGAACCCCGACCTGGACCCCGAGCGGTGCTGGATGGACCACCAGCGCGCCTTCGACGCCTGCGTCAACGGCGACGACCCCGGTCAGGACTGCCTCCGTTGGGCCGAGCGGTCCTGCGATGAGCTGATGCAGCAGGGCGGCGTCGATCCCGAAGGACGGCCGATCGCCCCGGAGGAGTGCATCCGCGAGCACCTCACCATGTGCCCGCCTCCCGGCCCCGCCCCGATCGACCCGTGCCTCGAGCAGCGGGCCCGCGACTGCGAGCACCTGCTCGAAGCCAGCAGCGGCGATCCCAACGACCCCGCCTGGCAGGACTTCGAGCTGTGCATGGACGCCGCCCGGCACGAGTGCCCCGCCCCCCCGCACGAGTCGGCGCAGTGCGAGCAGATCCTCCGCGACGGCGAGCAGCTCTGCTTCGGCGACCAGGGCATGGGGCCCGACGGTGACCCCCAGCGCTGCTTCGAGGAGTTCGACCGCGCCTTCCGCGACTGCCTCGACGGTGGCGAGCCTCCTGGCCCCGACGCCTGCCTCGACCGCGCCTTCGCCTTCTGCCGGGACGCGTTCCAGGGCGAGCAGCCCGACCCCAACGACCCGGCCACCGGCGACCGGTTCCAGGCCTGCATCGACGACCAGGTCCAGCAGTGCCACGCCCAGGACGACCCCGCCGCCCGCTGCGAAGACCTGCTGCGCCAGGCTGACGAGGTCTGTCGCGACGACGCGGCCTGCCGCGCCGAGTTCGAGGACGCCTTCGCCGCCTGCATCGGCGGCTGAGCCCCTCCGGAGGTCGGCTCCGTCACGGCTTGCATCGAGGCGGCGAGACCTTCATCCTCCGAACGCCGAAGGATGATGTCCGCCGCCGGAGCCCGTGATGTCGCAGCCGACCCTCTCCCCCGCTCTCACCGCCTACCTCACCACGCTGCTCCGAGCCGACGAGGCGCCCCGAGCGCAGGTCAAGCTGGCGTCGAGCCACCGGTTCCGCATCGCGGGCAAGGACGTGGACGCACCCCACGTCGCGGTAGCCACGAGCGAGCGCGTGCTGGTGGTGGCGGTCGTGGACGAGGCCAACGCCTGGCACAAGGGCTGGGAGCTCGGCGATTCCGAGGTGACGCACGAGAGCGGCCTGCTCCGCGACACCCTGGTCATCGCGCAGACCCGCTGGGAGCTGCCCATGGGTGGCGGCCGTGCCGGCCGCGCCTTCGTCGAGGGGCTCGGTGCGCAGCCTGCTCCAGCCGTCACCGACAACGACGCGCCCGTGGACACCCCGACTGCTCCAGCCACCGGCGAGAGCCTTAACACCGTTAATACACCCCAGCCCCCCGCGGCGATCATCTCCGAGCCCGTCCCTGCACCCGAACCGCTGCCCGCCGAGCCCGCACCCGCCCTGCCCTTCCTCGGCGAGCTCTGGCGAGGGAGCCCGCCGCCCGCGCTCGCCGCGCTCTGGCGCGCGAAGCTGGCACCGACCGAGCCCCTGCTGGCGCTGCTCGAGACCGGCACCACGCCGCCCGTCGCTGGCGCGACCGCGATCTGGTTCGGCGTCACCACCGAGCGCGCCGTCGTGACCGCCCTGCTCGACGCCGACGGCCGCGAGACCCTCTGGAGCGAGCTCCCCCTCGAAGGGCTCCGCACCGCGCCCGGCCAGGTCACCCGCGACACCTTCCTCCACGGCGACGACGTCCTCTTCGCCGGCCCGCTGCTCGGCAAGGATGACCTCCGCGCCGCCTTCGGGCTGGCCAGCCTCAAGGGGCTGTCACGACTGGACGCCGCCGCCGCCCTCCACATCGCCCGCAGCCGCCTCGACGGCGCGCGCGCCTTGCTGGACGAGGCCTGGCGCCGCGCCGACCTCGACGGCCCCGCCGACCAGGTGACCGAGCCTGCGGCGGTCAGCATCACCCTGCGCCGCACCCGCCTCGACCTCCTGACCGCGAGCCCCGAGGCGGCCCTCGACACCCTCGTCACCGCCTCCCGCCTCGCCCCCTCCAACGCCCTGCTCACCGAGGCCCACACCCACGGCCTCGACGACCTCCCCACGCTCTGCATGCTCGCCGCCGCCCACGCCGCCGCCGGCCACCCCGCCTCCGCCGCAGCCGTCTACGACGCCCTCCACACCGCTCACCCCACCCATGATCTCTTCCTCGTCGAGCGCGCCCGCGCCCTCCTCGAGGCCGGCCAGGCCGACGACGCCCTGGCCGCCTGGGCCCGCTTCATCGACGGCCGCCGCACCGACGACGCCTTCGTCCTCCTCACCCTCCAATCCGCCACACAGACCGACCCGGCCCTCACCGCCGCCGACCCCGACCTCGCGGCGGCCCTCCTCGACAGCGCCGCGGCCCTCGAGGCCCTTGACCGCCCCGCCGAGGCCGCCGCCCGCTACCTCGACCTGATCCGCGCCGCGCCCACCCTCGACCGCGCCTACACCCGCCTGTTCGCCCTCCACGACGCCCTGCCCCCCGACGACGCCTTCTTCGCCGCCCAGGCGTCCGTCGTCCTCCGCCTCCTCCGCCCCGAGCTCGCCGACCAGCTCCTCGCCGAAGGCAAGCTCCCCCCACCGCCGCCCGCGCTCGACCTCCCCGCCCGCTACCGCACCCTCACCGCCGAGGACCACGACACCCGCCTCGTGCACCCCGGCGAGCGCGAGGCGACCAACGCCACCTGGAAGTGGTTCGCCCGGCTGGTCCGCCGCACCCGCACCACCGACGACATCGAGAAGCACTGCGAGCGCATCGACGGCCACAACCATCCGCTCCCCAAGGCGCTCATCACCCACGCCAGCCACCTGCTCGGCCTCCCCACCCCCCGCTGCTTCCTCAGCCACGGCGCCAGCGGCGCCCAGGTCCTCGGCACCGACAACCCCTTCCTCTTCCTCGGCGCCGAGCACGTCGCCCCGACCCACGAGCGCCACCTGCCCCCCCACGAGCTCTGCTTCGCGCTCGCCGGACAGATGGCCCACATTCGCGCCAACCACCTCCTCCTGACCAACTCCGAGTTCTGGGCCGACTTTGGCTCCCGCGCCCTCGACGGCCTCGTCACCCTCATCTCCATCCTTCCCCTCACCTCCACCGTCGGCAAGGCCATCGACGCCGTGACGCTCAAGTGGGTCCAACGCCTCCAGCAAGGCGCCCAGGCCCGCCTCACCCGCACCCTCATGGAGCTCGCCCACACCCGCGTCGCCGACGGCGTCGGCCAGGGCACCCTCCAGTCCGCCATCGACGCCCTCCAGCGCAAGGTCACCACCCCGCTCCCCGTCGATCAGCAGACCCTCGTCAAGGAGCAGCTCGCCTCCTTCGCCCGCGCCGCCCTGTTCACCTCCGACCGCGTCGGCCTGCTGGCCTGCGACGACCTCGCGGCGGCCACCCACGCCATCTTCCGCCTCGGCCCCAACACCGTCGAGGAGCTCGTAAGCCTCGACACCTACGGCCTGGCCCACATCCTCGCCCGCAAAGATCACCAGGGCCGCATGAGCTACCACGAGCTCGCGCTCCGCCTCGGCGAGCTGTTCAAGTTCGCGATGTCGGAGGATTACCGGGTGTTGAGGGAGCGGTACGTGGTGGCGGCGTAGCGTGACACGGGCGGGTGTCGAGACCGGCGCTCAGCCCTCGACGACGACGGCCTCGATGCGGCTCCTCAGCCAGCCCTCCCGGTCGTCCGTGTCGATCCACGCCTGCAGACCCTCCCGATCGATGAGCAGGATGAGGAGCTCGCCGCGACGCTCAGCGAGCAGGTCCGTGTGCACCGTGCCCGCAAACCCGCCCAGGGCGACGCACACACCGATCTTCGAGCGGCCATACCGCTTCGCGACCTTCTCACGGAGCCGCGAGATGACCTCGGTCCCCACCACCCCCGACCAGTTCTTGCACTCCACGACGAAGAAGTCCCCCTGCCGGCTCAGCAGTGGGTCCGTCGAGCGGTTCATCACGAGGACGTCGATCTCCTCGGTCTCGTTTCTGGCGTTCGTCGCGGCGTGGCGCAGCCCAGGCACGGACTCGAACACAAGCCGCACCGCCCGCTCCAGCAGCTTCCCCTTGAGCTGCGAGCCCTTCTCGGTCTGTGCGCGCCTCCAGACCTCCCGCAGCTCCGTCTCCCGCGCCTCTCTCCCCTGATCGTCAAGGGCCTTCGACGCGAGCTCAGCAGCGGCAGCGACCTTCTTGCGCAGCAGCGGCTCCAGGATCGGCCCCTTCTCGAGATAGTCGGCCCCACCGTTGGCGAACGCCTGGATCACCGCCTCCTTCGTCGCGAACGCCGTCACCAGGAAGATCCGTGCGGCAGGGTTCTGACCGGCGAGCCGCCCGATGAGCGACAAGCCCAGATCCCGCCCCCCCGCCCCCTCGAGCTTCTGGTCCACGAGGATCACATGGGGATCCCACGAAATGGCCTCCGCCATCGCGCGCTCTATCCCCGTCGCGCCCCGCACCTCGAAGCCATCAGGCTCCAGCCAATCGCGGTAGGTGTCGATCCAATCGACCTCATCATCAACGACCAGAATACGATGCGTCATGGCGTGCCGCCTCCAACGACCGGTAGCTGTAGAATGAAAGCCGCTCCCCCGAGCGTACGCGCTGCGCAGCGCACGCTCCCCCCCATCTCCTCCTGCACGACCTTTCGCACGATCGCCAACCCCCACCCCGAGCCCCCTGCCTCCGTGCCCCGCCGGGCCGAGAATCCCGGCTCGAAGATGCGCTCTACGGCCTCCGGCTCCACTCCCGACGCCCCACCCGAACACCGAGACTCCACCCCCAAGACCTTGGCTCGCCCTACCACCGCCGTCAAGCCGTCAACCTCGCCGAGCCCGACTCGCCCTCACCCCCTTTCTCCGCCCCGTCCCAACTGGCCCTCCCCCACCACCTCTGTTATGCTGCACGCGCACATCCACCCACGGATGGTGCACCGCACAACAGGATCTTCCCATGCTCGTGAAGAAGTACGCCAACCGGCGCCTCTACGACACCGACAAGAGCCGCTACATCACCCTCGACGAGCTCGCCGAGGCCATCCGCACCGGCGCCGACCCCCAGGTGGTCGACGCGAAGACCCAGGAGGACCTCACCCAGTCCACCCTGGCCCAGATCATCCTCGAGAGCCGCGGCGCCTCCAAGCTCCTGCCTGTGCCCCTCCTCGTCCAGCTCATCCGCATGGGCGACGACGCCCTCACCGAGTTCTTCGGCGGCTACATGGGCTGGGCGCTCGGCGTCTACCTCCAGGCCAAGCAGCACGCCCGCACGGTCGCGTCGCTCAACCCCTTCGCCGCCGCCGGCGCCGCCCCCTTCGCAGGCGCGGGCTTCGGCGCCCCCTTCTTCAGCGGCGCGCCGTCCTGGTTCGGCCAGGGTCAGGGCGCCCCCCAGCCCGCCCCGCCCCCACCCGTCTCCCCCAACCCGCCCACCCCCGAGCCACCCCCGCCCGACCCCGAGCCCGAGGACGCCCCAGAGGACGCCCCCGACGACCACGGCCACGCCTCCAAGAACGACCTCGACGCCCTCCGACGCGAGCTCGAGGAGCTCAAGGCCGCGATGCGTCCCAAGAAGCGATGACGTTTTTGTGCGCTGCACAAAAACATGCTTGACGCACCGCAACATGGGAGCTATGTTCGTTCACGTCGACGGCACACAGGGCGCTCGTGCCGCGAGACGCAACAACGATCATCACGTGCCCCACTGTGGGCCTATACGTCGGAGACACTCCCATGACCACCACCAACACCACGACCGCCATCCCCACCCCCATGGACCTCTTCAACAAGATGACCGAGCAGCAGGTCGCCGCCATGGGCTTCGTGCAGCAGGAGTGGCAGAAGGTCGCCCAGATCGGCCAGGACTACACCACCGCCAACATGGAGCTCGGCGCCAGGCTCGTGCAGAACTCCATCACGACCAGCAACGCCGTCGTGGCCGAGTGGAACAAGATCGGTCAGGAGACCGTCAAGCGCACCGTCGAGGCCTTCGAGGCCGTGCGGCCCGCCAAGGTCTGATCGCTGGCAGACGAGCTGCCGGCCTGTGGCGTCGGGGTATGGGTGTGGACAGCCCCTGTGGCGAGGCCGCCCCGCATTCCCTTGAGAAGCCGTTCGAAAAATACATGCCTTGTTTCCTCGTATCTTCTGTCTCCAGGTGTGTCTTCTGCTCGGTCATGGGCCTCTGGGCCCACTCCCTCACATCAGACGCCACCTGGTGCCAGAATCTACGTCGGATCCATCGGCATCTATTTTCCGAATGGCTTCTGACCCACGAGCCCCCGCTGGCCCGGCGAGCCGCCTCCATGTATGATGGGCGTCCTGTGGTTTCGACCCGGAGACACCCCATGACGCCTTCTCCCCAACGTCCCTCCCCCACCACGTGGGTGCTCGTGGCCCTGATGGCCGCCGCCCTGCTGGTGGCGTGCACCTTCGACGGCGCGTCGCTGGCGTCGCGGCGCTGTCAGACGGAGGACGACTGCGCGGCGGTCGAGACCTGCCGGGGTGGTTTCTGCCAACGCCTCGGCGACGGTGGGGACGATGCGGCGAACAACGCTCCGACGAACAACGGGGCACCCAACAACGGGGCACCCAACAACGGGGCACCCAACAACGGCGCATCGAACAACGGGTGTCCGGCCCCGAACGCCTGTGGGGGGTGTGCCGCGTTGAGCGATGCGCCCGGCTTCGCCTGCGGCACCTGCGGTCAGTGGGTCTGTGACGGCACGGACGGCGTTCGTTGTGAGGAGCAGGCGACCGCCAACGCCTGCGGCGGCTGCCTTGCGCTCGAGACACCTCCAGGAGAGCCCTGCGGCGATTGCCGCTTCACGACCTGCGACGGGGCCGACTCCGTCGTGTGCGCCGAGTCGGCGGGGAACGGCTGCGGCGGCTGCGAGGTGCTGCCCATGCAGCCGGGCACCGCCTGCGGCATCTGCGGCACCGTCGCGTGCGACCCCACGGGGGCAGGCAACGCCGTCGTCTGCGACGATGCCGGCAGGAACGCGTGCGGTGGGTGCGGAGCGCTGGAGCACGCCCCGGGGGATGCGTGTGGGCTGTGCGGCGGCTGGGCCTGCTCGGCGCAGGGCGGGCTCGATTGCGACGATCCAGGGACCAACGCCTGTGGGGGGTGCGAGCGGCTGGCTCAGGTGCCGGGGGAGTCGTGCGGGACCTGCCGCACGACCGCCTGTGTCGACCCGAACACCGTGGCATGCGGCGCGGCGACGGCCAACGCCTGCGGCGGCTGCGAGGCGCTCAGCGCTCAGCCGGGCAGCTCATGCGGCGAGTGCGCCCAGTGGCGGTGCGAGCCTGGAGGCGACGCGGTCGCCTGTCAGGCGCTCCCGACCAACGCCTGTGGGGGCTGCGCGCCCCTCGGCACCGCGCCCGGCACGGCCTGTGGCGCCTGCGGGAACACCGTCTGCAACGGCACCGACGCGACCCGCTGCGACGACCCCGGCCGCAACGCGTGCGGTGGCTGCACCTCCCTCGACGAGGTGCCTGACACCCCCTGCGACGCCTGCGGCGTCTGGACCTGCACCGACACGGACACCGTGGTGTGCGGTGTCCCCGCCGACCCGACCTGCCCCTCCGACGACGTGTGCTGGCGGAACGTCTGCGTCGGTGGGCAGTGCCTCGGCATCCCGGCGACGAGCTGCCTCGGCTCCTGCTCCAACGGCTGCGACTCCTGCGGGGCCAGTGGCTGCTGCCGGCAGAACTGCAGCGGCGACAACTGCCCGCCTTGCCCTGCGGGCTGCGGCTGCGGCTTCGACTGCTCGGGCAGCGGGTGCGGCGTGACCTGCGAGAGCGGGAGCGCGTGCAGCCTCACCGCCAGCTCGTCGAGCTACGGCAGCGTGATCTGCGAGGCCGGTGCCGCGTGTGACACCACCTGCAACTCCGCCGGCGAGTGCCGGATGGACTGTGGCGACGGAGCGGTCTGCACCGTGAGCTGCAACAGCGCCACGAGCTGCAACATCGAGTGCGGCGCCGGTGCGCGGTGTTTGTTGCGGTGCAACAGCGTGGGCTCGTGCATGCTCAATGGCTGCGAGCGGCCGATCGATTGTGGGGCCGGGGTGACGGTGTGCAACCGGGCGTGCCCGTGAGGGAAGAGCGGCTCGTCGGTCGGATCAGATGCTTGCCTCGGTCGGGGGACGTGCCTATTCCGGTCCGGTGTTCAGTGTGTCAAGCGCCAAACACCCCGTCGCGTGAGGAGTCATGGGCCTGTTCAAGATCACCCCTGCAGACATCGAAGGTTGGGCGCGGCGAATCGGCTCCGATGCTGACCTTCCCCGTCTGATCTGGCGGCTGATCCTCGCGAGCCCCGTCATCGTTGATCTGGTCGATTTCCAGACCGATGAGGTCACGCGTCACGGTGGCAACGATGGACGGGTTCGGGTGCGACGAACTCGCTGGCGCAGATGCTCAACCGTCTGCGCCAGCAGTTCATCTTCGAGCGCTTTCAGCTGCGCCTCCAGAGCGAGTTCGGAGAGGCGGTCACGCTCAAGGGTGGCCTGGCGCTGTTGACCCGCCTCGAGGGAGCCCGGACGACGAAGGACCTCGACGTCCACATATTCGGAGCTCCCGACACTCTGCTCGAACGGCTCCAGCGCGCAGGCCTACGCCCCGAGGAGCATGGTGAAGACTGGATGGTTTTCACGGTGGAGAAGAAGAGCGATCTTCTACTTCGAGGCGCTCGAACGGCCAGTTGGGATTCGACAACGCGACGCTGGTCCTGACGCAGGCTCTCACCTCCTCCGCCGTCCCCACCCCAGCACCATCGCCAACGCAACGATCCCCCACACCTCGCTCCGCCCGCCCGACGCCACGGCACAGCCGCTCCGCTCGCGCGTCCCGTTGATCGGCGTGCGGGGCCCCGAGGCGTCCCCCACGTCCGCACCGCCGTTGTTGCTGCCGTTGTTGTCACCGTTGTTCGCGCCGTTGTTGTCGCTGTCGTCCTCGACGACGTCCGGGGCGACGTCATCGTCCGCGGCGTCGTCGTCGGGGAGGTCGGCGTCGGGAAGATCGGCGTCGGGGTCGGCGTCGGCGGCGTCGGGGCCGGCGTCGGGGTCGTCGGGGGGGATGACGTCGGTGTGGAGGATGGAGTCGACCCACTCGACGACCTGGTTGTCGGGTTGGTCGTACTTGACGGAGGCGACGGGGTCGCAGAGGTTGACGGCGGCGCAGGCGTCCTCGGCGGGGTCGAAGAAGTAGGCGGCGAGTCGGCCGGCGAAGGGGAGCTCGAGGTGGTTGAGGGCGGGGAAGGCGTGGAGCTCCTTGAGCTCGGCGCCGCGGAGGGTGAGGGGGGCGGTGTGGGTGGCGCTGGCGGCGAAGACGATGCCGTCGGCCGGGGCGCTGAGCTCGCCGATCACGCTGTTGCCGGCGAAGACGGACTGAACGTCGTCGCCCCAGGCGGCGTGCTCGGGCATGTTGTCGTTGAGCCAGTCGCGCTCGAGGCGGTCCCAGTCGGACTCCATGGAGGCGCCGTAGGTGGCGCGGGTGTCCTCGTCGACGAACATCGCGCCGTATTGGAGGGGTAGGATGGGGTTGAGGCCGTAGGCGACGTAGAGCTCGATGGCGGGGTCGACGCCCGCGCCCTGGAGCTTGTCGATGACGTGGCCGCCGGAGTCCACGGCGGCGTCGATGCCGCGGCTGTTGCTGTAGAGACCGAAGCCGCCGTCGTAGGTGGTGAGCCAGTCCTGCTGGTAGGCCATCAGGCCGAGGGCGGGGATGGAGCCAGGCAGGGGCACCTCGTCGTCCATGCGGCGGAGGGTCTGGGCCTGGCCGGGGTAAAAGTCCTCGTCGGCGAAGTAGCCGTACCGGACGAAGTCGTCGCTGACGAGGAGGTTGAAGGTGGTCAGGGAGTAGTAGGTGTCCCAGGAGACCGGGGCGTTCACCGGCGTGTCGAGGACGCGGGTGTAGTTGATGTTGGGCCAGCGGAACGCCGTGTCGACGCCGTGCATCGGCGTGCCGAGGAGGACGAGGCGTCGGACGTTGCCGGCGTAATGGGTGCCGAGGTTCGAGTAGGCCGCGCCGCGGGCGTCGCCGTGGATGCCCCACTCGACGCTGCCGTTGTTGGCCGTGTGGATCCAGGTGGCGATGCCGCCCATGGAGTGGGCCACGACATCGACCGTCGCGCCGTCGTAGAGGTCGCTGATCACCTTGAGGGCGTTGCTGATCTGCTCGGCGTGCTGGTAGTTGTCGCCGTTGGGCTGGGCGAAGGTCAGCGAGAAGACGTTGTAGCCCTCGAAGGCCAGCGCGTACGCCATGAAGGTGAAGACGCGCTTGCCGTTGTCGCCGGCGCCAGGCACGAGCAGGACGGGGTGGGGCTGCTCGGTGACCGCGTCGGGGCGCTTGAGCACCCAGTGGAGCAGCACCTTGCGGCTGTGGGGGGTCCCGGTGCCGAAGCAGTCTCGGATGCCGGGCGAGAGCTCGGAGTCCGCGGTCCACGTCCCGTTGTCGGGGAAATTCTCCTGCCGAAACAGGGTGTTGGCGTCATCTTCGTAGAGCGCGGAGCTCCACCACACCGTCGGGGTCGGCGACTCGCACTGGCGCACGAGGTGGAACTCCGCCGACGCCTCGGGCGCCGTCGCCATGCACAGCGCCCCGGCCACCAGCGCCGCCGTCCACATCCCTGCTGCCGTCCTGATCCGTGCCATCGACCACTCCCTGTCCCTGTGGACGTTCAAAGTCCCTGCGCCTCGAGCCAGCGCAGCACCTCAGCATTGAAGCGCTCCGGCTGCTCGAACTGCAACATGTGCCCGGCGGCATCGATCATCACGAGCTCCGCGTGGGGCAGCGCCGCGATGGCCGCCTTCCCCACGCTCCGCGCCTCGCCGCCATGCAGCAGCGGGTTCGGGATCAGCGCGTCCTGATGCCCGAACATCACCAGCACCGGCACCTGCACCTCGCCGAGCCGGTCGAACACCGGCCCGTCCAGCATCGCGTAGATGCCCTGGACGACCGCCCAGGCGTAGGCCTTGAACTCGGGGCTGCGGCCAAGCTGGACGCGCTGCTTGACCTGCGTCTCGTAGGCCGGCTTCCACGCGAAGAACAGGTTGTTGCGGTAGTTGCTGCGGATCTGATCCTCGGTCTGCCCCATGTAGATGTCCGTGGACACCGCCCCCTTCAGGAACGCCGCCTCACCCGCGTCGAAGGTCTCGATGCCCGCGGGCGCTGCCAGGATCAGGCCGGCCACCCGCTCGGGGTGGCGAAGCGCGCTCGTCAAGACCACCTGGCCGCCCATCGAGTGGCCGACCAGCACGGCGCGACGGATGTTGAGGTGGGCCAGCACCGCCTCCACCACGTCAGCGTAATACGCCATCGTGAAGGCCATCTCGGGCTTGTCCGAGCGGCCGTAGCCAGGCAGATCCACCGCCACCACCCGCCGATGCCGGGACAGCGGCAGCATGTTCAGCTCCCAGAACCCGATGTTCTCGCCGAGCCCATGCACCAGCACCACCGCGTCGGCCGTCTCCGGCCCGGCGTCGACATACGCCACCTGGACGCCGTCCACGTCCAGCGCCTCGACCTCGCCGGGATACTCCAGGGCTGAGAACGCCAGCGGCGGCGCCGCGTCGTATCGATGGGCCACGCTGCAGCCTGGTTCGGTGGACCAGATCATCAGGACAACCCCAAGAAAGGCCAACCACGACAAGGGGTTGGGCCCAGTCCTCGCCCCCGTCCCGCCCGCAGGGCAGGGGGCTCTGCGAGCAAAAAGCTCGCAGAATCCCCTGCGTCGCGGGCGGGACGGGGGCGAGGACTGGCATGTGATGGATGGATTCAAGGTATTCAAAACGCAATCCAGGTCAGCGACGCGTAGCTCATCCAGGGGTTGGCCGGCTTGACCACCGGGCCGTCGTTGACGACGTAGGTCGTCTCCGGCGCCCCGTAGAAGTCCCCCAGCCAGAGGTAGCCACCGTGCAGCCCCGCGATCAGGAGGGTGTCCAGCGCGTAGTACAGCTCGGCGTTGGCCTCGGTTCCGATATAGCGCGCGCCCGTCGAGGGCACGTCCACCGACGACATCGCCACGCCGGTGCCCACTTTGGCCGTCAGGCGGTTGGCGATCAAGTCGTACTGCAGGTTGCCGAAGCCGGCGATCAGCCCATACCCCCCGTTCGAGATGTCGCTCACCGCCGCGAACTGCCGGTTCACCACGCGCAGGTCGGGCATCAACAGGAGCGAGCGGTGGCTGCCGAAGATCGCGCCCGGCACGCCGTAGAGCTGCCCCGTCGCCACCCCGCCGTACTTCGCGTCGTCGAGGTCGAAGTCGCCCGAGGTGTACAGCCCCTCAAAGGCCACCACGTCGTTGCGCGTCCGACCATACCGGTAGGCCACCTCGGCCAGACCCGCAAAGCCCAGCACGCTCGCCTCCTGCAGCAACGCCCCCGTCTCCGGGTCCAGCTTGTCGATGCTCCCGAAGTTCCAGATCGCGTAGCCGTCGAGCACGAGGCGGTCAAACTTGAACCAGCTGTTGCGCGCCACGTTCAGGCCCAGCCAGGCCAGCTGCGCATCGTAATCGTAGTCCACGTCGTTCTGGAGGAGCACCGCGGCGCCGTTACCCCGGGCGATCGGGCTGCGCAGGCCGTAGCCGGAGGCGCCGTTGCCCTGATCGCGCAGCGTCCACGCCGAGGCGCCCACCCACCAGTCCTCTGCCACGCGCACGGCGGCGTCGGCCTGGGCCAACCAGACGTCGTCGGCCTTGTGCGGCACGTTCTCCCAGAGCCCGTAGCCCGCCACCTTCACCTCGAGCCACTCGCCGACCTTGCCATAGAGCGCGGCGCCGGCGGCGTCGGTGCCCCAGAAGCCGAGGTGGTAGCCCGAGTGCAGCAGGACGTTCGGGTCGGTCTTCTCCGGGTCGTGCACGCTGTCGGTCAGCGCCTGCAGGCCGAGCACGCCGTACCAGCCCGGCACGATCTGCGCCTCGATGGCCATGCGCTTGGTCTGGAGGTTGACCTGATCGCCGTTGACGCCGCCGCCCACGTTGGCGCCGACCCCGTTGGAGGCGTCCCCGTAGATGAAGTCCACCTCGAAGCCCGCCCGCAGGCGCGCCTTCTCGTTCAGCAGCTTCGGGGCGTAGGTCAAGAAGCCGAGCATCCGCTGCTCGACGTACCAGGCGCTGTCGTCCACCGTGGTCGACTCGTTCGAGCCAAACAGGCGGCCGGCCACCTGGCCGGTTCGCAGGGGGTTGGCCACGGCGATGTTGGTCGTCGTCATCCGCGCGAAGTAGATGCCCACGAAGGACAGCTCGCTCTTCGGCGGCCGAAGCACATAGCGGTCAGGGCGCTCGGGGTCCAGCTCCGGACGCTGGCCGCCGGCGAGCCCGGAGGTGATGCCGGTGAAGGTGGGGTCGGTCTGCACCTCCTCCAGCGTGAAGGTCATCTCCTCGTCCGCGCCGTCACCGGCGGCCTCGGCGGGCGCGGGCGTCTCCTGCGCCCCGGCCACCCCGGCCGAGGTGGCCACGAGCGCGAGCGTGAGCGCGACCGCCGCCGGGAGGGCGCTGTACTGGCCGATGGATTCCATCAACGTCGTCTCCTACGGCCTTCGATAGACCTGGATGTTGTCAGCGGGGTGGTCGGTGCCGCGCGTGGAGCCGAACCCGCCCTGGGGCGTCGGAGGCTGGAAGCCCGGCGTGGGCGGGTCCACCTGGACGACCTCAAAGCGCATGATCGGCCCACCGACGCCGCTGCCCTCGAGGGCCACGATCCCCTGAGAGGTGAGGCCCTGGGGGGCGGTCTGGGTCAAGGCGATCCCCCACGGGTCGGTGCCGTCATCCACGACGAAGGTGCCGCCGTAGGGGACCACGTCGCCGCTCGCCAGCCTGAGCTCGCCGACGTAGCTGCCGTCCCGGCCGAACGTCACGGTCAACGCCTGCACCTCGAAGCCGCCCTGGCGGAGGATCGGCGCCACGTCCTGCCCCTGGCTGATCCAGTCGCCGACCAGGGTGGGGGCCGGACCGCCGTTGTTGCCGCCGTTGTTGCCGTTGTCGGCGTCGGGCTGAACGGTCGCGTCATCAACGGGATCGGCGTCGGTGGCGGGATCGGCGTCGGCGCTGGCGTCGGCGCCTGGCTCGCCGACGTCCCCGCCGTTGTTGCCGCCGTTGACGTTGTTCGTGCCGGGATCGACGGTGCCCGCGTCGTCGCCGTCGGCCACGAAGACGCACTTGTCGCTCTGGACCAGGCCGCCGTCGGGGGCCAGCGTGTCGTGGCAGCGGGTGTCGGAGCAGCCGAACAGCGCGAGCGACGCGAGCAACGCGAGCGCCAGCGGCGCGATGGACAAGTGGGAGAACATGGGCCACACCCTCGCGTCAGGCATCGAAGAACCTTTGCTTGACCGCCGCCTTGACGACCTTGCCGCTGGAGTTCTTCGGGAGCTCGTCGACCAGGCGCCAGTGCTTGGGGACCTTGTACGGTGCCAGGCGCTCGCGCATCCACTGCTTGAGGGCCGCGTCGTCCATCGCGATGGTGACCTCGGGGCGCGGCACGATCACCGCCAGCCCCACCTCGCCCCAGCGCGCATCCGGCACGCCGAGCACGCAGACCTCGGCCACGCCGGGGTGGGCCGCCAGGGCGTTCTCCACCTCGGCCGGGTACACGTTCTCGCCGCCCGAGATGAACATGTCCTTCTTGCGGCCGGCGATCTGGAAGTATCCCGCGGCGTCGCGCTTGACGTAGTCGCCGGTGTGGAACCAGCCCTCGGCGTCGAGCACGGCGGCGGTGGCCTCCGGCTTGTTCCAGTAGCCCAGGGTCACGTGCGGGCCCCGCAGCCACAGCTCGCCGATGACGTCGGCCGCCGCTTCGGTGCCGTCGTCGAGCACGACGCGGGCCGCGCTGTGGAAGATCGGGCGGCCGACCGAGCCGATCTTGCGGCGCACGTCCGACGGGTGCAGGGAGAAGCAGTTGGGGCCGACCTCGGTCAGGCCGTAGCCCTGCCGGAAGTTGTAGCCGAGCTCCAGGTACTGCTCGATGAGGCTGTGGGGGCACGGCGCGCCGCCGCAGAGCAGCGTGCTCAGGCGAGGCAGCTCGCGGGTCGCCAGACCAGCGTCCATAAGCATCTGATACATCACGGGAACTGCCACCGTGATCGTCACGCCGTAGCGCTCCATGATGGCGAGCGCCTCGGCCGCGTCGAAGCGGGGCATCACCACCACCGAGCCGCCGCGGTGGAACAGGGGCGTGGCCAGGCAGTTGATGCCGCCGGTGTGGAACAGGGGCAGGAACGCCAGGCAGCGGTCGTTCACGGTGAGATCGCAGGCCAGCGTCGTGTTCACGCTGTTGAACACGATCTGCTGCCAGCTCAGCATCACGCCCTTGGGGAGCCCGGTCGTGCCGGACGTGTAGAGGATCATCGCCAGGTCCTCGAGGGCGACCTGGACGGTGGCGGCGGGCGCGTAGGCCTCGATCGCCGCCTCGTAGGCGAGCACGCCCGGACGGCCCGTGGCGCCAAACGTCACGCCGCCCTTGATGCGCGCCTCGCTCATGACGACGTCGGCCGCGCCGGCCCAGGCGTCGTCGTAGACCATCACGGTCGGCGTGCAGTCGCGCGCGATGTCGACCAGCTCAGGCACCGCCAGGCGCCAGTTGAACGGGACGAAGACCGCGCCGATGCGGGCGCAGGCGAACAGGACCTCGAAGACCTCGGGGGCGTTGTTGGCGATCAGCGCCACGCGATCGCCGCGCCCCACGCCGAACCGCGACGCCAGCGCCCCGGCCAGGCGCGAGGCCCGGCTGTCGAGCTGCGCCCACGTCCAGGCGCGACCCGTCGCGCCGTCGATGAGCGCCTCGCGCTCGGGATCGATCTCCGCCCATCGGCTCAGCCAGTCGCCCAGGTACATCGCGGACTCTCCTTGCACTCGAAAAGACAGAGCCTCGGGGCGTCGTCAGCCTTTGGCCGATCGCGCCCCGAGGCCATTGTGGCGCTCAATCGTGGTTCGGCTCCATCGGCGCAGCGTGCGCGTCGAGCCAGGCCGACACCTTCGGCCAGAACTGGCGAGGGCCCTTGGAAGAGGTCGAGATGCCGATGTGGCCGCAGGGGAAGCGGATCTCGGCGTAATCGGTGCTGCGGGTCAGCTCGCGGAGCACGGCGCTGCTGGCCGGCGGCGCGATGGTGTCCTTGTCGGCCATCAGGACCAGCATCGGCACGGTGATGCGGGACAGATCCACCCTGCGGCCGCCGATCACCATCTTGCCCTGCATGAACGCGTTGGTCTGGTAGCAGTCCTTGATATACTGCCGGTACACCTCGCCGGGGAACGGGATGTTGTCGGACGCCCAGTGCTCCATCGCCAGGAACAGCTCAACGAACTCCTTGTCCTCGATCCGGTCGAACAGGCCCTTCCACTTCTGGTAGGTGCCGATGGGGTCCATGGAGCGGAAGCCCATCTCCATCAGCTCGGTCGGCACGTTGCCGTAGGCGTCGACGAGGGCATCGACGTTGAAGTACTGGGGCCGGGTCCACTCGGCCAGGATGCCGCCGCCCTGGGCGAAGTCGACGGGGGTGGCCTGGGCGACGAAGTTGCGGATGCCCTCGGGGTAGAGGGAGGCGTAGGCCAGCGCCATGGTGCCGCCCATGCAGTAACCGTAGAGGGTGAGGTCCTCAGCGCCGGCGTCCTTGAGCGTGTGCTTGACGCACCGCCGCAGATACCGCCCCAGGTAGTCGTGCCACGTCAGCTCCGCCTCGTCCTCGCCGGGCCGCCCCCAGTCGATGCAGTAGACCGGGTAGCCCTGGTCGAGCATGTAGGCGATCAGCGAGCGCCCGGGCATGAAGTCGAGGATGGTGTAGCGGTTGATCAGGCTGTAGACGAACAGGATCGGCGTGCGCTGGGTGCGCACGGCGGGCTCGTACTTGAGCAGGCGCACCTCGTCCTTCTCGTAGATGACCTGGTAGGGCGTCTGGGCCACGGGCAGGCTCTCGATGCCGACCATGCTCTGCACGTAGTCGCCTGGGTTGGTCGAGCCCTGGATCGCGGTCTGGAAGACCCGCTCCATCGTCTTCTGGTGTTCGTTGGGGATCATCGGTCGTCTCCTTGAGGGGGGTGTGCCGTCAGCCCTGGGTGGACTTGCTGGCGGCCTTGCGACCGGTGGATTTTGTGCCGGAGGCGGCCTCGAAGGCGGCGGACGCCTTCTGGAGGACCTCGGCGGCTTCGAGGGCGGCCATGGCTGCCTTGTGGGCGGCGTCGGCGGCGCGGTTGGCGGCCTCGGTGGCGGCCTTGAGCTCGTTCATGGCCTCGGCGGGCCCCCTCGCGTCGCCGCCGAGCCAGGTATCGATGGACTCGGCCAGGTCTTCGACGCGGTCATCGAGCTGCCGGATGCGCTTGCGGAGGCCCTTGACGTCGGAGGCGGTGGGCATGCGGAGGGCGCTGAGCTGCTGCTCGAGGGCGGCGTCGACCTTCTCCTTCATCTGGAAGGAGGCGGCCATCTGCTTGCCCATGGCGGTGAGGAAGGCCTCGTTCTGGGCGAGCTGCTCGAAGGAGCTCTTCATCATCTCCTGCCACTGGCCCATGGCGTCGGCCATGGCGGGGTTGGCGGCGGTGGTGGGGTTCTGGCCCCACATCTTCATCCAGCTCTCCCACGCTTTGGTGGCGTTGTCCTGGGCGTCGCTCATCGAGAATCCTCCGGCGGGCGGGGCGTTCATGAAAGGTCCTCAGGTTAGTCTAGCAGCTTCTGTTCAAAGTTCGCGGTCACCTCGGCCCGGTGGGCGGTGACCTCACGGAGCATGGGGGGCTCGGTCGGGGCGGCCTCTTTGTTGCGCTGCAACATGCGCGACGCCAGCATCGGCACCAGGGCCACGAGCCCGCTGCTCAGGATGCCGTAGGTGGCCGTGACGCCGGGGTTGCGGAAGCCGAGCTGGGACACGGTCGTGTCGAACAGCCACCCGAGCGGCCCGGCGCCCTGCGCCAGCACCGCCAGGTCAACCTGCTGAGACACGGCGACCTCACCGGCCGCATACAGCCCCAGGTGCACCACGAGGCCCGTGATGGCGGCGGCGAACACGGCCGCGCGCCCCTTGCCGCCGCCCAGGATGCCCACCAGGATGGGCACCGTGCTGGCGGCGATGATGCCGTACACGCCGAGCTGACCGAAGATCCCCAGCAGCTTCGGCGGGTTGAGCGAGATGAGGAAGGCCGCCACGGCCATGAGGACGAGCACGACCTGGCTGGCCCGGTGGGCGATCTTGGCCTTGTCGTCCTCGGTGCGGTGCTTCAGCAGGTTCTTCTCGGTGAGGTTCAGGAACAGGTCGTTGGCGGTCATGGTCGACAGGGCCACCAGGATGCCGTCCAGCGTGCTCATGCCCGCCGACATCACGGCCACCGTGATGAAGGCCAGCGTCACCGGCCCGAAGGCGTGCTTGAGGTAGACGGTCATCACGAGATCCTGCCGGAACGCCCCGGTGGTCGGGTCGGCGAACTCGCTCACCGGGATACCCTGGACGTGGGCGTACAGCCCCACGATCAGGAGCCCGAAGAACAGGTAGGTCGTGCCGATGGCCACGGCCAGGTACTGCCGGACGGCCTTGTCGTCCTTGACGTACAGCGCCTTGGTCATGATGTGCGGCTGCGACACGATGGCCACGCCGATCACAAAGCCCGACACGTACACCGTAAACCACGACCCGAACAGCGGACTCGCCGGGTTGACCCACCCCACCAGGTTCGGGTCCACCGCCGCGATCTTGTCGAAGAACGGACCCACGCCGTCGCCGAACAGGTGCAGCCCGCTCCACAGGATGATCACCGTCACGACCACCATCAGGCCGCCCTGGAGCGTGTTGGTGTAGGCGTGGGCGTAGGCCCCGCCGATGAAGGTGTAGCTGAACACGAAGCCAATGATGAGCACCAGCGACTCGACGTTCGTCAGCCCCAGCGTCTGCTGCATCACGATGGACAGCCCGCCCACGATCAGCACCACGAAGCTCAAGCTCAGCAGGTTCACGCCGGCGAAGAACACCGCCATCGCCTTGCTGCCGTACCGCCGCCCCATCCACTGCGGCAGCGTGATCGCCCCCGACGCCGCCCCGATCCGCCGGAAGCCCGTGCTCATCACGACCAGGCCGACCGTGATCCCGAGCCCCACCGCCACGCCGAAGTGCATGAACGCCGACACCCCGTGCACGTACACGAAGCCGGGGTTGATGACGAAGGTCGCCGTCGACGCCATCGACGCCGCCAGGGTCAGGCCCACGATCACCGGGTGCATGTCCCCGCTGCCGATCGCGAAGCTCTTGATGTCGCCCGTGCGCTTGTGCCCCATCCACGCCAGGTAGCTCGTGAAGACCATGTAGGCCAGAAAGAGCCCCCAGACCAGCGGGTTGTCGGCGATCAAATCGATGTAGCGCATGACGGGCTCCTCCACAGCATCCCAGGACCACCCACCGTGGTCGACGAGGAGGTTTTACGCATACGCAGCAACCGTGTCAAGTGAATTTGTTGTGCAATGCAACATTCGCTTGTGACCGTCATGACGGCCTCAAGCGCGAGCACACCTCGCACTGCGCCGTCCAGATGCCGAGCGACGCACCGAGCATTCATCGCACCGCACAATATCCAGCCTGGGCGCCTGGGCATGGATTCCGGCGAGACGCGCCGGGCCGCAGGAGCAGCAACCGATTTGACGGCACCCGCGTCGCGCGCCATCTTATTGCACTCGGACGCACCAGACGCGCCCGCCAACGCACAGCCAACCAAGGTCGCGCTCCACCATGGTGCGCGCGTCTTGGGAATCCCGTCACCACAGTTCGAAGGTCGTTCGATGCACTTCAAAGCACGTCTCAGTCTCAGCCTCGTCGCGTTGCTCGCGGCGATGACGCTCTCGCCAACGCTCGCGCTCGCCAATGGCAACAACGCCCTCGGCCAGTCCTACAACGAGTTCGTCCCGGGCGGTGGGATCGTCACCGCCGCCGCCGGCACGGCCGGACGCCCAACGCTGGGCGCCAGGACCTCGGTCGACCTCGTCGTCTCCGGCATCCCCGCCGGAGCGACGGTGCACTAGGCCTTCTTGTACTACGCGACGCTCGGCACGAACGACACCAGCGTGACGTTGGCCGGGCAACCGGTGACGAGCACCGCCATCGGCACCAGCGGAGGGACCTGCTGGGGAAACGGCTCCAACATCGTCTTCCGCGCGGACGTGACCTCCCTCATCGCGGGCAACGGCACCTTCTCGCTGAGCGGCTTCCCGTCCTCGACCGCCCCCACAGACGACTCCCAGGGCGCCACCCTGTTCGTGATCTACGCCGACCCCGCCGCGCCGTCCTCGACCCGAGTCGTGACCAACGACGGCGCCACGGTCGTCAACGCAACAGGTCAGACCTTCACCAACACGCTCACGGGTTTCACCGTGAACGCCGACCAGACGGGGGCCAGGTTCGGTCTCTCCGTGGGTGACGGGCAGAGCAATCTGCCCGATGGCGCGCTCAACTTCTCGGGAACCAGCCTCGGCACCAACCTGTTCAGTTCCTCCGACCGCGCGTACTGGGACGATCTGGCCTTCGACGTCGGCGCGAGCCTCTCCGTCGGCCAGACCAGCGCCGACATCTCGCAACCGATAGGCACCGACTGCCTGCTCTACAGCTTTGTCTGGCTCGCCACCTCCTTCGCGGACCGCGACCAGGACCTCGTCGCCGACTCCGACGACAACTGCCCCAGAGACGCGAACGCCGACCAGGCGGACGCCGACATGGACGGTGTTGGCGATGCCTGCAACAACTGCCGCGACATCGTGAACTCCGGGCAGGCCGACAACGACGGCGACGGCGTTGGCAATGTTTGTGACAACTGCCGATCCACCCCGAACCCGACCCAGGCCAACGGTGACATGGACACCCTGGGCGACGCCTGCGACAACTGTCCTGGCGCCACGAACCAGAACCAGGCCGACAACGAGCCCGACGGCCTCGGTGACGTCTGTGACGACGACGACGACAACGACACTGTCACCGACGACAACTGCCAGTTCACCGCCAACAACGACCAGGCCGACAACGAGCCCGACGGCCTCGGTGACGCCTGCGACGATGACGACGACAACGACACGGTGACCGACACCGACGACAACTGCCCGCTCATCGCCAACACCG
>Ga0100377_1001321_pt1 | contig 21467 bp, 20 predicted proteins | sample CryGeymeta201501_FD_83664 | JGI IMG/M metagenome (GOLD analysis project Ga0100377, IMG submission 83664) | Groundwater microbial communities from Crystal Geyser aquifers in Utah, USA - Crystal Geyser metaG 2015-01 | ecosystem: Environmental > Aquatic > Deep subsurface > Groundwater | place: USA...
AGATGGGGCCGGCGGATTAGGCGGAAGACGAGGTGGCCCCCCTGCGATCTTTCCAACGGGTGTGAAAAAATTCACCCCGCGGCCTGTCGATCCTTTCATAGGTATGTGCCCCGAAATAATCCCGCTGCGCCTGTAAAAGGTTTGCGGGCAGCCTTGCGGCGCGGTAACCGTCATAATAGGCCAGTGCAGCGCTGATCGCCGGTATGGGAACGCCCCATTGCAGCGCCGCAGCCGCCGCACGCCGCCAACCCGGTTGTGCCTTTTCAACGGCCTGTTGAAAGAACGGAGCAAGCAAGAGATTCGAAAGGTCGAAATCGGCGGCGAAGGCTTCCCGGATCTCTTCAAGAAAGACCGAACGGATGATGCATCCTCCCCGCCAAAGCTGGGCGATCCCGCCGCAGTCTAATCTCCAGCCCTGTTCGGCCGCCATGGCACGCATGATTTGAAAACCCTGTGCATAGGAGACGATCCTGGAAGCGTAGAGCGCCTCCCCGAGATCCGCGATCATGGCCGTCCGGTCGCCGGTAAATACAGCCTCAGGGCCTCTCAGCAACCGGGACGCGGCCGCGCGTTCGTCTTTGAGTGCGGACAGGTATCGGGCGAAAACCGCCTCTCCGATCAGGGTCAGCGGCTGACCGAGATCCAGAGCCGAGGCGACTGTCCACTTGCCGGTCCCTTTCTGGCCTGCCGTGTCGAGTATTTTATCGATTACCGCTTCCCCCTGTTCATCCTTGTAACCGAGGATGTCGGCCGTGATTTCGATCAGGTAGGAATTCAGGGGGCCTTGATTCCACGCGGCAAAAACTTTTTGCATCTCTTCGTTGGAAAGACCGAGGCCGTCTTTTAACACATGATAGGTCTCACCGATGAGCTGCATGTCACCGTATTCGATGCCGTTGTGCACCATTTTCACGAAATGGCCCGAACCGCCCTCCCCCACCCAGTCGCAGCAAGGCTTGCCGTCGTCGGTGTAGGCGCAAATTTTCTGAAAGATCAGCCGGATCGCTTCCCATGCGGCCGCTGAACCGCCGGGCATGATGGACGGCCCCAGAAGGGCACCCTCTTCGCCGCCGGATATTCCGGCACCGACGTATAGAAGCCCTTTTCGCTGAGCTTCTTCCACACGGCGGATCGTGTCCTGAAAATGGGAGTTGCCGCCGTCGATGAGAATGTCTCCCGCCTCCAGGCAGGGTGTAACCGATGCGATAAAGGCATCCACGGCCGATCCTGCCTGGATCATGCACATGACCTTTCGTGGTCGGGTCAACGTCTGGATCAATGCATCGATGCTGTGACAGCCGATGATGTTTTTCCCCAAGGCACGCCCTTGGATAAACGCATCCACCTTGCTTATGGTGCGGTTATAACAGGCCACCGTAAAACCCCGGCTTTCCATGTTTAGGATCAGATTTTCTCCCATCACCGCCAGTCCGACGACCCCGATGTCCGCTCGTTTTTGCATGGTGTAATCCTTTTCTCTTCTATTTCACCAACCCCGGAATTCAATTGATCTGTCTTTGATTGTAAGGTATCTTTCCGATGAATCCAAACCGTTTTTTAGTTATTGAATCGGATGAGTGAAAAAATCGTCGAACTTTCGGGTATCGGTGCGGTGATGCTCCGGCGGAGCCTTCGAGCCAGGCGGATCCGCATCTTGGTGTGCGATCCGAATACGGTTCGGGTGACGGTGCCTTACGGTGAATCTTTCAGCCGGGCAAAAGGGTTTGTCGAATTAAAAAAAGGCTGGATCGCCAAACAACTGTCCCGACTGAGGCATACCCGGGTATTGGATTCCGCGGCTGTCTTGGATGAAAAATCGGCACGGAAACGCCTCCTGAATCGTCTCGATGCGCTTTCGTCTCTTCACGGGCTTGCTTATCATCGCGCATTTGTCCGCAACCAGAAAAGCCTGTGGGCAAGCTGCTCCGGAAAAAACAACATCAGCCTGAATATCCGCCTATCTTTGCTCCCGGAAAAACTTGTCGATTATGTGATATTGCACGAGTTGGTCCATACCCGGATCAAGAATCACGGCCTGCGCTTCTGGAAAATGCTCGAGGCAATTTCGAAGGATGCCAAGGTGCTGGATCAGGGTCTTCGTTGCTTCCGATTGTCGTGAAAGAGAGAGGAAATGCGCCGGTTTAAATCCGGCGGATTAGACATGGGAAGCACCATAAAAGTTTTCAGGGTGTGTTTTTGCTGAAGATTCGGATCATCAACCGGAGGTTCCGATATTTTCATGAAAAAAATCGTCATCGGCATTCATGGACTGGGGAACAAACCGCCCAGGAGACTTTTTAGGACCTGGTGGAAGCGCTCCCTCCGGGACGGGTTGAAAAAAATCGGGACCGGCGAAATTTTCCTCCCCTTCGAACTGGTATATTGGGCCGACATCCTGCACCCGATTCCCCTGGACCCTCGTCAAAAAGACACGGGTCATCCATTATATTTGGATGAAAAATACGTCAAGCCGCCCCGCGAAGAACCTAAACCCGTTTCAACCTTAAAGGGAAAATTCATCGAATCCATGGGGCGAACCCTGGATAAGATTTTTTGGAATGATGAGTTTAAGCCGAATTTCAGTTTCATCAGCGATCTGATCATCCGCCGGTATTTTTCAGAATTTGAGACCTATTATTCCAAAACAGTCCCCAAAAAAAACGGGGGAGACTGTCCGGTCAAAACCTTGATCCGACAACGGCTTTTGAGGGTACTGAAGCGACATCGGAACAAGGAGATCTTCCTTATCGCGCATTCCATGGGGTCTGTCATTGCCTTCGATGTGCTGCTTTCGGCATCTTCGGAAGTGACCGTCGATACCTTGGTAACGATCGGATCCCCGCTGGGATTACCTATGGTCGTCCATCGGATCTACACGGAACACTATGCCGGAAAAGGGCCTTTCGTTCCGGAAAGCATCCGGTGCCCGGACAGCATCCGGAAACACTGGTTCAATTTTTCGGACATCGAAGACAAAGTCGCATTAGACCACCGGCTGTTCGACGATTTTCAGCCCAACATCTATGGCGTGCGGCCCACGGACACCTATGTCCGAAACGATTATGCCATAGCGGGTGTAAAAAACCCCCATAAAGACTATGGCTATCTGCGCACCCCGAAGATGGCCCGGGTTCTGGAATCCTTTTTAAGGAATCCGTGAGACTTCATTTTTTTTCTTCAGCGCATCGCGCGATGGCTAAACGATCGCAATCGGATGAAAATGCAAAAAATCATGGATAGCTCAAATTATATGGAGAGGGAGACGGGGATTGCGCAGCTTAAGGAAAAAGCGAAGCGATGGGATCTCATCATCATCGGAGGCGGCGCAACCGGATTGGGAACGGCTGTGGATGCCGCAGCTCGGGGCTATGCCACGCTTCTTTTAGAGCAAGGGGATTTTGCCCAGGGGACCTCGAGCCGGAGCACGAAACTGATCCACGGCGGGGTGCGTTACCTCCAGCAGGGAAATCTCTCCCTCATCGTGGAGGCCCTGAAAGAGCGGGGGCGCCTTCTCCGCAATGCACCGCACCTGGTGTTTAACCTTCCCTTCGTGGTGCCCAATTATGACTGGTGGGAGGGACCGTTCTACGGCATCGGTCTGAAGATCTACGACATGCTGGCCGGAAAAGAGGGATTCGGCGGCTCCGAGATTTTATCCCGTAAAGAAACGCTGAAGCATATCCCGACGGTGGAAACGCTCGGCCTGAAATGCGGCGTGATCTACCACGACGGCCAATTCGATGACGCACGCCTGGCCATCAACCTCGCCCAGACCGCCTGGGAACAGGGTGCCGTCGTGGTCAACTACATGCGGGTCGAAGCCCTCCTAAAGAAAGACGACTTCATCGAAGGCGTCATTGCATGCGATGTCGAAACCGGAACGGAATATCCCCTCAAGGCGAAAGCGGTGATCAACGCCACAGGTCCTTTTTGCGACGGTATCCGCAGGATGGATGATCCGGCCTCACGCGCCATGATTCAGCCGAGCCAGGGCGTGCATATCGTCCTGGATAAATCGTTTCTGCCCGGGGACAGTGCCATCATGGTGCCGCATACGGACGACGGTCGGGTCCTGTTCGCCGTCCCTTGGCACGACAGGGTCATCGTCGGCACCACTGATACACCCCTTGAAAAGGTTAGCCTCGAGCCGATCCCTCTCTCGGAGGAGATCGATTTTCTGATCTCACACTCCTCCCGCTACCTCGCGAAGGATCCTGGGAAAGAGGATATCCGAAGCATGTTCGCCGGAATCCGCCCTCTGGTGGGACAACAAGGTCTCTCCGATACGGCCGCCCTTTCGAGAGACCATGTCCTTTCCATCTCCCGTTCCGGCCTGATCACCACCACCGGCGGCAAATGGACCACCTATCGTAAAATGGCCGAGGAAACAGTGGATCAGGCCGCCGTTATCGGCCAGCTTGATCCTAAGCCGTGCACCACACAGGATCTGAAAATCCACGGATACCACGAAGACCCTGCATCCTTTGGAAATCTTGCCATTTACGGCTCCGACGCCCTCAGGGTCCGGGATTGCATCAACCAAGACAATGCTTTACGGGAAAAGATCGACCCTGATCTGGATGTTTTTGCGGGAGAAGTCTTTTGGGCCGTCAAAAACGAGATGGTCCGGACCGTGGAAGACTTTCTATCCCGCAGGAGGCGCGTCTTAATCCGCGATGCGGCTGCCGGCATCCGTATGGCGCCCAGGGTAGCGGAAATTCTGTCCAAAGCCTTGGGAAGGGACGACTCCTGGCGCCTAGAACAGGTAAAACGCTTCACAAACCTGGCTCGCGGTTACTTGCCCTGATCTTTTAAAACTTTTGAGATATGATTGATGGCTTCGCAAAAAGTCGTCACCCCGTTGAAAAACGGGGTCCAGTGGTTTCATAAGTGCTTGAAAACACTGGATTTTGGCGCTTGTCCCGGACTCGATCCGGGATTCCCAGGAATGACGGAAAGAGAGCATTTTCGACTTTTTACGTGACCATCATGGTTTATTCAAGATAGAAAGGTTTTCTGTCCTATTGGGTCACAACTAACTGCTTTTAACAAGAAAACGAAGATCCTGATATATCTTTTATAAACGAGCGGAAGGGCTCTGCAGACAGGGGAAAGCCTCCATGCCGGATCTGAAAACGATACTGGAAATTGTCAAGAACAACGAAGAAACCGCCCGAAAATTTTTCGAGATCGAAAAGCGGATTCTGACCATCCTGGACTTTCCCAGTCTTGTCGAGGTCCTTTTAGCCGAGATCCGCAATCAATTCAAAATCCCTTATTCCTGGATATCGCTGATCGGAAAAAGCGACCTTGCCGGTTTCATCGAGAAGCTTGCCGCATCCGAAAAACACAAGAAGCATCTGAATATCGTGGATAAGAAAACCTTTGAGGATCTGACCGGAATGCGAAGCGAACCGGTTCTGGTCAACGGAGATTTGAGTCGGTTTATTCCCCTTTTCCCGGAAGGGCGGAGATTCCCGATACGCTCCATCGCCATCGCTCCTATTGCCCTAGACGGGAACATCATCGGCAGCATGAATCAGGGCGATCCTTCCCCTGACCGATTTCATCCCGACATTGACGGCAGCCTCCTGGAACAACTTGCCGTAAAGGTCTCGCTCTGCCTTTCCAACGTGATCGCCCATGAGAAAGTGCGGTTTCTCGCCTTCCACGATCCTTTGACCGGATTGCTCAATCGGCGCGTAATGGATTCCGTCCTGGAAAGGGAATATCTGCGGGCAAGACGCTACCGCACGAGTCTTTCACTGGTCTTTCTGGATCTGGACCGCTTCAAAGAAGTCAACGACATCCAAGGCCACGGCGTCGGCGACGAACTCCTGAAATACCTGGCCCAAAAACTTTCCGGGTTCTGCCGGAAGATCGACATAGTGGCCCGGTTTGCCGGGGATGAATTCCTCGTTCTTTTGCCGGAAACGAATAAAAAGAGCGCACAGCTTCTTATGGAGCGGATATGTGCCCATTTTACGGATCACCCCCTCCGGTCAGGGGGGAAGAGCACGCCCGTTTCTTTCAGTTACGGGGTCGCTTCGGTGGAAGATGCAGGAATCGGCGACTCCAGAACCCTTCTCAAAAAGGCCGACGAAGCGCTGTATGAAGCTAAAAAGGCCCGAAAAGCCGGAATTTCAATTGGAAGGGACCAAGCGAAGTTATAAGGTAACGGCTATGGATGCCCCGGAGAATTTGCCCTGGGTTCATTCTCTCCGGAAACGGGCTTTTTTCCGGGCCCGTTTCGCGGCGAACATGGCGTTGTCTGCTAGGATGAGCAGATCCTTTTCCGTCTCGGCATCTTCGGGATAAACCGCCATGCCGAAGGAGGCGGTAAGCGTCAGGTCCGGGGTCTCGGAAATCAGGTATCTCGATTCTTTGATACTCTGTGCGATGGAATCCATTTGTCGCACCGCCTCGGTCCGCCCTTTATCCCTGAATATCAGGACATATTCATCGCCGCCGTACTTGATCAAAACATCCTTTTGGGAAAGGCGGGATGCAATGGTGCCGGCCACTTCCTTCAAGACCTGTCCGGCCGCCAGATGTCCATGGGTATCGACGATGGTTTTGAAATCATCGATGTCGACAAAGGCCACCGTCAGGCCCTCCCTGGACCGGTTGGCCTCGGCAATAAACCTCTTAAGGTTCTGGTGCAGAAAGCGGGCATTGTAATGTCCCGTGTATTCGTCCGTGATGCTGAGCCGTTCCACCTGAGCAAAAAGCTGGGAGTTTTCAACGGCGATGGCCACGTAATCGGAAAGGATCGTGAGTATCGAAAGATACCGATCCTCGAAGGAATCCACATCATTCACATTGATGATTTCGATGACTCCCAAGACTCTGTCTTTTGCTTGAACAGGGACGCAATAAATCGACCGGGTGACAAAACCCGTTTCCTGATCCACCTTATGGTTAAACCTCCCATCCTTCCGGACGTCGGGGATGAAAATCGGTTTCCCCGAGGAAAAAACAGTGCCGGCGATTCCTTCCCCGGGCCGGATCCGTATGTCTTTCACCTCGCTTTTATCAATCCCCACGGCAATTTCAAACCGTAATTCGCCCGTCGCCTCATCTTCCAGCAATAACGACCAGTTGTGAGCCGGGATCAGCTGGCTGATCTTGGTCATGATGAGCTCCAGGATTTCCTGAATTTTAAAGGTAGCGATGAGGGTTTTGCCGATTTCAAGGCAGGCCTGAAGCTTGTTTTCCGTATCTGATGACATCCCGAAATCCATGGTTGAATGCGGTTGATCTGGTGAAAGATATTATCTTAATAAGCATTTTTTACTATCGAAAGGAATCATGTCTTGTCAATATCTTTCAGGTCCGCCTTTAACCTTGATGGCTTCATAAAAAGTCCATCTGCTGCGTTGCGCTGCATCCCCTGCCCGGTTGAATGCCGCTTTGCGGCCCTGCTTCGCAGGATTCAACCGGGTAAATCATTGCGGTGTACCTATAAGTACGCCTCATTCCTCAGGATTTGCGCGCCTTGCATCTGAAGCTTTTTACTTTGCCATCCCAATTTTGAGTTTTTACGGTTTCATCAACCTTTTTTGAATCGGAAAAATTTCCGGATAATCCAAAACAGAGCACTTGCAATGATCGCCGATTTGAGGCAATTCCTTTCCGGATATTTCAAGCCCGGCTTATTAAAACGTTTCTGTTACCGCCCATTTTGAAGATGGAAGGAACCCATGCACTGGATCACCCAACCCGAATCCTGGATCGCCCTGGCGACGCTGACTGCCCTGGAAATCGTATTAGGGATCGACAACATCATCTTTATCTCGATTCTTACGGGGAAGTTGCCGGCCGACCAACAGGGAAAAGCCCGAACCCTGGGGCTTGCCCTTGCCATGATCACGCGGATTCTGCTTCTATTATCGATTACATGGATCATGAAGCTGACCGGCCCCTGGTTTGCCGTCTGGGGAAAACCCTTCTCCGGAAGGGATCTCATTCTGCTTTCAGGCGGATTATTCCTGGTGGCAAAGAGTACCCATGAAATCCACGGCCGCCTGGAAGGGCCCAAAGACAAAACCGTCTCCCGGGTCGCTGCATCCTTTGTGGGGGTTCTGGCAGCAATCATGATGCTCGATATCGTCTTCTCCCTGGATTCCGTCATCACTGCGGTGGGTATGGCCAATCACGTGGGCATCATGATCACCGCCATCATCGTGGCGGTGATCTTTATGATGTTTTTTGCTTCGATCATCAGCCATTTCGTGGAACGACACCCCACGATTAAAATGCTCGCCCTCTCATTTTTGCTCCTCATCGGCGTTACATTGATCGCAGAGGGATTCGGCCAGCATATCGCCAAGGGGTATATCTACTTTGCCATGGCGTTTTCGGTCTTCGTCGAAATGCTGAACCTGAAAGCGCGGCGCATCTTTGCCGGTTCTACAATCCCTTGACCATGATGGAAACTTGGGCTAAATATTCAAATTGATCCATCTGTTTTTCTTTTCCCTTCGAACAGGAACGCTGTCATGATTAAGAAGATCGTATCGGGTGGTCAAACCGGAGCGGACCAGGCCGCCCTGGACGTTGCCATCAAACTGGACATTCCCCACGGCGGATGGGTTCCCAGAGGGCGGCTCACGGAAGACGGTCCTCTTCCTGAAAAATATCATCTGGAAGAGATGCCCACAGCCAATTACCAGGATCGCACCGAGCAAAACGTCATCGACTCGGATGCAACGGTGATCCTCTCCCACGGCAAACTTTCGGGTGGATCGGCTTACACGCGGGACATGGCTCTTCAGCACGCGCGTCCATGGCTTCATATCGATTTGAATAAAATGTCAAAATTTGAAGCGACCCGAAAAATCAGCGCCTGGGTTGCTGAAAACGGCGTGGAAATCCTCAACGTGGCCGGCCCCAGGGCCAGCCGGGATCCGGCCATCTACGACAATGTCCTTGAGATCCTAGAAGCAGCTTATACCCTGACCCTGGGTGCAGAAAAGCCGATCCCCGCGACTGAAGCGCCGGTCTCCGGAAAAGGAGCAGATCGAAAGCTCAGCACCCTCCCCAAAACCATCGATGAGGCAGTGGATCAACTGCTGCCGGTCATGTCTTTGAGGGATAAAACCACCTTGGCCAACCTGACGGAAGATAAGCTCGCTTTTCTCAAAGCCGCCCTGAGCCGGCACATCCGGAACCGACTGGCACTGTGGTGCGTTACTCCGGAGCTGATGAAGTCCTGCATGAACCATGCCGCTAAAACGACCCTCAACCGGGAGGAGGCCTCGATGGTCATCATCCGGGAGCTGTGGAAAACGCTAAAAAAAACCCACGTATTGCGGATCGTCAAATGATCGAATCCGAATTTCAAGTCCCAGGTCGGAGATCCGGTCATGACGTTCATCGGCTGTTCGCATCCGACCCCGGAAAACCATGATTGCAAGATCTACGAATGGGGAGAAGCCGGCCTTACGATGGATAATGAAAAAAGGATGCTTTTCCTGAGATTTGACGGATAGGGAAGAACCAGGCGCATAAAAATCATGGCGCGTTTAATTGCCGGAGGGGATGGCCCCCTCCGGCTTGTTTTTTCTTTTTGAGTTTGTTTTATCCCAGAATGGCTTTGAGGTCCTGTTCCGGGGTGCTGATGGGCATGATATTGAAGTTTTCCACTAAAACTTTCAACACGTTGGGAGTAATAACCGCGGGAAGACTGGGCCCCAGGCGAATGTTCTTGATCCCCAAATGGAGCAGCGTCAAGAGGATGGCGACAGCCTTCTGCTCGTACCATGACAGAATCATGGAAAGCGGCAGATCATTGACCCCGCAATTGAAGGCCCCGGCCAGGGCCGATGCGATCTGGATGGCCGAATAGGCATCGTTGCATTGCCCGATGTCCAACAGGCGGGGGATTCCGCCGATATTCCCGAGGTCTTTGTCGAAAAAGCGGAATTTTCCGCATGCCAACGTGAGCACGATGCAATCGTTGGGCACCTGCTCGACAAACCGGGTATAGTAATCCCTCCCCGGCTTGGCGCCGTCACATCCGCCCACCAGGAAAAAGTGGCGGATCGCTTTGTTTTTAACGGCCTCTATGACCTTTCCAGCCACACCGAGAACGGCGTTTCGGGCAAATCCCACCATGACCGATTTCGTTTCGCTGTCCTCGGCAAACCCGGGCAGCTCCAGGGCCTTTTGGATCACCGGTGAAAAATCCCCGTTGGATACATGGGTCACCCCGGGCCAACCCACCAATCCCGTGGTAAAAATTCGATCTTTATAGGAATCCCTCGGTTTCTGGATGCAGTTGGTGGTCATCAGGACGGCGCCGGGAAACGCATCAAATTCCTTGGCCTGATTCTGCCAGGCCGTTCCGTAATGAACATAGAAATGGGGATATTTTTTCAGTTTCGGATACCCGTGGCAGGGAAGCATCTCGCCGTGGGTATAAACGGAGATACCCTTTCCCTGGGTCTGCCGGAGCAAGGTGTCCAGATCCTTGAGATCATGGCCGGAAATCAGGATGGCCTTCCCCTTTTTATGGCCCAGCGGAACGGCTGTGGGTACCGGATGTCCGAAAGTCCCGGTATTGCCCGCGTCGAGGAGTTCCATGGCGCGCAGATTGACCTCGCCGCATTTCAGAACCCGCTTCACGAAGTCATTGACTCCCAGGCCTTTGTCCAGTGTGGCGGCCAGCGCCTCATGGATAAACGCATAAACCGCATCGTCCTTTTGGCCCAGAATCAGGGCATGATCGGCATAGGCAGCCACCCCCTTGAGGCCGTAAATCAGAAGCTCCCGTAGTCCCAAAACGTCCGGGTCGATGCTTGGATCGGATTTGACGCCGACCTTCTCTCCCTGGGCGATCATCTCTTCTTTGCTGGCTGCCGGGCTAAAATTGGCTGGACCGTCGCCGAAATCCGTATTCCCGCCCGCGGACCTGACTTTTTTCTTGAGAGCTTCCCTTTGAGTCACCACGTCCCGGATCAGAGTTACGAAACGATCCGAATCGAAATCGACATTGGTCAGGGTGGAAAAGATCGCCTCTGAGCTTAGCTTATTGACCGCATCGTCGATAACTCCCTTCCTGCGTCCCTCGACTGCCACCTGGGACAGCCCTTTCATGGCATAAATGAGCAGATCCTGGAGTACCGCCGTTTCGGGCTGTTTGCCGCATACGCCCAATTTGGTGCACCCTTCCCCCTTAGCCGTCTGTTCGCACTGAAAACAAAACATGGTAAACCTCCTTTTGGGATTTTCATTTCCGGCTCGATCTCAACATTGCTGAACCGAACACGGAATTTCACTTCCGGGTTCTCGCTTGTCGGGAAGGGATCCTAATGGATGTTTCAACCTTTGGCCTTGACTTAAGTCAACCCTGCAGTTGCATAAAAAACATGATAAGGTGTAGATAAAAAAGAATGATAACAGGGCATTTGAATATGTTTAGGTTCCGAATCCGGCTCTTGCAAGACCCCGATATTCTTTCTTGAAGCCGCTTTCCAAACGCGCTATATTTTTTTATCAGAATTTGATCGCGCTGAGGTCGGATTGAAAAAAGTTGCCCCCGCCATATGCTTCTTTTTAATTTTCTTTGCTTGCACTTCCGGCGACGAAGCGTCCATGATTCTTCAAGTGATTCGGGAAGGTGCCGGCTTTGCGGAAAAGCACGACATCCGCGCCTTGATGGAATATGCAACGCCCGATTTCAAAGCTCAGCCCGGCGACCATGGTCCAAAAGCCGTTCGAGGCATTCTTTTCAGGGCGTTCCAGTATTACGGGAATTTTAAAATCTACTATCCCCGACCCCTGGTAGATATCGGCGAACCAAAAACAACGGCCGTCGCGACCGTGTATTTTGTGATCCTTCGAAAAGACTATGTCCTTCCCGACCTCAAGGCGCTTTATGACGATCCGGAAGGATGGATCGCAGCTGTGGGCAAAAAAGCCGACATTTATGAACTCGAGTTGACCCTGACAAAGAAGAACAGCCGCTGGAAGGTCCGGCAGGCCCGGATCAACCCGCTGAAGGGTATGCCTTCATAAGTTAGCGGATATCCTATTTTTCTTTCCATCCGCCTGATCCATGAGCCTTTCTTTCCGATTTCAAGAGGGGATCAAGATCCTTAACTCATTGACGGCGGCAGCCCTCCTCCTCAACAAGTCTGTTTAGGCTTGCGTCCTATTGGGGTGGTTTAGAAGAGTTTATGCTTGATGATGGAATAAGCAACGCACAGTGTCAGCAAGAAATCGGTTGACCAGAGACGAAGCCAATAGTAAAATACTATTTAAATTCTGAAAGACCTTCCTGTTTTAAATAAACCTTCGATTCAAAGGAGTTCGCCATGAAACGAATTTTCCGGGGAATCGATCCATCGGTTACCAAATCCGTCTTATGGGCCGCACTGTTTCTGACCGGCCTGCTATTTTCATATACGCCGGCCCTGTCTGATGTGTACCGTTGGGTCGACGGAAAGGGGATTGTCCATTTCTCCAATAGTTCCCCTCCCCCAGACGCCCGGGATAAACAACAATCCCAGGAGATTACCCCGGAGATGGCCTCTGAAGATTCGGAAATAAAACCGGAGGAAGAAGAGCCCTCAGAGCCCTCGGTTCAAGCTGAAAAAGCCGAAACAAAAACCGAGGTGAAGCAGCCGCCTGAAACTCCGAAACCGCCGGATTCCGAAACCATGACCCGGCTGAAAAACAAGCTTGAGATTCGGAAAAGCACCGACAAACAAAGACAAATGCAGCGCCGGATCAAAGGCCAGCAAATCAAAGAAGGGATCGAACCGGAGCAGGACGAAAAAAAGCTTTAACACTTTGTAGAGAAAGTTTTTTCATGAGCATGATTCAGCGATTCCTGCTTGCCATAGTCGTCGTGGCCGTGGATCTAGCCGTCTTTTTCCTGCCTCTGACCGCTTTCTTCATGGCCTACATCCTCATTGCCAATCCGCACTGGTTCAGGAAATTTTTAGAAGGTCTCAACCCGGCAGATCGCCCCACATAAAAGCATCAAGGCCGGATGAAAAAGCCGATGCAAAAACCGGTGCTCCTGGTGGCCCTGGGCGGAAACGCCCTGATCCGAAAAGGGCAAGAGGGTACCTTAACCCAGCAATTTCAAAACCTCGCCGTCCCCATACGCCAGATCGCCCGGCTTTCGGCGACCCATAAAATCATCATCACCCACGGCAACGCCCCCCAGGTGGGAAGCCTGCTCTTGCAACAGGAAAGCTGCCCATCGGTTGCGAAACTCCCCTTAGAAATTTTGGTGGCCCAGACCCAGGGATGGATCGGCTACATGATCGAATCCACACTTGACAGCCACCTCATGGAACTGGGAATTCCCTTCCACCCGATAGTGAGCCTGATAAGCTACGTAGTGGTGGATCCGAAGGATCCGGCATTTTCCGCCCCCACCAAGCCCATCGGCCCCATTTATAAAAGGAAAAAGGATGCGCCTTCCGGATATCCCATCATCCAAACCCCGAAGGGGTATCGCCGCGCGGTGGTTTCTCCCAGGCCGGTGACCATCGTGGAAAAACGGGAGATCAAACGCCTGATCGAGGAGGATTTCATTGTCATCTGCTGCGGAGGCGGCGGGATTCCGGTCATCCGGGAAGGGCGTGCCTTTTCCGGGGTGGATGCCGTAATCGATAAGGATTTGGCTTCCGCAAAGCTTGCCGAAGAGGTGGGGGTCGACATCTTCGTCATCGCCACCGATGTCCCTGGTGCGGCGCTTGATTTTTCCACAGAACAGGCAAGGTTTCTGAAAAAGGTGACCCTTAAAAAAGCCGAGCAATATTTGGTTGCCGGGCAATTTCCCGCCGGGTCCATGGGACCGAAGGTGGATGCCTGCATCCGATTCTTAAAAAACAACGGGAAACGGGCCATGATCACTTCCATCGACGCCATCGAAAAAGCGCTGGAAGGGAAAGCCGGGACGCAATTCATCGGCCTGGTCGGGCACTAGAAGAATTCAGCAGACCCCGCAGGCATGGCAGGATTCCATGGGGCACGGCGGCGACGGTTTTGCTTCCATGGCCCTTCGAAATTCCCTTTTTAAGAACTCCTTTTGAATGCCGTGATCGATAAAGTCCCAGGGGAGGAGCTCATTGAAATCTTTTTGCCGGTGGACATAGAATCCGGGGTTGATGGAGGAAGTTTTAAGGGTCTGCGACCAATTCCCCTGGTTTTCATGCACGGAAACCAGGACTTCCGAGACCCGCCGATCCCCCAATGAAAGGAGCCCCTGGACAAGGGCCCACCGGGGAACATCCGCATGAACCCGGATGTTGGACACTTTTCCCAACCCGCTTTTCACCTTCCTGATCTTTTCTTTCAGCACTCCAACCGAGTCCATCGGTGACCACTGAAACGGGGTAAACGGTTTGGGCACAAAGGAATTCAGACTCACGGTGATGGTTCCCATGCGTCCCTTGGATCGGCTGGCCTTGAGGAACCGGTGCTTGATATGTTTGCATAAATCCACAATGGCTTCCACATCCTCCATGGTTTCCGTGGGAAGCCCTACCATGAAATAAAGCTTCAGATTCAGGATGTCGTTTTCCACCAGGGCTTGGGCCGCCTCGAGGATCTGCACCTCGGTCATCCCCTTGTTGATCACGGTCCGCATCCGCTCGGAGCCTGCATCCGGTGCTATTGTGGCCGTCTTGGTTTTGCTTTTTTTCAGCAGGGCAAAGATCGACCCGGTCAGGGCATCGGCCCTCAGGGAACTGAAACCGGCCGTCATGCCGCGAACCAGGATGTCTGCGCAGACCGTATCGATCTCGGGATGGTCCGAAACCGCCGCGCCCACCAGGCCGACTTTATCCGTCAAACCTTTTGCCGCCTCGACGGACCCCTGCAAAGATTCCACACTCTGAAAGCGGGGCGGTCGGTAAACGTACCCGGCGGCGCAAAACCGGCACCCATGGGGACATCCCCGGCTCACTTCCACCAGGAAGGAGCGGCCGAAAGTCGTATCCGGCGTCACGATGATGCTGTGTGCCGGATGCCGGGAAAGATTTTTGGAATAGACCTTGCGGATTTTTTCGGGCACATCGGCATTCGGGTAAAAATATTCCAGAGTGCCGTCGGGTCGATATGACGGTTCATAGAACCGCGGGACGTAGGCGCCGGGAACTTCCCGGGCCATGCGCAACAAAAAAGACTCCCGATCTTTCAATGCTGCGGGTGGGAAATCCGAAAAACAGGCAAAGAAAGGGAGCGCGATTTCTTCTGCTTCCCCGATCAAGAAACAGTCGATGAAAGACGCGATGGGTTCAGGATTCAGGAAGCCGGCGACTCCTCCTGCAACCACCAAGGGGTGGGGGAAGGATCTCTCGGTGGATCGCAGGGGGAGCCCGGCCTGTTGAAGGATGTACAGGAGGTTGGGATAGTCGTTTTCAAATGAAATCGAAAAAGCGATGATGTCGACATCTGAAATCGGTCGTTGCGTCTCCAGGGTTCGGATCCTGGCGTTTTCCGGAGCGTCCGGCTCCGGATAAAACGCCCGTTCACAGAAAACATTCGGGTGTGTGTTGAACAGGGCATAGACCGCCTGAAAGCCGAGGCTTGACATCCCAAGGGAATAACGATTGGGATATACCAGCGCCACATGGATCCCGCCGGTGTCGGGTTTTCGGATGGCTCCGACTTCTTCGGGCGCAAAGCGCTTTGCCTTTCCCGTCATGAAAATACATTCCTTGACCGCTTCGAATCACCGACTCCCTCGGGGTGCCCGATGAACCCGACACTAAATTCAAACCAGGAGCGCGGACGGTTCTAATCCGCTTTCTTTCGCAAAAATGTGGGGACTTCGAGGTCGCCGTTGTCGATGATCAGGCCTTTGTATCCCCGGTATACCGCTCCGGAAGCCTCACCGGAGGCTTCTTTGACTCGAATAAAAGTAGGCCGGTCGAAATCCACGCTGTGTTCCAGGTTGGTAGGAGTCACATCCCGGATACGACCTTTAGGAGAATGGGCTTCGATCTTTTCCTGCCGGGCCGGGATCACTTCCGTCCCGATGCCTGTGGCGATCACGGTCACCCGCATCTCGTCACCAAGGCTGTCGTCCAGAACGGCGCCCCAGATGATTTCAGCATCCTCACCCACTTCCTTGTAGATCCGTTCGGAAGCCTCGGTTGTCTCCTCCAGGGTCAGGCCCGTCGAGGAAGAGATATTCATCAAGACCCCCCTGGCGCCCGAAATCGAAATGTCCTCCAGCAGCGGGTGGGAGATGGCGTTCTCGGCGGCCAGGATCGCGCGGTTCTCTCCAGTGGCGAAACCGATCCCCATGATGGCCATTCCGGCTTTGGACATGGTGGTCCGGACATCGGCAAAGTCCAGGTTGATCAGGCCGGGCACCATAATGAGGTCCGTGATCCCTTTGACGGAGTGCAACAGAATCTCGTCGGCCTTTCTGAACATGTCCAGCAGGGTGGCATTCCGAGGGGCGATGCCCCTGAGCCGATCGTTGGGGATGGTGATCACTGTGTCGGCGACGCCTTTAAGCTTCTCGATCCCCTCTTCCGCCTGCTTGGTACGCTTTTTCCCCTCGAAGGAGAAAGGCTTCGTCACAACGGCCACGGTCAGAGCGCCAATTTCTTTACAGATTTCAGCGATGACCGGAACGGCACCTGTACCGGTCCCGCCTCCGAATCCGGCCGTGATAAATACCATGTGACTCCCATCGAGCGTGTTCTTGATGGTGTCCCGGGTTTCCATTGCGGCCTCTCGCCCCAACTGGGGATTTGCACCCGCGCCGAGCCCCTGAGTGAGGCATTCCCCCATCTGGATCTTGATGGGCGCTTTGGATACATCCAGGGCCTGGCAGTCGGTATTGGCCGCGATGAATTCCACACCCTGCAAGTTGGACGAAATCATGTTGTTGATGGCGTTTCCCCCGCCGCCGCCCACACCGATGACCTTAATCTTGGCGGACTTCGAACTTTCCACGAATTCAAACATCATTTCCCCACCTCCTTGATCTGTTTCCGATTTCACTTTCAGATGACCTCCTTAAACCATCGCCGCATCCGATCCATGATCCGGTTGAAAATATTCTGATCCCGGATCCTGAACTTTTTTAGATTCATGTTTTTCATTCCGAACTTGACCAGTCCGACTCCGGTGGCATACATGGGATTGTTCACCACATCCGTGAGCCCACCGATACCCTGGGGTCGCCCGATCCGCACAGGAGCGTTGAAAATGGACTCCGCAATCTCGACCACACCTTCCAGAAGAGCCGTACCCCCGGTGATCACCATCCCGGAGGTGATCGCGTTTTCCATCTCCGCCCGATACAACTACCGTTTCACAATGTTGAAGATTTCCTCCATCCGCGGTTCGATGATCTCGGCCAGAATTTGCCGCGGGAGCTTTTTAGGCGCATGGGTTCCGGTCCCCCTGACCTCGATCATTTCATCTGTTCTCACATTTTTCGCGACACTGATGCCATATTTCAGCTTGATCTTTTCTGCCTCAACCATAGGCGCCCGAAGTCCGACGGCAATATCGTTGGTGATGTTGTTTCCCCCAAGGGCCAAAACGAAGGTGTGTTTGACATTTTTATCTTTAAAAACCGCCAGGTCTGTGGTCCCTCCGCCCACGTCCAGAAGGGCTGCACCCAGATCCTTTTCTTCTTCCATCAAAACCGCCTCCCCGGAGGCCAGAGGCTCTAAAACGATGTCGCAGACATCGAGCCCGGCGCGGTTGGCGCATTTGACAATGTTATGGGCTGAAGCCACCGCACCCGTGACGATGTGGATCTTTGTCTCCAGCCGAACTCCGGACATGCCTACCGGATTCTGAATTCCGTTCTGATCGTCCACGATAAATTCCTGGGGGATCACGTGGATGACTTCCCGATCCATGGGAATGGCTACGGCACGGGCTGCTTCCACCACCCGGTCCACGTCATGCTGGGTAATTTCGGAACCCTTGACGGCGATAATGCCCCGGCTGTTGAAGCCGGTGATATGTCCCCCCGCAATCCCGGCATAGACGGACGAAATTTCGCACCCGGCCATCAGCTCCGCTTCCTCGATGGCCTTTTTAATCGATTCCACCGTCGACTCGATGTTGACGACAACGCCTTTCCGCAGGCCGACGGAAGGGTGGGTGCCGATGCCCACGATGTTGATATCCTTCCCATCGACTTCACCCACCACGGCGCATATTTTGGTGGTACCGATGTCCAGCCCGACAACAATCTCTTTTTCCCGCTGCATTTAGGCCTCCCCGTGGGTTCCGGACGCCGGTTGGGACCGAACCGGAATCACGACGATCCGGTCCCTCTCCATGACGTCGATGGCATCGAAATCTGAGATAGCTTCGATGCTTTTCAACTGGAAAAGGGCCTGCCTGAGCCCCAGCAATTTGGCGTCAAAATGGTCAAACCCCATTTGAACCGCTTTCCCCCCGTCAAACAGGCACAAGGTGATCCCGGTCTCAGGGTCCGCATGAATAGACCGGATCACGTGGAGGGGAATCATGGCGTCAGGGGTCTGCGCGAGTTCTAAAACGGCCAAAGCCGCTTCCCATGCCACACTCGGGGAAGAACCCGGAGTTTTTATATCCGAGAAATCCAGTCCCCGGATGACCGGAAGATCTTCGGGGTCGGAAGGGGACCATTCCTTGAATATTTCCCCTTCCCTGTTGATCAAAAACAGCTTTCCGAGATCCACGAGGGCCAGAGGCGCTTCTTCCTGAATACGGATTTCCACCGTATCCGGAAGCTGTCTTTTCACGGTCGCATCAACGATCCAGGGGTGCCCCACAAGGCGTTTCCTCGCCACGTTCAGGCTCAGGGCGAGAACACTTTCCCCAATGCGGATCTGCGCCTGCTCGAGTACCATCTCCCTTGAAAGCTGCCGGTTGCCTTCAACCACAATGGTCTTGGCCTTGAAATAGTCCGCCTGGGTGATCATATCATGAAAAAAAATGAGCGCCGCACTCAAAACGATGAGCCCTGAAAACCCCAAAACAAGCATAAGGGTGTTGATGAAAAAGCGGCCGGTCTTTTCCTTTTGGGTTTTCCGATCGGGCCTGTAACGGTTCTTTTTAATTTTAGGATCCAATGATCTTTACCTCCGGCTCAAGCTTTACGCCGAAAACCTTTAACACCGTCTCTTCTATCTCTTCGGCCAGCACCAGGATATCCGAGGCGGTGGCTTTGCCGGTGTTGACAATGAAGTTGGCATGTCTTTTGGACACCTGGGCACCGCCGATGCTCTTTCCTTTGAGTCCTGCCCGGTCGATGAGATTTCCGGCAGATATATCGCCGGTCGGATTTTTGAAAAAACATCCAGCACTCGGCAACCGCCAGGGCTGTCTTTCCCTGCGCTCTTTAAGGATTGCGTCGGCCTCGGTCTTCAAAAGCCGGGCATCGGATCGGCGGAGCCGAAAAAAGCCCGACAGGATGATGGAGTTCTCTTTGTCGGCGATCGGTTCCAAACCCCACGTCATTTTCCGGTAGGTAAAGTGCAGGTCATGGCGCGGATATTTTTCTATTCTGCCTTCGGGATGAAAAATTTCGACGCATTCCACCACATCGGCCATGCATCCCCGCGGGGTTCCGGCGTTCATCATGAGGGCCCCTCCCACGGTCCCGGGGATCCCCACGGCAAAATTGAGCCCGGCAAATCCTTCCCTGACTGCAAATCGGCAAAGCATCCGGGCGCGCGCCCCTGCCATGCCCTGAATCGTCACCTCGGGACCTTCGTCTTTAATCTTTTTGATTTCGCGAAAACCCGCTGTAAGGGTCATCACCACACCCCGGATCCCCGCATCCGTGACCAAGAGGTTGGTCCCGTCTCCGATGACAAGATACGGAATCCCCTTTTCCTTACAAAAACGTGCGATCATCGTGAGTTCCCGAATCCCTCGAAGGGAAAGAAAGGCGTCGGCCGAGCCGCCCACTCGAAAGGAAGTGTGCCGGGACATGGGCTCGTCAAAGGCCACCCGGTCCCCAAAATGATCGGTCAGCCACTTCCTGATCGGCCATCCAAGGGCCTCTCTCCCGCACCTTATCTTTTCAGGTGATCCCTCTGTCATCATCATCCCCGCAAAACCGCTTAACGCCGCCCCCTTCATCCCAGCCTTTCGATGACCTTCTCACCGGCTTTCCACACATCTCCTGCTCCCAGGGTGAGCAAGAGATCCCCGGATTGTAATATTCCTTCAAGGACCTCCGGAACAATCTCCAGGTCTTTGACATAATGAACCTCCTTGTGTCCATGGGCCTGGATGCCTTCGGAGAGTATGCGGCCGCTCACCCCCTCGATTTCCGGTTCACTGGCTGCGTATATGGGCACAACCAGCAGAATATCGGATTGATAAAATGCCCGCGTGAACTCTTCGAAGAGCGCACGGGTCCGTGTATAACGATGAGGCTGGAACACCACCACGGTGCGCCGGCCCGGCCAGCTCTGCTTGACCGCATCCAGGGTGGTTTTAATCTCTGTGGGGTGATGACCGTAATCATCCACCACCGTAATTCCCCGCACTTCCCCCTTGATTTCCAAGCGGCGTTGAACCCCCTGCACCGATGCCAAGGCCTCTCGAATCTTCTCGAAGCCGATTCCCAATTCCATCCCCACTCCAACAGCTGCCAGCGCATTGGAAACATTGTGGATCCCCGGCAGGTTCAGGACCATCCGGCCCAGTTCACGCTCCTTGAAGAAAACCAGAAAGTTGCTCTTGAGCCCTTCGAAGTAGACGTCCTTGGCCTGGAAATCGGCCTGGACGCTCATCCCGTAAGTGGCGAACCGTTTTCCGATGCGGGGAATCAGCGACTGAATCGGCTCGTTGTCCAGACACAAAATCGCCAGACCATAAAAAGGGATGCGATGGATAAAGGATAGAAACGCCTCTTTGATGGCGTTCAAGTCTTTATAATGGTCGAGGTGCTCCCGATCAATATTGGTGACCACCGCAATGGTGGGTGACATTTTCAAAAAGGAGCCGTCGCTCTCGTCGGCTTCGGCGACGATGAAGTCCCCTTTGCCCAGCACGGCATTGGATCCGATCCCCTTCAGCTTCCCGCCGATGACCACCGTGGGGTCCAGGCCTCCCGCCGCCAGCACCGAGGTCACCAGGGACGTGGTGGTCGTTTTTCCGTGTGCACCCGCCACGGCCACACTGTATTTCAGGCGCATCAGCTCCGCCAGCATCTCTGCCCGGGGAATCACCGGAATGGACACCTTCCTTGCCCCTGTAACTTCCGGGTTGTCGGGTCGGACCGCCGAAGAGAACACCACCACGTCGGCGCCTTCGATCTGCTGCTCCGCATGCCCTTCGTAGATGATGCCACCCAGCCGCCTGAGCCGCTGGGTCAAATCGGATCCCTTCAGGTCGGATCCCGATACCTTATATCCCAGGTTGATAAGCAGTTCGGCGATGCCGCTCATGCCGATGCCGCCGATGCCCACAAAATGGATATGATACTTCTTCAAATACATCCGATTGAGTTTATCCTTTCTCCG
>Ga0100377_1001322_pt1 | contig 21466 bp, 9 predicted proteins | sample CryGeymeta201501_FD_83664 | JGI IMG/M metagenome (GOLD analysis project Ga0100377, IMG submission 83664) | Groundwater microbial communities from Crystal Geyser aquifers in Utah, USA - Crystal Geyser metaG 2015-01 | ecosystem: Environmental > Aquatic > Deep subsurface > Groundwater | place: USA...
ATACGGGAGAGGGGGCTGGGGGGTGAGGGCCTCCCCCTCTCCCGTCATACGGGAGAGGGGGCTGGGGGGTGAGGGCCTCCCCCTCTCCCGTCATACGGGAGAGGGGGCTGGGGGGTGAGGGCCGCCGTCTGTGGCTTTGCTCAAGGTCTGGCCTCTTCAGCCCGATTCACGGCACCCCGCCCAGCACCGAGAAGTCCAACGTCGCCGAGGCCGCCTCCGTTCCCGTCTGGCCGCCCAGCACGTAGAAGAAGCCGCCGAAGGTGGCGCGCCCCATCAGGTAGCGCTCCCGCATGCCGGTCGAGGCCAGGGAGGTGGAGCCGGTGATGTCGCCGTTGGCGGCGATGGTGCCGTCGCGGCCGCTGTTGTTCGGGGCACCGTTCTGGCCGCCGACCGCCACCACCGTGTTGTTGGCGATGGTGGCGGCGTAGCCCGCGCGGAACGGGTTGAACGTGGCGCTGATCGGCGCAAACATGCCGGGCAGGCCCCCCATGCCGATGGCGGCGAAGCTCAGGGTGTTGTCGCTGCTGCCGCCCGGGCCCTTGCCCGCCATGGCGTAGACGTAAGCGGTGCCGCCGACGCGGCTGGCGTTGGAGGAGTCCGCCACGACGAGCTCGAGCTCGCTCTTGGCCTGCGGGAGGGTGGCGCCGACCACGCCGAGGACGACCTGGTCGCGGGGACCGTTCACCTGGATCGTGATCGCCTCGAGCGAGCTCAGGGTGCCCGCTGCGCCGATGCCGCCGCCGGCGTAGATCACGCGCAGGTTCGGGCCGTCGGGGCTGACGAGGGTGGTGACGCCGTGGCTGTGGCGCGCCGTGTCCAGGGACGCGACGACGTGCCAGCGGCCGAGCGCGCCGATGGGCAGCGCGGTGCCCGCAGGATCCGTCGTGCCCGTGCCGTCGTCGAGGAAGGTGGTCTGGGTCGCGGGGATCTCGGCCAGCAGCTCCTCCTGACCGAACAGGATGTCCGGCATGGGGCTGCGGTAGATGCGGTAGCTCACCGCGTCGGCGAACGCGGGCCAGCCGAGCTGGAGCACCACCGCCTGGGGCAGGTCGGGGATGAAGACCGGCTGCGGCTCGCTCGCCAGCGTCTCGCCGTCGGGATTGGCGGCGTTGTCAGCGGCCAGCACGGCCGAGACACGGTAGGTGTAGACGCCCGTGCCCAGCCCATCGCCGGTATCGAGGAAGTCGAAGTCGACGCTCGTGATGCGGGGCACGTTCAGCGGGTCGAGCACGAGCGCCCGGCGCACGTCGGCGGTGGGGCCGGTGCCGTCGGAGCCGCCGGGCAGATAGAGGAAGTCGTCGATGCGGACGGCCTTGCTGAGCGTCACCGGCGCCGGCAGGTCGGCGGGCAGCGGCTCCCAGCCGGTGGGCTCGCCAAAGCGGTTGAGCAGGGTGTACTCGCCGGTCGCCAGCGCGCTGGCCGCCGCACCGGAGTCGCCGCCGAGCGCGTAGAGGAAGCGCGCGGCACGGGACGGGACGCCCGACACCACCGCAGGGGCTCGCCGCGGCGTCTGCATCGACATCCCGGTGCGGAAGCCGACGAAGTTGCCCGCCGGGTTCGTGACGGTGATCGGGCTGAAGTCCTCGTAGGTCCCGTCGCTGTTCGTGATGCGCAGAACGCAGACCGACAGGTGGCTCAGCGTGCTCGTGTTGACCGAGAGGGTCAGCTGAGCCGCGCTGTCGGTGGTCGTGTTGATCGCCGGGGCTGGCAAGGCGTTGCCGTTGTTGTCGATGCACGTCGCGGTGACCGTGGCGTCGCGCAGGTTGGCGCCCTCGACCGTGACGGGGAGCGCGTTGTTGTTGGTCTGCCAGGAGCCGGGGCTCACCGCGTTCACCGTCGGAGGCGCCTCGGCCGTGACCTCGAAGCCGCTCTCGAGCAGGCCGACGCCGCCGTCCGGGTTGACCACGATCACGTCGTACCGACCGATCGGCAGGCCGCTGCTGACGACGCCGTTGAGCTCGTTCGGGCTCACCAGGATGGCCGCGCGGAGCTCGACGGCCACGTCGTCCGCCGTCGGGTTCTCCGGGTTGATGTAGACGCGGGGGGTGGGGTCGAAGGTGACCTCGTTGTTCGGGACTGGGTCGTCCGTCTCGATGACGACGGGCGTCACGCTGCTCGTCCAGCCGAACGGCGGGGTGATGGCGCCCACCGAGACCTCGATGGTGTCGGTCACGCGCACCAGGTCGGCCGTGGTGCCCTGGCAGTTGACCTCGTCCACCAGGGTGACGTCGTAGCTGTCGGCGGGCAGGCCCAGGGGCATGACCGCCTGGACGCGACCCGGCTGCGCGGCGTCGAAGGTGTGCTCCAGCACGGTCACGTTGCCGTTGCTGTCAGTGACGCGCACCTCCTGCACGCTGCCTCCAAACAGGTTGCCGAGGAAGACCGTCACCTGCGTGGCGATGCCGCTGTAGACGACCGGCGGGTCGACGAAGAAGACCACGGGGCCGTCCGTCACGCGGATCTCGGTGGCGAAGGTGTCGTCGCAGCCCGAGGGATTGGCGGCGACGAGCGTGGCCAGCCCGGCGGCCAGCGGTCCCTCCCAGGTCGCGACGGCCTGCTGGGGCGAGCTGACGACCACGGTGACGGCCGCGACGCCGTCCAGGGTCACCGTCATGCCGTCGGCGAAGTGATCGCCCGTGAGGGTGAGGGCGCCGCCGGTCGAGCAGATCTTGAGCGGCTGCACGTCGTCGATGCGCGGCGGCTCCTCGATGGCGATCTCGAGGGTGGAGCTCTCGCAGTCGGCGGGCGCGGGGTTGGTGACCTCGACCGAGAGGGCCGCGTCCCGCGAGCCCGCAGGGATGGTGACCGAGATGCCCGTGCAGCTGTCGACCCCGGTGATTCCGGCCACGGCCTCGCAGCCGAGCAGCTCGTTGACCGTCACGGGGATGGCCCCGGCGAGGTTGACCGTGGGACGTGCGCCGTCGATGGCGTAGAAGCCGGTGCCGTTGAGGGTGAGCTCACCGTCGAACTGACCGCGGCAGACCACCGGCGGATCGTGGCTCACGGTCACTGGACCGCCAGCGACGATCGTCTGGACCTGGCCCGGATCGGCGTTGGTGCAGCCCAGCGGCGCGGGGTTGAGCACCACCACGTCGTAGGTGTTGGTCGGGACGGAGTCAGGGACCGTGGCGGTCAAGCTGGTGCACCGCTGCACCGTCGCCGCATCCACGGTGTCGACGTCTGCGCAGCCTGCCACCGCGTCGGCGACGATCGTCACGTCGCCAAACACGAGGCTCGGCAGCGCGCCGTCCACGGTGAACAGGTTGGTCCCCGTCACGGTGATGGCCGTGCCGGCGCCCGCCGAGCAGAACAGCGCCGGGTCCACCGTCGCGACCGTCGGCGCACCGAAGGCCTGCACGGCGACGTCCTCGACGGAGCTGCAGCCGGCCGGGTCGGGGTTGACGACGGCCACCGCGTAGCTCGCCTCGGTCAGCCCCGCCGGCACCTCGACGTGCAGGCCCGTGCAGGTCTCCACGTCCGTCAGGCCAGGCACCGCGGTGCACCCCTCGAGGTCGGTGGCGCCGACGAGCTGGTCGGCGATCATCACCGTCGGCAGCGCCTCACCGATGTGCACGAAGCCCGTCCCCGTCAGCGCGAGGCTCGCCGTGGCGGTCTCGGCGCAGAAGTAGTCGGGGACCACGGCGGTGAGCGTGGGCGGCGGCACGATCACGAGGGAGACGGTCTCCGTCGTGGTGCAGCCGGCCGGATCGGGGTTGGTGACCGAGACCTCAAAGGAGCCCGAGTCGGGGAAGTCGCCCTGCGGCACCGTGATCGCCAGGGTGGTGCAGCTCTGGACCGGGATCGCCGGCCCCTCGACCACCGTGCAGTCGCTGGCAGTGCCCGTATAGGTGTTGGCGCCGATGGTGACCGTGGGCTCAGCGCCGTCGACGGTCGCGAAGCCGGCGCCGGTCAGCGTCATCACGTTGTCGCCCTGGGCGGTGCAGATCGGCTGGGGCGCGATGCCCGCCAGCGTCGGCGGCGGGAGCACGGTCAGGCCGACCGCCTCGGTGGAGTCGCAGCCCGCCGGCAGCGGGTTGGCGACCGTGACGGGCAGCTCACCCGCGGGCAGCTCACCGGCCGCCACGGCGAACACGACGCTGGTGCACACCTCGGCCGCCTCGTGGACCGGGCCGTCGAGCGGCGAGCAGCCACCCACCGACGCACCCGCAAAGGTCTGCGCGCCGACCGTCACAGCCGGCAGGCGCTCCTCGCCGTCCACCGTGATCTTCAGGAAGTTCGTGCCGGTGACCTCCATCATGGCGTAGTCGAGCTGCTCGGCGCAGATCGGCTCACGCTGGATGTCGGCCGCCGCAGGGGGCGGCACCACGAAGAACCGGACGCCATCCTCACCGGGCAGGCTATCGCAGCCCCCCGGCGGGATGTTGCTGACCGACACGTCGTGGGCGCCGTCCACCATGTCGCCCTGGCCGACCGTGATGTCCAGTGTACGGCAGAACTGATAGGTCCCGAACACAGCCGCGAGCGAACGGCAATCCCCGGCCGCTGCGACGGGGTAATCCTGATCGCCGATGTGTACCGTCGGACGCTCGTCGCCTCGAACCAGGAAGTGATCGCCGCCGACCGTCAGCGGGCGCTCCCCCTGGGCGATGCACTGCAGATCCTCGCGCACCTCCGCCACCTCCGGCCGCGGCATCACGCCGAAGGCGCCCTCCCGCGTCACCGACTCACCGTTGGCGTTCGACACCGTGACGTCGTACACGCCAGCAGGCAGCATCAGGTCCGGTGAGATGCGGAAGCTCATCAGCGTCGGGCTGAACCAACGCACCTGGGTCGTCTCGTCGGGGGTCGCCGACAGCACCACCTCGAACGACTCCCCGTCGTCCTCGCCCTCGGGCGAGCTGGCCCGGGCCAGCTTGACGGTGGGCAGGACCAGCCGAGGGTCCTTGTCCGTGGAGATCACGTCCACGGCCAGCGGCGAAAAGTCCGCCCCGCGGAGCTCGATCCAGGTGTCCAGCTGCTCGTTGCAGGTAAAGCCGGGCCAGGTGGGCGAGTCCTCCGCGCTCGTCGCGCCAGGCTCGCCAGAGATGGAGGGGGAAGGGCCGGTGATCTCGGCGCTGCAGGCGACCATCGTCGCGGTCGCAGCAAGCACGCCGAGCAGCCCCAGAGCACGTGAAGTCGTGGTGCGCATGAGGATTCTCCCGTCGCCACGGCTGGAGCTGACGCCCTCGGCGGTCTCCAGCGCGGCGACCTCGAGGTTCAAAATTGGAGACGGTAGCCGAGCTCGATGTTGAGCGCGCCCGTGTTCGAGTCGCCGGTAATCTTCTGATCAAGCCCGCTGTAGCCGAGCTCCAGAGCCGCGAACGCAGAGCCCGGCCCCAGCTGGAGGTCGAGCCCCCCCGCCGCGACAAAGCCCACGTTCGTGTCCGTCTCCCGATGCTCGCCGAAGTCGCCCCCCGCCCCGCTGGCGGTCAGCACGCTCTCCAGCAGATACAGACGCGGCCCGATCTGCCCGTAGGCGCTCAGCGACTCCCCCAGCGGCATGAAACGCCACGCCGCGGTGAGCTCCAGCACCAGCATCTGCTCGCTCAGCTCCCAGTCGTACGCCCCTCCGGACTCGCCGAGGTTGCTGTCCGTGCCCGAGCCCGTCGCCCCCGGCGCCGTATACATCACGTCCAGCGCGACGATGAGCGGCCGGATGAACGGGCCGACGTCGAACGGCAACACGTACCCACACTCCAGCCCGAAGATCGGCCACGAGCCCAGGTCCGTGAACAGCTGCGGCACCACCACGCCGATGTGCGGCGCCACGTACGCTTGCGCGAGCGTGGCCGCGGGCTCCGGCTCCACCACCGGCGGCTTCTGCTTCTCTGCCTCGATCGCCGCCCGCTTCTGACGCACCGTCTCGGCATGAACGACCGCCTCCTGACGCAGCGGATCGGGCAGCGCCTCGTCCGCGAGCGCCTTGTCGAAGGCCGCCGCCGCCTCATCCCAGTGCTCCAGCTCCTGGTGACACCGCGCGATGTTGTACAGGATGACCGGGTCCGGCTCGATGGCGTAGACCTTCTCGAGTGACACCAGCGCCTCGGCATACCGCGCCGCCGCGAAGGCCTCCTGCGCCTTGCCGAACTCCGCGTCGACATCGACCTTGGCGACCTCTTCCTGCGCCAAAACAACAGCGGGTGCCGCCGTCAGCGCGCCGCACACCGCCACGCAAAGCAGGACACGCGACCACGCCCGCAAAGACGCACGTTCCCCTGCAGATTGTTCCGTTGGCAGACTCATCAGGATCCTTTCGGAGACCGGGGTAGCGAGCAGCGCCTCGCAGTGGGTGACACAACCGATGGCGGGCACCATAGCACGGTCGCGCCTCAACCTCCACCTTTGTCCGCCAGGGCGTCAGGACGATCGAGCCGCCGCCAGAGCGGTGAGGTCAGGAGAGCCAGCGCGCTCAGTCCAGCGGCACCCACGCCCCGACCATCGCGCCGCCTTCGAGCGGCACGAGCAGCATGGTCGAGCGGGTGTTGGACTCGCGGGGCCACAGCCACCACGCGACGGCTGCGCCGACCAGCACGACGCCGGTCACGGTGAGCGTCGTCGTGATCACGTTGCCGCTGTCCACGTCGTCGCCGAGCCGTATCGCCTCGCTGCACCGCTGGCCTGTGCTCTCGCACTCGTCGCGCACCGTGCGGAACTCGTCGACGGTGGAGGATTGAGCGAGCTCGTTGATGCCGGCGCCAAGGAGCGCCACACCGCCGAGTCCCATGACGAACCACGGCCCGAGGGCGAGCAGGTCGTCGGTCGACCACGAGGAGCCGGCCCCGACGGGTGCGGGATCCGTGCCTTGTGGCGGCAGAGAGTCGGGGTTGTTGGCCTGCTCCCCGGCCTTCTTCTGCCGCACGACGTCGAGGTAGCCGGCGGCGTCCTGCCGGAGCTGCGCAGGCAGCTTGTCGTCGCCGAGCGCGAGGTCGAAGACGAACTCCGCGTCATCCCAGTGGCCGAGCTCCTGATGGCACCGGGCGATGTTGAAGGCGATCACCGGGTCGGGCTCGACGGCGTAGACCTTTTCAAGCCCGACGAGCGCCTGCTCGAAGCGACCCGCCGCGAACGCCTCCTGGGCCGACTGAAACTCGGCGTCCACATCGATCTTCGCGCCTTTGGGCGGCTCGGCGGACGCGGGGGCCGGGGAGCCGATGACCACACCGGTACACAGCGACCAGCCAAGGGCAGCGGTGACAAGGAGCGCGCCGGTTCGGCGGCACTTGTGTGTCAGCAATCTCATCGGGGTCCTTCTTTGGAGGCCCATCGCGGGCAACGGTCGACCGACGGGGTGTGCGCGGCCCCGCCCAGAACGATCGGAACGATACCACGACGCGGTCGCCCGCTCCAGATCGACGGACGATCACCCCAGGGAAGGGCGTGAGAGCCGCGTCAACGCACGCGAATAGCAGGTGCGCGGCGCAGCGAGAGCAGGAAGACCCGAATGGCGGAGCGCTGCGCTTCGGGCGCGTCGATGTAGAGCTGCGCGATGCCCTGCGCCTCGCTGCCCGGGCCGGCGTGCATCGCGACGGCCTCGTCGAAGGAGTTGGCCGAGGCGTCGTGCAGCCACGGCGAGGTCTGGGCGACGCCCCAGAGGCGGCGGGTCATGTACATTCGGGGGCTGACGCCGTGCTCCTCGTGCTGGCCGGCGAGCCAGTCGCCCATGTCGTGACGCTTGAAGTCCGAGAACACAGGCACGAGGTAGACGCCCTCATCGGTCCGGGTGGGGATCGGCCGAGCGCCCGATACGGCGAGGTCGAGCTCGACGGTCGAGCCGGACAGGCCGGTGGTCGTGCGATAGAGCGAGGAGCGCAGCTCCATGATCGGGGTGTGGCAGCTGCTGCAGCCGTAGTCCTGGAACAGCTCGGCGCCGCGCAGCCAGCGCTCGATGTACTCGGGCCCGTACACCGGCTCGGAGATGGCCGGGATGAGGTCGTCCGGGTCGGTGAAGCCCCCCTGTGCGCCCACGTCGACGCCCGGCGCGTCCAACGTCGCCAGATAGAGCACGAGCGCGGTGAGCTGGCCCTCGGTGAACTCGCGGCTGACGCCGTCGTTGTCGGGGTCGGCCGCCGGGCCTTCGCCGAGCCAGTTGCCTTCGTCGGGGCGGTCGGCGAAAGCGGCGACGGACTCCTCGGCCTGGAGGTTCAGATGGAGTTGGAGCGACGAGGCGGCGAACGCGCGCAGATCCGGGAAGACGCCCTTCCAGCCGAACGGCTTGACGACGAGGTCGGGGTCGACGCCCTCGACCTGACGGGCGTCCACGGTGACGCCGCCCTGCCCGTCGGGCCGCGCGACGAGACGCCCGAACGACACGCCCTTGGCCGACAGCGCCACGGTCACCGAGGCATCGGTCTGGCGGGCGCGGCTGATCGCGACGTCGCGGTGTTGCTGCAGCTCCGCAGTCATCTCACGGGCGACGAGCTCGGTCCAGCCGGCGCCCCACAGCGCCGGAGGGTTGCGGGAGTCGGCGGTGGTGATGTCGTCGCCGTCGCCGCCGGCCAGGGTGTTGTCGGCGCGATCGCCTCCGCCGGTCGAGCCGCCCTTCCAGTGGCAGTTGTGACACCCCGAGGCGTCCGGGCCGCCGAACCGGCCGCGCTGGAACCGGCGCACGTTGGGGCGCGGCCGGTCGCCCGCGAGCGTGCTCGGCGTCCCGGCCAGGTCGTTGCCGAAGCCCTCGGCGAGCGTGAAGTTGCGCTCAAACAGGCCCCGCCCCAGGTCGACGACCTGATCGAGGGTGAGGCAGCCGTCGTTGATGGCCGCCTGCTCGACCCGGTAGCGCGCCCGCACGACCTCGGGCCGGTAGGCCTCCAGCATCCGCTCCTGCTCACGCGCCGCGCGGTGCTGGCGCCACAGCTCGGCCGTCTCGAGGTCGACGCGCGCATCCACCGGACCGCCGAGGCCGGGCGGCGCCGTCCACGGCGGGCAGGTCGGGGGAGGTGGGTCGGCGGCGTCGCCGAGGAAGACGTCCGCGCCGGGCGGGGCGTCCGGGGCCGCGTCGTGGGTCTCGTCAGGGCCGGCGTCGGCGGCGGGACCGGGTGGGCCGACGGGACCGCGCGCGCCATCCGCGCCGTCTGCGCCGTCCGCACCGTCCGCGCCGGGCGGCCCGGCGGGACCGCCGGGGCCACCGGGACCAGACGGCCCCTGGCACGCGCACACGAACAGGGAGGCCCCGAGGAGGGCGCCGAAGGCGAAGGCGTGGCGTCGTGAGGTCATCATCACTCCACCAGGATTGCGCCGCTGCGCGTCAACGACATCAGGAAGACCCGCAGCGCGCCCTGCTCTCTCGCCGGCAGGGCGAGGTAGGCGTCGCGCGGCGGCGCCGCATCGCCGCCGTGGGCCACGATGGCGTCGTGCACGGTCGGCGCCCGCCCGTCGTGCAGGTAGGGGGCGGTGTCGGCCAGCCCCCACAGCGACCGGGTGAGCCACTGGTCGCCGGGCACCACGTCCACCTCGCCCGGCAGCACCTCCCCGACGGGGTCGGCGAGCGCTGGTCCCATGCGGTGACGCTTCAGGTCGGTGTAGGGGTAGAACGGGATGCCGGAGGGGCTGCGGCCGTCGTCGTCGTTGCCGTAGTCGAGGCGCCGGGGCTTGGGGTCCTGGCCGGCGTCGAGCAGATCGAGCTCCACGGTCAACCCCGTGCTGCCGGCAGCCGTGTGGGCGAGGTCGTAGTGATCGAACCGCAGCTCCGCGAGGTGGCAGGAGGTGCAGCCGATGTCCGTCATCAGCCGCCGGCCACGCGCCCAGGCCAGCGCCAGCTCGGGGTCGCGGGGCGGCCGGATCTCCGGGATGCCGAGCATGCTCAGGTAGCTGGAGAGCAGCACGGCCTGCGCCTCGGTGACCTCGTCGCGGATGCCGTCATGGTCGGGGTCGTCGACCGGTCCGTCCCCGAGCCAGGTCGTCGGGTCGTCGGCGAAGGTCTCGATGCGGGAGGCGGACTGGAGGCCGTGGTGGAGCTGCAGCGCCTCGTCGACGACCTCGACCAGCGTCACATGCCGGCCCTTGTGGCCGAACGGACGCACCAGCAGGTCCGGGCTGATGCCGTCCAGCGCGCTGCCGTCCACCGAGCCATCGGGGAAGACGGTGATGCGACCAAACGACAGTGGCCCGGCGAACACGTCCTCGGTCACGGGCTCTTGACGCTCCGCCGCCGCCGCGCGCCACCTGGCGAGCTGCCCCTGAAGCTCGTCGTTGAGGTCGGCGGCGACGATGGAGATGTAGCCCAGCCCCATCACGTGCGGGCTGTCCCGCACCGTCGCGGTCGACAGGTGGACCCCATCGCCCCGGAGCAGCGCCACCTGGGTCAGCGTGCCCCCGCCATCGGCGCCACCGCTGAAGTGACAGCTCCGGCACGACGACGAGTCCAGCCCCCCCACCTCTCCCCGCTGAAGGCGCCTCGGGCGCGCCGGCAGGCCCGGCTCCGGCGCCGGACCGACGCCCAGGCCGAGCGCGTGGTCCAGCTCCGCCTCGAAGGCCTCGTCGCCGAGGATGAACACCGTGTCGAAGTCGCCCTGCTCGGTGAAGTGCAGCAGCCGGAAGGCGTTGATGAGGTGCTCCCGCCGCTCGCCCGGATCGGTCGTGAAGGTGAGCTGCCCCGTGCGCGTCGCCAGGTACAGGTCGATGCCCTCCCGCAGCGCGTCCTCCGTCTCCGGAGTCGCCGCCGACGCCCGACGCTCCCACGCACCGCCCTCGGCGGAGTCCTCCGGGGGCGACGCCGCGCAGGCGGCGAGCGGGAGCGTGGCGAGCAGCAGGAGCGCAGAGACGCGACGCGTGGAGGGCATGGGCGCACTCAAGAGAAGGTTGGGCGACGAGCCGCCGTCGGACGGCCGCAGAGCGCGACGGCCCTCCTGTGGGGGTCCAGAGGAGGGCCGGCTCGCCGCGTCAGCGATCAGCGGCAGCACAGGACCGCGTAGGTCGTGCCGCAGCCGATGCCGCGGGTGAACTCCACCGCCGGACCCTGGTTGCCCGCGTCGTTGCCGACCGACGTGTACGTCTTGAAGACGCGCACCGTCGTACCCACCGCCTTGTCGCCGGTGTTGTAGAGCAGATCCTGGCAGTTGTTGCCGAGGCTGCTGTCGATGCGCGCGCCGCCCGGATTCTCCACGCGGGTGCCCATCGTCCAGGTCGTGCCCTCGATGTCGGCGTTGGTGTCGTAGTAGCCGTTGTACGCCGCCAGCTGGACCTCGTTCCCGATGCACATGTGCGCGTTGGGCTCGTTGGCGAAGGCCTCACGACACGCCGAGTTGGCCGCCGCGACACCCTTGACGCCGCCGTGCTCCCAGCGACCGTCGTCCGTGTGGGTGGACTTGCCGAGGATGTACGGCTGACCGGCGTTCTGCTGGATCAGGTTCAGGATCTCGGTCCGCGTCAGGAACTGGTCCGCGGGCTCCCCGCCGAGGTTGAGCGCGTTGCCCGACAGCAGCGCATACGGCACCGAGCCGATCTCCTGCCGCGGCGTCGCCTCGCCGTCCCCGTTCACGTCCAGGGACAGGAACATGGTCGAGCCGTCGGTGAAGTACGGCACCAGATCGGTGACCGCGCCGAGGTAGACCGCGAACACACCGGAGTCGACCGCGACGTTGCTGTGCGTCTCGGTCCAGACGGGCGTGACGTCGTTGGCGTTGCGGTAGAGGCGGAAGACGATGGTCGCGGTGCCGTCCACCGGCGTGCCGCCGCCCTGGGTCAAGAAGCCCTGGTAGGGGAGCACCGGCGGGACCTCCTGGGCCTCGACGGCGGTGGTCGCCACGCTGGCGCCGATCAGGATGGCCATCGCGGCCAGGCCGCGGACGAGACTGCTCTTGAGGGTGGTGTTCATGGTGTGGTGTTCCGTTCGGTTTCTTTAAGCCAGCATCGCTGGCGATGTTCCTTCAATGTTCAGCCGACCGGGAGCGGGCCGTCAGCGGCCGCCGCCGAGGGTCAGGGTCTGAACGCCGTAGTTCGTGCTGCTCATGTAAGCCTTGGGCTCGCGGATGCCGAGCTCGCCCTTGACGCTGTAGTTGGCAGACTGGCTGAAGCCGCTGCCGCCGTGGAACTGTCCGGGGTGCACCTGGATGACGTTGAGCGCCGGATCGCAGAGGTCGCCGACGCGGTCGCCGTTCTGGTCTTCCTGCTGCGGGTTCGCGACGTTGATGCAGTTGTCGCAGTCATCGCCGACGCCGTCGTTGTCGCGGTCGGCCTGGTCGATGTTCGGGATGCGCGGGCAGTTGTCGGCGGAGTCCGCCACGCCGTCCTGGTCGGCGTCGTCGTTGTTGAAGGGACAGAAGCCGTTGGTCGGAGCACACTGATGGAGCACGACGTCGGTGCCGTCGGAGAACTCCATGCAGAAGAAGTTGGTCGGGCAGCCAGCGTCGCCAGCGGCGGTGCAGTCCTTCGCGCAGACCGAGACGTTCGGGTCGCCCGCGAGCGGGAGGCACTTATCTGCCTCTTCACCGCACTGATCGGAGCTGGTGCACGGGGTACAAAGGTCCCCACCTGCGCCACCACCCGCGCCGATGCACACGTTGGCGCCCCGGTCGAGGTCCAGCTCGCACATCCAGCCCTGGGGACAGACGGCACCAGCTGCGGCGGCGCCGCAGGTCTGGCTGCACACCCGCGCGGCGCCGTTGGCGGTCTCCTGACAGATCTGGCTGTCGCAGTCGGTGTCGAACAGGCAGTCGTCGCCCATCCCGCCCGCGCCGCCGTTGTTGTCGTTGTTCTGGTTGTTCGTGCCGTTGTTGGCGTTGTCGTCGTTGTTGTCGTTGTTCTGGCCGTTGTTCGTGGTGGTCGGGCTGCGCTTGGAGATGTTCTCGGTCTCTCCTCCGCAGCCGGACACCAGGGCCAGCAGCAATGCGCCAGCGGCGAGCAGGACGAGGACGTGGGCCGGAGTCCGTACCGGCCCGGGCCGTCGCCTGCTGACGCCGGGCGAGTGTCGGGGCTCGCACCGGATCGTTTTCATGGGTTTCTTCCCTCGTGGTGTGGCTCCAGAGAGCCGAGCGCAGAGATGGATCGCGTCGATGACGGCCAGCCTCATGGTAGAGAATCGGCCGGAACGCTGCAAGCGAAGGACGGCGAGGCCGCCTGTGTTACCACTGTGCTCTGGCAAGAACAATGCCAGCCATCGCACGCCGTAAAGACGGCGCGGGGCGCGTGGGGAGTGACGCAGAGTGTCGCTCCGCCGGGGACATCACACCCCAGTGGGGTCGATTGTCCCCAGCTGGAGGGGGAGCAGCGGGGCAGCCCTCACCCCCTCCGACGCCACGCCACCGCCCCAACGGCCAGCAGCACCAGCACGGCCGGCCACGCAAACGGCGTGTGGGTGGGCACCGAGCAGCCGCAGCCCTCACCGATCGGCGCGGGGTAGCGCGGCGGGTCGACCTCGTTGTTGGTGTTGCCGCCGTCGCTGGGAGGATCGGGGACGGGCACCGCGACGCCGAAGGTCCAACGCTCGGACCAGGGACCGGACTGGCCGCCGTCCGAGGCGTTCACCCGCCAGGAGTAGCCGCCGGGCGCAGTGGCGTTGAGCTCCACGGAGGTCGTCCCGGACGCGTCCTCGACCACGCCGTCGTGCAGATCCACGCGCTCACCGGCCGCGTCGAACACCTCGACGCGATAGGTCACCGGGGCCAGCTCAGGGTCGACGACGTTCTCCCAGGCCACCACCACCGGCGCATCCGCCTCGAGCTGCTCGCCCAGGGCCGGCGCCACGAGCTGCGGCGCGGGCGGCGCGAGATCGGCGAGGCTGACGAAGAATGCCGCGGTCGCCCAGGGGCCCTCGGCGCCCGCAGTGTCGACGCCGCGCACGCGCCACCAGTAGCGCGTCGAGGCGGCCAGGGTGGGCGAGGTCAGGTCGGTCATGGCGTCGCCGTTGGGCTCGACGCCCGTGACCGCGAACTCCAGGTCCGTCAGCGCCTCGTCGCGGTAGACCTCGATGTCGTAGGAGACGAGATCGCCCTCGGGGTCGGCGGCGTTCCGCCACTGGAGGCCGGGCACGACGGAGGCGATCACAGCGCCATCGGTGGGCGCGACGATCATGACCGCGCCGGGTGCCTCATTGCCGACGCTGAAGCGGAAGCGCGTCGTGGCCGACTCGCCGTTGCCAGCGCCGTCGGTGCCGAACACCTCGACGTAGTACATCGTGTTGTCGACCGGCGAAAAGCCAGTGAACATGTCGGCGGTGGCCGCGACCTGGAGACGGGCGTTCACCGCCAGGCCCTCGACCATCGCCGGGTTGTTCATCGCGGCGTTGTCCGCGATGCGGAAGGTGTAGGTCACGGCGTCGTTGTCGGCGTCGCGCATGACCCCCGTCGCCACGATCACGATGTCGCTCTGGCGACTGATCAGGGTGTTTGCGCCCGGCTCGGGGTAGAGGATGACCGGCACGTCCGGGAAGCTCTCGGTGGAGTCGACACGGAAGGTCACCCAGTCCGACCACGGACCGGTGTCGGTGACGTCGTTGCGGCCGTCGGTGGCGCGGGCGTGCCAGCGGTAGACGACGTTCTCCTCGAGCGCGGCGTCCACGGTCCACGCCGTGGTGGCGCCGTTGCCCTGCGCCACACCCACCGCCGAGACGACCGGATCGAAGGTGCCGTTGTCCAGCACCTCGAACTCGTAGGTGAGCGCCTCGCCCTCGGGGTCGGTGGCGTTGTTCACCGTCAGGGCCGGCGTCATCGAGGCCGCCGTGCCGATGGGCGAGACGGCGACCGGCGCCGAGGGCACGCCGTCGTCAAGCGAGAAGATGAACGAGCCATCGGAGCTCACCGGACCAAAGCCCGAGCCGTCCCAGGCGCGCGCGTGCCAGAGGTACCGGCCGTCCTCCTGGAAGACCATCAGGTTGTCGGGGTTCTCGACGATGACGGTCTGGGTGCGGAAGGCGCCGGAGACCACCAGGGCATTGTCGGGGGTGACGTAGACCACGTCGTTGGTGGCGCGATCGACCACCTCAAAGAGGTAGGTGAGCGGGTCGCCGTCCGGGTCGGTGGCGTTGTCCACGATCAGGGTGACGTTCGCCGAGTTGATCAACGCATCGCTCACCGGGCTGAACGGCGCGGGCGCGTTCGGCGTGTTGGGCACGGTGGGGTCGGTGCCCGCGCGGCACTCGTCGCGGGTGAGGATGCCGTCGCCATCGGGGTCGGCGGCGTCGTCGGCCGGGTCGTTGATGTTGAGGTTGTGGGCCAGCTCGCAGTTGTCTGACGCACCGCCGTTGTCGGTGTCGGCGGGGTTCGCCTCGATGTTCCAGGAGAGCTGGGCCGAGCCGCCGTCGTCGTCGGTGACCCGGAGGACGACGCTGAAGGGGGCCGTCTGCTGGAGTTGGGCGACGGTGGGCGTCCAGCGGAGCTTGCGGCAGCGGGCAGGGTTGTTGCCAGGCGCGGCGCCGCAGGTGGTGGTCGGATCGATCGCCATGCCCTCCGGACCGGCGATGAGCTGCCAGGTCAGCACGTCCATCGTGCCGCGCTCGACCATGTCCGCGTCGTACACGTACTCCTCACCCTCGCGCACGACCGCCAGAGGACGGTTGTTCCGGAAGGCGGGCGCGGCGTTGGAGATCACGGCGGTGAGGTTGACGTTGGCGGTGGCGCCGTCGTCGTCACGCACGGTGACCGTGACGGTGTAGCGCTCCTGCTCGGCGTAGGTGTGCGACGTCGCGTTGAGCCCCGCACCGGTGGCCGTGCCCGTGTCACCGAAGCTCCAGGTGTAGGTCAGGGTGTCGTCGCCCGGATCCGTGCCGACCACCGCGAAGGGGATCGGATCGCCTTCGACGCCGGTGTAGGTGTTGCCGTTCGCACCGGCTTCGAGGGTCGGGGTGACGTTGCTGACCGTGACGGTGGCCGTGTCGTTTCGGGTGACCGTGCCGTCGTTGACCTGCGCGCGCACGGTCACCGTGGCGGGCCCGTCCGCGGCGAAGTAGTTGACGACGCGGCCGGAGGCGTCGTCGTACTGACCGTCGCCGTCAAAGTCCCAGGTGTAGGACAGGGTGTCGGGGTCGATGTCGGCGCCTGTTGCGGTCAGGCTGACCTCGCGGCCCTCGTTCACGGTGTAGGGGCCGCCAGCATCGATGGTGGGCGGGTCGTTGATCGGGTTGATCGTCACCGCCACCGTCGCGACGCTGGAGGTGTTCGTCCCGTCGTCCACGCGGAAGGTGAAGGTGTCGCTGCCGTTCTCATTGGGGTTCGGCGTGTAGCGGAACGAGCCGGAGCGGGCGTTGGTCACCAACGCCGTCCCCTTGGAGGCGCCCGTGGCGATGACGAAGTTCAGCGGGTCGCTGTCGGCGTCCGAGGCCGACAAGGTCCCGTTGAAGACCATGTCCTCGTCGGTCGAGACGCTGCTGTTGTTGGCGACCGGCGTGGCGTCGTCGTCGGTGATGTTGCCGAGGCCGCGGTTGTCGCTGATCGTCGTCCCGGCGGAGTTGTTGCTGAGGTTGACCCGGAAGATCTCGGTGCCCTCGGTGAGGTTGTCGCCGAGGATGGTCACGACGATGCCCTCGGAGGTGTCCATCGGATTGAACGTGAGCGTGCCGCTGGCGGAGGTGTAGTCGAGCCCCTCTTCGGCCCGGGTCACGTTGTGGGCCGAGGTGGCCCAGTTCACCGTGAGCGTCGACGTGCTGGGGATCGACAGGGTGACGGTGAAGTTCATCTGGACGTTGGAGTCCTGCTCGGACAGCGTCACGTCCGCGATGGTGAAGGCCGGTGTGTCGTTGTCGGTGTTGCTCACCGAGACGTCCTGCACATCGAGGTTGTTGAAGTTGGCGTCGGTGCTCGACGTGTTGGCGGCGACGATCGTGTAGCCGACGTCGCCGTCATCCACCATGTCGTCCACGCCGGTGACCGTGACGTTGACGCCCGTGCTCCAGTTCGCGCCGGTGAGGGTGGCCTGCGCCGGGCTGATAGTGCCCTCGGTGTTGTCCGAGGTCGACAGGTCGACGCGCACGTTGGCCGAGGGCTGGCTCGTCAGGCGGATGTTGAACATGGCCGTGCCGCCGCCCTCGGTCGTCGTCAGGCCGTTGGTCGGCGAGACGAGCACGCCCGCGGCGTCGTTGTCCTGGTTGGTGAGGCTGATGTTGGTCGTCTTGCCGCTGTAGAAGCTGTCCGCGCTGGCCGAGGTGGCCGAGACGGTGTAGGCGACGTTCCCATCGATCATCTCGTCGTCGATGCCGGTGACAGTCAGGGTCTGATTCATGTTCCAGAGCGGATTCGTGTTCTTGCGGAACGTCATCGTGGAGGGTGACACCGTGCCCTCGCCGGTGTCGCTGCTCGCCAAGGACACGGTGACGTCCTGGTTCGGACGGGTCGCCAGGCGCACCGAGAAAGTGGCGGTGCCACCGGCCTCCGTCGTCTGCCCCGAGGCTGGCGTGATGACGATGGAGGCGAGGTCGTTGTCCGTGACCAGCACATTGACGTCGGCGACGGCGATGTTGTTGTACTTCGGGTCGGTGGAGGACGCGGTGGTGGTGATCGTGCCGGTGTGGGGGCTGGCCTCGGCGACGTCGTCGTTGACGGCGCTGACCGTGACCGTCTTGGGGCTGTTCCAGTTGCCAGCGGTGAAGGTGACCGAGGTGGGCGAGACGTCGACCTCGGTGTTCACGGCGAGGTCGATGGTGACATCGGCGACGGGCTGCGAGCCGAGGACGAACTGGATGGTGTCGGTGTTTCCGCCCTCGGTGACATGGGTGGTGCCGCCGCCGACCTCGGTCAGGGTCACTGAGGCGGTGTCGTTGTCGGTGACCGAGACGTTGACGAAGCTCGTGGCGAGGCCGTCGTAGTTTTGATCGCCGCTGCCCACGCTGTGCAAGATGACGCCGGTGTGGGTGTTGGCCTCGTCGATGGAGTCGTTGACCGCAGTCACCGTGACGGTCTGCGCGACGTTCCAGGTCCCCGCATCGAAGGCGACCGACGGCACGCTGGCGGTGATCTGGCTGTCGGTTGAGATGCTGACGGTGACCGTGGACGAGGGGCGCGTGGCGAGCTGGATGGTGTAGGAGTCGGTGCCGCCGGACTCGTTCACCGCCGTGCTGCCGCTGCTCTGGGTGATGATGACGCCAGCGGTGTCGTTGTCGTGGATGGTGACCGTGACGTTGGAGAGGGCAAAGTTGTTGTAGTTGCCGTCCCCGCTGCTGACCACATGGGCGATCGAGGTGGTGTGGGGCTCGGTCTCGATGTCCGGGTCGTCGACGGCGCCCACCGTGAGCGTCTGGGCCGTATTCCAGTTGCCCGAGGTGAACGTGAGCGGGCTGGGGGTCACGGTGATCTGCGCGGCGGTGAAGCTCGGCGTGACGGTCACGTTCACCGTCGGCTGGCTCGTGAGCACGACCGTGTAGCTGTCGCCCGCGCCGCCCTCATTGACCACGGTGCTGTTCGAGCTCTGGCTGATCGTGACGCTGGCCGTGTCGTTGTCCGTGATCGAGGCGACGACCGTGCCTCCGGCGAGGTTGTTGTACTTGCCGTCGGTGGAGGTGGCCAGATGGGAGATCGAGGACGTGTGGTTACCCTCGGCGACGGAGTCGTTGACGGCCGTGACGGTGACCGTCTGCGCCACGTTCCAGTTGCCGGTGGTGAAGGTCAGCGGGTTGGGGCTGACCGTGCTCTGGCTGTCGGGCGTGAGCGTCACGGTCACGCTGCTGGTCGGCTGACTGGTGAGCACGACCGTGTAGTTGTCGCCCGCGCCGCCCTCGATGATGCTCGTGGAGCCGCCGCTCTCGACGATCGACAGGCCGGCGGTGTCATCATCGGTGATCGTGACCTCAAAGGTCTCGTCGGGCAGTGCCGACCACCCGGCGTTGCCTGAGACGGCGTTGCGGACGGTGGCCGTGATCGTGTCCTCGTCGACGAAGTCATCGACGGCGGTGATCGTCACGGTCTTGTCCGTGTCCCAGTCGGCGTTGAACGTCAGCTGCGTCGGGCTGACCGTCGCCTGCCCGCCATCCACCGAGATGTCGACCGTGATGGAGCTGGGCGGGTCCTCGCACAGCCTGATCTGGTACGAGTCGGTGTTGCCACCCTCCGAGACCGCCGCTCCACCGTCGGTCTGGGTGATGATCAGCCCCGGACAGGCGTGCAGCTCGATCGTCTCGAAGGGTCCGTCATCCGTCGCGCCGTCTTGCTCGACGCAGCCGGCGGCGGCCATGCCGAGCAGGAGCGTGACGCACACACCGCACGCCCAACGAACGCGGCGGCCAGGGCGCGAGGCCCGAAGGTTGGAAAGGACGTTCATCTCGTCACACTCCTGCTGGGACTTGAGGCCTTGAAGGGGGCGCAGAGCGCTTCGCCAGGAGGCGCGGGAGGTCATGGACCTCCCGTGGGGGGGCGCGCTGGGTACCGGCGTATTCCAGTGTAACAAATCCGCGCGCAACTGGCCAAGCCCATGTGGGGAGGTGTCGCAGGGGCGCGCTCAGCCCTCAGGGCTTCGCGGCGGGGATCTTGATCGTGAAGGCGGTGCGGCCGGGGGCGACCTCGATGGACTGCTGGTGCACGACTTTTCCGAACTGCTCGATGGTGACCCGATGGCGTCCCGGCGGCAGATCGACGGCCAGGCGGCTGTCGGCCCCCTTACCATCCACCACGATCCGACCCCACGGCTGAACGACGATGCTGACCGACAGCGGGCCCTCGGCGATCTTGGGGCGAGGCTGGGCAGCGGGCACGGGTGTGACCTCGACGGGCGGCTGGGGCGTCGGCACGGCGGTGGGGGAGGCCTCCTTCGGGGCGACCTCGGCGGGCGGCGGGGTGCGGGTGCCGGGCTCGGGCCGACGGCGGCGCGTCCGGGGCTCGATCGCGGGAACGTCGGTCGGAACGGGCGCCTCGGCGGGCTCCACGACCTCGGGGCGGGGTTTGTCCCCGGGGCGGTGGGCCTCGGGCTCAGCGGACTCACGGGCCACAGCGAGGGTCGCGGGCTCGGCGTCTTCATCCCCAGCGTCAGCCCCGACGGTCAGGGCGACCACCCCGCCGCCGAGGCCCACGGCGGCGAGCACGACGAGCCCGAGCAGCACGAGGCGCTTGCCTCGGCTGGGGGGGGAGGCTGGCCGGGGGGGGATCCACGCGGTGTGGATGTCCTCCTGGTCGCTCTGCTGAGCAGCCTGGACCCGACGGCTCTTGGCGCGGGCCGCGCTCACGTCGACTGGAGCGCCCTCCTCCTCGACCGCCAGGAGCTCGCCGATGACGGTCGGCTTGGCGGGCCGGGGGGCCGGAGTGGCATGGAGGCCGCTGGCAAGGAGGTGCGGCGGCGTCACGAGCAGATTCCCCACGGCCTCGATGTAGGACTCGAAGAAGACGAGCGCCGTGGTCGGGCGCTCACTCGGCCGCTTGGACAGCGCCGCCACGACGAAGTCCTCGAGCTCGCGCGGGAACTGGCGGTCGCTGGCGACCGTCGACAGGCGCGGCGGCGGATCGATCAGGTGGCGGGTGGCGATGTCCATGGCCGAGCGGCCGCGGAACGGCGGCACCCCGGTCAGCGCCTTGAAGATGAGGCAGCCGAGCGCGTAGATATCGGCGCGCCGGTCCACGGGGAACTCGCCGGTGCGGATCTGCTCCGGCGCCATGTAGTGCGGCGAGCCGAGCAGCGCGCCCGTGGCGGTCAGATTGTTGGACTGGTACTCGCTCACCGACTCGATCGCCTTGGCGATGCCGAAGTCGATGACCTTGACGTAGTTCGGCCGCCCAGCGCGCTCGATGAGCATGATGTTCTCGGGCTTGATGTCCCGATGGATGACCCCGAGCGAATGGGCCTCCGACAGCGACCCGCACACCTGCTCGAGCACGACGGTCAGCTCATCGAGGCTCAAAGGTCCGGCATGTTTGAGCCGCTGCGCCAGCGACTCGCCGTGCAGGTACTCCATGACGAGGTAGATCAGCTGCCTCTCGGCGTCGAAGCCAAAATCATAGTAGGTAACGGTGTTGGGGTGCTTGAGCTGGCACGCAATCCGCGCCTCGTTCTGGAACCGGTCCACCGAGGACGGATCGGCCGCGACCGAGGTGTGCAGGGTCTTGACCGCCACCGCCCGCCCCATCGACAGCTGGAAGGCCTGGTACACCTGGCCGTAGCCGCCCTGCCCGAGCAGCCGCTCGATGCGGAATCGACCGTCAATCAGCGTTCCAGGTTCGAGGACACCGTCGAGAGACATGGGCTCACGGAGGGGAGTGACGGAGCGCAGAGCACCGCCACGTTCGGCGCGATGGAGCAACGACACGCTGCAACTCCCCATATTGGGAAGCAAGCGCGTTCGGTGTCAATCTCGGGGGCGGTGAACCTGCGCTGAGGTGGGCCGATCACTCGCTGTGCGAGCGCTCGAAGTTCTCGTCGCCCAGGAAGAACAGATACATGGACCACAACCCGAGGTCTGCGGTCTCCGGAATGGCGACCTCGATCTCGACGTCGCCCGTCTCCGTCGTCCGGCCACGCCCCACCTGGCGGAACGCCTCGGGCTTGGGCTGACCGGCCGGCACGAGGTAGGCCTGGACGGGCTTGTCGCTCAGCGCCAGGCCCTGGTCGGTGGTGAGGCGCCCTC